>CENJ01053331.1_pt1 | contig 45184 bp, 44 predicted proteins | sample 356161 | NCBI WGS metagenome assembly CENJ01 (sample SAMEA2619531, study PRJEB7988) | marine metagenome | biome: marine biome (ENVO:00000447); feature: surface water layer (ENVO:00002042); material: "saline water (ENVO:00002010), including plankton (ENVO:xxxxxxxx)" | depth 5 m
TAATACGAAATTGATGTGTTCTGTTAATGTAGACGGTTCTGCAGCGGCAGTCTTAGTATCTGAAAAGAAAGCAAAAGAGCTAGGGATGCAGCGTGCAATAAAAGTCAGAGCTTCAGCTCTTGCCAGTGATCCTTTCACAGATAGAGATTTAGTAATGCCTGATGTAAATGCTTGCACAAGAATTGCAGTTAAAGATGCATATGAACAAGCTGAGCTCGGTGCTGAAGATCTAAATCTTGTTGAATTACACGATTGTTTTGCAACAGCTGAAATGTTGCACTACGAGAATTTAGGTTTGTGTAAAGATGGCGAAGCAGGAATGATGATTGATGAAGGGCACGTTGAATTAGGAGGTAAAATCCCGGTTAATGTTTCTGGCGGTCTTCTATCCAAAGGGCACCCTTTAGGTGCAACTGGTATCGCAAATATATATGAAGTTTGTTCCCATCTAAGAGGAGAAGCTGGCAAAAGACAGGTTGAAGGGGCAAAGATAGGAATGACCCATGTCATAGGACTTGGAACAGCCTGCGCTATTCATATCCTTGAGAAACCTTAATAAATTTTGTTAATTGGCGTTACAGGAGATACTCACAACAATTTAAAAAATATCTCTAAGATTTGTGAAATTTTTAATAAGATAAATCTCTCTCTAATTATTCATACAGGTGACATAACTCTTCCAAAATCTTTAGAAGCTTTTTCTGTCCTAAACGCACCTCTTATTGGAGTTTTCGGAAATAATGATCAATTGGAAAAGAAAGGGCTAATTTCAGAATCGAAAAAGTTTGACTGTAAACTTTTTGAAGAACCCCATCTACTCAAAGTAAATAAAAGAAAAATTTTCATATTACATCACCCTGACTTAATTGATGAAGAAATGTCTAATGAAGGAGACTTTATACTCCATGGTCATACCCACAGATTTAGATCTGAACTAATAAATAATTCTTTAGTATTTAATCCTGGTGAATGTGCAGGACTCATAAAAGGTAAAAATAAAATTGGAATAATTGACACTGACAAAAAGTCCTCGAAGATTATTTCTTTTTAAAAATTTTTTTTGTTTTTAAAAAGTAAAGAAGGCTCAAAATTTCTAGAAAAAAAACTGTGCTTATCATTGGTCTCATTAACCTTTGGATACCATTAGAATCAATTATGGAGGACTCTAAGAATAGAATTGATATTATCGGTGCTAATTGCGGATTCCCAGGATTAGAAAACCAGATCGATCCAAAAATACCGAAAATTAATGGAACGACAAAAAAATTTATAAATTTATTTTTAAATATTTTTGTAAATAAATAACAAATAAATATTAAAAAAGAGTAGTAAAAAAACCAAAAAAATATCATATCTTCATATCTCTAAAAAAATCATCTACCGTGTTAGGTTTATTAAAAATTTCATTACAAAATTCTTTATTAAAAGTTTTATTTTTAATTCTTTTTAACAAAATTTTTAAATTTTTATCAGAACAGATAAAAGAAGGAGGAATATTATTTTTTTCAGCATATTTTTCTCTCCAATAAAAAATTTCTTTTTCAAATTTTGTCATTTTATTTAGTTTCTTTATTCTCGAAATATGAAGATCTTGGTTTCCTAGATTAGATTCTTTCTTAGATTCTTTAATAGTTAATTTTAATAAATTTAGCCTTTTAAGAATTTTTACTTGTTTTTTATGAGTTTCAATTAAAAAAGACACATCCTCGGCAGCATAACTAAGTTGATCTTTGGAAAAGGGTCTTTTAAGCCAGTTAGAATTAGTTTCAGTTTTCTTTAAGTTAATATCAAAATATTTTTTTATGATCGATCCATAATTTTTTATATCCCCTCCTGTAATATTTTTTTCTGCAATTTGTATATCAAAAACATTTTCTACTTTTATTTTTAGATTTGTGTATAGAGCAGTAGTATCATTGCGAGAGGAATGAAATATTATCAACTTGTCCTTATCCTCTAAAATTTTTTTAAGTATTATTAATTTTTTACATTTCAGGCAATCTATTAAAAAAATCTTATTTTTTGTAGCAATTTGAAGAAGAGAAAGAATAGGGAAATAAGTAGATCTCCAACTAAATTCTGTATCAATGCCTAATAATTTTTCTTTTTTAATATTATAAGTAATGAAGTCCAAATCATTGTCTGAATCAACCAAATAAACTGACTTTTTATTTGTTAAGTGATATATAAATTTTTTTACAATCTTAATCAATTTACAAATCTCGTCTTTTTAAAATATTAAATAAACTTTTCACAAATTTGAGAATCTCTAATTGCATGCTCTCTATCAAATAAATATTTTCTTATTGATTTATATCAATAATTTTTGAACCTTCAAAATCAAATATAAAATCTATTTCTTTCAACTTTGACATAGCTTTTCTAAGAGGTTTTTGAAACTTTGGTTCAGCATAAAATAGTATAAAACCCCCGCCGCCGGCTCCTAAAATTTTCCCCCCCAATGCGCCTGCTTGAATTCCTTCGTCATACAAAGAGTCTAAAAATGGAGAGGAGATACTCTTTGATAGCAATTTTTTTAGCTTCCATGTCTCATCTAACAATAAGCCAAACTCCTTTAATGAACTTGATAAAAGAGCATTTTTTCCGTGAACAACTAAGTCACTCATTTTACAAAGAACATCGAAAGTAAATGCATCATTTAAAGTTCGATCTTTTTGATCATTTAAGATACTAGAAGCAACGCGATTTTTGCCTGTATAGAACATTAATAAATTATTTTGAAGTTCTTTTAGAGTTTCTTTTTTTAGATCTATAGCTTCTATATTTACTGAACCATCTTTATCAAAACTAAATAGGTTCAATCCACCAAATGATGCAGCATATTGGTCTTGCTTTCCTATTGGTTCTTTTAAAATGTTTACTTCAATATTACTTGCCCTTTCAGCTAAGTCATTTTTATTGGTTTTCTTATCTAAGTATGAATCAAGTACATGAATTAAGCCTACAGTATATGAACTCGATGACCCAAGTCCTGTTCCAGCTGGAATATCTGCGATTGAATTGATATCAATCCCTTTTAGTTTAAAATTTTTGAGGACTTCTCTAGCAATAGGATGTTTGATTTCATTAGCTTTGGATACCAATTCAGTTTTTGAATATTTAATTTGTATTCTTTCATCAAAGAATTTGTGAGCAAATAAATACATATATTTATTAATTGAAGTACAAAGAACCCTTCCTTGATATTTCTTATAAAATTCTGGAAGGTCAGTTCCTCCTCCAAAAAAACTTATTCTAAAAGGTGTTCTGGAACCTTTCACTTCAAGAGCTTGATAGCTGAGTTAGAGTTTTTCGCAAAGCCTCTAAAGAATTTCTTTTGGGAGCCCAACCCAGATCTTTAAGTTTTTTAATATCATAATCGTAATAAGGAACATCACCTTTCCAGCCGAAACTATTTTTTCCGTAAGTTATTTTTGTCTTTTCTCCAAAATATTTAACTGTTTCCTCGGCTATTTTTTTTACTTTCATACAGTCCTTAGAAGAGACATTAAATTCATTAAATCTATTATTTGAATTTTTAATTATAAAAAAAATACAATCTATTAAATCTTCTACATGTAAATAAGGCTTCTCTTGATTTCCATCTCCAAGAACCATTAATTTTTTTTTATCTTTTTTAAGCTTATTAACAAAGTCAAAAATTATTCCATGTGTAATTCTGGGGCCAATAACATTTGCTAACCTTAAAATCCAAACATTAATGTCATTAAGATAACTGAAAGCACTTAAGTATGCTTCGGATGATAATTTAGCTGAACCATAAAAAGACAGAGGTTCTTTTGTTGTTTCTTCAAAGATTTTATTTTTACAACTTCCGTAAACGGCGGAACTGCTTGGAAAAAAAATATTTTTGACACCAAATTTTTTCATCTGGTCCAAAACATTGAAAGTTGTTAAAAAAGTATTTTTTAAATCAATTTTTGTTTGAGAACTCCCTTTAGAAATGTCTGAATTTGCTGCCATATGATAAACAAAATCAAAATTAAATTTTTCAAAGGTTTTTGAAAGTTCTTCTACATCATTCAAATTTTCTTTGATAAACACAAATGAAGAATTTTTTTTTGCAAATTTCAAATTTTCTAAATTTCCTAAGCTTAAATTATCAATACAAACAACTTTATTATCACTTTTTAATAATTTATCGATCAAATGGCTTCCAATAAAACCAGCGCCTCCAGTGACAAGAATCTTCATCAATTACATTTAATTTGCTGAATAAAAAGCATCTCCAATCAAAAGGTCGCAAATGGATAAAATCCATATATGATGGGTCATTTCTACAATATTGTATGCTTTGCTATCAACCCAAAAGTTTAAGTTTCCTTCTTTCTTTAATGAGTTTTCTTCTGAAAAACCTGTAAAGGTAGTGAGATACAGTCCCCTATTTTTAGCCAATTTAGCAGCGTTAATCATATTCTTTGAATTCCCACTAGAACTAATTAATACAACATGGTCGCCGTCGTCTGCATACATATCTAAAGCAGAACTTACCCAATTTTCATAACCATAATCATTTGATAAACAGGTTATTAAATCTGATTCATTAAAATTTATTGCTCTTATTTTTGCATTTTTTGTAAAATCTACAGCACAATGACTTGCCATAGCTGCGCTACCTCCATTACCAGCAAAGATGATCTTTTTTTTATCTTGTTTGCAATCTTTTTCCCAGAGTTCGGCAAGATCTACTATTTTATTAAAATTAGATTCGTCAAAAATAGACTTTTTATATAAAGAATAATAAGAACTTAGCCAATCTGTCTTATTTTTTTGGCTCATAATTTAAGAAGATTTTTATAGGCATTAAAAATTTTATTATACATATTATCTATATAAAACTCTTGCCTTGCTTTTTGAGAATTTTTTTCTAAAAAAAATTTTAAAGAATTGATGTTTTCAAATTTTTCAATAATTAGATCTGCCATATTTTCTGTATTTCTTGTTTTAGTCAAAAATACCGTTGTAAATATATTATTTAAATCTTTCATGCCATTTACTTCAAATCCAAAGATTAAAGATTTGCACGAAATAGCTTTTATAGCAGTGACTGGCAAACCCTCATATTTCGAAGTAATAAGAAATGCATCAAAAATTGAAAAATAAGGTTCTACATTTTCGATAAAGCCTGTAAAAATAAAATGCTTTTGCATTGAAAAATCTTCAACCATTTTTTTTACTTGATTTTCAAGAGTGCCTGACCCGATCAAAACAAATTTATAATTTTTATCAGATTTAGAAATAATTTCTTTTGCTATATTTATAAACTTTATTGGATCTTTTTGATAATCTAATCTAGCAATATTTCCAATAACAATTTCATTTGGGTCTATAGATAAAGCTTGTCTAATCTCAAGGTTAGTTTTATCGATACTTTCTAGATCAATGAATTCCGCTCCAGGATATATTACTGAAGATTTTCTTTCCAGATTTTTAAATTTCCCACTTTTTTCAAAATCTAGTCTGTCTTGCTTGCATACAAAGATAAAATGATCTGTAAAAAAATAAAGAATCCACTCAATAAAAAAATAAACTTTTCCTTTGAAATTATTACTACTTGAATAACTCCATCCATGAACATGAAAAACAACTTTCGTTTTTAAGAAAAAACAAGCAAATCTCCCCAAAACGCCGGTTTTAGAACTATGTACATGTAAAAGTTTTGGTTTATTTTTTTTTAAAATTTTATAAATTTTAAAGAGTGCAATTAAGTCATTTTTAAGTGAAATTCTGTCACTTAGCTCTTCAATAATTTCCAATTTTAAACTTCGGTTTACATCTTCAAGCAAATAGTTATTAGGAGCATCGGATTTTTCGTTAGAAAGACCTGTTATAAAAAGACCCTTTTCGTCTAAATCTAATGATTTATTGGCTACATTTAATGCAATTTGCTGGGCTCCGCCCATAGAAAGTCGCGTTATTAAGTGAGCAATCATATCCAAAAAATTATTAAACTTTATTTAATTTATATTAACTTCATTTTAATTTTTATTGAGAAAAAATTTTTTTAACCCCTTTATATAGGTTTTTTTCATTAAAAGAAGGCATTATTAGTTCGCTGGATTTTTTATAAGGTTCATTAGAAAGATATATTGTTTTAATTCCTAGTTTGTTACCTGCCTCAATATCTCTATAAGAGTCTCCTATGATCCAAGATTTGTTTTTGTCTATATTCAGCTCACTTATTGCTAGTTCGAAAAGCCCCGTTTTTGGCTTTCTGCAATTACAATCAATTTTATACTTTAAATTTTCTCCCTTAAATCCTTTATCAGGATGATGAGGGCAAAAATAAATTCTATCAAGAAATGCTTTTTTTTCTGAAATAAGAAACTCTAATTTATTGTGAATGAGTTTTAAATTCTCTAAAGAGCTTTCGCCTCTTGCAATTACAGGTTGATTTGTAACCAAAACAGCAAGATAGTCCGATTCATTTATCAATTTTATTGCTTCGGCAACATTTGGAAGTAACTCAAAATCTTCAAGTTTTGATATATGTCCATTCTCCTTATTAACTGTTCCATCTCTATCTATAAAAATGCAAGGCCTCTTATTTTTAAAGTGCCTTTTTTTTATGAAATTAGACTTAAAATGTTTTTTTGTTAATTTAATTCTTTCAGGTGTTCCAACATCTTTCGCATACTCTGGACTTCGGTATCCAAATATTTTTTTATTTTTTAGCATTTTAGGAAAAATATCTTTTCCAAAATCTAATTTATTTGAAATATTTTTGTGCTCGATAAGGCTATCTTTTTTAAGAATATATAATGCTGCATTGACTAAGTTAGGTAAAAAAATATTTTCTTCATGCGGGTATTTATGAAATTTTATTATTTTCTGATCATCATCTATTTCTACAAGATCAGAGTCTTTAGGATGATCATTTGGATGCAATAAAAGGCTAGCATCTGAATTTTTAAAAATATGAAACTTATAGAATTTTCTAAAATCTATATCGAAAATAATATCCCCATAGATTACGCAAAAATCTTCATCCAATTTTTCTAAATTTCCCAACAAAGAGCCTGCGGTGCCCATAGGACTTTTCTCTTTTATACATTCAATTATTAGCTTTTTTGATCTATATTTAGAAATAAAATCTTCAATTTTTTCTGATAGATGATGTGTAAAAATAAGAACATTTGAAATATTTTCTTTTTCGAGAGTTTCTAGCTGATGCTGAAGAATAGGCTTACCAGAAATCTTTATCAGACTCTTAGGAGTATTTTTATAAAGTTTTGAAATTCTTTCTCCCTTTCCGCCAGCTAAAATTATTGCCTGCTTTATCATTAATAATTGTCTTTTTGTTCAGAAAAATAATTTTTTAAAGCTCTATCCCACTTCTGGATTATTGAACTTATGTCATAACCTACGGGCATTCTGCTTTTTTGAGACATATCTAAAAGCAAAGTTTTATCACTCATAAGTCTTTCTATTGCATCAGTTAAATTAACTTGATTTAAAGATGAGTTTTTAATGGTGATTCCATTTTCCATATTTTGGACAAAACCTAATACATTACATTTTTCATATAATATTACAGGTAATCCACAAGAAAGTGACTCTGCCACAACTAAACCAAAGCCTTCGTAATTTGAGGATAGAACAAAAAATTTAGCTTTAAAGTACTCTTTTTGTATTTCTTTTGTTTCAGGTTCCAAAAGAATCTTTTTTTGAAGCCTCTTCTCAATTATCAAACTTTCTATTTCTTTTTTTAAAGGTCCGTTTCCTATAATTTTTAATTTCCAAGAAGGGTATTTTTCTGAGACTTGGCTGAATGAATCAATTAATTCTAAATGATTTTTTTCGGAAGAAAGCCTCCCTATTGATAATATTAAATTACTTTTCTGAGGGGTATTTAGATCAAATTTGAAATCTGAAGAAATTGGGTTCTCAATAACTTGAGATTTTTTTTTAATATTTTTCGGAAAAGTGTTGTATGCAAAATGACTAACCAAAAAAAATCTTACTTTAAAAAAAGAAAGAATTTTTAAAAAAAATAAAGCTATAGGTTTTTTTTTAAAACTTTCGTAAGAAGAATGTTCTGAGCAAATTAAATTAACATTTAAGCCTATTAAACTTATAGCTAGAAGGAAATACATGCTGTAGTTGAATCCAATTACTACATCGGGTTTGCTATATTTTATCTCTTTTCTCAAAGAAAGAATTTTTTTTACAAATTGAAAAGGTAAAATATTTTTGCTGTATAAATTGTCACCTATTTTTAATTCGGCAATATTTTTATCTAACTTATAAAATGATAATTCTTTTTTTTTATCAAATGATAAAACAGATACCTCATAATCTAAATTTATAAGGTGAGAAGCAACTTCTGAAAGAACTCTTTCTGCTCCACCCGAAACTAACATTGTCTTAATAGCAAAAATTATCTTCATGAAATTTTCTTTATTGGAGCGTTTAAAGATTTGATAAAAAAAGGACTTAAAGCAAACCCAAAAAATAACATTCCATAATGATCTATCAAAAAAGGGAGGGATATTTGTATTAAAAGAGTTATTAAAATTAAAAAAAGCATCCCTTTTAATGAAATGATTTTGCTTATGATTTCCTTTTTCTTAAAAAATTCTCTGAAGAAAAAAAATATAAAAAAAATTGATATAACAAGAAAGTAACCAAAAGAGTTATTTCTTATAATTAGAGTCAGGAGGTTCGGTGTTTCCTCGTTAGGATCAAAGAAATATCCAATTTCACTTGCAACGGAATAAGTCAAAGTAAATAAATCATAAAATCCTAATAGAAAAGCTAATTCATAAAATCTTGAAAAAAACCTAGTTGCTATTTGTGATTCTCCAATGGAACTTTCTAAAACACCCGGAAAAAGAAAATAATATATAAAGAGTGTAAAAATAAAAATTACAGTCAAGCTTAATGCTTTCAATATTGATTTGTATCCATTAATTATTAAATAAAATAAAGAAATAAAGTAAACTACCATAACAGTTAAACTCATAGTTAGAACTGTAATAATCGTAAGAATATAATCCTCAGGAACTAGACTTTTTTTGTTGTTCAAAGTCACATTGAATGCAAGCGCGATGCAAATCATGTATGAAAGAATATTATTAGAATGCAGTAATCCAACTGGTCTTCCTTGGCCAATTAAAAGGTATATTTCCTCTGCACTTCTAAATAAAGTTGGATAAACATCTATTACTTTGAAAGTTCCAAGCTCTTCGATTGTAAGAATTTCAGGAGAGTGGAGATAATCTACATTCCAAAACATAAAAATAGATGAAGCTCCTGATATCTGAAGAATCATAATTGGAATACAGAAAAGAAAGAATACAATTAATTGGTTAAAGATTAATTTAGGATTAGATATAAAAATTTTTGCACCAGCTAGCAAAAACAATAAATTTAAAAATGTAAATTTCAAAGTAGCCATTAATGAACTTTGAGTTAAATTTTCTAAAAAGAAAAACAAAAAACTTAAAAGAAAAATTATAATTGCAGAAACTCTATAATTTGAATTCCATAAAACAGCTATAGCTAAGACAATTGATAAAAGAAAAAAAATAAATCCCAAGGGAAAATAAAAAAAGTAAAAATTATTTGCCGACAAAACAAGTTTTAGAATAATGCAAGGCAGGAGAAGCTTTGATGGATCAAAATTCATATTTAAATAAAAATCTGAATCCGCTTTTTATTGAATTCAAAATTAAAACTAAGTAGAAGCGAAAATTACTACCATTTACTTTTTTTGAGAAACTTTTTCTAGCTTTTAACGATGATAAGATTATTTTTAAATGTGAAAAAAAATAATCAGTTTTCTGGCTAGAAAAATCTACATAGCAGATTGCTTTATCGTCTCTAATTAATTCGATTCCCTTATCTTTAAGCATATAAGAATGAAATAAATCCTCAGCAAAAGCTTTGCCAGAAAAAAGATAAAAATTATCGACTATTAAATTTTCCTTTCTATGAAGAACACAACAACCAGGTAACCAATCTAAATTTTCATAATAACCTGATTCAGGAACTCCCATAGGTTCTCCCGACCTAGATATTTTTCCTGCTTGAAATCCATTTTTGCCATTCATAATATAAAAAAATAATTTTTCATATATAGAAAGCCTATCACTAATTTTAGGAGTATTTGCTGAAAAATAGATTTCATCTTTTAGGTCATATAATTTGGGGCCTACGGATGAAATTTTTTTATTTTTGATTCTATTGTATAAATGTTCTAAACAAAATTTACTTACACATATATCGCTATCTAGTTGAAGAACGTAATCATTTTTTGCTAGTTTAAATCCTTCAATCCTTTGAAAAACTTGTCCTTTATTTTTTGTTGATATTTTTTTTACATTTTTAAAAAAAAATTTATTTGTATCAAAGTCAGCTTCATTTGTGAGGCATACAATTATTTCTTCGGGCCTCAAGGTCCCTTCATTTAACGATTTAATTGTATCGGGAAGAATTTTCTCACCTAGGGAAGGAATGACTACAGAAATTTTTGGAATTTCCATATTCATTTACAATAAATGTTGTAAGATTTATTCATAAATTTGTTTTTAAAAAATTGATTATCTTAGAATAATTGATTGGCTCAAAATATTTTAATCCTAATTCTTTTAATTTATTAGAATTTTCATCTTCAATATTTGGATAAATGCCTTCAAAATTTTTAAAAGCTTTATTAAGCTGGTCTGAGTTAGATACCTTAGTTGTATTTTCTCTAAAATCAATTAAAGGGTCCAAAGGTAGCTCTTTGTTTACTTCAAAATAAATTGGTTTGAGGCCATTTTGTAAAGCATAAATTATTGCTCCTGAGCCTCTATAAATAGCATACGTCGATTTTTCTAAATCTAACATTAAGTCTTTTTCTTTCGAGAATTCTACGTTTTGCGGATATCTTAGGAAAAGTTTATATTTGTTTTGAAGAACGTCTAATGAATAATTTGGATGCAATCTTACTAAAAATTTCTTTTCTGGAATATTTATTTTCTCAACCAAATATGAAAAGTTTTTAATATCTTCTATATTTCCATCAGGAAGGATTAAACAATATTTTTCTGCTGAAGTCTTAGTGATTTTTGCTTTTTTTTGATTAGTTTTGAAGGTTCCAACATTTTCAATTTTTATATCATAAATGTTAGGTAATTGTTTTTTGAGGATTTTTTTATTAATTTCCCCAGGTGTAAAAATCATATCGGGAATGAATTTTTTTGATACATAATTTTTAATTGAGTTTTGTTTTGGAAAAAGGATAGTATGTTGATAGCCAATGGAAATAATCTTTTTAGAAAAAAGTTTAGAACAGAAAAAAGTTAATTTTTCTCTCGCGTGCCCCTCAAATGTTGTCAAGACGAACCTTGGTTTTAATTTATCTAAAATCTCATAAAGCTCGAAAAAATAAATGCAAGATTTAAAAGAAGAAATAGTTAGAGCCTGGTACGAGGCATGCCTTAAAACTTTCTTTTTAAAAATATCTTTTTCCTTAATAGAGTCCCTTCTTAGTTTAATGCTTTCTAAAAATAGATCCTTGAAAATTTTTAAAATTGTTTTTTTGTTCAGAGAATCCAAAAAAAAATATGTTGAAGGATTTAAACTTGAAAAGTTTTCTGATTTAAGAAGATCCTTAGAGCTAGTGGAGGTGTGATTTATCAAAAATCTTATAGAATTTAGATTTTGCTCTTCTAATTTTCTTGTTAGATCTCCAAAGTAAAAATCATCTTCTTCTTTTAAATGAGATTTATTAATTAGATGAGAAATAATTAATGTATTTGCATTTGATCTAGATTTTCTTAAAAAATCTATTTCTTTCTTTTGCTCTTTTTTTAGTAAGCTTAATAAAAAAAAAATAAAGAACTTTGTTATATCTTTGAAAGAATTTTCTTTTAACCATAGTTGATTATATTTTTTTAAAGCTGTGGGATGTTCATTCAAAACATGAAGCCAAGGTATTGATTGTCTTATTAAATTTTCTTTAGAATCTAAAAGGATATCATTGCAAGCATTGCATAATTTTTCGTATTGATTTGATGAAAATTTCATAGTTTTAGAAGATATAATTGTATTATTAAATATATATTGTTTCGAGCCTCCATAAGATGAAAATAAAAAAAGAGCTTATTCTGTTTGATTTAGACGGAGTCCTCATTGATTCAAAGAAAAATATGCAATTTGCTTGGGAAGCTGTTCAAGATGAATTTAAATTAAGTATACCCTTTGAAAGTTATTTTAATTTTATAGGTATGCCTTTTCAGGATATTTTAAAATCTTTAAAAATAAAAAAAAATAAAAAAAGGATTGAATATTGCTTCAGAAGAAAATCTGCTGAGCTCATTCATCAAATCCCTTTTTTTGAAGGCGTTGAAGAAACTATAGAACTTCTTAAATATTCTAAAAAATTTAAAATAGGTATAGTTACTTCAAAAGATAAATTACGAACGAATTCAATGATTTCTAAACTGCCTAACTTTGATGTGGTGTCATGTCCCGAAAAAAAATTAAGAGGCAAACCTAACCCAGATCAACTTCTTTCGGCTTTAACAAAATGTAATTGTGATCCTCGATCTGCGATTTATGTAGGTGATATGGAAGTCGATAAAGAAGCTGCTAAACGGTCGGGAATTGATTTTATACATGCGGAGTGGGGTTATGGAGAAGTTAAAAACTCAATCTCTATTAAAAATATGAAAGAATTAATAAACATTTTATCTTAACAGTAAATGAATATTGGACTTATACCTGCAAGATGGAACTCTACAAGATTTACAGGTAAGCCCTTGGCTAATATCTTAGGTAAATCTATGATCAGAAGAGTTTACGATCAAACATTAAAATCAAAACTATTAAATAAAGTGATTGTTTTAACTGATGATGAAAGAATTCAGAAAGAATGTCTTAAATATTCTATGGAAGTGGAGATGATAAAAGAAGAATGTCATTCAGGTACAGACAGAGTTGCTATCGCATCGAAAAATCTAAATGCTGATCTTTATGTAAATATTCAAGGAGATGAGCCTTTAATTAATCCCGATTCTATTGATGAAGTTTTAAAAAAATTGATAAACGATGATTCAGTCGAAATATCAAATGCTTTCACTAAAATTACAGAACCATATAAAGTTACTGATAAAGATGTTGTAAAAGTAGTTTTCGATAGAAATTTAAATGCTCTATTTTATTCAAGAAATGCTATTCCTTATCCAAAAGATTCAAATAATATTTTTTTTCAGCAGTTGGGTCTTTATGCTTTTAGAAAAAATGCACTTAAGAAATTTTTATCATTAAAGCCGGGAAAATTAGAGCTCGTTGAAGGAGTAGAAATGTTAAGATTTGTTGAGAATGGCATAAAAGTTAAAATGGTTGAAGTTGAAGATGATGGTCTCTCAGTAGATACTCCAAAGGATATATCTTTTATTGAAAATTTTCTTAAAAAGAAGAAATGAGTTTCAAATTTGAATATAAAATTATTGACAATTTCTTTGATAAGAACGATTTAGATTTAATATTAGATTCTATTACCGAAGAAAACAAAAAAAGAGTAAATGATAACGAAATAAAAATTTTTCCAAATCGGATTTTTAAGAATAATGTTGAAACCTCTTTGTTTTCAGAAACCAATCTAAAATATTTAAATGAAAAATATCATTCAAAGTGTATTGAAATATTGAAAATATTAAGCCCAAAAAAAGTAGATCTTTATGATTATTCTGAATTTGATTTAAATCTTACTGGTAAAAATTATAAATTCCCAATTCATTCTGACACCCCTAACAAATTATTAAGTTGTGTCGTTTATCTAGATCCTTTGGAAAATAATGGCACTTTTTTGTATGCAGATAAAAAAGGGAATGGAAAAAAAGAAATTAAATGGAAAAAAAATAGAGCTTTATTTTTTTCTAGAAAAGAAAATGATTCTTGGCATTCTTACGAAGGAAACAGAAACTCCTTAAGAATTGTTTTAGTTTACAATTTAATGACTACACGGATAAAACAAGTTTATAAAATTGAAAAAAAAAGTTTCTATTTAGGTATTCTCAAAGCTAAATTAAACCCTTACATATATAAATATTTAAATTTTACAATTTAGTATTTTTTTGAATTAGGCCTATAAATTTTTTTTCCCAGGATAAATTAAAATCATGTCCTAACCGCTTCGGAATCAAGTTGAAATTGCTAATCAAATTTGAGTCCTTTAAAATTTTAATTGTTTCATAAGAAGCTGTGCTCTTATAATAATTATCTTCAGAATCGACTCTCTGCCAGACATCATCAATAAATATCCACCCTTCTTCATTTATCATTCTTAAAGAATTTATTATATCCACAGTTACCACTGGGTAGCCATGTGCTCCGTCGATCCAAATTAAGTCAAATGTATTGTCTGAATTAATTAATTGAACTGAATTAATTGGAAGAAATTTGATTCTTTTATTCTTTGAAATGATTGAATCTCTTTTTTGGCAAAATTTTTCAAAATTAAGACTTCTGTTATAAATGCTTTTAAATTCTGAGTTTTCGTCAAGATCAACAGTTAATATATTTGCTTCTCTAAAAAGTTCAGACAAAATCAAAGCAGTCCTTCCATCGAAAGTACCAATTTCTAATATATTTTTTATCAAAGTTTTTGAGTTAATGGATAAAGAGGATAGTAAGATTAAATGTTCAGAGAACATTCCATTTTTTTCGTTATATTCTTCATTAAATAATTTATTTAAAACGATATTAAGTTTTTCGAGCCCCTCTTGACGGTTAAGGTTAATATTTTCAAAATTTTTATTTTGCTGTTTTAAACTAATTTCTGAGGAAAAAAATTTTTTTGAAAGTTTATAGATTATTTTTCTATAAATTCTTTTAAATATATTTATTTTTTCCATTTTAAAATTTTTTGCCACTCATCTTAAAACCAAACTTACTCGAATTTTATCTTTTCTTAATCCTTCAAATAAAATATCTTTCTTTTTTATATATTCGATTTTGAAACCACATTTTTCTAAAGCTCTAGCGGATCCAAAATTATTTTCATAATAACCAGCGTAAAGTTTTTTTAAATTTAAAAATTTATTTGCAAAATTTGAAACTGCATTGATTGAAGAAGTTGCTATTCCCTTCCCCCATAATTCTTTGACTCCAATTATATAAGATATGTCCGAAGATAAATTATTCCATTCTACTGGCCCTAGCTTTATATTGCCTATGTGTTTTTCTTTATAAAAAATACCGAAAAGCAATTCAGATTTAGAATCTAATTTTTCTTTGACAAATTTTCTTATACTTGATTTAGAATGAAGAATTTCAGATTGTTCAGTAAATTTAACAACTTCATAGTCATTCATCCATAAAATATAATCTTTAGAAACATCTGAAGGATTTAATATTCGTAGACTGCAGTTTTTATTGATTTTTAAAATTAGTTTTTCTTTAAAATTTTTATCAAAACTATTCATTAATTCTTCTTGCTTAATAGGGTCTTTAATAGTTAAAAATTAGCTTCAAGAATTTTATTTAACCTTTCTACTCCGCTAGAGTCTTTATATTTATCAAATTTTTCAATAATATTTTTCCAGTCTCCTAAATCTTTTTTATTATTTTTCATTATTTCTTTTTTTAACTCTATTTCCAGTTTATCAAGCGAATTAAATATAATATTCTCTGTTTTTAGAATATCTTTAATCTCATCATTTTCATTATTCAAACTTAAGAGAACAGATTTTGTTCCTGTTAATGCCGCTTCCAAAGAAGCAGTACCTCCATATACATGGCCTACTGTAAGATCTGAGGCTAGAGCTGCCATGCTTGGATAAACTGTATTTAATCCAAAAGTATTTTGGCTTTTTGATTCTTCATTCAACTCTAGTAATCTTCCTGTCATGTAAGCTTCTTTAATCAAATCGTTATTAATGTATTTAATTAAACTATGACCAGTTTTTTGTGGCTTTAACAAGAGACCAAATCTTTTATTATCAATTAATAATTTAGAGAAAAATTCCAATATTTTTATGTTAGATTTTTCGTTTGTATGGCCCCATTTTCCTACTTGCTCTGATTCATTAAAATAAGAAATAGTATATTCAACTCCTCTTTGTATCATTAAATTTTGAATCTTTTGAATTTCATTTTTAAAAGCTTTGGAAGAATAATTATAAGGATACCCATTTATAATAAAATTTTTAGGTTTTATAAGATCTGTTTTAAAAAACTTTTCATAATATTCTGAAAATAACAGAAAATTGTCTGCCGTTGATAGCATAGTCGGAACTTGTGAACTCATATTTGAATATTGGAAACAATTAGTAGATAAATTCAATTCTTTAGCTATAAGTTGAGCAGCGTCAGTACTTGGAAAATCTGAGCGATAAAATAAAAAACTTTTAATTTCAAAAAAGATTACTACTGATGAAATAAATTGTGCTGTATCAAATACTTTATAAATCTCAAAAAGAATGAAGTTAGACAAATTTTTCTTTATTGAAAAAAAGGAGTAAAAAATTTTCCTCTTTTCGTTTTTAATTTTCTTAATTAAAAAATTTTTTCTAGTTTCTTTATAAAAAAATAAGCTATCTTTTAAATTTACAAAAAGATATAAATTATTTTTTTTTTGAATATTAAATTCTTTTAAAGTTTCAGAAAATAATAAATTTTTAAAAGAAATTGCTTTGTCACTCATCCAAAAGAACTGACTTTTAAATACATTCGTTTGTTCAACGTTGCTCTCTAAAGGGCTCATAATGAAATTATTTTTTTGTTCTGCAAAAAAAATTTTTTTATTTATTAAGAAATAAAAAAAAGAAGATAAAATTTTCTTTAATAAAAATTTCAAAAAATTAAAAATAAAAGAAAATTCAAAACTTAGCGTATTTTTTATCTTTACTCCAGTGTTAGAAAAAGGAGAAAAATAAAAATCCAAATTACTGGTATTGAAGTTTTCTATCAGTTCTTTCTTATCAAATAATAAAGGACTTGGAAGCAAAATCTTATCTTTGTTGCTTTCGCTGAAGTGTTCCTTAATAAGAATTCGGCCAGTATAAAACTCTACATAGTGAAGGATCTTTTTTGCTATAAAGAGTTGAATAGTTTGATTTCCATATTTTTGGTTAAGATCTTTTAAAATCGGTTCTTTGCAAATGTTGTAAGATATTTCAAAAGATAATCTCGACGAAATGCTTCTACTAAGTTCAAATAAATTTTTATTGTCCTTAGTTTTAAGATCCCCTAAAAAAAAATTAATTTCTTTTATTTTATTTTTTCTAAGGCCTAGTAATTTTGTAAAAAAAAAATTACTTTTTTTTAAGTCGTCTATAATTAAAATATTGTAGTTTTTATAAAAAAATAATATTTTTAAAAAACTAAGGAATGTGAGTCGATCAAGAAATAAATTTCCATTCATCTAGAAAATATTAGCATATCCTGCATTGCAATATTTAAAGTGTCACTTATCTCGTCGCCTACTAATTCTTCTTTAGATAAATATTTTTCTACTAAGCCATTAATATAAGAAATATTAAAAAATTCATCATCTAGAAAGTTTAAATAATTTTTACTACTCAAAGATTTTCTCCAAAGATTTGAAAAAGAAGAATAGTTTATTATCTCTCCAGCATGAGAAAAGGAAGGATCAATATCATAAGTGTAAGAATGAGGGCCTGTTTGAAGTTCATAGGGATAATCTATTATGTTTTTGAGAGTCCATTTAAGAGGAAATTTTGTAGGTCTTAATTCTAAGCCTCTTCCAAAAGATTCAGGCATCTGCGACAAATAATCTAGCAAATAAGAATCATGAAATGGCATAAAACATTTCAAATCGTGAGCCTCGCATGCATGATAAAGAGTAGCAACAGTAGAACCTTGCCAATGAAAATTATCATAGCAATCTAAAAAAGTTGAATATAAATTTTCAGGAGTAAGTCTATCAGCATGCTGTTTCAGATATGTATTAAAAGTTACAGAATCTAATTCTTTTTTGCCAAAGTCAGTTAATAAATTTGAATTATTCTTGCTTAAAGGGATTCTTCCAGACCTTACAAAAAAACTCTTTAAAAACTGTTCTTTAATAGATTGTTCATTTTCTTTTATATTTTCAAAAAAACCCTCTGGTTTCAGAGTTTTAAAAAAATTCCACACAGGATCATTACCCTGTTTTTTATCTATAAGAACTTTTAAAAAAGTAGGACCAAATAAATATGTGTTCATTTTGTCACTATATTCTCTAAAATCGTAAGAACTTGGATGAAAAATCGTTGCATATTGACTAAATCCAAAGTTATGAGCTCCATCACTCATCTCTCCAGCAAAGAATGCATCTTTCTTTGAAAAGTTTTTTGATGCATGTTCTGCAAGCAGCCAATGGTTGAAACCCGTTAAGCTTGTAAATTGTTGAGATTTGAAAGTATCTTTCAATTTAGTAAATATTTTCTCTGCGTCTTTTGTATAATCAAGATCTACAATTTCTAAATCTACTCCATAGTAATCTGTTATTTCTTTAGCTCTTTTAACTTCAAAAGAATTTGCTATTTCACTTCTTTCTGAGTATTTCATTCTGCCAATAATGGCTTTTGTTTTATTTTTATTAAATAAATGAACTAATGCACCTAGAATGGACGTTGAGTCCCACCCAGAAGAAAGGAATACTACATTGTTGCTATCTTTTGAAGCACATGATTTTACGGACTCTAGAAACCTATCCGAATAATCTTTTAATGCTGATTCTTCATTACCAAAATCTATTTTTTTATATTTCTTCTTTTCCTCTTTAAATATTTTTAAACCCTCTGAAGAATCAAAAGAAAGAGTTTCAAGCACTCCTAGTCTAAAAACATCTTTGAATAATGAATGCTTTTTTAAAGGCCTGCCTCCATAAATATATGTTGCCTGCATAAGTCCAATATTATCAACTTTAGAATTTTCTTCTTTGGCAGCTGGAAGAAGGCTTGCTCCGGAGGATATAAAAATCTTATTTTCTTTTTCTTGTATAAAGACATCTAATTTGCTTTGTTTATCTGACTTTATTTTGAATGAAAAATCTTTATTAATTTTTATAGAGATAAATCTACCCTCTACTCTATTAAAAAAGTCATTGTCTTCAAAAACTCTTGCTATAAAGTTTTGTTCAAAATCTTTTTTGATCTTTCCATTTTCTTGTCTAATTCCAGTTATAAATCCAAATAAAAAGTAATTATCATCATTTATTTTAAAATTTAATGCAGGATCATTTCCGTATAGACTTAAATCTTTATTTGGGCTTTGAAGAATTGTATCTAGGCCAATTTTGTATTCAGAATCGTTTGTTATAAGAAATTGCATATTGAAATAAAAAAATCTTTTAAAAAAATATTAACAGAAAAAAATTTAGTTTATAAAAATTTTAATTCAAAAAGTGTTTCAATTTAGTGCAGAAAGAAAGTTAATTTAGAGCTTTTTTATTTTTTATTCTTACAAATCAGATATTTTTTCAGCAGGGTTACCAGCATAAATCCCGTTTGGCCCTAAATCTTTCGTTACTACAGATCCTGCTCCAACAATACTATTTTTCCCCACATTTACGTCTTTGGTTACTACAACATTACTAGCTATCCAAACATTATCTTCGATATTAATTTTCCCTGCAGTATGGCCGCTTTCCTTAAAATTTACATTTTCTACAATGTTGTGATCAGATGCTCTCAAGACTGAGTTTGGTCCTATAATAACATTATTTCCGATGTAAATTTCACCTCCTAAATCTGCATTGATCATTACATTATAATTCAAACTTACATTATCGAGGATGACAACTTTCGCTTGGTCTCCTCTTGCAAGTAAACGAGATTGTTCAGCAAAATTAAAATTTTTTCCAATTTTTATATTATCTATAGAATCGATTATCTGCCCTTTTTGCAAAATAATTTTATATTTATAGAAACTTTTAAACTCTATTTTTATTTTAACAAAAGATCTCTTTAGTTTTAATTTTAATAAACTATATAAAGCACTAACGAACATATGCATGAAAAATTGTGATCAACTTTTATCATATCACTTAAATTTAAAAGAAATTAGACGTTAGAACAAATTTTTTAAAAAGAAATAGTAATTTAAAGAATGCTATAATTTTTTTTTCTTTATTATGAAAAAATTAAACCTAAAACAAGCAGTAATTGCCAAAAAAAGGTTATTAAAAATGCATTATGATAGCGGTGTTGGTCATATTGGAGGAAACCTCTCTGTCTTAGACTGTCTGTTAGTTCTAATTTACGAGTTTAGAAAAAATAATGAGATTTTTCTTTCTAAGGGACATGCTGCAGGAGCTCTATACGTGGCACTTTGGTATTCAAAATTGATAAACGAATCAGATTTATTAACATTTCATAAAGATAATACAGAATTTCCCGGACATCCTACTACTAATTTTAAACATCATATATCTTTCGGAACTGGCAGTCTTGGCCATGGCTTATCTTTAGCTTCTGGAACGGCTTTAGCTTTTAAGTTAAAAAAATCAAAAAAAATTTCTCGATCTTTTTGTGTTACCTCAGATGGAGAATGGCAAGAAGGATCAACTTGGGAAGCGTTAATTTTTGCTCAACACCATAAATTAAATAATTTAACAGTATTTGTTGATCATAATAATCTTCAGGGTTTTGGTTATACAAAAGATATTTCGTCTATGAATCCTTTATGGAAAAAGTTAAAGGGGTTTGACATCACAATTTCAGTTATTGACGGACATAATTTAGAGGAAATAAGATTAGCTGCTTCTAAAAAAACTAAAAATGTACACATAGTTTTTATGAAGACTATAAAAGGAAAAGGTATTTCATTTATGGAAAATAAAATGGAATGGCATTATCTTCCTTTAGACGAACAAAAATATAAAGATGCTTTGAAGGAGTTGGATCAATGAGAGATGAGTTTTCTGATTCTCTTAATTCTTTTTCTAAGAATAAAGATCTAATTTTCTTAACTGGAGATTTAGGATTTAATGCTTTGGAAAATCTTGCAGCTAGCATGGGCGATCGCTTTATTAATGCGGGAGTTTCCGAACAAAATATGATTGGAGTTGCTGCCGCTTTAACGAGGAAAAATTTTGAATGTTGGGCATACAGTATTGCACCATTTTGCTATGCAAGACCGTTTGAACAAATTAGAAATGATATATGTTTTCATAATCTTCCCGTTAGATTAGTAGGAAATGGCGGAGGTTATGGTTATGGGGTAATGGGACCAACTCATCATGCTATTGAAGATTATGGAGTTTTATCTTCATTGCCAAACATCAAATCGTTTGTTCCTGCTTTTAAAGAAGATGTTTCTTCAATAATTAAAAAAATTAGAAATTTCAGAGGTCCTTCTTACTTGAGGCTTGGAGTTGATTGTTCTCCTCAAAGTTGGAAACCGCCAAAATATAAAGCTTGGAGAAAACTAATTAAAGGAAATGGAGTCCCTATAGTTATATCGGGACCCATAAGCGGTTCCTTTGTGGAAATGCTTTTAAAGATTAATCCAAAGACTAGACCAGAAATGTGGCTAGTATCAGAGTTTCCCATAAGGAAAAATTCTATACCACAAGAATTTATAAAAAAGGTTAATAAATTGAAAAAATTAATTATTTTAGAGGAACACACTGAAAATGGAGGGCTTGCACAACAATTGGTTCTGAACCTAATAGAGAAACATAAAGTGATTTTAGAAAAAGTAGCTCACTTATTTGCAAAAAAACACATATATGACGCTTATGGATCTCAAAATTTTTTAAGAATTAAATCCGGAATTGATCCCAAATCACTTAACAAAGCAATTAGGTCAATGCGATGATTGAAAAAACAGATGCGGATATAGACAATAGTTCTGTCCTACAGCTTAAAGGGCCTATTCTTGTTTTAGGAGCATCTGGGTTTGTCGGCGCCAATCTATTTCATTTTTTAAATCAATTTAGAAACGATGTCTTTGCTGGAGTTCCTCAAGACAAGGGTTGGAGATTGCAAGAAATTGATGATTCAAAAATTGTAAAAATTGACATTGGAAATCCTAATTCAATTGGTGAGTCTATAAAAAGCATTAATCCTAAAACAATTTTTAATTTTATAGCCTATGGGGCTTACTCTTTTGAAGAAGATCAGAACAAAATATATAAAACAAATCTAGAAGCAACAATAAACTTAATTAATATCTTAAATGAATTAAACATATCAGCTTTTATTCATGCCGGTAGTTCGTCTGAATATGGGTTAAATTCTAATGAGCCCTTGGAAAATGCTGAATGTATTCCAAATAGTGATTACTCTATTTCCAAATTAGCAATAACTAATTATATAAATATGATGGGCAAAAAATTTAATTTTCCAGGAATCTCCTTAAGATTGTACTCAGTTTATGGTCCGCTAGAAGATGAATCGAGGTTGATGCCAAATTTAGTAAAATTAGCCTTAGAAAAAAAATTCCCTAATTTTGTAAATAAAGAAGTTTCTCGCGATTTTGTATATATCTCCGATGTATGTAATGCCTTTGTCACTGCAGCTTTAAAGATAAACAAAGATTTATATGGAGAAACTTTTAATATTGGTACAGGAAATAAAACTACAATAGAAGATCTTGCAATTATTTCAAAAAAACTTTTTAAAATTGAAAAAGACCCAGAATTTGGAAATATGCAGAAAAGAAAGTGGGATTTAACTGATTGGTATTCTAATCCCGCAAAAGCGAATGAAATTTTAGAGTGGAAAGCTAGTATACCTATTGAAGAAGGTTTGAAGAAAATGTCCGAATGGATGAAGTCAAATAAATATAATCGCAAAGTAAAAAAAACTAAAGAAAACTTAGAAAAACCAACCAAAAAAATTTCAGCAATAATTGCTTGTTACAAAGATGAAAAGTCTATCCCAATTATGTACAAAGAACTTTCTAGTGTTTTTAAAAAACTAAAAATAGAGTATGAAATTATTTTTGTTAACGACTGTAGTCCAGATCATTCAAAAGAATTAATTCTTAAAATTTCAAAAAATGATCCTAGAGTAGTAGGTATTAATCACTCAAGGAATTTTGGCTCTCAAATGGCTTTTGTAAGCGGCATGGAAATTGCAAAAGGTGATTCGGTTGTTCTTCTAGATGGAGATCTTCAAGACCCACCAAAAATAATAGAAAAGTTTTATGAAAAATGGGAGGAAGGATACGATGTTGTTTACGGAGTTAGGGCAAAAAGAGAAATGAAAAGAATTGTAGAATTTCAGTATAAAATGTTTTACAAAGTTTTTTCGAAATTTAGTTATCTTGATATTCCTAGAGATGCAGGAGATTTTTCACTACTAGATAAGAAAGTTGTAAAAGTAATTTTAAACTTTCAAGAGAAAGATCTTTTTTTAAGGGGAATTAGAGCATACGTTGGTTTTAATCAAGTTGGAGTAGAATATTTCAGACCAGAAAGACGTTTTGGGAAATCCACTAACAATTTTTTTAAGAACATTGATTGGGCGAAGAAAGGAATATTTTCGTTTAGCAATTCCCCGTTGGCTTTCTTAACTGCCAGTGGTTTAATTCTTCTCATAATCTCTTTTATTTTAATAATGACTTTTATAATCTTAAGAATTATTTATCCCGATATCGCGCCTGAAGGAGCAACAACAATTCTAGTAAGTATATTTACTTTTGGAGCATTAAACATTTTAGCAATAGGTATTGTTGGAGAATATATTGGGAAAATACTCATAGAAGTAAAGCAAAGGCCAAGATTAATCAGAGAATCTATAATTAGAAACGGTATTATAAAAAACGAAAATAATATTTCATAAAGTGTGTTCTTCTACAAAAGAAAGATACTGCCCTGTATGCAGATCAGAAACTAAAATAAAACTTTTTTTAAAAAAAAAGATAAATAAAGAAAAAATAAATTCTTTTTCTTTCTCATCAAGAAAAAATCCTGAATTTATGAGACATCAATTAGTAAAATGCTTAAATTGCAGTTTAGTTTACTCAAATTTTCCACCGACTCAATCTTCACTTAAAGATTCATATCATCAAGCAGACTTTGATAGCAAGATCGAAGCAAAAGATGCTTCCGATACTTATATAAATGCAATAAAAAGCGAAATCGCTTTCAAAAAATATAAAAATAGAGCGCTAGATATAGGAACAGGAGATGGCATATTTCTTGAAGGGCTAAAAAAAATAGGATTTCTAAAACCTGAGGGAATAGAGCCATCTATTAATGCGATAAAATCTGCTCCAAAAGAAAGACAATTAATAATAAAAAATGGAATTTTTAAAGAAGAAGACTATGCTTCTGAATCTTTTGATTTAATTACTTGTTTTATGACTTTAGAACATGTACTTGATCCATTCGAAGTATCTAAATCAGCATTCAACTTACTCAGAAAAGGAGGTGTATTTATAACAGTAACTCATAATTACGAGAGTAAAGTAAATAGAATTCTTCACACTAAATCGCCGATAATTGATATAGAACATATGCAATTATTTTCAGACAAAAGTATCAGAAAACTTATGACTAATGTTGGTTTTGAAAAAGTTGTAAATAAAGCCTTTAAGAACAGATACAGGATATCATATTGGATAAGACTATTGCCCGTGCCAAATAATTTTAAGAAAGTTGCAAACAAGATTCTTTTCCTTTTCAAACTTGACGAAATGAGATTATCCTTGTGTGTAGGAAATCAAATCACAACAGCATACAAAAAGTAATCATTTAGTTTAATGTCATTTCTGTCTTTAAAAAAAAATCAATTTTTTAGATTTTTACTCACAGGATTTTTAAATACTATTTTCGGATATTCTGTTTTTTCATTTCTTATTTTTTTCTCCCTAAATTATCAATTAGCAATTGTTATCGCAACGATATTAGGAATATTATTTAATTACCAAAGTCTAAAAAGATTAGTTTTTATTAAAAGTAAAAATAATAGATTGCAGAGATTTTTTTTTACATCAGTTGCAATTTGCCTTCTTAATATTTATGGAACAGGTTATTTTCTAGGTTATGGGTTTAATGTTTATATAAGCTTTATAATTATTTTTATTCCATCTACTTTAATAAACTTTTTTTTAATGAAATTTTTTGTTTTTAGGCTAACTTACAAAAATTGATGAAAATTAACAAAATATATTTTATTTCAGTTTTTTTAATATCTTTTTTTCTTATTTTAATTAATTTTTCAGATTTTTCTCGAGGAGCTGATGAAATAATTTTTTATACTATACCTGCAGAAGCTATTCTAGATATAAAAAGCCCAAGAGAGTTTTTAGAAGTAATAACGTATGGTTTTTTCTATGAAGATCACCTTTCTCCATTAACAAATATATTTTCACCAATTATTTTACTTTTCATTGAAAATAATTTTTTAGTGATAATTAATTTTTTCTTTTTTTTAATCGCTTTATTTTGTTTCTACTTTCTAGCATTTGAGATTACACAATCTAAAAATACAAGTATTTATTTAACCTTAATCTCTTCATCGAATGTCTACTTAAATTGGTATTTAAGTACTAGCAATAGTAGCTTTTTACTAAGTTTAATTTTTCAGATTTTGACAATTTTACTTTTTCTTAAAAAAGTCTCATTTTTAAAATCTGTCTTGTTATTAATTATTGTTACCTTAGGAACCTTAACATTTGAAAATTACTTTTTAGCCTATGTTTTTTGTTCAGCGATTTGGTTCTATAAACTTTTCAATGAATCTAAATTAAACATCAAAAAGATCTTATTTTTTGTGAAAAAAAACTTAGTTTTTCCTTTAATACTAACTATAGGCTTAATACCATATTTATTTTTACATTATGTAAAGTTTGGAACCTATCTCCCTTCCTCGAGATTAGAAAATTCGTTCTCAGAATCAATTGCAAGCTTTTATTTGGTAACATCAAAAATAATAAATGAAATTCTTTTTGGAATCCCTGAACTACTGATTTATAAAAAATCACTGTTTTTATTTGCGCTTGTAATCTCATTGTTTTTAATTCTTTCTCTAGTTATTTTCTTTAAAAATGTTAGATATTCATTTAAAGGAAGTAATTTTCTAATCTTTATTGGATTATTACTTTGTATTTTTGTAGCGGGTTTAACAGGTAGATACCATATGGGTCTATGGTCGTTGATCTGGTTTCTACTTGTTTTGTCTTCTTATAGTGTTTTCTATAAAAATTTGTATTCAAAAAAGGACTTAAAATCTTTATATTTCTCTCTTCCCCTCATTATCTTATTTATCTCAAGTTTAAACTTTTATAATAGCCCTTTTATTTCAGACCAAAAAAAAATAATTGATAGATCTTACCTTTTAGACTCAGGATTGTCCCATTTAGATAATCAAGAAAAAAATTCTTCTTTATATATTGATTTTACAAGTGATAATTCTTTTCATGAAATTAGATATACGCTCAGTAAAAGAGCTATGAATAGCAAAATTCCAACTGCAAGAATTATAAATCCTATTTATGGCTCACAACCTCTAGGCAGCTCAATAAAATGGGTTGTTTCTCCAAATCTTAATGAAAAAGAATTTAAATATCTTTTAAGAGAAGAGAAAAACATTTTTTTTATTTTTGATAATTACTTGCTTATATATGAAAAAAAAGGAAATGAAAAAAATATAAATATTAATAAGTGGTTTGGGTGTTACGAAAGGCAACCTATTTACAAGCATAGTTTTGATATAAAAGAGGAACAAATCAAAAAGATTAACTCAATTTTGAAAATTTTAAACATTGAAAATAATCAGTTTAAAAATCTTAGTTCAATTAAATGTTTGCCTAGTGGGTATGTAAAAATGCTTAATTTTGAGTTTAGTGAATTGGATAAACAAAATTTAAAAAGTTACAAAAACCCTTGCAGGTTATATGTAAATTTTGGAAATGACTTCGTAAATTTTCTTACTTTTGTTGGATCAGAAAATCATATAGAAATTCCTAAGTACGATCTTTATCCAATTGAGTTTAATTCCTTGAGTTTTCATATTAATTCTTCTGACAGAAGAAAAAGGAAATTAATTGCATTGTCCGAAGAAGAGTCAGAATCTCATTTAAAAGAAATTTGTAATTTATGAATATGCAAAATAGCAGATTGGTTTTTAGTTTCCTAAATTATTAATTCAATCTTTTAAATCCGGAATGGCAAACTGGTCCTTCCAGAAGAGAATACACGTCTTTTCCGTTTTCACATTCTTGAACCAATTTTATAATCTTTTCAAAACTATCAAAATACTTATCAAGAATTTTTTCAGTATGCTGAGTGCAAACATAGATTGAATTGCCTGCTAGAAACCCTTCCTTTAACATTTCTTGTGTTATCAAAGTTTTATATTCCAAAGAAAATTTATCGCCCAAAGTGAAGCCCGGTAAAGCGGAAATGCCCCAAATATCACTCTTAATTTCATAAAATGAAAAAATTTCTTCCCATCTTTTTTTTATTTTTTTTCCTATCTCAGTAATAACTTTCCACGATTCCTCCTTTTCCATAACTTCGATAGTTTTTAGAGCTGCAGCAGGGCCTATTCTTTCTGTCCAAAAAGTGCTGCTTATAAAACTTGACTGAGCATGCTCCATCACTTCTCTCTTTCCTATTACTGCTGTTAAAGCATAACCATTACCAATTGCTTTTCCAAAAATCGCCATATCTGGCTCAACATTGAATTTCTTGTGAATACCTCCCAATGTTTCTCTGAAGCCTGAGGTACATTCATCAAAAATTAAAACAATACCGTTTTCTGTCGCAAGTTTTCTGACTTTATCGAGGAAAGCTTTATTTGGATTTTCTGATCTTGAGACTTCCATTTTTATCACGCCGATATTATTTCTTTGCACAATTTTTTTTAATTTTTCAAAGTCGTTATACTCAAAAGGAAATACTGTTGACTTTAGATCTTTTGGGACCCCAGATGTATCCAATCCAGGAAGGAGATGCTCATTTAAGTTTTTATTGTTTTCAAGATTAGCCGCCAAATACCAATCGTGCCAACCGTGATAACCACAAATTGCAATGTTATCTTTTTTTGCTGCAGACCTTGCAATTCTTACCGCAATTGCATTTGCTTCTCCACCTGTTCTAGCATATTTTACCATTTCAGCCCATGGGTGCATCTCTATAAGCTTTTCTGCTAAATGAACTTCTTCAGGGCAATTTAAAGAACTCATATTTCCATTCTTTATTATTCTTCTTACTTCGTTATCAACTTCTTCATTTCCATAACCTAAAATATTAGTTCCAATTGCCATAATACTAAGATCTAAATATCTTTTATTATCTAGATCCCATATTTCACATCCTTTCGCTTTACTAAAATATGATGGCCAAATTTCTGGAAGAAATTGCTCTGATCGTTTTGATAAAAGCATATTTCCACCTGGAATGATAGTTTTTGCTTTATCCCATAATTTTTGACCTTTTAGCTTTTTCATATATGTTTATTTTTTATTTAAAATGGATTTCATAATCATTTCAGCGAAATCCCAATCTTCTTGCTCATCAATATCTATACCTTTAATTTTATCAAGGATTAGCCCAATGTAATTTGCATCTTTGCTATTCAGATCATAATTTAAAATATGGTTAATATGATAAAAAACAAATGCTCCTGCATCGTAATATTTCTTTTTAAGATCTTGAGATCGTATTTCGCATAATCCTGGATTTACAGGCTTCAATGAATTATCAAATTCATTTTTATCAAAAGCCCATTCTATAGGAGCTGGATAACTAGAAATTCCAATTACTGGCTTATCATTGTTTTCTTTGTTCAAAAGTTTATTTGCTTTTATGAAATCTGAACTTTCTATAAAAGGTGTGCATGGCATGACCGCTGCGACTTCTTCAAAGTTGATGTCTTTTAAATTGTATTGCTCTAATGTCCATTTAAGAACAGGCATAATGGGAGTATGATCATCTGCTAAAGAAGAATCTCTTAAAAAGTCTACCTCTAGACCCAAGTCAGAAACTAATTCAGCTATTTCACTTGAGTCAGTTGAAACATGGATTGTATGAAAGAGTCCAGATTCTTTTAAAGTCCTTATAGGATAAGAAATCATGGGTTCTCCACAAAATTTCTTAATATTTTTTTTTAATATTCTGTTTGAGCCTCCTCTTGCTGGAATGATAGCTAATCTTTTCATCGATTTTTAAAGATTCATAATGTAAATATTGAAATTAATTTTTAATCATTTCCCATGAAAGCGGTGTACCTGCTTCCAAAGATTTGGTTGAAACTTTTCCTAAAATCTCTTTAAGGTATCTAGGGTGTAATCCAGCATCTGGCCTAATGCTCTTAATATTTGAATCTGAAAATTTTTCACCTTTCTTTACATCGGTACTTATAAATAAAGACCGTCTATAACGTAAACTTGGAAGTTCCTGTTTTGTCGGTCCTATAGCATTATTTTTTATCGCATCTTGAGCAGCATAACATTCGTTTACCAATGTTTTCATTTCATTTGGTTCAAGAGAAAATTCTGAGTCAATCCCTCTTCTAGATCTCTTAAGAGTCATATGTTTTTCTATTATTGAAGCGCCCTTAACAACTGCTGCTATAGATGAACCTATGCCTTTAGTATGATCTGAAAAACCAACTTCGCATTTAAATTTATTTCTAAGAATTTCAATGCTACCCAGATTTGACCCTTTTGGTAAAGCAGGATAGTTTGAAGTACATTTTAGTAAAGCAAAATTTTTACAATTACTTGCTTCAATTACATTAACAGCTTCAGAAATTTCTCCTAAGGTTGCCATACCTGTAGACATGATGATTGGTTTTCCTGTTGAAGCAATATATTTAATTAAGTTTACGTCGGTAATTTCTGATGAAGCTATTTTATAAGCGGGAGCGTTTAACTTTTCTAAAAGATCAACAGCAGTATTATCAAATGGAGAGCTAAAACAATGAATCCCTTTATTTCGAGCATGTTTAAATATTTCTTTATGCCATTCCCATGGCAAAGATCCTTTTTTGTAAAGGTCATAAAGGTATTTTCCATGCCATAAACTATTTTTATCTTGTATTTTAAATATTTTCTTATTGGATTTCATTGTCAAAGTATTAGCTGTATAGGTTTGTAATTTAAGAGCATTTGCTCCTGAATCAGCCGCTGCATCTACTATTTTTATAGCTTTTTCTAGAGAACCATTATGATTAGCTGACATTTCTGCAATGATATACGGTCTGTGTAATTGTGAGATTTTTTTATTTTTTATCTTTAACATCAATTTAATTATAGCTTTTAATATTCAACAAAATCTACGATTTAAAAAGGCCAAAAAAATTCAATATTTTAATAGATGTATAGTTTAGCCTTTTATATATAATTTATAGATGCAGGTGATTTTAAGAGTTGATTCATCAAAAAATATTGGAAGTGGTCACGTCATCCGGTGTCTGAGGATTGCAAATAAGCTAAGAGATAAAAATGTTGATTGTGGCTTTATATGTAAAGAGCTTTCAGGGAACCTGATAAAATTAATCAAAGATCAAGGCTTTAAAGTATTCTTGCTTCCTAATGAAATTATAAAATCCAATGAAAATTCTTCAATTGTTGTAGATAAACTATTTAATTGGAAAAACGATGCTTTGCAAACTGCAAAAATTCTTAAAAATTTACAAACGAATACGCTCATAGTCGATCACTATGGCATCGATAAAAAATGGGAAGAATATCAAAAGCCATATTGTAAAAAAATAATGGCTATCGATGATCTTGATAATAGAAAACATTCTGTAGATATTATTCTTGATCAAAATTTATTTCCAAATATTCAGAAACGATATCTAAAAAATTCAAATAAAAATTGTAAAAAGTTTATTGGCTTAGAGTACGCCTTTTTAGATCCAAACTTTATAAAAAAGAGAAAGTTGATTAAGAGACAAAAAAAAGAGGTTTCAAAAATATTTATATATTTAGGGAATACAGGCTCGAGTAATATTTTAAGAAGGATCTTAAAAGTGTTCATAGATAACTCTTTAAATAAATTTAAGGTAGAAGTTATTTTTACCGGGGACGCTGAAGAAAGAAATAAAATAATAAATTTGTCTAAAAATCATAAGTTTATAAAACTCTTAGATACTCAACCCGATCTTGCGGATATTATGTCTTCTGCGGATTTATCAATTGGGGCGGGAGGTTTAACTACTTGGGAAAGAATATACCTAGGACTTCCATCTGCAGTAGTAACTGTTGCGGATAACCAAAAAGAGTGCAGTGAATATTTAAACAGTCTGGGTCTAATATGGTTGATAGGACATCATGATCAGGTAGGTGATAATAAAATAACAGATGACATAAAAAAATTACTTTCTTCAGAAAATCTTTTTGATTTTTCTAAAAGGTGCCTTTCAGTAAACATAGGAACAAAGTCAAGTGAAGTTATAAATGAACTTTTAGTTTGAAAATGATTGAATTCAAAAAAGTACGCGAATCTGATTTAGAAGTAATTATGAATTGGAGATCTAGTAGAAATATCTCTAAATATTTAATTACTGAAGTTTCAAAAGATATGAATCAGCAAAAAAAATGGTTTGATGAAAAAGTTAGAAATAAATTTCCTACTGAACACTGGGTAATATTCTTAGATAAAATTCCTATAGGATTTATTTCTATGGAAAACTATATTAAAAAAGTAAAAACTTCTTGGGGATATTACATAGGTGAAAAAAAATATTGGCACATTGGTGGTTTAATATCAGCATATTTTTATAATTATATTTTTTTTAAAAGAGATAAAGATCTAAAAAAAATAACTGGTCATTATTTTTCTGACCACTTAAAGATAAGAAAACTACATCAATTTTATGGTTGTATAGAAACTGATGTTTTATCAAATCATGTAAAAAAGGACGGTGTCATGCATGATATTATTCTAATGGAAATGCGAAAGGATGTATGGCTAAGCAAACAAGATAAATTTAAAAGCTACATAGCTAATTTTGAAGAGTAAATTCCAATGAAAGTAAAAATAAAGGATGTCGCCTATTTTTTTCCAAAATCAAGTGAGACTAATGATGATTTAAAAAAAGAAAATCCTGATTGGGATATGGATAAAATTACAGAAAAAACTGGAATTAAAAAGAGGTTCATATCTAGACCTGAGCAAACAGCCCTTGACTTGGGATTTTCTGCAGGGAATTTAATTCTTCAAAAGAATCATAATTTAGTTAAAGAAATTGATCTTTTAATTTTTATAACTCAATCTCCAGATTATTTCCTGCCCACTAGTGCATGTATCATTCAAGATAATTTGAATTTATCTAATAATTGTATGGCATTCGATATCAATCAGGGTTGTTCAGGTTTTGTTTATGGACTTAGCGTAGCTGGTTCTTTAATAGAGTCAAAAATTGCCTCTAAAGCCCTTGTGATTTGTGCTGATTCATACACTAAATATATAAAAAAAGATGATAGAACAAACAGACCAATTTTCAGTGATGCAGGGGCTGCAACATTATTGGTTGGTAGTTGTAAAGACGAGATTAGTTCTTTTGTTCATGGAACAGATGGGTCTGGTTTTGAAAGTTTGATTGTTAGGCAAGGCGGTGCAAGAGATCTTAAAAAAAATAGTAAAAAAATTCTTGAAATGAATGGCAGTGAAGTATTTCTTTTTACAATGAAAAGAATCCCTGCTGCCATAAAAGAATTACTTGCAAATGAAAAAATGTCTATAGAAGATATAGATTTATTTATTTTCCATCAAGCTAGTCGATTAGTAATAGAAAATTTAACAAAATCTTTAAAAATTGATCCTTTGAAAGTATTCAAAAACTTCGAAGATAAAGGAAATACAGTATCGGCAACAATACCTATTGCTTTAAAAGATGCAAATGAGCAAGGGCTTTTAAAAAAAGATAATAAAGTTTTGATAGCAGGATTTGGAGTTGGTTTGTCTTGGGGAGCCACAATTTTAAATTGGGACGTGATTTAAAGTGATCGTTCTTACTGGAGCTTCTGGAGGAATTGGAGGTTTAATTTTAGAAGACCTTTCGAAAATTGATCACGTTATAGCAATCGGTAATAGTAGATTGCCTGAAACAAAAAAATTATCAAATGTAACTTCATATCAGATTGATCTTTCTAGTGAGAAAGAAATTGATATCTTTATAAAAAAAGTAGAGTCAAAAATATCTAAAATAACTTTGATTCATGCTGCCGCTGTTTCTATAGATAAACTAGCAGCAGATCTTACTTCAACTGAATGGAATACAGTTCTAGATATTAATTTAAAATCAAGCTTCTTGATGTCAAAAAAGCTTCTCAGAAAAATGATCAGCGAAAAATGGGGAAGAATAATTCATATATCTTCAATTGTTGGAAATAATGGAACAAATGGAACTATCGCTTATTCGACTTCAAAAACAGGTTTGGTGGGCATGTCTAGAGTATTATCAAAAGAATATGGAAGGTTTGGAATTACCTCAAATATATTAATTCCAGGTTATTTAAATACTGGATTGATAGACTCTTTATCAAAAAAGGCTAAAAATGAAATTTTAAAAAAAATTCCTTCAAATAAATTTGGTGATCCTATAAATATAGTAAATGCTGTGGAATTCTTAATAAAATCTGATTATGTAAATGGTGCTTCGATTAATATAGATGGAGGATACTAATTTTTTAAATTAAAAATGGAAAAGATAATTTTTGAGAATATCCAAGATGACCCTATCGAGCTAATTACTCTACCTAATGTATTCAAACCAAATACAACTACAAAATTGCTTACAAAGTCTGTCCTATCTGTAATTAACACAAAAAAGAAAATATTGGATTTAGGTTGTGGAACTGGAGCTGTTGGAATATCACTTTTCAGAGAAGGTGTCTCTAAGAATAAGATATACGCATCTGACTTAAGTAAAGAAGCAACAGAATGTTGTAAAGAAAATGCAAAATTTTATAATTTTGATTCAGACATAAGAACTGGGTCTTTGTTCGATCCATGGTTTGAAGAAAAATTTGATGTGATAGTTGACGATATTTCAGCTATTTCCGAAGATGTAGCAAACATTTCTCCATGGTTTCCTGGTGTTCCTTGTAGAACTGGAAAAGATGGTATCAATTTGGTTTCACAAATTATTATCAATTCTTCTAAGCATTTAAATGGAGAGGATAGTTTATTATTTTTTCCAGTTCTCTCTCTTTCAAATACAGATGAAATTTTATCAATTGCAAATAAAAAATTTAATTACGTTGAACTTGTAAATAAAGAATCTTGGCCATTACCAGAAGAATTAATTCCTCACATAGACTTTCTTGAAGCGCTTTCAAAAAAAGGAGTTATTAAATTTGAAAAAAAATTTGGAATGGTAATCTGTTACACTGAAGTTTATTGCGCAAGTAATAAAAGTTTTATCTAGTGAGAGGTAGTTATGTCTAAGTTAAACGAAGAAGAGCTAATTAAATTAATTGAGGAAGCATTAGAATTAAAATCGGACTCTGTGAATATAGAGTCTTCTTCTGAAGATTTTGAGGAATGGGATTCCCTTGGGCATTTAAATATATTGGTTTCTTTGGATAACAAATGTGATGGTGATGCTGCAGAAATAGCAGAGCTTGCCACAGCTTCTTCAATTAAAGATCTTGTAGATATTCTTAGGGCTAACTCTCTTTTAGATTAAAATTTTTTAAATTTGTTTAAAAGAAATATAAATGCAAAGTGAAAATAGATATCAATTTGTTATTTTAGGCCTTGGCTCTGTAGGAAAAAGGCATGCTGAATTTTTGAATTCTTATAATGGTCATTTGATTTGTATTGATCCAAATGAAGAATCAAGAAACTGGTGTGTTTCAAATTTAAAAAGTTCCACTAAAGTTTTTTCTAAAATTGAAGACGCAAAAGGTTTAATTTCTAAATCAATTCAAGAAAAAATAGGTGTAATTTCAAATTGGGGCAATCTCCATTTTCAATCTGCGATTGATCTAATTAATTTAGGCGTAACTAATCTTTATATTGAAAAGCCCATTGTGAATTCTTTAAAAGCTTTAGATTATCTTAAAAATTTAGATTCTAATATAAAGATAATAGGTGGATTTCAAAATAGATACACAGATATTGACAAACAAATAAAAGAAATTTCTTCAAACAAATTAGGAGGCAATCCTTCTATGATTTCTGTTAATGGTGGCGCTGCTGGAATTGTTACTAATGGAATTCATTATCTTGACTTGGCAATTTCTATATTCAATTCTTCTCCAAAGTCTGTTTTTAGCAATCTATTTTCTTCAAATATCAATCCTAGATCTGGTGATTTAGATTTTTGGGAAGGCACGGCGTGCTTTAATTTTACTAAAAAAAGATCGCTCACCATAAACTTTACAAACTCATCAAGCGTTAAACAAACAACGGAAATTTTTTGTCCAAATGGCAAAATAAAGATAAATGAAGACATGAGTCTGAGTATTTTTGAAAGAGATCAAAAAGAAATCGAAGCTGATAAAAGAATCACTCGCTTAGGAGTTGCAAAACAAAATAATGAGATTCAACTTAAGCCAAATATTGAAAATTTATTTACGCGAATTTTTGAACCTTTTTTTGATGTTGATTCTTCAATCGATATTGAAAGAGAATTAGTTGCTACCAAAGGAATAATATATGCATTAGCCTCAAATAAAACGAATAAAATACTTTTTCTTGATGATGACTTGAATGATGAGCTCTATAAGTTTGAGTGGAAAATATCATGAAAAAACCAAAATTAGCAATTATTGGAACTGGGAATATCGCTCATTTTCACTGTGAGGCTTTTAAAAAAGCTGGATTTATAATTTCTCATGGTGCGGCTTCTTATAATTCAAAAAACGTAGAAAGCTTCTGTAAAAAGCATGAAATAAAAAATATTTATTCTGATCCAATGGAAATTTTAAAAGACAGTTCTGAATGGGATGCAATTCTTTTATCTACGCCTACAAAACACAATATTGATTATATTGAGGAGATTTTTTCAATAAATAAGCCTGCTTTAATCGAAAAACCTGTAGCTACGAATCCTCAATATTTATCAAAATTTAAAAAAAATACTCATAAAAATATTAGGGTTGCTTACAACAGGAGATTTTATGCTACTACTCAAAGAGCTAAAAATTTTATAGAGAAAGAAGGGTTCATTAATGCAAGAATGGAACTTCCTGAAATAGTGGATCCAAATAAGGGCTATGAAAGTGTTCTTTTAAATTCAGCTCACGGCATTGATTTATTAAATTATTTGTTTCCTTCTTTGAAAATCTTAAAAAATATACATTTTGAAAACGATCAAGGAAGAATGGTTATTTTTAAAACAAAAAATGGAATTATAAACTTGACCATGAACTGGAACTCTTCATCAAATTTTATTTTACATTTAGAAGCTAAAACATTGAGACTTGAAATGAAACCATTCGAACAATGTAATATTTTTAAAGGCATGGAAGTTATAGAGCCTACAGAAAATTTACCGTTAAGAACATATATTCCGAAAAAAATTGAATCAGTTAGTTCATTTCCCACACACGATAATCTTATAAAGCCAGGCTTTTATGAACAAGCCATGGAAATAAAAAGTTTATTAGAAGGCGAAAAACCTAAAATATCGGCATCTCTGTATGATGCGTATATCGCCCAAAAATTTCTTAGAAATATTCTAGTTTAAAAAATATATTTTTATCTATTTACCAGTTTCTAGGATCTATCAAATTTTCATCATTAGAAGATAAAAAATTAATTTCTTCATCTAGATTCGCTGATAGCGAATTTAATATTTGATTTAATTGTAAAAGAGAATCAATTCCTATTATGACTTTATCAATTTCTTTATGCATAAAAATATAAGAAAGACATAATTCCATAACAGAAATATTTTTGTTTTCAGCAAAATCTTTTATTTGATCAAAGTTGCTTTTAAATTTTTTAAATTTATTTATCAAAAAATCATCTTGATTTAAAAGCACTCCTTGAAGAAAAATTGATCTAACCTGAATCTCAATCTTCTCCTGAGAAAGTTTCTTGATCCATCCAGAAGCAATCAATCTTTGATCAAATATATTTAAAGGAGATTGAACTATATCTAGATTAAACTTATTTAGGAGTTCTTCTAAAATATTAGGAGAATAAATAGAAATACCTATTTTACTTACTTTTCCTTGTTTTTTTAAAAACAACAAATGATCATATATTTCGTTTCCACTCTTGCCCAATAAAACATCAGGATTATGAATTAAAAGTCCATGAATTTTCTTTTGACCCAGAAGATTCAAAGATAAGTGAATCTTATGATTTATAAAATCATTTACATCAGAAAGTTTTTCTAGGGGGAAGTAAATTTTGGAAGTTATTTCTAATTCACTCAGATCTATTTTTCCTAAAATTTCTTCACTTTTTCCATAGGAAGAAGCTGTATCAATTGAATTAATACCTTCTGATTTAATTCTTGAAAATATTTTTTTTACTTCATCAAATGAAATTTGATCAAGTTTATTAGCTATACCGTATTTCATGCCGAATTGAGCAGTTCCTAAAGACAATTTATTTATTCTTTTCATGAGAAAAGACTAAAATAAAGATTGAAAACCTAGAGGTGACTCAATTATCTTAACAATTTCTTCTTGTTCTTTCTTTTTTAAAGACGGAAAAATCGGAATGCTAATTGCTTCTGAAAAATAGGATTCGGATTCTGGAAAATCTTTTTTATCAAAACCCATCTTTGAGTAAAAAGGATGCCTGTAAATAGGAATGTAATGAAGATTTACTAACAATCCTGAGTTTCTGAGTTTTTCAAAAAAATCTCTGTGATTAATTTCTGAGATTTTATTTTTTATTCTTATAATATATAAGTGATAAGAAGTGTAAGAATATTCAGCTTGAAATGGAAGAGAAAGCCAGTCTATTTTTTTTAAACTGTTATCATAAAAATTTGCAATCTCATGTCTTCGTTTTATAAATTCGTCGATCCTTTTTAACTGACTCAAACCTAAAGCAGCGTAAATATCAGTCATTCTGTAATTGAATCCCAAATCTACTTGTTCATAGTGCCATAGACCTTGTTCTTTTTGTGTTATTTCATTTTTATTTCTTATAATTCCATGACTTCTAAACTTTGCCATTTCATTTGCAATTTTTTCGTCATTAGTCAGAGCAATTCCTCCCTCACCAGTGGTAATTATCTTTACAGGGTGAAAACTAAAAACTGTAATATCGCTAAAATTACAACTTCCAACTGGCTGGTCTTTATATTTGCCTCCTATAGCATGAGAAGCGTCTTCAATAATTTTAAAACCATATTTATCACTCAATTTTTTTATTCCTTCCATTTCGCAAGATTGTCCTGCTAAATGAACTGGAATCACAACTTTAGGCAAAGTATTATTTTTTTTTGCATCTTTTAACTTCATCTCTAAACTGTCTAAAGACATGTTGTATGTGTTTTTATCAATGTCAACAAAATCTACTTTTGCTCCACAATAGATTGCACAGTTGGAACTAGCCACAAATGAAATAGGAGATGTCCAAACCACATCTCCTCTTCCAACCCCCAAAGCTAAACATGCAATGTGTAAAGCACTTGTCGCACTATTTACAGCAACTCCATAATTCGCTGAGGTATATTTTGCAACAGCTTTTTCGAATTCTGGAACAACAGGCCCCTGAGTTATAAAGTCTGAATTTAATACTTCTATAACTGCGTTTATATCTTCTTCGTTTATATTTTGTCTTCCGTAGGGAATCATAATGTAGTCGTTATTTAGATCTTTCTTTTCTTAATTTCTTTATACTCTCATCTGTCGTATCTATATGTTCATTATAATATTTTTTAAATTTTTTATTACTTAAACTCATATCTTTTGGCCTCAAAACCAAGTCTTTTCTTTCCTCAATTGAAATCGGTTTTATTAAATTTGAATCTAAATTAAAAATTTTAGCAATTTTTTTTCCAAAATCTAATTTGGAAATTCTTTCATTCGATGAAAGATTAAAAACTCCTCTTAAATTTTTAAATAACAAATAATTTGAAAAATCTATTAAATCTTTTATACATAAAGGAGAAAAAAACACATCTTCAAAAAGAAAGGTTTCTTTCTTATTTGATAAGTTTTCAAAAATTAAATCGCTAAAAGATTTTCTATTTTTTGGACCCCATCCATAAAAATTTGATCTTATTATTAGCGAAGTATCATTATTTTTTAATATCTCTTCTTCCGCCAGGGCTTTAGTTTTTGCATAATTGTTTAAAGGAAAAATGGCATCCTCTTCTGAGTAATTTCCTTTCTTTCCATCAAACAAATGATCCGTAGATATATGAATAAATTTAATTCCATTATTTTTACTAATTTTTGAAATTTTTTTTGGTAAATTAACGTTTGCCTCATAAGCAAGTTGATAATTATTTTCACATTTTTCTATATTAGTAACTCCTGCAGTATTAATAATAATCGATGGTTTAAATGTATTTATAAGTTTTTCCATTTCTTCCATAGATGAAGATTCAACAGAATATTTTTTTACTTTATTTATATCAGGATCTAAATTGTGAGTAACAATAGCAACATTATCATTATTCAAAACTTGCATCTTTGCCCAACTTGAGCCTAAGAGACCTGAACCGCCAAATATTAAGTAACTTGATGGCATTTATTAAAAAGAACCTAAATTATCTTTATTATTTTTTATCCATTCTCTGAGAGTCTTTATTTCCATCCAATCAGAGTTACTGTCTGATGAATAGATGAAATTTTCTGAAACTTTTTTCCCTTTTTTTATTCTTGTCTTGTCTTTATGCCAGTCATTTATCATTGGCAAAATTTTATAAAAGGTCTTGTATTCGTATGTAAAGGGAGAATCTTCAACACCTATCATCTGTTCATGTATTTTTTCCCCTGGTCTAATACCTATAATTTTAATTTTAGATTTAGGGTTGATTGCTTTTGCTAAATCTAAAATTTTCATAGATGGGATTTTTTTTACGTAAATTTCTCCGCCTTTCATATCTTCAAATGCAGTCCAAACTAAATTTACTCCTTCTTCAAGAGTAATCATAAACCTTGTCATTCTTTTATCAGTGATTGGAATAAAGTCAGCATTTTTCCTTGAAATAAAGAAAGGAATTACAGAGCCCCTTGAGCCCATTACGTTTCCATATCTAACAACTGCAAAAGTTGTTTCATGCGATTTAGAATTAGAATTAGCTGAAACAAATAATTTATCAGAAGCCAACTTGGTTGCGCCGTATAAATTTATTGGATTACTGGCTTTATCAGTTGATAGAGCTACAACTTTTTTAATCTTTGATTCAATTGCGCAATCGATAACGTTCATTGCCCCATTGATGTTAGTTTTTATACATTCAAAAGGATTGTATTCTGCAGTGGGTACTATTTTAGTAGCTGCAGCATGAACTAAAAAATCAATGTCATCCATAGCTCTGTATAATCTTTCCTTGTCTCTTACATCTCCTATAATGAATTCAATTCTTTTTTCGTTATTGTAATGCTGAGCCATATCCCATTGTTTCATTTCATCTCTAGAAAAAATAACTATTCTCTTTGGAGAAAATTTTTCTAATGTCATTTTTACAAATTTCTTTCCAAAAGAGCCTGTTCCTCCTGTTATTAAAATATTGCTGTTTTTTTCCATGGAATTATTTATTAAAAACTTCGGAAGGACTTCCTATCTCAGTAATTTCTCCTTCATGTAATTTTATTATTAAATCACAGTTTATTAGAGAACTTTCTTTATGAGAAATTATTATTTTAGTATATTCTCTACCAAGTTTTGTAATCTCATTATTTATTTCTTGTTCTGTTTCAGCATCTAAAGAGCTAGTAGACTCATCTAAAAATATAATTTTTTTTTCTTTATAAAATGCTCTTGCAAGAGCAACTCTCTGTCTCTGCCCTCCTGATAATCTTGAACCCTCGTCGCCGAAAGATGTGTCTACACCATTAGGTAAATTTTTAGCGAAAACATCAAGTTTCGCTTTTTCAAGAGATTCATTGAGTTTCTTTTCGTCTATGTTTTCTTCCCCTAATGCGATGTTAGATTTTAAGGAATCATCAATTAAGAAAACGTCTTGTGGTAAATATGCTATTGAATTTCTCCAAGAATCAATAATATCTTCTAAGGGTTTATCGTTAATTAAAATTAAGCCGCTTTTAGGAGTTAAAAGCCCTAACATTAAATCAATTAAAGTTGTTTTTCCTGAACCTGACTTTCCTACTATTCCTACGGAAAGACCAGAATCTATTGAAATATTGATATTTTTTAAAATATTAATTTCATTATTTAAATAAGAAAACGATAGTCCCTCAATCCTAATGTTATGAAATTCCAAACTTTCAATCTTTTCTAAATTTGCAGAACTTTTGATATTTTTATATTTATAAAAATCTTCATACAAAATATCGACTGTATTTAAATTGTATTTAATTATGGATAAGCTACTTGAAAAACTACTTATCAGGGGAATCAGCCTTAATCCTGCAAAAACGAAAACAACAATGGTCGCAAATAATTCATCTATGTTTTGATTTAAAAATATAGAAGATGAAACCAAAATAACTATAAAAGTTATAAAAAGAAATTCTATTATATATTTTGGCGCTTGAGAAATAATCCCTCCCCTGACTCTTTGGATTTTGTAATCTAAAGCATTCTTCTTTAAATTTTCATAAAAAAATCTTTCCTTTTTTAGAATTCTTATCTCTTTCAATCCACTAATAGCTTCTTTTAAAACTTTAATAATTTTATTATTAGCTTTATTAGCTTTTTCTCCACTAGAGGTAAGGATGGATTGAAAAAATAAATTATAAAAAACCACGAAAGAAATCAATAGGCTTGAAATTACAAAAAAAGCATAAGTATTTTGATAAGCTAAAAAAGTAAAAATTAAAAAAACTAAAATAAAATCTGATAAAAGTCTTAAGATGTAATAAAGAGTATTACCTGCATAATACGAAGCTGCTGTTCCAATTTTAAATACATACTCAGAATTCTCTTTATTTAAGAATTCCTCGAATGGGAGATTTTGAAATAAACTCATAAGTCTTGTTCTGATTTTAAAAGTTTGAGTTTCAGAAAAATCTAAAATCAGATAACTAATTATTAAGGATGCTAAAAGTTTAAATAAGAAAATTAAAAATAAAATTAAACTTAAAAACACTATTAGATTTTCGCCTTTGATTCCGAAGTCGATAAAAAATTCCTCTCCTCTTCCCAACAATAAAGAAACATATGGTCCTATAAATGCTAAAGCCGAAATATCAATAAAAGATAAAAATAAAAAAGAAAAAATTAAAAAAGGTAGTTTTCTTTTATCACTTCCTAGCAAAAAAAGAATTTTAAAAGTTAATTCTTTATAAAAGTTCATGTTGGTTTAGGATTATTTAAAAATCCAAGGACGCTTTAAAGAAAAATTTTCTCGGTAACCTAATTGTTTTAGTATGTATGCAAATAGAAAGAATATACAAAAAAAGATAAATCCAGAAGAAACAACTATTTGAGTTCTTTTTGGGGAAAATCTTTTTTCAGGAGCTATAGGGGGATCTAAAACTCTGAAAACGTATTGTTCTCTTGCTTTTGCGTTCATAATAATTTTTATCTGCTGTTGTTTTAAATTCACTAAGCTATTGTTAACTTCCAATAGATTATTCTCAGATAATAATTTATCTAAAAAAGAGATTGTTTTTTCTGCTTCTACCAAATCAACCTCTCGAAGATAGTCATTTAAACTATTAATTAACTTTTCAGTCCACTCTTTTGCTATTACCGGAGAAAAGTGTCTAACTTTAAGAGTTACGAATCCCGTCTTAACATCTTTAAAAAGGCTCATTTTGTTTACGAAAGCTTGATATGCCTCTTGATCCGAAGGTATTGAATCATCGCCTAATGTCCACCTTTTGTTTTTTATATCGTAGACATCAGGATTTATAATTACTTCATTTTTATCTCTATCCCATCCTTCAGCGGCCATGAGATTTACAAGTATTTTTTCATCTTTAATAAAGTCTGTTATAAATTTCCTAGATTTTAATATTTCGATACCTTCCGCACCTAAATTTCTATTACCTGATGAAGCAGTAATTCCTGCAATTGCAGCAAGTCCTGAATTATTGATTATTCCTGATAACCCCGATGAAGATTGAGAGTTTGCGGCTAAAGTAGTTTGGGATTCATAAATGGCAGTAATTGAAAGGCTAAAAGCTGCAGTAATTACGGAAAGTAAAAATGGTATTAAAAAAATGATTTTTTTGTAGTCGAATAGCAAAGAATAAAGTTCCGACAATGTGTTTTTTAAGGAATCATTTTCTTCTTGATTGTCTTCTATTAAGTCACTCATTTTCTTGGTACCCGGGGCCGGACTTGAACCGGCACGAAGTCGCCTTCGAGGGATTTTAAGTCCCTTGTGTCTACCAATTCCACCACCCGGGCAAATTATTAAAAATCATTTTACTTTATTTTGCTAAACAAAAGAATAAATGGAGGCTGAGGTCGGAATCGAACCGGCGTGAACGGATTTGCAGTCCGCTGCATGACCACTCTGCCACTCAGCCAAAAAAATTAAATTGTATCCCGTTAGATTGCTTAATACTAATAAAGTTAATTGAAAATTAATTAGTTATTAGCTAGAGACTTCCATAACTTTAAATAATTAAAAAAAGATATCAGAGAAAGGAAGGCTGAAAGAAACAAAATTAATAAAGTCATGCTTAAAAAACTATGCCCAAATAATGGATAAATTAATAACATCGATAATGATAACATTTGTAAAAAAGTTTTAGCTTTTCCATATTTATCTGGAATTATTTTTGAAACTTCTAATCCATTAGATACTAAAAAAAGTCTTAATGAACTGATAGTTATTTCTCTAAGAATAATTATCAATGTCAAAATGAATAGATAGAAATTAGATGTATAGAAAGTAAAGAATATCAAAATTGAAGAAACTAAAATTTTATCAGCCAACAGGTCTAGAAGAGATCCTAAATTTGAAGTTAAATTATATTTCCTTGCCAAAAAACCATCAAAAAAATCTGACCAAGCTCCTGCCGAAAATAGAAAAAAAGAATAAAGATAATATTCGAACAAAAATAAAATTATAACCGGAACAAAAACAGTCATTCTAAATATCGAAAGCAAATTAGGAATCATGAAACCATTATAAACCCAGTACTAATTCAAGTGTTTTTGAATTAAGATTGCTTTTTTCGCTCCTACTCCTTCCACCTTTTTAAGATCATTTATTCCGGCATCTCTCAAACGCCTCATTCCACCAAAATGTCTTATTAACTCTTTCTTCAAGCCCTCACCAATAAAAGGAATTTTATCTAAATCTGAGCTGATTAAAGTTTTAGTTCTTCTTGCCCTGTGTTTTGATAGGGCAAATCTATGAGATTCATTTCTCATGAATTGAATTAGCCTAGAAATATCCTTCCATTCATCAAGTTCAATTTCTTTTTTAGAAGAATCTACGTGTAACTTGTCATACTTTTCTTTTCTATTTTCTCCTTTAGATATCGAAATTAATTTTATTGTTTTTATATTTTTATTTTCTAATTCTTTTCTAACTTTATTTAATTGTCCCTTTCCACCGTCAATCAAAAAAAGACTAGGGAATGGCAAAGATCTTTTTTTCAAACTGTTAATTCTTCTAGAAATAGCTTCGGCTAAAGCCAAATAGTCATCATTTTTATCCATTTTTATATTCATACTTCTGTATTCCTTTTTTTCCGGACCTTTATCGGAAAAGACAATACAAGAGGCAGTTACATTGCTTCCTGAAATATGACTTATATCAAAAGCTTCAATTTTATCTAAAGATTTTAAACCTAGTCTTTTTTTTAAATTTTCAAAAGACGGTGCTATCCAGTCATAAAAATCTTTCCTTTCTAACCGATCAGAACTTTGAGACTTAGCAATTTCAAGTAAAAATTTATTTTTATTATTTAATTTAATAAAATTTATGTTTTTATCTATTTGTCTAAAATTTTTAATAGTCTCTGTAGAAATCTTGTAATTGGTAAGTAGGTTAATTTCTTTCTCTGAAGATTCAAAATAATACGATGTAATAAACTTTTCTAATAAATCTTCATTAGTAAATATATTTTTTGTTTCAGGAAAAAAGTTTTTAGTTGCACTTATCCAGCCATCCCTTATTTGAACTAGACTTAAGCATGTACTAAAAGAATCAGAACTTATTGCAATTACATCAATATCTTCATAAAGAGTAAGGATGCTTTGATTTTTTTGAGTATCTCTAATTGCATTTATCTTGTCTCT
>CENJ01173036.1_pt1 | contig 45095 bp, 35 predicted proteins | sample 356161 | NCBI WGS metagenome assembly CENJ01 (sample SAMEA2619531, study PRJEB7988) | marine metagenome | biome: marine biome (ENVO:00000447); feature: surface water layer (ENVO:00002042); material: "saline water (ENVO:00002010), including plankton (ENVO:xxxxxxxx)" | depth 5 m
AGTTAATTATAGCCCCCCCCCGAATATCTATACTTCAGTAGCCGCTAGATATCCTTATGGGGGACGTCTGAAACAATTCTATAAAACACACGACCATTTTGTGTACTTATCCTTCCACCATTTCTAACAATTGCTTTTTCTGCAATATTAACAGTTCGATCAACAATCGAAGAAATTTTCATTCTTGAGGGCAATTGATCTCTGGTAATATTTACATATGTGTCATTGAAAGGGCTATCCCACGACTTCCACTTTGGCAGAGTTTTTGTTAATCCTATTACCTGAGCGCTCATTCCAGTAATTCCACTCATGACCCCCAACAGGCCTCCTGATGTGGCAGCTTGATTATCACAATCATATCCAGCTGATGTAGCGATGGAGACAGTTTTCATAAAATCTCCTTCTCCATAAAGAATGGCCATAATACCACTTAAACCATTAATTAACGCTGAGACTGGGTGCGCAGGCAATGAGTACTCAGAAGTTTGAAATTGGTAATACTTCTCATGGAGCAACTTCCTCGTTTTTCGCCAATCACTATGAACATAATGCCATTCAAGAAGGTCTCCGATGCCCATCGCAACCGGACTATCTGTAGGAATCGCATCCAAACCTATATTGACAAGTGCACGAACGTCACTCTCGAAAAAGGCCGCGCTTATCATCGCGGAATATACAATGGTGGGATGAATTGCCCAACCATCGTTGGTTATTGAAGCACCCCATTCAGCCCGTTCTGTGGCATGAGAAATCATTCCGGGAAAGAAAGCGCTCCAAATTTCGTTAGTTAATTGAGCGTCAATTTTATACCAATGCTTGTTAAATTTTCTTTTCCCAGTGTCCGGCGGAATGATGCCTGAATCCATTAATGTCCTTGCTTCTCTGTTTGCCGCCCAAATAAATCCGTTAATATGTGTTGTCCAAGCCTCTGTGATTTCCTCATAAGTGAGAGTTAATCCATATTTTTCTACTGCATGAAGAGTAACAATTTCAATATCGGTATCGTCATCACTAAATGCACCATCTAAAACACCCGCCAAAATTGGAATATATCCCCCTGCATGATTATCGTTGGCCAATAAATCCCTCTCTAATGCATCTTCAAAAGAGTAAATTTTTGTTACCAGGATAGGCATGGGCGTTTCGACATATCGATGCTCGAATGGTCTTCCTATAAAATTACCTAGCATCTGTCCAACCCAAAAACCATGTAACTTATCCTTGATAACTGATTTTGGGATGTGTCTCACCTGCTGACAAAAACTAGGTACAGAGAATAATAAGATCCAAATCATGCATAACCAAAATCTCATATCCGATATGATCCTTTGTAATAATTATTGAATTTGCTTTCTGACACCGTAAACTAACAACATGAATTTTATTAATAGTAAACATTATACAATGCACCATATCTAGGATTTAAAAAAAATGAAAATTTCCTGTTCAAAAAAAAAGCTTAATTCATTAAAAAAGTCATTTTTAGTGACAATTTCAGTTCTAACGCTATTGAACTGTTCAGTCAATGTTCGGCAGAATCAGACTGCTACCCCTCCTAACTTTATTTTTGTGCTCACTGATGACCAAACTGTAGATACAATCAGAGCATTAGGAAATTACGATATAAACACACCCCACATTGACAGCCTTGTAAAGGAGGGGACCAGCTTTACACACGTATTTAATCAAGGGTCTTGGTCAGGGGCGGTATGCGCACCCAGCAGAAAAATGATTAATACCGGACGTCATTTGCACAGAACAGGATATGGCCCGAAAACTGCAAAAAACGATCAGTTTAGATCGAAAATGATGGGAGAAATATTACAAGAAGAAGGTTATGAGACTTTTATTACTGGAAAGTGGCATATCGATGAAGAGTCATTAAGACGAAGTTTTTCTCTTGGTAAGTCAATTTTTATGCCAGTCCGAACGGGCATGTCTTTTGAAGAGAGGGGGGGGCAGTATAGTCCACTTGTTGCAGACTACGACGGGAATGATCAAAATCCGCAGAATTTTCAGCAGCGAAGAGAGATGAAGCTCAGCAGTGAGCTATTTGCAGATGCCGCCATAGGATATTTAGAATCAAAAGAGCGTCGTAATTCAAAACCATTCTTTATATATCTATCTTTTCTAACACCTCATGATCCACGGCAAGCACCTCCCGAGTTCATTAACATGTATCCTCCTGAAAATATTCCCATCCCCCCAAACATGTTGCCTGAACATCCTTTTGATGAGGGTGACCATAACATTCGAGATGAAGTTCTTTTGGCATTTCCGAGGACTGAATCGTCGATTAAGTGGTATATTGCACAATATTATGCGGTCATATCCCACCTAGATGCACAAGTCGGAAGACTGCTGGATGCACTAGACACCACTGGGTTTCGCGACAATACTTATATAATTTTTACGTCAGATAATGGTATAGCTAACGGCCAACACGGTCTCCTGGGAAAGCAAAATCAGTATGATCATAGCGTTCGCGTTCCTTTTATAATAACAGGGCCCGATATAAAACGCGGCGAAAAGAAGACAGGCATGTTCTACATACACAGTGTATTACCAACAGTACTTGAGTTAGCTGGCGTTGAAATACCAAACACGGTGGATAGCAAAAGTATTGTTCCACTACTGAGTGAAGAGAAAAACACCGTCCATGACGTGATTTACGGATCTTATAAACACTTCCAGAGGATGGTCAGAACTGAAAGTCACAAGCTGATTTACTATCCTATGCTGGAGAAATATCAGTTATTTGACCTACGTGTAGACCCCAATGAGATGAATGATATTTCTAATCACCCTGAAAATTTTGATATTATAACTACGTTAATGTCAGAGTTAGAGCAACTAAAAATTCTGGTAGGCGACCCTCTTAAAAATGATGAGCCCGAGGAGAGTTACGCATCCTATGCGGAAAAATATAAACACTATGCGACTCATCCAAGACGTAGTATTAATAAAGAATAGTTAGGACATCAGACATGGATATTGATACGCACAATCATTTCTGGATATACAACCCTTCGGAATATGATTGGATTGATGGATCAATGTCGTTGCTCAAGCGGAACTATTTACCTGAGGAGTTCTCCAATGTTCTAACCAACTCAAAGATCGGGGGGTGTATTGCCGTTCAAGCCAGACAGTCTCATGCAGAGACCGACTGGCTTCTAAAGTTAAGCGATGAGTTTAACATCATAAAAGGTGTTGTTGGTTGGGTAGATGTGCGTAGTGTTAATCTGCATGAATTTCTGGAACAAAAGCATCGACATCATAAGTTGAAAGGTTTTCGTCATGTGCTTCAGGGAGAGGAAGATGATTTTATGCTTCACCCTGACTTCATTAGAGGGATAAAAATATTAAGTGAACATGACTATTGCTATGAAATTTTGGTTTATGAAAATCAGCTAAAGTCTGTAAGAAAGCTGCTGGATCAACTTCCTGAAATGCGTCTTGTGATTGACCACATAGCCAAGCCAAACATAAAAGCTAAACCAGACCGAGATTGGATTCAAAATATAAAAGCCATCGCACTTCATAAGCACGTCTACTGCAAACTTTCAGGAATGGTAACTGAGGCTGATTGGGCAAACTGGACTCCAGAGATTATCTTTCCATTTATTGAACACACAATTACATGTTTTGGCGAGAATAGAGTCATGTATGGCTCTGATTGGCCCGTTTGTCTTGTTGCAGCAAAATATAATGAAGTCAAAAATTTGCTCGAGCAATATCTAGCAATCCAGTTTAGTACTAGCCGAGATAAAATTTTTGGCTCTAATGCCAAGGAATTCTACAGATTAATTGACTGTTAAAACTGCTTTAAACTTATTTGCTGGATTTACAGCCAAAAAGATTCACAAGAGCCTTTCCGTCTGATCCAGTACAGAAAATCATGCTAAGTGCAATTATATTTTTTTAATGTTGACAAGGGATCTTCCTTAAGTTCGAGGAAATACCTTACAACTGCGCGCCTGAATGACGAGTTATCAACTAAGTCTTTAGGGAAGACTTGCTCTAGAGCCAAAAATGCATCAACTTGCTCTCCGTTCTGTGGTGTTGTCAGAATGATATCCCTCAGCTCATCCACGATAGGATCCACGATCGGAACATCACTAGAGATCATAAATTCAATCAGAACCATCCAAGAAGATATCGCCAGACAAAGACCGTCACAAGGATTTTCCAAACGATAATTGTCTTGTAAGGTATCTAAAATACGAACTGGAATTTTTTTACTACTGTCCCAAGCAATTTGAGACAAAAAATGATGGATTTGAGTGTTTTTAAAGCGCTGCAGTATAGCGGTTGAGTATGTTTGAACATCTAGGCCCTCTGGTGCCGCCAAGGAGGGAATTATTTCCAAATCCAACAACTTTTGAACATAATCACTTATCGGTTTATTCTCTAATGCTTCAGCTACAGTCTCAAAACCCGAAATCAGCCCCACAAAAGCAATACTAGAGTGCAAACCATTAAGAATTTTTAGTTTACAAGATTCGTATTTTTTAACATCTGCTCCGAAAATCGCGCCAACAGAGTCCCAGGGAGGAAGCACCATTCCAGGCACATCCTCAAAGATCCATTGGGAAAAACTCTCTCTCTGCACCGGCCACTTATCGACAAATCCCAGATCATTCTCAACACTTTTTATCAGAGCTTGATTGGTTGTGGGCGTAATGCTGTCCACCATTGTACGCGGTGAAAAGACACTATATGAAATCCAGCTTGCCAGATCTTGGTCAATTTCAGAGGAAAAATCTACGACCGCTTGTTTTAAGACAACACCATTATCCATGAGGTTGTCGCAACTAACCAAAACAAAAGGATCGAGATTCTCGCGATAGCGCTTGCGCAAACCAGCTGAAAGGTATCCAATTGCAGTTTTTGGCGAGTCAGGATGCTCCAAATCAAACTTTATGTCCGAATTCTCAAAATCTAAACGATTATTCGGTGATAAACAATACCCCTTTTCAGTAATCGTAAGAGTCACAACTTTCACATTACTTTCTGATAGCCTTGAAATAACAGCTTCAGGACTTTCTGGCGCAAATAAAACATCAATAATGGAGCCAATAATTCGAAGTTTAGGATCAATATCTCTTATGGCTAGCGTATAGAGATTGTCTTGTTTTTTTACATTATCCCTAAAACGCGCACTATTTAGGGAAACCGCGCAGATTCCCCAGTTTTTGTAGTTCAGCCTCAATAAGTCGTCGGTATACACCGCTTGATGTGCTCTATGAAATGCTCCCGGTCCTAGATGCACTATACCAACTTCTAACTGAGATCGATCATAGCCCGGTAATTGGACGTTATCACCTAAATTGCTGATAGTGTCATTGCACAACTGATTTTTCATCTAAAAAAATTTTCTCGGTTTGTTGTAAATCAAAAAGACAACGCCTATAGATGCGCAATTGCCTTTACCAAACCACTACCGTCCTCTATCCAAGTCGGAAGTTGCTTCGGCAAATCAAACAAGTCTATATTATGTGAATTTAATTCCGAGCTTGGAATTTTTCCGGAATGTATTTTGTCAATGACATTCTCAAAATCCACTCGTGTAGCGTTCCTACTACCAATAATCTGCATTTCTCGTGCGTGAAAAAATGGATCTGAGAACTTTATAATATCTTTCACAACACTAACAAAAACGCAAGCTCCTCCGTGAGCAGTGTAATTGATACTCTTCTCCATAGATTGAGCATTACCCGTGGCATCAAAAACAACATCAAACATATCTCCCTTGGTAAACTCCCTCAATCTTTGGTCAATATCATCATCAACAACAAATCCAGTGAAACCATCACCTAAATTCTGCGCAAACGCCACGCGCTCTGGATTAACATCCAAAATTGCTACAGTACAAGCCTCTTCAAAAGACGCAAAAAGAGCAACCCCAAGTCCAATCGGTCCAACACCTATGACAAGAATATGACTTCCTGCAAGAAGTTGGCCTCGACTCACAGCATGTGCGCCGATTGACAGAAATTCAACCATCGCAGCTTCTGATAGTGTGAGTCCCCTCGCAGGGTAGATCGCCCGCTCTGGTAGACAGAGAAACTCACACATCCCACCATCTGTATGGACCCCCAGAACCTTTAAATTTACACAACAATTTGACTTGTTTTTTTTGCAGGAAACACAGTTACCACATGACAAGTATGGATTAATAATCACTCTGTCCCCAACGCTGAATCGACTATTTTTAGGAGTCTCTAGAATCTCTCCAGATAACTCATGACCCATAACACGTGGGTACTCAAGAAATGGATGTAAGCCTTTAAAAATATGGAAGTCGGTGCCACAAAGACCTATCCTCTTCATTTTAAGAGTGACCCACCCCTTCGGAGGAGTAGGATCAGACCGTTCCTCGATAATTAAATTGCCGGGTTCAGTGCAAACGATTGATTTCACAGCGGCTCCTAAATATTCTTGACAAATATAATTGTATACTTCATTTCCAATTTTTACATTTATGCACTTTTTTTATCTACAACGATCGCAAACTATTTTGCCTCTATCATTGCTTTTGTTACGCATCAGTTCTTAACCCGGCACTCAATCTACGGAAACCTCAACAACGGTCTCAAATCGAAGTCTCAATATCTTATTTCTGCCATATTTTTGCTCGCACTAATTGATTGTTGAGATGGTAACTCCCGTTTTAAAAAAAGCTTAATGAATTTTTGTTGATCATCCGCATAAATATCACAACGTGTTATTGTGCCAAAAAACAAATTCGTTAGAGTTGGCTTATGCACTTGGAGAAGGTTAATCATGGCTTATCAGACTGGTACAAGTCTGATTGTTTTTTAAATATAAAAATCATTATAATAGACATTTAATGAATTAGAAAGGTCAACCACACCTTGGTTGTGAAATGATTAGGGTCAAGCGATCAATATTTATCAAAACAAAAAAGAGAATCTTATGAAGCATTTTGCATTACTAAAACCAATTATTGTGGGGATTCTGTTCTCTCTTACACACACTACCATAGCATGCACAAAAGCCGAACTTGATCTGCATAATTCTATGTCTGAAACGGAAAAAGAAAAATTTTATGGTTTTGATGGTTCAGGAATTCCATGTTCTGAGGAAATGGTCCGTCTAAAAAAAGAATGGAAACTAATGAACTCCAGCTCAGCAAAACAACTTGGGAGGGAACGCTTCAACAAAAATAAATTTGGAATGTTTATACACTGGGGACTCTACTCGAGCTTAGGAGGCGTGTGGAAGGGTGAAACGATGGAGGAAAATGGGATCGGGCCCAGAGTGGCTGAATGGGTAATGCGTAACAAGGAAATTCCGCGCGACACGTACGCTAAGTTAGCCAAAGATTTTAATCCAATAAAATTTAATGCCGAAGAGTGGATTGCTGTGGCAAAGGCTGCCGGCATGAGGTACATCGTAATCACTTCAAAACACCACGAAGGCTTTGCACTTTATAATTCAGAAGTAAGTAACTTTAATGTTGTTGATGCCACCCCTTTTGGACGGGATATCATCAAAGAAATGGAAGTTGCTGCGACAAAGGCAGGTATCTCATTTGGGATTTATTACTCAAATACGCTTGATTGGCGTGATGGTGGAGACGGAGGCATTTTGGACTATGGACCAAAGGATGGGAAAAAACCAAGAAAAAAACTCTTTTACAATAATTGGGATCCGTCCCCAATAAAATTTGATGAATACATTGCCAATAAATCTATCCCTCAAGTAAAAGAATTACTATCCAACTACAAAATCTCACAAATCTGGTTTGATAATGCGATGTATATCCCGCCAAAATATAGCATGGAATTTTATCGGGTTGCCTATCAATACAGTCCCGAGACATTAATAAATTGGCGTGTAGGAAATGGCTTTGGTGATATTGGTATGCCCGGCGGTGTCGGAGACAATGTAATACCTGATCAAGCCTTTGAGGAAACATGGGAAGGAATCGCCACAACCAATAATTCTTGGGGCTATAAACTATATGATAAAGATTGGAAATCTCCGAAAGAATTATTATTTTGGCTTGTTGAAAATGTTAGTAAAGGCGGTAACTTTCTTCTCAATGTAGGGCCCGATGGCCAAGGCTCAATCCCGCCGGAGGCAATATCAAGCTTAGAAACTGTAGGCGATTGGTTAAATACCAATGGCAACGCCATTTACGACACCGGTCCTTGGGAGGTTACACATGAAGGTCCGACTAAAATATCTATCCGAGGTACCGAGCACAGAGAGGAGAATGTGCCAACCTTCGAATTTGAGGAAGATGATTATTGGTTTACAAAAAAACAAAACAAAGTATATCTGATATCTCTTCAGAGACCTTCAAGCGATAAGATTATGGTTGAAGCGCTCTCCGGTTTTGACATAAAACAGATGAGTTTATTGGGTGAGTCAATTAATTTAAAGTGGGCTAAAGAAGGAAACAAAACAATTATTGAATTACCTGAATTTTCCAGAGACGGCATTGGATATGCAATTGAAGTTGTCCTTTAGAGTCATCTTCATTCATTATCGAGACATCTGTTTTTATCTAATGATCAATCTAGTTTCTCAACATAAAGAAAAAAAGCTGGGATCGCCTGATCATCGCCATCATCAAACCAAGCCATGATTTGCGATTGACCCTTGATAGCATCAGTCTCAAAAGACGCGTGCGTATCGCCAACGCTAATTTTTTTGGTCAGAACCTGATCATTCAATTTAAGGTGTGCAAATTCTTTTTTCACGGGCTTCTTCGCCGATTTATCGTGTAAATAAAGATCAAACGTATATCGTCCGTCATCACTAAAAAAAACTTGCCAAGGTGCAGCTACATACGCGTCTTCCTTTCCAATCCAACCTGAAGACCATCTGTCTTTGTTATACTCGAATCCAGGCCACCACGGGCTATTCGATGTAGTTTTTGCATGCCAATCGTGTCCAGTGATGCGACTAGGATTTTCATGGTCTGATCCAAGAATTATCCGTGTAGTCTCGAATCCGGCATAGGAAACACTTTCCCACCATCTTTTGTATGTCTCAGCTAAATTATCGGCAATCTCTGGATATTCACCTATTACATCCTGGGTTTGACTAGGATCACTCGATACATTGAATAGTTCAAAGTCTCCTTTTTGGGAAGATTTCACGTAACGCCAATCATTCCGCATCACTGCGAATGGCATTTTAGAAGTTGGATTGAGAACGCGCTGATTAGTTACGACCAAGGTCCGATCCGGAATTCGTTCGTTAGCAAGCAACGTGTCCACTAAGCTAATACCATCAAAATCCTTGGGAGAATATTCTAAATTTGCCAGCTGAAGAAGCGTAGGCATAACATCAATATGCGCAGTCAGACTACCAATAGTCTTCGGTGTTACTTGAGCTTTGTCAGGAAATTTGATTAAAAAAGGTACGCGATGTCCTCCTTCATAAACAGAGTTCTTCCCTCCTCTCATACCAAGATTCAGCGAACTATTGGTGACATTTAACCGCGCTAACAACTCATCGCTTAGCATTGATAAAGGCTCGCCATTAGACTGCATTGCAAGGCTTGAACCATTGTCCGTCATAAAAATAAAGATGGTATTATCCAAAATTCCGGCGGCCTCCGTTCGAGCAATTAATCGTCCTATGTTCGAGTCAATATTTGTTATCATTGCATAAAAGATTGCCATATCTCGTGGCAATCCGACTTCAAGATATTGATCTACATAGGATTTTGGTGCCCTATACGGTACATGTGGAGCATTGGTGGAGATGTATAAAAAAAATGGATCTGACTTGCCCTCAAATCTATTTACATAAGAAATAGCCTCATCAAACCAGATATCAGTTGCATATCCATCATAAGCTTTAGCTCTACCATTCAAATAATACGAATCATCAAACTGAGTATTACCCCAATGGTCAGGAGACTGTCCAACGCCCCCTCCTCCATGCATTAGCACATGATCGAAACCTTGATCTTGGGGCCTGAATGGGTAATTATCTCCAAGATGCCATTTACCTATCATCGCAGTTTTATAGCCGGCATCCTTGAGGACCTCTGCGACAGTAAGATGTTTTGATGCCAACATGTGCCGCCCCATGACCGTGTGCCATACACCCGCGTTGATAGAATATTTTCCTGTCATCAAAGCGGCTCTAGTCGGGGAACAAGTGGGATCAACGTGAAAATTAGTTAACTGAACACTTTGTTTTGCTAACCTATCAAGGACTGGCGTTTTAATGAGTCCATTATGAATTCCAAGATCACCATAGCCTTGGTCATCGGTAATAATAAGGATAATATTGGACTTGCTACCAGTTTTTTCATTATTGTCAAATGTTTCGGCGAAACCAAAACTACTGAAATACCCGATCAGAATAACCAATGAAAACAAGGCCCTCTTCATCATATGCTCCGAAATACTTACAAAATAATATTCTACAGAAAACGATCAAAGTGTGTCTCAACGAAAAAAAGCCCTTCAATTTAATCGAAGGGCTTTTTAACCGCCGTTAGAGGAAGCCGTTAGTTGAAGTTCATATACAAACCAAGACGATATGTCCTTCCGGTATATCTCAAATCCGTTGTCAAATAATCAGGAACGTCGTTGTCGATAGCATTTCCCTCTCCCAAAAGTCCGTTGTTTTCAACTGTTCGAGCCAAGAACTTTCGATCGTATTCTTCCGTCAAGTTCAAAGCATGAAAAGACAATCGGAACATTTTATTGATCTGATAGTTGGCAGAAAAGTCAACTGACTTGCGTCCTTCCATATAAATACTGTTGGTTAAGTTGGCCGCATTTACCATACGAGGTGAACGATAATTGTAGGCAAGCTTTGCAGAATGCCGGTCCTTTTGCCAATATAACGTAGCATTGACGGTGTCCTTGGAAGTATTAAGGAAACTAAAGCCGCTGTAGGCCTCATTACCCTCTGAAAAGTAAGTAGCCTCACTATCAGTAAATGTATAATTTGCCATGACACCCAAGCCAGACAATAAGCCGGGAAGTTCGGTAAACGCTTGTTGATAGCCCAATTCATAACCCTTTATGAAGCCACCCTCCCCAGAGCGCGGGAGAGATATGGTGACTTGCGCCGCCTCACAAGTTTCAGCATCATACATTGAAACTGGTATCAAAACTCCGTCGGCATTCAAGCGTCCCGTGCCGGTTTCTAAAGAGGGAGCAACATACGGGTTCAAGCAGGTGCTGCTGTCAAGAAGAATACCGCTAGAGCTATTCGTTGCGTCTGGATAAGCATCGCTTAACTGAGTTTGGTTGAAATTAAATGCAGTAATATCCTTATAAAATATCGCTGCTGAGAAGAGTCCAGATTCACCAAAATACCACTCATAGGATAAATCATAGTTGGTTGCTTCATAGGGATCGGCTGCAGGATTACCCCCGCTAGCTCTTGGCGTTTCGTTTCTGTTGGTTGCTCGGACCGTTGTGCCTGCTCTCAAGTCATTGAAGCTCGGCCTCGCAATCACCTTAGAAACAGCGAATCGTAGAAGCATATCCTCCTTCAACATATATGTCATATTCAAGCTTGGAAGTACATTAGAATAAGAGTGAGATACGTCCACAGGAAATTGCGCCGAGCCCTCGTTTCGGGGGAAGTTAATTCCACCGGTGCCCACACCGCGCTGGTTCGTATCTACATACCTTACTCCCACATCACCCGTGAGCCTGTCATCCAGCAGGGTAAAGTCGGCCATGAAATAAAAAGCAGTTGCATCCATAGAAATATACCAAGAGTTTAGCGGATCTGCCTCATAATTAGCCACAAAGTCAGGATTCACATACTGATCAAAAACTAAATTTACATCAGGTATTACCCATCCTGAAGTCAAAGCATTAGGCGCGACATCAGCAAAAAAATCGTCTACAGGAAACGGTTGTGAGATCCCTTCTGTTGTTAGACGAACTGCACCATCAGGGGTAACGGGATTTGCAAACGCCCTCGTCTGGCTCCGCCCTTTTTCTCGGTCGAAATACCTACCCCCAAACTGAATTTTATCAAAAATAGAGACATCAACATCTCGCTCGATGTCAATAGAATAGGTGTCCTGATCGTCTGTAACAAGACGGTCATATATCCACGTCTGGTTAAAAGTGAGCCCAACAGGCGCGCTGGGATTACGATCCTCATCTAAGATCAAAGTAGGAATTAAATACAAACCTCCGTCTGGATTCCTGTAATCAAATCCATTTTGGTGTGTTGTATTGCCAAAAGCTAAAAAATTTAACGACTTATAATCTGGCCAAGTCTGCTCACTCCGTGAAAGTCCCAATTTTGCAGTAACGGTAAAGTCGCCGATGTCCTGTATTGTGCCCAACTCTGTGATTGATGTATCGGTGGGGGTAATCCAGTGCATGGAAATTTGATTTCCCGCAGATTTACCCGCTTGACCCGCAAGCGCAATATCTCTTGTCTCATCAATGATCCAAGTTCCTGCGACCGGCAATGACGGGTTCTGATTAGTGGCACTGTTTCTGTGAAGTCGGTTTACCCTGATTGCGAACCGATCTTTGTCGATCTCATGCCTCGTAAAGCTGTGATCAATCCAATATTCCGACGCTTCGTTTGGTCTGAATTGGAACATTATATTCCCGCCAGTTCTAGTACGCTCATCAAAATTAATTACTTGCTCAAGAAAATTTGGAATATTTGCCCAAACATCTCCCAAGTCCTCGCCGGTCTGATAACTGATACCAGGGACGTTTCTAACTTGAAACTGATCAAACGACTGAAACATGTCAGTCCTCGTATTTTTAGTGTCAGAAAATAACGAGGCAGATATTCCTATGCGATCGTTGTCAAATTTGTCTGCAAAATTTGCTTTTATTACCGGATCGGTTTCATTCGCCAACACACTTTTTTGCATTTGAACTTCGAGGCTTCTGATAGAATATCTCATATCCAATGGTCTATTTGTGAGAAGATTGACTGTGCCGCCAAGGCTGCCCTCTATGTGATTGGCACTTGGGGTCTTTACAACCTCAATAGCTTTCAACATGTCTGCCGATAACATTGAAAAATCAAAGTCGCTGCCGTCTTGCCCAGTGGTAGCGGTTTGACCATTGAGCGTGACTTGGTTCAAATTTGGATCCACACCACGAACGGTAACAAATGTTCCCTCACCATCTCTTCGGTCAATACCAATTCCCGTGACTCGTTGCAGAGCTTCAGCAACGTTTGAATCAGGCATCGTTCCAAACTCCTCAGCGAAGATGGAGTCAGTTATATTTTTAGCGTTTCGCTTGGCCTCCCTTTGGGACTTTGCACTTCCTTTAATCCCCTCAACAATAATTTCTTCTATATCAGCCGACGACTCTTCTTGAGCAAAAGCGGCTGGAGCAAGAAACATAATGATGGAACTAAATAGTAAAAAGACACGTGCAGGCTTCAAAAGCTCGAGTGCATTATTCATCATCTTACCCCTCTCTGTTTGTGTTATTTTTTAAATAGTTTTTTATTAATAGAATGCAAAAGATGGTATTCAAAAGTTAAAATGTTTGCAACAATTTACAAAAAAATTACCTCAAATTTTTTATTTAGAGACAATGTATAAGTGACTGTTAAACGTTAAATCCGAGCTACTTCAAGGGTCCAGATTTTTTTTAATAAATTTTCAGACTTTATTGATTATCAGCAACGACACGCTGCGTTTGAAGCCCCAATCCTTGTATACCGAGTGTCATGGAATCGCCTACATTTAAATATATTTGGGGATTCTGACCAAATCCAACCCCAGGCGGGGTGCCAGTTGAAATAATATCACCCGGCATCAAAGTCATGTACTGGCTCAAAAAGCTGACGATTTTAGCAGGAGAAAAGATCATAGTTTTAGAATTACCATCTTGAAATCTACGTCCATTCACCTCAAGCCACATTTTCAGATCCATCACATCATCAATCTCATCGGGAGTCACCAACCAAGGACCAATGGGTCCAAACGTATCACAACCCTTACCAAGATCCCACTGACCAGACCTCTCAAGCTGAAATTCTCTCTCAGAGATATCATTGCAAACACAAAATCCAGCCACACTAGACATGGCCTCAGATTCACTAACATAAGAAGTTTGCTCTCCAATAATTAAACCAAGTTCAACCTCCCAGTCGAGTTTAGTGCTTCCTCTCGGCTTTACAATATCGTCATCAGGTCCACAAATCGCAGAAACAAATTTTGAAAATACGACTGGCTCAGAGGGTACAGCCATCCCTGATTCTTTTGCATGGTCAGAGTAATTTAAGCCAATACACAGGAACTTGCCAACCCCCGCAACACAAGGACCAATTCGAACCTCATCGGAAACTATCGGTAATTTTGACAAATCCAATTTTTTTAGTTTTTCGATCGAGGTTTTCTGGATAGACGCACCGTCAATATCTCTAACTACGTCTGAGAGACATCGAATATTACCGTTTGAGTCTACCGCAGCAGGCTTTTCGAGCCCAGAGACTCCATACCTTAAAAGTTTCATTACACTATCTCCTCTAAGAATTCAAAGTGACGAAGCCCCCATCTATTGGAAAATTTGAGCCAGTAATAAATGTAGCTTGAGGTCCACACAAGTATTCAACTAATGCAGCGACTTCTTCTGGTTGACCCATTCGGCCAATCGGTTGACTTTTGGAGAGTTCAGCAAACATTTGAGATGATTTATCGTCGTAATATTTACTAAGATAGTTGTCAACAAATGGTGTATGCACCCTGCCGGGGGAGACACAGTTGCACCTAATACCTGAATTCACATAATCTTTGGCTATACTCATGGTCATGCTCAAAACTGCACCCTTACTCATCGAATATGCAAATCGTTCAGATACCCCAACACTCGAGGCGACAGACGCCAAATTAATTATAAGTCCTCCCCTACTATCTCTGCGCATAATCGGTATTACTGCGTATGCACAATTATAAATGCTCTTCACATTGACGGAATAAAGACGATCAAGAGTCTCTTCTGTTGTGTTCTCCAAATTACCGATAGCAGAGACTCCCGCATTATTAATGAGTATATTGGGTGAATTTGGTAGATTATTGAGAACGTCCAACACCGCAAGATGGTCCGAGACATCTAATAGTATTGGTGTCGCCATAAAATTTTGCTGATTGATAAGCGTTGCTACTCTTTTTGCTTGATTCAAATCGATGTCGACAACATATATATGGCGTTGTCTTGAGGCGAGTCTTAAACAAATAGCTTCTCCAATACCGCTGCCCCCTCCAGTAACTATGACATTTTCAGGTGTGTTATTTTCATAGCTTTTTTTAGTGCGCTCGCTGGACATTTTAGTCGCTCCCTGTTGGCACCGGTGCGGCACACTCAATGAGTCCTTGATCTTTTAGCGCTTCCCAAAATTTGAGAGGGATCTTTAAATCTAAATGAGCGATTGCTTGTTCGACTTGCCGATCACTATCCAGCCCCGGAATTATGCTACTTACCAGTGGATTCGCCAAGGGAAATTGGAGTGCCGCTGCCGGTAACGGCACCTCAAACTCACTACATACATCCTCGATGGAGGCTACCCGTCTAATAACATCCTCGTTTGCTGGTTCGTAATTATAATAAGGAGTATTTCCACCTCTTACCCCTGATGCCAAAATACCTGAATTGTATGGTCCTCCCAGAATTATGGATGCGCCATGGGACTCACATTTCGGGAAAAATGTTGAAAGTGCTCTTTGTTCCAAAAGCGTATATCTGCCAGCGAGTAAAAAGCAATCGAAACGTCCCACCTCCATGGCGCGCTCACACACTTCAGTCTCGTTCACGCCGAGCCCCACAGCCGTTATGTCGCCACTACCTCGCAGCTCTTCTAATGCTCGATAACCGCTAGATTCAAATTGTTGAAAATATACAGTGTCAAGTTTCCCATGATTACATTTTCCCAAATCATGAACGAGTAGGATATCGATATGCGCTAAACCAAGTCGCTGTAAACTATCTTCCCAAGACCTCATAATGCCATCGTATGTATAGTTATACTCAGGCTCAAAAGGCATCGGCGATAAAAATCCATAGCGAAGCTTATCGGTTTTTGCGTCGCGTTTTGCTTTGAATATTCGTCCTACCTTGGTTGAAAGAACGTATTGATCTGGAGCTATCGACCTCAAAACATCCCCAATTCGACGCTCACTCAAACCTGCTCCGTACCTAGGAGCTGTGTCAAAAAAACTTACGCCTGATTTTATCGCGGTAGAGAGCGTTTTAAGCGCATTTTGTTCACTCAAACTTCTATACAAATTCCCAATCGGCGCACCTCCGAAACCTAAAGTCGTTACAGCGAGTGTGGTCTTACCTACCCTTCTTTTTGGTAACCTCTCATAAATTATCACGCCTCATTTCACCAAATGGTTCGTCATTTTTTCTGTAGAATCGCAACGGAGCTGGTTCATCACTTGCTCGAGTTGTTGATAAAAGAGATTGATCGTGTGATAAGCACCTCGCTCCCCGAGCGCTGATACTCCAAATGCAAATGCCCTGCCAATGAAAGCCAGGCGTGCCCCTGCTGCAAGCGCTGAGGCTATGTTTACACCATTTTGAATACCGCTGTCCATGAAGAACATTATCGATTTTCCATATTTTTTGGACAGCCACTGTAATGGTTCTATGGGAGATTCAGCAGCATCCAGTTGACGTCCTCCATGATTCGATACCACCACTGCATCAGCCCCCAAAGAAACTGCCAACTTAACATCCTCTTCTGTAAGGATACCTTTTATCACCAGCGGCCCCTTCCACAAATCTCGAATTGATTTAAGATTCTCATAATCTACAGGTCCCATTACCGCTCGATTCATAAATTCCATCAACTGTTCATTTTTGCCACTATGCATCATATATCGTTTAAGAACTTTCATTTCAGGCTTGCCTGCAAGAGCAGTCTTAATTAACCACTGCGGACGGCTCAGCATTTGAAGAACATTCCGCACACTCATTTTTGGTGGCATGGCAAGACCATTTCGGATATCTCGAGGTCGGTACCCAAATGTAGAAACATCGACGGTCACAACTAAAACTGGATAGCCTGCTGACTGTACGCGAGCTATGAGATCCTTCTGCACCTCTCTTGAGGAGGGGTTATACAATTGGAACCATGCCCTCCCTTCAGAAATATATGCGATATTCTCTAGAGAAGCAGAAGAAACCGTGCTGAGCACGAAAGGAATATTTTTTTCACAGGCCGCCTTTGCGAGGTACTCTGGAGTTTTGGGCCACATCAGACCCTGAAGACCAACCGGAGCTACACCAAAGGGAGCGGAGTACTTATGACCAAATATGTCAGTTTCCATATTAACGCCCTCGAAAGGCTCCAAGACATTTCCCCGTAATTGGACTTTCGCAAGGGATTTTTTGTTTCTCTTGACGCACTCGTCTGACATGCAACCCTCTGTGAGATAATCATATGCAAATGCTGGCATCCGACTTTTTGCTTTTTTCTCCAGATCGGTAATACAGGGATAGCGCGTGTCAAAATAGTCGCTCATTAAACTCGATTTCATCTCATTGTCCTTAGTTTTCAGCCCATGCTTTTCCTGTGGGAAACGTATAATGTTCGATGGATTCTGGAAACATTTTTATGCTAAACCCTGGAGACATAGGTGGCATATACGAACCATTTCTGATGATACAAGGATCTTCGAAGTGCTCATGAAGATACTCAACATACTCAATCACTCGATCAGTTAATGATGCGCTTATTCTCACATAGTCAATCATCGACAAATGCTGCACATATTCACAGAGTCCTATCCCCCCAGCGTGCGGGCATACAGGCTTACCATATTTTGCGGCAAGCACGTAGACTGACAAAATTTCATTAACGCTACAGAGTCGACAGCTATCTATCTGGACAACATCAATGGCATCAGTGGAAATAAATTGTTTAAACATGACTCGGTTTTGGCAATGTTCCCCAGTGGCTACCCGTATACCCCTGAGCTTATCTCGAATCTTTTTGTGCCCGAAAACGTCATCAGGGCAAGTCGGCTCCTCGACAAACCATAGATCAAAAGATGCTAATTCACTAACCCAGTCAATTGCCTGATCGACCTCCCATATTTGATTTGCATCAATCATGAGCTTGACATCATCGCCAATGACAGAACGAGCTAAGGTTAAGCGTTGCTTGTCCCGCTCTAATGATTCCCCCACTTTAAGTTTGATATGTTTGAAACCTTGATCAAGTGCCTCTTGGCAGAGAATCCGGAGTTTATTATCGCTGTAACCCATCCATCCCGGCGAGGTTGTGTATGCAGGATATCCATATTTTTCAAGCTCCAATATTCTTTCTTGCTTCGAGCTTTCATTACGACAAACGATATCAAGTGCCTCCTCAGCACTTAAAGTATCACCCAAATATCGAAAGTCTAAGCATGAAACGAACTGCTTAGGGGTAAGATCCGCCAACAGTCGCCAAACCGGTTTTCCTTCGTCTCTTGCCCACATGTCCCATACAGCATTAACTATTGCTCCTGCAGCCATGTGAACAACACCCTTCTCTGGTCCAAGCCATCGGAGCTGACTATCACATCGAAACCGATTATAAAATTTATAAATGTCATTCTTAATATCATCTAAATCTGAACCTATCACTAGGTCTTTCATGGCCTCAATAGCTGCACAGCATATGTCATTTCCTCGTCCTATAGTGAATAATAATCCATATCCCTTATTTCCTTTTTCAGTTTCGAGGCTGACGTAAGCAGCAGAATAATCTGGATCATTATTTGTCGCATCAGATCCATAAGAGCTTTTTGAAGTTGGAAACCTAACATCCACCGTGCGAAGCGAAATAATCTTGTTTGACATTTTTCCTCAAATTTTGGTATTCAACCGGGTTAGCCTAGATTATTATATGTAAAAAACAATCTGCTTGAAATAAATATCATTTCGTCATGGAAATTTCGATTCTCAACCCAGAAAGACCAAACAGATAAACAATCATACAAACGAAAATGAAGTTCCCAAACTGCAACTGTTATAAACTTACTCAAAAGCTAAAAACATTCATCGCGTTTAGTATTTGTATCGTTACCTTACCATTCTCATCTGTGCCTGTCGTCTGTGATACAAAACAAGACTTAATAGATGAGAAACGCCCTAAAGTTCTTCTCATCGGTGACTCGATCTCTATCGGCTACACTCCGAAAGTAAAACAACAGCTTGTTGACATAGCTTATGTAGAAAGAATCGATGGTAACGCTGCATCTACGATGAATGGACTTAAAAAAATTGATTCTTGGTTACACGGAAAAAATTTCGATATTATTCACTTTAATTGGGGGCTTCATGACATCGCATATAGAAATGAAAGCTCCATCCATAAAAACAAATTAGATAAATTAAATGGCAAAAAAAAAGTTGAAATCGAAGACTACAGATCAAATCTAAAAAACTTAGTTGAGCGCCTAAAAAAAACAGGAGCGGTATTAATTTGGGCCTCTACCACAGCTGTTCCAGATAACGAACCCGGTCGGTTTCCAAAAGATGTTGTAGCCTACAATTCAGCTGCAAGCATTATTATGCAAAATAACCAAATCATGACCAATGATCTATATTCGATCTCAAAGTCTTTCGATCAAGATATGTTCGTCGCCCCAAACAATGTGCATTTCTCAAAGCTGGGATCTTCGTTGCTTGCAAATAACGTTGCGGAAGCGATTAAGCGTCAAATTCGATGATGTTTACAAATAGAGACTTTATCGATTGGGGCCAAAAATACCGGTCGCACCTAATTTGAACCTTGCTGGATGCACCAGCGAGATGGTTTCAATGGTTGGTGACAATTGGTCTACCCAAATAAAATTTTAATCTGACTTCTTGGGTTTAATGAGGTTTAGTTTCTGATAACCCGCCCACCACCTATTGACCGGTCTTGATGCCTTTTCCCATTCGATATCTCTCAATACACGATCAGCTATTTCATCTGGGGTAAGTGCTTTATCTTTAGAAATTTCATACCCGGTCCCGATTTTTTTTGTTAGCTCCGCATCATTTGCCGCGTATTTCGAGTTAGTCACTTTTGTATTCATGGGTTGCTCCTTTTATAGTGTGAAAAAACTTTTGGTGAGTTGATGACCGCAATCTTCACAAGCAAGCCAATTTTCATGGTTACACAATCATAACAAAATAAACAAAATTAACACCCTCAACAAACCTTTTCCTTTTCGGGATAGTATTTCTAAATCCAATTAGAAGCCCTGACACAGAGCGTTGGGGCAATAAACGCGAGCTGCACAAGATAATATTTTACGATTTATTCTCATACGCGTCAGAGGAAGTTTTTTATTCCTTTACAACTTAACTTTTTCGAGTCTTTCCAAATGCTTTAAATAAGAATCGGTATTATCTTAACGGTCGATATCGAGTTCTTCTGTTATTGAGGCTTTTTTCTAATCCATAATGAAGTAAAAATCGCCAAAAGCCGCAATGAACTCAAAAGGGTTGTCATCAATTAACTCACGTTCAGTGTTTGTGCGGAGGTTACTTAAGTATGAGTCCTCACCAAAATATCCAAGGATAAAGCACTTGCTTTTGTAAATCAGACTATTTTCCGCCAAATGCTGCCGCAAATGAGGCCAAGACTTACTAACGAATCTGAGGATATAAGGACCTACAATTTGAAACTTGTGATTGTTATGGTTTCTTTTGAATATTAGTTAAAGAGCCAAGGGGTTGCTAATAATACGCTCTGTGTGGAAACAGCTTCTTTAATTAGCTTCTTATTCTTAAATCTCCATTGATATTCCATCCTTACTGTCTGACTCTTCCTCCTGCATTTCCACAAGCTTTTCTATTCGTTTTTTTAGCTGCAGTGATGGAGTGTCATTGTGCTTTGCACTATAAATCTGATCTGCTTCTTGAGATTTCTGTTCTACCAAGTCCTCAATCATCTTTGACTCTTGATTTTTATACTCCAAGATATCATTTTGAACAGCGTCACTCTCAATATTTTCATCTATAACTTTTTCTTCCAGTCTTTTATGATTTAGTTTAATGTCAAATATTTGTTGGTTAAGCAGATCATTCGCAAGCCTCGAAAAATACATACTTTCTCGTTTCTGCAAATCAAGATTATCAACAACACGCTGACTTTCGCTTTTCCCTTGAAGTGAAACGCCTTGCCTGTAGAGCGCATTATCTCCAGTAATTAGATTTCTGTTCACAGATTTTTGATTTTTTTCACCGGCTAATTGATTAAAGTGTCGAGCAGCTTTTAGCCTTTCAAGCCGAGCTACTTGATTCGTCTTCGCGGCTAATTGATCTTGTCGTTCAGCTCTGTATTTGTCGGCAAGTTCCGCATTTACGGCACGAGCCTCTGCAAAGCTCTCGGATCTTGATATCTCCGCTTTCCGCTTACGGTCAACGAGTGCAGATATTTTGGTGTTAAATTCTTGTAGAGCTCTAAGCGTGTTGGTCGATCCTGATATATCGCTCATATTATTTATTTCTCGCCCAATAAAACTAAAAACAAAAGTGGCTCACATTTAGCCAAAAGCGGCAATAAATTGCCACTCCTTTGATAAATCGACACATCACGAATAACCTTTATCTAAATCTCTATTTGTTTTATAAAAATTGATGGGCAATCATTATCCGCAGTGTAAAGAGTACAAAATTAATCATAATTGAAAAAATATTCGGATTACCCTCAATAGCTCCGAACAGAAATAGCAACTTGCACTGATTGGAAAAAATTCAACAGTGGACGATATGATTTCCTTTGTCGGAAACATACCGGAGTGATCAAACCTTAACGCCCTGGGAAGCCTGCCTTACTGTGCATCTTGTGATCGAAACTGCGCAATAGACTTGCAAGCATCCTATAATTTTTAAAAACAAATTTATGACACCACAGATGACTTCATATACCGACCACAGTTACTAGCGCATAGTAAGGCGAATGACATTTGGGCTTAGCCAGCATTTATTTACCCAAATTACGGCAGACTAAGACCAGCCGATAAAAGTACCGGCAATGGCAGCACTCATTAAATTCGCAAGAGTTGCCGCCACGAGTGCCCTCAAACTCAGCTGAGATATTTCAGCACGCCGCGAGGGGGCTAAAACACCCAGTCCTCCCAAAAGCACGCCGATCGACGCAAAATTAGCGAAACCGCAAAGCGCAAAGGTAGCAATGACTTGACTCTCTCTGCTCAAGGACGTTTGAAGTTCGGTAAATTGCATGAAAGCAACGAACTCATTAAAAACCAGTTTCTGTCCTAGTAGCCCACCAACGAATTCAGATTCGTGCCAGGGTATGCCTATTAAAAATGCTAACGGTTGAAAAAGCTTGCCCAATATGGTTTGAATCGTAGCGCCCTCTATACCAAAAAGACTAGCTAGCCATTCCAAACTAACGTTTAGAAGCGCGATAATCCCCATAAAAGCGATCAGCATAGCGCCAATATTTAAAGCAAGAGTCAGTCCTGCGATCGCGCCGTCAGCAGCAGCTTGGAAAATATTGCTATGACGATGGTCACCTTTTGACATAGAGAATTCTTCATTAGCCCCCGAATCTATTTCGGGCTCCATTAATTTCGACATCAAAAGACCCCCTGGCGCTGCCATAAAACTTGCAGCAATTAGGGAATCTAATGAAACACCCATAGCTGCATAGCCGGCTAAAACAGAGCCTGCCACAGAGGATAAACAACAAACCATCACTGCAAATAACTGCGATCTGGACAGTTCAGGGATATATGGCCGAGCCACCAATGGTGCTTCCCCAATACCCAAAAATATATTCGTGGCCGCAACCATAGACTCCACTCGGCTTGTTTTGAGGAGTATTCGAAGACTTCCACCAATAATTCGGATACAAAGCTGCATCACTCCGATGTAGTAAAATACTGAAACTAAGGCGGAAAAAAATATTATTACGGGCAGCACCTGAAACGCAAAATAAAACACCTTGCTGCCATCCGCTAAATCTCCAAACACGAACGATGTACCCGCTGTGGAATGCTCAAGAAGGTCACTAATTACGAAGGACAGGCTTTGAAAAATACTCTGACCGATCGGAAAATAGAGCGCAAAAGCTCCTAAAGTTGCTTGAAGACCAAAAGCAACAATTACGGTCCACAAGTTGATCGATTTCCTATTCGAGGACAGGAACACCGCAAAGATTAAAATACAAATAATTCCTATAGCACCTGACATCTGATTAATACCTTATTGCTTTACCTCAGCCACTTAATAAGTGACTCAAATGGTCGACTGTAAGCGTTATATTTTCGTCAACTGAGTTGACTCCATTTAAAAAAAAATTCGCGCGGGCACGGGTCGGATGTATATATTTTTTATACATAGGGATAACTGTTTGTCTAAACTGATAAGTTATTTCGTCTTTGGTCCGACCTCTTTCTCTAAAATCTCGCGACAATCGTCTTTGTAAGCAAATCTCTAGAGGAGTTTCGATAAAGAGTTTCAAATCTAGAAGATCAACTATTTCCTTTTGATACAAAAGAAAAACTCCCTCGACAATTAAAAGATCACAGGCAGATAAAAAATCACAATGTTGTCCGCGTTTATGTGATACAAAATCATATTTCGGGGCAAAAATATTAACTTTATTTTTCAAATCTATTAAATGTGATGCGAATAGTTCGAAATCGATCGCTTCAGGATGATCAAAGTTAAAATGATCATTTTTTTCAGGACTTCTGAGTGTAATGTCGATGAAATAACGATCAAGACTTAGCTGCTGGACACTGCAGTTTGGTAACTTTTTTCTGATATGTTGAGTCAAAACATCGGAAAAAAAACTTTTTCCTGAACCCGAACAACCACAAATGGCAACGACTAAAGGAGTGTTTTTCACGCCAAATCCCAACAGAGTCGGAATAAAAATAAAAACAATGTGAAAATGGTGTTCCGCCTTTGTTTGCCTTTATGAAGTCTTTGAAATTCTTTATCAGTCACTAAAAAGAGTCTGCAAATGAGATTCTGGCAACTTCTTAGAGAAATTAGAAACAAGTAACGTCATCACGATTGAAACTATTTCACCAACAAATGTGCAAGAAAAAGGATTAGTGCCCTCGATATGGAGCCATAAACTGGCTGCATGAAGAACAGAATAATTCGCGAACCAATTTGGATCGATCAGCTGCGCGTGTAAAATAATGAATGTGGTCATACCTGCTATAAGACCGGTATAAGCACCCGCAGTAGTTACCCCACCCCATAGCGCTCCCAGTATAAGAGGACCCGCGAACGCGGCCATCATCCCACCAATTCCAATAAAAACAATAAGTGCTATATTTTTCTCCATGAAAAACCAAGCTAAAACCATACACACGAGTAACACGGCAATAGTGGAGAACCTCGAAATAACGAGGACTCTTTTATCAAGTTGACTTGGAGTGAGATCGTGGTGCACTCTAGGAGCGATTGTCCTTCGGTAAAGATCATTCGCAATTACCTGTGAAGATGATATTACTAATCCATCGGCCGTACTCATTACAGCTGCTAATATTCCAACACCAATTAATGCAGCTAACCAAATCGGAAACAATTCTATAAATAAAAGGGGTAAAGCTTGATTTGGATTCATCCCTTCGCCGAATAGTTCAGAGCCAAAATGAGCCCTTGCAAGTAATCCACCGAGTCCCATCATGCCCAATGTTAATCCAAAACTTGCAGCTAACCATACGAAGTTCATCTTATTCCTGCCGGATTTAAGTGCCCATAACTTATTACCTAAGTGTGGAAGAAGACCAAGAGGAATATGCGCGAAAATGATAACAAAAATTGACCACCATGAGTTAAAAAGCGAAGACTCCGGGTTTAAGACCCTCGTTAAATTTCGATCCTGTGCCGATAAATTAGACAAAACTCCAGAGAAACCTCCTTCAATACCCACACCCAAAAAGGTCACAAGAATCACAATGATGGCAATAACAAGCATCATCGCTCCCTGTATACCGTCAGTTATAATATCAGCATGAGCCCCACCCAAAACAACATAAAACAACAATACCAACGTCGTGAAAATCAACGCCCATATCTCATCGAAACCGAGCATTAGTTGAAACATCACTACTCCAGAGACTAACTGCCCGGTGAGATAAAAGAAAAGAATTAGCGACATTAAAGATACTAAAACTCTAATTCCATTAGATTGATAACGATCGCCTAAGTACTCGGGTATCGAGCGATTGCCAAAACGGTTACCCGCGGTTGCTACCAAGCGTATCGATATAAGCACCCCAATATAAACACCCAGTGGATATAAAACCCCGTACCACTGTGCAGCTAAGCCCGATTGATAAGAGAGGGCTGGAATCCCCAAGAAAGTTGCGCCACTTGCAGTAGTCGCTGCATACGCTAGCGCTAAAAAAAATGGACCGTAAGCACCCCGAGCTGTGGCAAAATCATCTGAATCCCGAATTTTTTTGTGTGCATACAACCCGATTGCCACCATAAGTGCGGCATAAAAACCAAGAAAAAACCCCGACCACTGAAACAATGTCATTTTCACTGACCACCAAAGTAAACGCTAAACCAGCATCAAAGACCTCATAGACTTACAGTTATTAGAATTGAGAATACTCAGAATAAGAGGATCAACTCAAAGCAACATTTAGCTTATAAACTGTAAAGTGAACTCAAACTATGCCCGCCCAAATTGACGATAAATCTGTATATTGATTGGGAAAACTTGTCTTCAATATCGGTGTAAAAATCCTTGTTGAAATTTTTAACAAATTTATTGTAATGAAGTATATTACATATGACGCTCCACAATCGAGTATGCTTTGAAGATATATCCTCAGACAATTACACTGTAGTTAAAATTACTCTTGGAGTTCAAATTGTCCGACAGTCCCATCACTGAATCAGACACAGTGAAAAATATTAATCCTCGTCCCCTTGACGGTCTCCGTGTCATTGAGCTTGGGCAGATTTTAGCCGGTCCTTTTGCCAGCGCCATTCTGGGTTATTTTGGTGCCGAAATTATAAAAATCGAATCACCCGCACTTGGAGACCCCATACGAAATTGGCGAACTGTAAAAGACGGCACATCGCTTTGGTGGTGGAGCTTAGGTCGAAATAAACAATCTGTAACCATCGACCTAAAAACTGAAGCGGGTCAAAAAATAGTGCGCGATTTGTGTCGGGATTGCGATGTTTTAGTGGAGAACTTCCGTCCCGGAGTAATGGAATCTTGGAATCTTGGTCCAGATAATATGAAAACAGTTAATCCTAATTTAATCTATTCACGAATTTCTGGTTATGGCCAAACCGGTCCTTACTCTGACAGACCCGGATTCGCTTCAGTATGCGAGGGATTTGGAGGTTTTCGGTATCTCAATGGTGTGCCCGGCGAATTACCGGTGCGTCCTAATCTGAGCTTAGGTGATACTCTAGCAGGATTGCATGCAGCCTTGGGAATTTGCATGGCTTATATTTATCAGTTAAAAAAAGGTAACGGACATGGCCAAGTCGTAGACGTATCTATATTTGAATCAGTTTTTAATATGCTGGAGGCCGTCGTGCCAGAGTATTCTGGAGCCGGACAAATACGGCAACCCTCTGGAAGCACAATTACCGGAATCGTACCTTCTAATACCTATCGATGCAAAGATAAAAAATTAATTATTATCGGTGCGAATACAAATTCGATGTTTGAGAGACTTATGAGGAAAATTGGACGAGATGACTTGGCCTCTGACACACGTTTACAAAACAACTCCGGTCGAGTTGAGCATGAGGATTTAATTGATGCGGCAATATCGGATTGGACTGCAACCATCTCATTAAACACGGCAATCTGCCGTCTGGAGGACGCAGGAGTTGCAGCAGGACCAATACTTAGTGTGGAGGACATGTTTACAAATCCTCATTTTCAAGCACGAGGACTATTCGAGGAAGTGATGATTGGAGATAAAAAATTACATATACCTGCCATTGCACCTAAATTAGAGGACACTCCCGGATATACCGATAATCCTGGGCCAATATTGGGAGAACACACAGACGCAGTATTACAAGAAATGCTTGGCTATAGCGCCACTGATCTGGCAAAACTTAGAAAAGCGGGCATTATTTAAATGATTCTTGTTGCCTTCTTGGTTCCTCGGGATTTAAAAGCAGAACAATCATTGGTCTCTGCGATGTGGAGCGTCCTCAACGAAGAAAAAAAACTTAAATTAATTACTAAAATTTAGATTGGATATCATATGCGTTAAATCCTTTTCAACGAAAATAAGGAATACACCTCATGTCAGGACAAAATATTGATTCTGGTACACAAGATCTACTCGTTTACCTAGAAGACGGAGTTCTAACCATAACTTTAAACAGACCGGAAGCTCGTAATGCTTTTTCACCAGATTTGTTGAAAGCATTCAATAGCCAACTTGTGAATGCAGAACAGAATCCCGCTATACGGTGTATTGTTGTAACAGGCACTGGCAAAGCCTTTTGCGCGGGTGGTGATATAAAAGCCATGGCTGCTCGAAATGCAAAAGCAGCCGAAATCACGGTGGACGAGGCAATTCATCGACAACGAGTAGATCAACGGAATACAGCTGGTCGTCTCTATAAAATACCAAAACCCACGTTAGCGGTGCTTCCAGGTGCTGCCGCGGGAGCAGGTCTATCACTCGCCTTATCTTGCGATCTACGGATTATGGCATCCAATGCCATCATGACTACCGCATTTGCCCGAGTGGGTTTTTCAGGAGATTACGGGGGTACACTATTCATGTCCCAGTTGATAGGCACGGCTAAGGCTCGGGAATTGTACTATCTCTCTGATCGGATAGCCGCTGAGGAGGCATTACAGCTAGGTTTAACTAATTGGGTGGTAGAACCATACAACCTCGCTGCCAAAACTAAAGAGATAGCCAGCCGATTAGCGAAAGGTCCTAGCGCAGCATATCGATATATGAAAGAAAATTTGTCTCGCGCCCTCTCTCAGGGCGACGTAGATGACTGCATGGATCTTGAGGTCACACACCACATTCATTGTGCGTCCACACAAGACCATCTTAATGCAGTAAAAGCCTTCATAGAAAAAAAAGAACCAACGTTTTGTGGATCATAAAATTATTAAAAACTAAACAGTCATGTTCCTTTCATTTATATCAGGCAGCTCTAATCCTGGGAGCGCCCGATATAAAGAAAGTCCTTTTAAGAACTACATTTTTAGAAGTCTATAAACCCGCTGCCTTCCTCAGCATTCATTTTTGGCGGCTCAAATCCCAGCATAGATTTTGTCTCTAAGAACTCTTCCAGACCCCACGTACTAAATTCTCGGCCATTACCAGACTGCTTGTAACCGCCAAATGGCGCGTTAATATCTAGCCCGGCCCCATTAATGTGGACGTTTCCAGCTCTCAATCGTGCTCCCACCGCACACGCTCTTTCGTGATCACCCCCGCTGACATAAGCAGACAGTCCATAGACAGTGTCATTAGCTATAGCTACCGCATCATCTTCATCTGCATAGGGAATCAGTGACAATACTGGGCCAAAAATTTCTTCTCTCGCAATGGTCATGTCATTGTCTACATCTGCAAATATTGTGGGTCGTACAAAGTATCCCGAATCGAATCCGTCCGGTCGGCCTACTCCTCCCATAACTAATTTTGCACCCTCATCAATTCCCTTCTGAATGAGCGCTTGCACTTTGTTAAATTGAAGTTTGGAAACGAGCGGACCAACCTGAGTGGCCTCATCAGCTGGGTTGCCAACAACGATCGCTTCCATGGACTTCTTCGCAATCTCAGAGGCCTCTTCCATTCGGCTCGCCGGCACAAGCATTCTGGTTGGAGCATTACAACTCTGACCGGTGTTGAGACACATTCCAAACGCATCGCGGGCCACCGCTTTTTCGAATTCACAATCATCTAGAATGATATTAGCTGACTTTCCACCAAGCTCCTGACAAACTCTCTTAATGGTGGTCGCTGCCTCTTGCGCAACAGATACTCCCGCCCTTGTGGAACCTGTGAACGACATCATATCTATATCTGGATGCGATGACATCGCAACCCCAACGGACGGCCCATCACCATTGATGAGATTAAAAACACCCGGCGGCACTCCGGCCTCATGCATGATTTTTGCAAAAATCAATGCATTAAACGGCGCAATCTCGGAAGGCTTCAACACCATAGTGCAGCCAGCTGCGATTGCCGGTCCAACTTTTGCTGTAATTTGATTCACTGGCCAGTTCCAAGGGGTAATTAGGCCGCACACCCCTATCGGTTCTCGAACTACTCTCGAGGTTCCCACGTCCTCAGAAAAAGAAAACTTTTCGAGCGCTTTTTTGGCAAAAATAAGATGTCCTAGCCCAGCTGGCGCTTGCGCTGCATTCGCAAGACCCATGGGTGCCCCCATTTCTTGCGAAACAGTTTTAGCAATTAAATCCATCTTACTTTTATATGCATCGATAATCCTAGTTAAGAGGTCTAAACGTTCTTGAACAGAAGTTTTAGAAAATGATTCAAAGGCCTTTTTAGCCGCTGCCACAGCAGCATTGACATCCGCGGGCCCTCCCATGACGATATGTCCGATATTTTGCTCTGTGGAAGGATTAATTACTTCGCAAATATCGGTTGTAGATGGAACCACCCATTGTCCATCAATATAAAACTTATCTCCTTTTATCATTCTGTCAACTCCTCTTCATAAAGTTATATTTATTCTGATTATTCAAAATTAGTTAATGATGGTTATATCTTCAAGAGCAAAACGCTGCAACATCGCTCTGAGTATTTCAAGGAAAAACTACATCGAATTCCCCCATTATAATGGAAAATGGGTGGCGTTATATATAAACCGGAGTGTATCTCTTGATGCATCCCTTGTTAACATGGACAATTAGTCCTTACACACTTTAAAAAGCTATACTTAAATCTATAAAATTACATGCAGGAAAAAATGAAATCTAGAGCCGCCATCCTTTTTGAACCCGGAAAAAAATTGAATGTCTGCGAAGTTGATGTTTCAGACCCATGTCCTGGTGAGGTGAGGGTACAGATGAAAGCGGCTGGAGTATGCCACACAGATTTAAGTGTAATGACCGGCCACCTGAAAGCACCAATTCCCGGTATTTTGGGCCACGAAGGTGCCGGAGTAGTTGTCGATGTCGGTGAGGGCGTTACTTCAGTAAACGTAGGCGACCATATTATTCCACTTTGGCGACTGTCTTGCGGAAGTTGTGAATATTGTAGTGAGAGTAGGCCGGCACTGTGCCCCGTGGGAACTGAAATACGCGCCTCAGGAAGGCTTCAAGATGGTACGAGTCGTTTCCGTTACAAAGGCCAAGAGATACTTCATTTTGCTGGCGTATCTGCATTTTCAAACTATACGGTGTTACCAGAGGGTTCTGTTTTGAAGATCCCAAAAGATCTACCTTTTGAACTCGCGGCATTATTAGGTTGCTCTGTAATAACCGGCGTCGGCTCAGTTATAAACACCGCCAGTCTTAAGCCGGGAAGGACCGTCGCAGTTTTTGGAGTTGGTGGCGTAGGAGTAAATATTGTTCAGGGCGCAGTGTTATCCGGTGCAAAACAAATCATCGCAGTAGATCGGCATGATATGAGACTCGAGCAGGTAAGAGAATTTGGCGCTACCCATACCATAAATGCTTCAAAAGAAAACCCAGTGAAGACAATACATGATTTTACGCAGGGGAGGGGTGTCGACTTCGCTTTTGAGGCTGTCGGATTACCAGATACAATTCAGCAAGCTTATGATTCACTTGCAAAACGTGGCACCGCAATCGTTGTGGGCATTCCCGCAAATGGCGCTAAAGTGACACTTACTGCCCTTCCGTTCGCTTTTGAGGAGCGTGTCCTAACAGGATCACTGTATGGATCGGCAGTCCCTCGGAATGACATCCCCAGAATGATCGATCTCTACAAAGCAGGAAAGTTAGAACTCAACAAACTTCTAACAAGAAGTTATCCAATTGAACAAATCAACGAGGCATATGAGGCTATGGAAGCCGGTGAGACCCTCCGCAGTGTCGTAACATTTTGAAGTTGCCGCCAAAACAACACGAAATTTGATCGCTGTTTTTTTTTATTAACTCAAAAAGACTGAGCTTATATTTGAGCCCCCAGATAAATAGAGTAAACCCAAAGTCACATTATCATGCCGTAGTATAAGATGTCTTAACGGTGGTATAGAACTCCTTGGCATACTGACCCTGCTCTCGCGCACCGTAACTAGAATTCTTCGTTCCCCCGAATGGAACATGATAGTCAACACCCGCCGTGGGGAGATTCACCGCTACTATGCCGGACTCCACATTACGTTTAAAGTCAGAAGCATATTTTAGTGAATTAGTCACAATACCCGCCGACAGCCCAAAAGCAGTATCGTTTGCGACGGACAAAGCCTCATCATAGTTACTCACACAAATAACACTAGCGACAGGTCCAAAAATTTCTTCACGATTGATTCGCATGTCGTTGTGTGTATTCGTGAATAACACAGGAGGCAAATAAAAGCCCTCAGTGTCACGATAAACCTGCTCTCCGCCACACTTTAAAGTCGCTCCTTCGTCAATTCCAACTTGTATGTAACCTAGATCTTTATCTAATTGACGCTGATCAATAACAGGTCCGATATCAGTTCCATCCTTTAGAGCATGGTCCGTTTTCAAATCCATTAGACGCCTCGATAACGCCTCAACAAACCTGTCATGTATTCCGCTCGTCACGATCAAACGACTTGATGCTGTGCACCGCTGACCTGTAGAATAAAAAGCACCTTGCACAGCACAATCTACGGCAGTGACAAGATTAGCATCATCCAGCACCACCAGGGGATTTTTCCCTCCCATCTCAAGTTGTATTTTTGCCATTCGAGCGACACACGCAGAAGCTACGCTCCTTCCTGTCGAGATTGATCCAGTAAAACTAACAGCGTGCACTTTTGAACTGTTTGCGATACACGAACCGACCACCTCTCCACGACCCATCACCAAATTAAAGACGCCTGCTGGAATCCCAGACCTCGAAATAATTTCCGTCAAAGCATGGGCAAGCGCGGGGACAAGCTCAGAGGGTTTAAAGACAACACAATTCCCATATGCAAGGGCGGGCGCGATTTTCCAAGCTGGAATTGCTATTGGAAAATTCCACGGCAGGATCAAGCCCACGACTCCAACTGGAGAACGAGTAACTGACACATCTACCCCGGGGCGAACGGAATCAAAAATTTCTCCTGCTTGACGAACAACTTGAGCTCCAAAAAACTTGAAGACCTGTGCTGCGCGCACTACCTCCCCAATACCCTCCAAGAGGGTCTTCCCCTCTTCTCTTGCTAACATTTGTCCCAATTCTTGCTTTCGAGACAATATCTCATCACCGATCTTATCAAGCATCTCGCTTCGTTGTTGTAACGGTGACTTCGCCCATTGGGGGAAAGCATCAAATGCAGCATCTATCGCCTCCTCAGTTTGCCGTTTACTCGCCATCGCAAACTGTCCAATGCAATCTGATGTATCAGAAGGATTAATATTATCAATTGCGTCAGTTGCATCCATCCATTGCCCTGCAAAAAAGTTCTTATACATTTGATTCTCAACCCCTATCGGTAAAAAAATGAAAATAAAAACCGTCTCGGTTTCAACCAATATACCAACCCCTATAATGATGATCAATAATTCCGCAATGGCTATTTCGTGCGATAAAGGTTACTTAAAATTTCTATCAAAATAGACAAAAAGGGATTACCTAATATAAGCCTACCTAACACCAAAGAAACCATTATCAACAACTTCTCCAAGACGAAAATTCTGTATTTGTTTAAGGTCATAGCTTCTGATTTGTTGCAAAATTATTCTAATATGGCACTCGTGATATAAGATAAGAAAGTGGAATCGCTCCAATTTGCTGGAGGAATAGTAAAGTGATAATTATCACCTGCCCTCACCCGCACATCGCCGTGTCTCGTGTAACTACTATTTCGGACGACTACTAGGTCGTATTTAGGGAAAATGTAGATATTATTTTGATGTAATCCCGCAGAAAAATAATATCCAACAGTCTCATTCACCCACCAATGCAGAGCATAATCAGCCTTGTTTGAATCGCTGGGCACCGAGGTAGACTCTTTAATCCATGAATCTGAAAGAAGTTGTTCGTCATGCCACCGACCTTGCCTAACATAAAGAAGTCCAAACCTGGCAAAATCTCTAGTTGTTGCGTCAATACAACAATAAGTCATCGCATGTCCCCTCTCATCTACCCACCAATCAGCCCTCATGCCAATTTTTGAGAATAAATTTATATCTGCATAATTTGAAACGTACTGACCAGTTGCATTCTCGATGATACCCGACAGCAACATAGAATCTGTATTCTGATACATCCAATTTCTACCTCTTGGGGTAGTAGAGCGAGCTCGATCTAAAGCGAATGCTAATTGATCTCCATCATAACCACCGGAGGCGTAAATACCCGAATCGCTAAACCTCGAGTGTTGCAAACCACTTCGCATCTCCAGTAGCGCTCTGATACTAATGTCCTCATTTTCAGTACCCTGCCAAGACGGGAGGTAGTTAGATGCAGACTCGTCAATCGACCCGATAAATCCTTGGTCAAGCGCAATGCCTATTAATGCGCTAGTAAAAGATTTTGCTGTAGACCAACTGGTAGCTGTGCTCTCCTTCGATTTCCCGAACTCATACCGCTCACCAACAATCACACCATGACGAACAATCAAAACACCTTGAGTATTTCTCATGGCAGCAAATGCATAATCTAGTGCCTGATTGATGACGCTTTCCGCCATGTTGACTTCTGAGGGCAAGCGGACGTCCCATGAAACACTTGGGTAGGTGGCAGAATCAGGCAACTGCGGAGAATAGGATTCCGACACGCTCCCAAGTGACAGCGATTCATTGGAGTCAATACCTCCAGAACCCGCGCCGCAAGCGGAAATTAAAATTGGGCATATCCAAATCACGACTTTTTTTTGTAAAAAACTTTTTAAGTCTCTAATTACCAAAAAAATTCTCCTAATCCTTTACTCATCGTTAATAAGGATTAATCTTTCACACTTTTCTTTCTGAGAAATGGTGAAATTGCGCACTTAATTATATCGCTTTCATCTCCATAAAAATCATGCTCTTATCTCTTTCAAAGAGGTCACAACGATAAAAATGAAGTTATCCGTTGAGAAGTTAATAAAAAGTTTGTTGAATATCCATAAGGAGAATAACACATGATAAAGATCCCAGTGCATGGAGTGATTTGTCTGCTAATTTGCTCACTTATCGGCTGTAACAGCAGAATAAATGGGAGGGTGTCTGCATCTCTCTTAAATCCACTTGACACTGAGATTTTTGAGTTGACTATATTACATCTCAATGACACACATAGTTTTATAAAGGGAGATCATTTCAATCTTCTCAATGATGCCATTTTGTTGAACACAAAAAAAAAGGATGGTTCCCCAATCAATAAAATAACCGTAAGTTTTGGTGGATATCCAAAATTAATAACATTATTTAAAAAAGAGGAAGAAGCATCTCAGAATGTTCTTAAGCTTCATGCAGGCGACAGCATTACTGGAACCAAATACTATACTTTATTCAAGGGTCCTAAGCATGTTTCGCCTGATTCTGTCATGATGAATCAAATTTGTTTCGATGCCTTTACGATCGGGAATCACGAATTCGATGATGGCGATAGTGGTCTTGCAGATTTTATCGACGACTTGCATGCCCACGCATGCAATACATCAGTGATAAGCGCCAATACTAAACTCTCCAAAAACTCTGCAGCCGTGATGGGCGAGAAAATTCAGCCTTATGTAATCATCAATAAAGGCGGTATCGATATTGCGGTAGTGGGGATAACAATAGGTTACAAAACTGCCATTTCTTCAAATCCAGACAATGGAACAACATTTTTATCAGAACTCGAAACTGCCCAAATCACAATCAATAAACTTACTCGATTAGGAGTGAACCACATCGTATTACTAACTCACAACCAATATCAAAGAGATATTGATATGGCAAAAACATTAAGCGGGGTAGATATCATTGTGGGTGGCGACTCACATAGTCTTTTAGGCGATTCAACATTTACAAATCTCGGGTTTCATGCTGTTGGCGACTATCCAACTATCACTCGCAATGCTGATGGAGATGTCGTGTGTATAGTTCAGGCTTGGGAAAATACGCATCTCATGGGCAAACTGCATGCCACCTTCAAAAATGGAAAAATTTCATCATGTGAGGGTTTCCCTTTAATGCCGATAGGTGAAGTCTTCACTTATGAGGATATCGATGGAACTAACAAATTGCTTTCAAAAAATGATCAACAAAACGTTCTCGCATTTCTCTCTCGCGAGGATGAACTGGTGGCGGTAACAGACAACCCAGAGGCACTAATGCGTATCGAACAATATGATCAGCAGATTGATACTTTACTTAAACAAGTAATTGGTTTTACCGATGAAAATTTATGTCTCGAGCGAATTCCGGGGCAGGGTAGATCAAATATCAACGGTTGCCGTAAACTAACTTACCGACATGGTAGCGATATTACTGCAATTATAGCAAAAGCATTTTGGTTAACCGTTTCAGATGCAGATGTTGCTATACAAAACAGTGGCGGTGCAAGAGTAGATTTCCCGAAAGGAAAAATAAGCTTTTCTGATCTCTATGATCTCCTTCCATATTCAAATCGGATCGTAACAGCTGATATATCCGGCGCCAAAATTATTGCTGTACTCGAGTCTGCTCTTGCAAACCACATAGATAACGGAGGTAGCACTGGATCTTTTCCTTACGCATTCGGATTGAGATTTAATGTCGATACGTCAAAAAGAGCAGGCTTTCGAATCAGTGAAGTAGAGGTCATTTCTCGCAAAACCATGATGTGGTCTGCTATTGATACATCAAGAAAGTACCGAATCGTCACCAATAACTTCTTATCAACTGGGAAGGATGGTTACAAAGAATTTTCCAACATAAAGTGGACAGATACTTACATTGATTACCATGACCCACTCGCACACTTTATCGAAAGACTAAGCGAACAGAATTTGAAAATTTCAAAACTACCAAAAGAGGAATACTCTATAAAAAGTTTTATCGATCCCGACGGATGCAACCACAGCATTTACGACGACTGTGTCTACACCTGGTAAAATCAACAAAGAATTCGGTCACAATCACTGATCACAATTATCTTGGACAGCTTTTGTGAAAGAATTTGCTCAAGGATTTTTCTCAAACGCTAACGCTTTTGAAATTGCCATCAGCTTTCAATAACACGTCAACCAGTGCAGCAAAAAAAATGTCCCAAAAATCACGAAAAATGAAATCAAAAAGAAGGATAGCACCATGTAAATATTTGACAACCACTTAATAACTCGTTTTAAACCCGACATTGTGGAGACACACGATGTTCCAATGATAATTATTATTAGTCCAAAAAGTTGTGCCCTAAAAGAGGAACCACCACTTTCATATATCATCCAAGCAATACCATTGATGTTAAAGATACCGGACGCAAACTGATAAACTCCACGAGAGATGGTCACTACAAGTCCAATCAAGGTTGCAAAAAACCAGCTATGTCTGCGATATGTCCGGCCCATCCGGACATTGCACTGCCAAAAAAGGGCTCCAATCTTGATCGAATAGAGAGCGGCAATGCACGCGCATAACTTAAATATCCCAGAGAAAGTATGGCTATTCCCTAACATGCGCACGGGGTATTTCCATAATGCATTAACGTCCACTCATAAGCATTTCGAACATTATCCTCATTAAGTCAAGTGGTATTTCCCATTATAGTGTATGGATTACAAGCGAAGTGAATGATCGGTTTCGCGATGGAATACGTGAGTATTCCAATGCTGATCCCAGCTCCATACATCATAGAGAGCCAAGTGAACATGGGGAATTCTGGTTTCTCATTCGCCTTACCCAGCACCTTGTTAGCCGTCGCCGGGCAAATTGCAATGGCAAGGCAACTCAACATAAAAAATGCCGTCCAATAAATATACCATCCGTCAAATGCTGCAATTAACCGTTTCTAAAGATCAAGTAACTGCCCACCAACGATTTCTGGTGACATGCCAACCCACAAAGTTAGGGCAAAAATAAAGACTTTTGGAAAAAAGTGACAACTGGATTTAATCCGCGATAAAAACCAACCTTCGAGGTTTGGACTGATAAAACTTTTGTTCGGCTCAAACAAAACGATGACAACAATTTATACCCAGATATGACACCTATAACTAAACCTCTTTGCTAAAAAATCTACCCTAAACTAAAAATAGTGACAATAATTACTAATTATCAGTAGTTCACTTCAGTACAAATCCAACAAACCCCAAAAAATAGTTGGTATAGTGAGGACAGTGAAGTTCTGATTAGTTAGCGTAAAATCATGTTTAGCTCGGCATCACTCCTTGAGTGGCGCACTCGTTGTTGGCTTGGGGCTCTCTAGCTGAGCACTATAGGAGCTAAAAATGTACGGAATTAATTTAATGAGGTACTTAAAGCTACTAATTTTTGTATTCACAACGAGTGCCGCTGTTGCCTTAGAACTTGCATATGATGTGACAGGCTTTGCAAACGACGAGCAAGTCTCCGCAGAGTTAATTAGCAATCTCGATAACACGCGCGTGAAAGGATTCCTGTTAATTGAGGCCGACACTACTCGCCACTTCATCGGCGACTGGATTAGCGATAGTTAGTCAAGGAATAACAATTGGTGAGAGCGACGACCACATTGATCTCTCACTAGCGCCTGTGCCTATTAGTATGCCAAAATGATCCCGCAAGACGTTACATGCAACACTACTATGACTAAGAATTTCCATCAATCAACAACTTGTAAGCCGTTGTCGGAAAGACCAAAATAATCGGCGATAGCCAGCCCGCTAGCAACGCTTGTGAATGGATCATGCTCAACAACTTTGCCACTAAATTTATGGTCTAAGATATCTGTAACAGCCGGTATCAAAGATGATCCGCCAGTACGCAGAACTATATCTATGTCTTGCGGCGTTAACTTTGCCCTCAATAAAACTCTGTCTATGGATCTCTCAAGTTCCAATAATATGTCAGAAATCATACACTCAAATTCCCAACGCTCGATTTCCACCTCAATATCAATTTCAGGAATATCTAGAATAACTGAGTCAGCTTTAGAGAGATCAATTTTGCATGCTCTAATTGATTCAAAGACCTGATAACTATAATTCTGGCTGATCAGCTCATAAAGTCGCTTAAACTTTTCCGCTGCCAAATCATGTTGTGACATGCGCTGAATTACCGAAGCGGTATATTTATTTTGATTTAAAATATAACTAACAGGCCAATTCAGAAGGAGCTCCTCAAACTCACTAAAAGGAAAAAGTGTATCAATTCTCTCGCCATCAACTATCCTGCTCCAACGCTCTCCCTTACCGAGAAGCGGAAAGATAACTTCTCGAAAGATCGTCTGATCAATTTTGTCACCACCTAGGGCGACACCGTGAGTTGCTAATACCTGAAAGGACTCTCCCTCACGCTGAAGAATACAAAAGTCTAAAGTGCCGCCCCCGAAATCCAGCGTCAAGAGTCTTTCGAAACTAGCACTTGGATTCCTGTGTATATAACTTATGGCGGCAGCAACCGGTTCAGAGCAAAAGGACTGCTCGGTAAAACCGGCATGCACATAGGCCTCTTTTAAACGTCTCAAGGCTATATGGTCGCGGTCAGGATCTGAGCCCTCAAAGCGTACCGGATGACCAATGCAAACTCGTTTTACGTCTTTAATAACAGTCGACACCGCCCTCTTAATTTCAACAATGATGGGTGTTATCAGCGCAACCAAACGAAATTGTCGCCCCAAAACCGGTATTCTATCCCCCTTCCTATTGCCCAAAAGGCGTTTTGTGCCTCGAAACAAACGTCCAGGTAGACTTGCATCATGGATTGCATGGCCAAATATCTTTGTCGTTTCACTTTCAGCAGACGGACCATCTGCAGTACCTGTGCTAGTTCTTGCCTCACCCAATAACTCAGCACTTAACTCGACTTTCCTACCACGATTACCTGCAACATATTCATCGATAGCGTCCTGTCCAGTCGTTATGGAAAAATCTCTATCGATATAATTCGCAGACGGCATCACAACATCGGAGTGCCCTAATTGCACAAGTGTAATCTCTCGACCATCAAATGTGGCCGCAACGCTGTTACTGGTGCCAAAATCGACTCCGACACCGTGAGCCGCATCGCTGATTTTATTGAGGTTAAACATTAAAAATCATAAAAAAAAAAGTAATTACTTACTATGCTTTATTACATTGAACCACACAGATGAATTGTTAAGGTTAAGAGATAAACCACAACTTTTCGCAACTAATACCTCTCTTCACAAAAAACTTTTTATTGGTAAACTTCCCATCTCATTTATAAGCAGATTTCACCCTTGTTAAAATTCGGTAACACATAGATCATACGACATACGTAATTAAGCATGAAAGAAACAACGGACAACAAAAATTGAACAATATAGCCGCAAATTTTTTTAACAAGTTTCTCAAGCGTTTAAACAAAGCTGTCACAGAGGACATGTCTGACTTCGACCCCCAAGCTGACTACGATACAAGGGTAAAACTCCCAGGATGGCAAACTGCCAGGCTTCGAGATCATTTAAAGGACAAAACACCTATCACGAATAAGCCTGACAAATGAACTCTATCAACGGCAAAAACACTCAAATGGCCTCCGGTTCAGTTTCATCATCCATAGAGCCTTGACTTCCACTGAGAGCATACCAACCTATATAAACGTAACACAACATCGGGACTAAAAAGCTAGCTTGAATACCGATACTGTCTGCAGCTGTCGCTTGCAAGACTGTAACGAGCGCCCCGCCAACAATTCCTTGGCACACCAGCCCAGAGCCAGTGCTGGTTAGGGGCCCAAGTCCCTTAACTGCCATCGTGAAAATTGTGGGAAACATAATCGAGTTAAAAAATCCCACTGATATAATGGAATACATAGCTGGCTCGCCGGAGGAATTCACACTGATCAGTATCATAACAACAGCCAGAAGCGCGCTTCCCGCAAGATATTTTTTCGCCTCTACGAAGTTCATCGCTATGGATCCGACAATTCTTCCAATAAATGCGGCACCCCAATACAATCCAAGCATCTGACCGGCAACAGTCTCATCCAACCCTCCTATGGCCTCTTCGGCAAAATAGTTAACCAACCAGCTTCCAATAGATACCTCGCCGCCGACATATAAAAATATCGCGAGAGCACCAAATATCATAGACCGGTGTTGACGCATAGCATAAAGGCGGCTACCAAAGGCAACAAGCACAAGTATACTCGCCACAAAAAGCTGGTCTGCAATCATTGCCAGAATAATCAAAACTGAAAATCCTAGATGCACTGGGAGACTAGTCCATAAATTCTGATCTTGGTCTACCTTCCTCTCCAAGTCACTCAAAGTTGGCAAAGTAGTCGTTCTGAAAAAGATTGCAGCGGCTACCAGCACACCAGCCATAATTAAGTATGGCGTTTGCACGTCAGCAACAGAGCCAATTATAAGGCCCGCTAATAATAACGGTGCTATTGTCACGCCGAGAGAATTACACGTCTGTACTGCTGTTAATCTTACCGCAGCCGTCTCCTCCGACCCCAGGGCAGCCACATAAGGGTTGGCGGCGACCTGTAAGATGGTAATCCCGCCTGCCAATACTGCTAAAGCTCCCAAAAATAGAACATATTGATTCGCAGATGCCGCTGGGAAAAATAATAAAGCCCCACCAGCAGTTGTAAGAAGGCCTGCGACGATACCCATTTGATAACCCATTTTCTTGACAACCAAATCTGCTAAAGGCGAAACAATGAAATAAGCGCCAAAGAAACAAAACTGAACCAGGGACGCTTGGGTGTAAGTGAGGTCAAATGAGGCCTTAAATGCTGGAATGAGAAGATCATTGAGTACTGTAATGAAGCCCCACATAAAAAACAAAGATGCTAGGGCCGCAAATGTAAACATGTTCGCCTCAGTTTTTGGTGCATTAATCACGTCTGTCTTCTCATCTGCCATCGTAATAAACCCTTCTTATTTTATTGTGTTTAGAGTGTGCGTAGCTTAGATCGGGTGCTAAAGGGATGCAAGGGATTGAGAGACGTCATTTCAAGAGACTATAACAAAAAACTTTTATACCTAGCCTTCAATTGTTTTTTTGACTAAAGTGCAATCTCAAAAATTGTTTGATGGTTGTGTATCCTCAAAAGGTTCCTGTTACCTAAATCTTCAACAAATACTGACCTCAGAGTAATTTCCTAAAACATCCAAACTTATATTTTCAAACAAAACCCGCCAGTAAGGAAAGCATCTTCTTGGACTGCGTATCAATGATCCGCAACCTTACACTCTCATCTTGGTCCTGCGATATCAAGGAAATCTTTCAAACGCACAAGCTAAAATTTGGATATAAAAACTTCTCAGTAGCGCCGTTTTACATTTTAACATAGAGTCTAATTTACACTTAATCGAAACTATGAAAAAGATTCGGATAAATTATACAAATAGACACCTCCAAGAAAGCGAAGGACCCACTTACATGGATTAATAACACCTCTCCGCTTACTAGTTACGCAGTTTTGTAATTACAAGTTAAATGCTCTCGCGGCTAAAACAAACTTAATGGTCATCACTATTGTGGTTTTTGAATCCTAGTAATAAACCTCAAAGCTAAAAGCAGAATAAAACATGTGTGAGATTCGGTTGCTGATTTAACACCACTGTGTCTAAAACTGATATGAGAGTCCAACTTTCATCGTCCTTGGTTTTTGAGATCTTGCGCCCTCTGATGGAGCTCTGGAGATAATGTTCTCGTCATCAGTAATGTTTTCAACAATCATGAAAACATCCAAAGAATCACTCACTTTCTTTCTTAAATTAAGATCAATAATGGTGTGGGGTTCTATGACATTGTAAGCTCCACATGCTGCAAGTGAGCAAGAGGAACCTACATCTATTATTCTCACGTTTCCACTTAACCCATTATCGGCAACGAAACCAGCAACCAAAGTCATTGAAGTATCCGGTATATAAGGTAATTCATCTCCTGCAGCTACGGTTCCGAAATAGTCACTATCCGAACTGTTCTGGAACTCTGAATTGGTTGATGTAAAAGTTAATGCTATAGGATAAGTGATACCATCTCTATCTATGATCCATGAAGCACTTAGCTCAAGGCCGTCCACATCAGCTGCTCCTCCGCTAAAAATAGCAGATTCGTCTGCGTCACACGCTGCACCGCTTACAAGGGTGCATTCCGCAGACAAATTAGAGTACTCACTTGAAAAGTAGAAAGCTTCCAAATTTGTCGCACCATTGACATATCTCACACCTAATTCAATGTTGTCCGCTTTTTCAGGCTCTGCGCCGAACATTGGAGTCATACCTTCGTGGAATCCAGCCACTAAGACAACGTTTTTATTGAGCTCATAAGTGGCTCCAAAGCTTGATGTTGTATGATCATTCGTTGCGAAGGTATCTCTAACGCTTGTAATTCTGACAGGAGTGAGATTTGGTCCCGCAGGTTCACCCCATCTTCTATGCCGTTGATCATAGTCTTCTGATCTAAAACCCACAGTGACATCTAACTTACCGAAGTCCATAGTGTCCTGTAGATAATATGAAGTCGCTGAGGACTCTCTTAATCTATTATCACTTCCACTTAATCCAACATATCCATAAAGAGCAGACAATGATCCATCAGCCGCTTGATCGGCATATTCATACGCTTGGACTCTACTTTCGGAATCCTCCATGTCTCTATAACCGAAAGTAAGGGAGTGAATACCTAGTTGTGTGGATAGAGTAAATTGGTAACCTTCATTAGTGTAAAATCTATTGTTATGCTTGTACTCAATTTCAACGGGCATTTCACCGTCTAAAATTGCTTGAGCATTGGCACTACCGTTGTTAGCGTCACTAATTAATTCGTTAATATCGTCTCTCTCACCATGCTCCGAATCATTGTTAAAATCGCTAACTTTAAACCAATCTCTATGGTAGTCATTCCGCCATGCGGTAACCACAATGTTAAAAGGGTCGAAATTACCAGCATATGTTAACGAGGCTTGCTCCCCATCGTTCATCATTTTATCGTATGCAGTAGCACCGTACCTCATTCTTGGGTTTTCCCTAAAACTTTCTTGAGTTAGACCCACATATGATTGCTTTGAGGTTTCATCAAGATCGACCATTTTGAACATTAAAGAATGATTGTCAGTTGCATATCTAGCCTTGATAACAACGTCAGACTTATCAAAACCTGTATCACCGCCAACATTTGCAATTGAATCAAACCCATCACTTGCATGATCATGGATTTCAATGAGCCCACCAAAGTTCCCTGAAATTCCGCCATAGTATGCATGCGTTCTCAACATTCCGTTTTCACCAAACTCTTGATTTAGCGTAAACGAGGTAATTTTTGGAATCGGAGTACTTAGTAAGTTGATCGCTCCTCCTATAGTTTGCGGACCCTGTGATATTGCAGCAGGTCCTTTTAAAACTTCTACAGCATGAATTCTACCCATTGTAGGGAAATAATACGCAGCAGATGAGGTGTAAGGTGAGGGGGCAACGAGAATACCATCTTCCATAATTGTTACTTTTCCTGATCTTTCAATTGCAGTTCCCCTAATTGAAATATTTGGTCGTAAACCGTAACCCTCCTCGGTTCTCATATACATGCCAGGCACTGCAGATAATATTTTTGCAACGTCAGTATCCATAGCTTGTTCTAAAGATTCATTAGAGATGAACGCACCTGAACCCGCTATATCTTTGAGATCATTTTTTGAGCCAATAATTGTCACCGAATCAATATCGGCAAATTCATTTGCAGATACATCAATTACAAATATGCACAAAACTGAAATATATGAAAAAATTTTGGCAGCACTCATTTCTATTTTCCGGTAAAAAAAACGTTCAATAACACATTTATTAAACAAATAAACTCAAAAAAAGCAGGTTCAATTTATTACAATACAAATTCGATTAGAGAAAATAATTTTCTAAAGATGTAAGGATAATCGATTTTAAGTAGAAATGCAAATGATAACGATTATTATTATCATGCAATTTATGAAAATACATGTTTTTAAGTTGTCAAAAGAACATTCACACTATTCTTAAGCAACACATATTCAATTAATGAAATTAATCCACACATGAAACTTGTCCGTAAAAGCGTTAATTTACTAAATTAAATGCAGTATGATGCACATTCCAATCAAACAGGTGAACTTGTCTAGTCAGATGAGCGAAGCAGTTTCTGAAATCGGATCATCGATAAAGCGCTCTGATCAGTGGAGCAAGCTTCTTATCGATGTCGGAATGAATCGCAGCAAAGAGTCTTTCGCAAAGCTTTTTAAGCATTTTGCTCCCCTTATCAAAAGTTTTGCGCAATCTAGCAAGCATGAGGGATGGTTTCCAGGTCTCAACGAAGATCTTGTACAAGAAGTGATGATTAAGGTTTGGCAAAAAGCCGAAGGGTTCAATCCCGAAAAAGCCTCCGCGACGACATGGATTTATACTGTAGCAAGAAATTGTAGGATTGACATGCTTCGAAGAAAAAGTAACACGCAACATTTACCTCTTGAAAACGAAGACTATTGGCACGAGCCTGATGAGGAGACACCGGCTTCTTTGTTCCAGCAAAAGAGAAGCGAAAGCAAATTGCAGGTTTCTCTGTCAAAATTACCAAAAGAACAAAACGAAATTCTACGAAAGGTTTATCTAGAAGGAAAGTCTCACGCAGAAACCTCGGCTGAGTTAGGTCTGCCCCTCGGTACAGTAAAGTCGAGAGTCAGGCTAGCACTTCAGAAAATGCAAGTATTGGTCCCCTCAGAATACCAAGAGAATGATTAGAATGAATAATAAGCCGTCACACTGTCCTAGTGCAGATTTATTAGTCGAATTTGCGGCCGGGACTCTTGGAACAGCCGAGTCAATTTGCGTCTCGACCCACTTACATTTTTGCCCACACTGCAAAGGGACACTACATAGGTTAGAACAAATAGGTTCTCATTTCATGGAAAAAAATTGTGAGGCTGTCACAAAAAAA
>CENJ01112272.1_pt1 | contig 45083 bp, 48 predicted proteins | sample 356161 | NCBI WGS metagenome assembly CENJ01 (sample SAMEA2619531, study PRJEB7988) | marine metagenome | biome: marine biome (ENVO:00000447); feature: surface water layer (ENVO:00002042); material: "saline water (ENVO:00002010), including plankton (ENVO:xxxxxxxx)" | depth 5 m
GGCGTTATCACCTATCGCCTCGCCGCCCATGCGGCAGACCTCGCCAAAGGCCATCCGGCGGCGCAGGTGCGCGATGATGCGCTCTCACGCGCCCGGTTTGAATTCCGCTGGGAAGACCAGTTCAACCTCGCACTGGACCCGGAAACCGCCCGCGATTTCCACGACCAGACCCTGCCGAAAGAGGCGCACAAAGTGGCGCATTTCTGCTCCATGTGCGGTCCGAAATTCTGCTCCATGAAGATCACGGCCGAGGTCCGCGACTACGCTGCCAACATGACGGATAATGAGAAGAAAGCGCTCAATCTGGAGGCCGAAAAGGGCATGCAGGAGATGTCCAAGAAGTACGAAGAGATGGGGTCTGAGCTGTATCTCTCGGAAGATGGCACGAAACGTGAGGCTATTGATTAAGGAACTCTAACCTATACGAATCGCAAAATGCGCATCAGTTCCTGATGTGCATTTTGGCTTCAAAAACCGTAATGTCATTTTCGCCATTCTGTTTCATTTTCTCAACAACTTTTGAATCCAGATAAACACTCGAATGCTCGTCATCTTCGATCTTAAACTCTGAATATTCATCGACCAACAGATGCGCCAAATGCGAATTGAAACCAGAATTTATGAGACGAATAACTTCCGGATCAATGGTCCCGAATTTTAATTTCGAATAGAAATCAGCATCCATTTTATCAAGTTCGTTCAAAGTCTCGGCGAACTTCATTATGAAATTGTCAACAAAGTCTTGTTCCTCTTTGATCCTAACAATTGCTAAATTTATTCGCTCCGAGTGGCTTTTCATGTTGATATTCACCCAATGATTTTGGTGCGAATCTGCACGGTTAAAGTCACCCCATTTTCCAACATAAACTTCGTCTACTTCTGGCCTGTCCCAGTATCTAAGAAAATTAGCGATCATTTCATTGAAGGACGCGTTGTTCATCCTCCAGTCTAGAAACATTGCATAAAAAGCGCGTGCTGCAGGTTCAGATAACCTACGCAGGAAGTCATAGTTTGATCCATCCTTGAGGTTTGGCACAAACACGCGAGCGATCTCGTCTATCAGCAAATTAGTCGTAGCGACCCGCGAAAACCAAGACGATAACGCTCGTTCAATCACGAGCTCTGTTTCAACAATGTCAATTTCAGTCAGGTTGTTTCGAAATGCAGCTCGGCCAAACTCTGTTTTTGCTATCTCAATTTCTGCGTCAACCAAGCCGGGAGAAAGGTTCTGCAACATACGATCAGCCTGATGACGCTCATCAATGTTTTCGCCCTCATCAGAAGCTTCGAGAAGCACATTAGAAACTATGTCTTCTGTGCGTCGATCTGCTTGCGAGACGTTGATCAAGAACTTTTCTACGTTGGCACCAGAACTCATATAAAGTTCATTTGCCAGCAAATAAATCTTAGGTTCAAGTAGCTTTAGGCTACCATGATCCACGCTGAAAACTTCACTAAATCGGCATACTCGGCCAACCAAGTTTTTGAATTGCGACTTCGATAAATTCCGGCGCCCCTTCTTCACATCCAACATAAACATAGTCTGAGCGGGGATATTCACGCCTTCCAATAGTGTTGAGCTGCATACAATCCACCTTAGACTAGAAATACGACTGAACGCGTCCTCGACATAAAGCTTTACTAAGTCCGGTATGGAGCCATGATGGTAGACGATTCCTTTTCGGATGTAATTCACGAGGTTGTAGTCCTTGTGAATGTATTCTGAAATACTGTCGCAAATTAATTTAACTTCTTCGTCATCAATATCCAGCTTTTCAAAACTGAAGTTTCGAGCGAACATTTCGATTCTCTTGGGAGAATTTATGTATACAATATTTTTTTGAGAAGAAAACTTATCGACAAACGCATGCAAATCCGGCGGCAAGTCCGTGGCAACGCCAAAAAAGTCTGCAAAGTACGGATCGTATTCTGAAAGAGAACGGTCGGATCGATATTCAGCCAAGAAAAAGCGTTCACTTTTCATCTGTTCTATGACTTTGAAAGGCTTCAAATCAACTGTTGCGTGACGTAACTTTAACTTTTCCGGCTCAACGAGAAACGGTGTGTAGAACTGAATTTTGACGTGAGGAAATCTCGACTTCGCAAGAATCAGAACTTGCGACAACAGTACTTCTCTATTCCCGTGCTCGAGCAAATTGTGCGCCTCATCAACAATTACGCTGTCGAGTCGCGCTTCTGGGTATTCTGTCAAAAACCTCAACAATCTTTCTTGAGTAAAGACCGAGATAAATGAACTGATTTCTTCTTTGTAGGATTCAGGATGCGTTAGTATCGGGCGGCGATCATCCGCGCTCAAGGCTTGAAGCAGTCTTCGTCTGGTTTGAGCCAAAAGCGCCTTTGTAGGCACAATGATACAGATGGATGATGACGTATTTCTTCTGCAATACTCTGTAATCAGCTGAGACTTGCCATAGGATGTGGGCGCTACCAAAACGAGGTTGTCATCATCACCCCGTTCCACGAACTCGGCCAACTCGATCTGTTGGTCGCTATAGAGTGCGTCTCCCCGCCGATAAAGCTCAGACCTTGAAGATTGAAATGCTGTCATGAAGCTTGTTCGATTCTCGCGAACAGCTTCAATTTCCTTTAGTGCCGATTCCGCAACCGGAATGAGGCCGCTATTGATTGCCACGTCGTACAAGGGAATGTAATCGCCCGTCTTGTTCCCGTAAAGAACGACGATCCTATAGCCCAGTGCCCTGAGCACGCTTTCACTATGATTCAGGAAATAAATCGCGGCTTCTAGCAAAGTTGCGCTGTCTTGGCGGCTGAGTTCCTTATCACTTAACAGCCGTGCGTAAATCTCTTGAAAGCCGGAGTTCCTGACAGGTCGAAGCGGGTAAGTAGCCATCAGCTAGTCACCTCGTCTTCAAAAAAATCCACAATTGCTCCAAGCGTTGATTTTTGGATAGCAACCATACATGCGGACTTAAATTTTTTTTGAATAGATTGACTGCTTTGCTCGCGAATAACAGTCTCATCGTCAGCAGTAAAAATGAGGTCGCCTTTAAACGCAACGGCGATTAATATGACGTTGTAATCTTGACTTTTAGACAGACCATCTACGGCGTTTTCATTATGTCTCTCCAGAATTTTTGATAGCGCTTTTTTGACAGAGATATCTTTCACCGCCACAGCAACGCCGTTGATGGCGTTTTGCCAAAGTGCAAACCTAGAACTGTTAAGCTTTTCAAACAGGTCGTCGCGCGCTAGTCGGAGCAAGCTCTTGAGTTTGTCGTCGACATTAGCCGAGCAGGCTCCAGCCTTGACCTCGGCCAGCCAAACATTTTTGTCGTCGGAATTAGAAAATACGAGATCGAAGCCCTTTTTGATACTTTCTTCTTCCATGTTGAAGTATGGATTTATTGAAGAATATTTTTTCTCAAAGGCTGTCAAAAGTACATGGCTTAGAAGCTCGCCAATCATTCCTTTCTGAGTGGCTTCTGTCTTTTTATAGAACCGATTTAAAAACTCTCTCAGTGTCCGCTTATAGGTATAAAGTGAGCTGCCGGATGTGGCTTTTTCTGCTCCGTGGCAGATTCCGGCCAACGAGCCGCGAATTTCCTCTTTCAAATCCGTGGAGAGTTTTTCAACTCGGTAACATAGGACACCATCATATTCTATTCGGTTGACGCCATCCATTGTAACAAACTTCCCCCAAGCAGTTCTTCAAACATACTTCAACTTGATTCCCATTAAGTTGAAATTAATATAAATTTCCTCGCCGTTTAGGGTAATTTAAGAGCTGCTGGACGAGAGGCGCTCCGCAAAAACAATCCCCCTTCTCACCCGCGAGCCTAAACTTGGCGGATGATCACCGCGCCTGCCTTTGACATGCTCCACACCCTGCCCGGCCCGAGCCGGGTGGTCGGGCTGTTTCTGGCGCGGCTGCTTAGCTATCTGCTCCGCCTCCATCATGCGGGTCATACAATCGTGCCTGCCGAGATCGTCTCTATGGTGCGCTCCGCCGATGCGATGGTGGAAGCCTCCATCCGGTATCTTGCGGCATGTCAGCTGAACGCGGCCGGATGCCCGGCGGCGGTCGAGTCGCTGCGCTCAAACCTTGAAGACCTCGCCCCTTCTGCCCTTCACACATTTATCGAGCCCGCCTCCCCTGCGGAGCTGATTGAGCAACTTCAAACCACACTTGGAACCTTTGAGCGCGCTGAGACGCTGGCGCGCGAGCTTGCCTGCCTGATGCTCTGCGTGCATTGCCTTATCATTCCATGGCAGCGCGGACCTCGGCATGCCCCCTCCGCCCTTCGGACACCTGCTCGCGGACATGGATTCACAGGATCCATGTCTATCGCTCGAAGCCCACAAACAGCCATCAGGGTTGCCCGTGGCCCGCCCAGCATGTCCAGTCATCAAATCTTACGCGCCGCGTAGCAGCCTTGAGCGCGTTCTATGTGAGCCGAAGGCTCACGAGAACAAACAAGAAGCCCAAATCCCCAAATCATTCCCACGCGCGACAGAGCCCCCTCTGTGGCGATAATTGTGTTGGTGTTTTAGGGGATGTTCTCGCGATGGCTACGCGTTGCACAGAACGCGCTCTGGGCTGCCACGCTGAAACGTCTCCACACAAAAATCGCTGATTGACTGACATTTTCTCATAACTCACGGCCAAAGAATGCTATCGGCGTTGCGTAATCCCAAGCATGACGTCCAGTCGCCTAAGCCCCGGAGGGTCCCGATGACACTTTCTTCCCTACGTTTCGCCGTAACAGGTTGCGCCGCCCTTGGCGCGCTGATGGCCGCCCCTGCCGCCTCGGCTCAACACCGCTTCCCGATGAGCGGCGACACCTACACGATCTCGACGAGCGACCTTGCCTGTGAGGCCACATTCAGGAGCACGAATGATCAGTACGGAAACTATTCCTCTCACGGCGTGCTGAACCTGCGATGCTGGGGCGCGGGCAATAGCTCCACCGGCGAGTGGGACATCACCGACACGTCCGTTACTTTTACCGATCTGGCGGACCCGTTGGATGTTCTGAAACATGATGGCTGCCCCGCTGGCTGGCGCGGACTGCAGCGTGGTGAGTCAGCGTCTTATGGCACGCTGTGCTGGATCAACTGGTCCGTGGTGGAGAGCGTTATACGGACAGACTGAGCTGGCGCGCTCTGTCCATTGCTCAAATCCTCTGCCAGAGGTAAAGCCTGATCATGACCGACACCACATCACGCCTCGACGAACTGGAAATGCGCACTGCCCATCAGGAGCAGACGATTGAGGATCTGAACACCGCCATTACAGAGCAGTGGAAGATTATCGAGCGTATGGAGCGCCAGCTGGCGGCGCTGCGTGACCGCGTGGCCGATGCCGAGCTGTCTGCGGGTGAGGCCGCGCCTGTCGACCGGCCTCCGCCGCATTGGTAGAGTTTTTTATCTCACGCCAGTTCGCTTTGCTCACGGTTGTCCTTCTTCGTTCTCGCGAGGCAAGCCTCGCATAGAACAGGCTCAAGGCTGACGGTGCAGCTGGGCCGAACCTGCAAGAAACAATGCGAGCAGGCCAAATAAAACCCATCACCCGAATTCAGAAAAACGAAAAATAAAACCAAATAAAATTATGTATCCCGCGGGCCGGAATTTATTTTTATTTCGACCGGTGCAAAATATTAATCAGCGCCTATATATATGGAACACTGATGAGTATTTCAGCTCATCTGAAAGACCGGAACATTTTCGGCATATACGGAAACGACTCCAGAAAGACCCGCTGACCTTACCCGGACTGGCCGCTTTACCGCGCCGTCAATTGTCGCGCCCGTCTTCTGGACATTTTCGCAGCCCGCTTCAGCCCTACTAAGGCAGACGCCGCTGCACCTCTCCGAACCCGCGCCGTCACATGACATGCGCGCCAGGCCCGGAAGAGCTTATCGGAGCCAAAGCTTCGATCACGAAAGACAAAGACATGACGATTATTACTTACAAAAATCCGCGCAGCCCGAACGCTGCAAAAGGCAGCCTCGCCGAGCAAGCTTTCGCGCCGCGTACTGCAAAGCCTGTCTCTCAGCCTGCAATAATCCCGAAACGCCAGGATGCCGAGAAACGCCTACGCGGCACGCTCACCCTGTTTCACCCGGCCACGGCTGGCTGATCTGCTGCAGCCTTCAGAACATCCGGTTTGCGAAGGCTGAGCCCAACTAAAAACGCGCCCGAAGCCCAACAGGTCAGACCTGCATCAGGCTAACGGCGCAGACTTCCATTTCAGAGTGCACTGGACCCGTCTCATGAGTATCGACAAAGTTATCGAAAGCCTTCCAGGCATGTCCGCGAAAAATCGCGAGAAACTCAAATTCAATGCCGAAGCCATGCGTGACAATGGCAAGGAAGGTCAGGCAGAAAACGCCGAACGCGTACTGCAGGCACTGATCGACGTCGCCGCTGAAGAGAAGCAGGCACGCTATGACGACCTGTCAGCCATGAGCATGGCCGAGCGCGTGCATGACGTGTTCATCACCTCGCCGGCGACCGCCACCGAAGCCAAGGCCATCACTGCACTGATCGACAATCCGGGCAAGACGGCCAGCGAACTCACCGCGATCTGCGGCTGGAAAACCCAGTCCTGGCAGACCTATTTCGGCAATATGTGCAAGAAGCGCGAAGCGGTGCTCTGGCCGGATAACGAGACAGACAGCATGACCGCCAGCAAGATGATCGGTCTGCTTGTTGACGAAAATGAAGAGGCAAGCGGCCTCGTCATGAAACCCGATGTCGAAGAAATCTTTCGCAAAATGGGGCATGGCACGAAGCGCCGCCGCTCTAAAACGGCCCGCGCTGCGGCTTAGGCGCAGGCACCGCATTGCAAACAACATAAACCCCGGACAGCGCAGGCTCTCCGGGGTTTTTACCTTTATTATGGCTAGAACACATACTCCAGAGAGGCGCCGAATGTACGCGGCTCGGACCGGAAGGTGTTATAGCCGATAAAGCCATAGCCGGAGACGGCATAGTCTTCATCGGTGAGGTTACGTCCCCAGACGCTGAGCGTCACATCCGTGCCTTCAAAGCCGAGATCGAGCGCAGCCTGAAGCGTGGCAAACCCGTCCTGACTGCGTGCGGCGAGGCCTTCAGCATCGAGGAAATACTCGCTGCGATATTTGCCATGCACGGAGGCGAGCGCTGAGATCGTATCGGTCATATCAAACGCGTAGGAGCCGCCCAGCGTGAACGATGTATCCGGCGCGAAGGGCAGCGGATTGCGATCAAACAGGGCCGCATTGCCGCCAATGTTAGAAGTCTGCTGGATCTCTGTCTCATTGAGGGTGAGCGAGCCGTTCAACGTTAGCGCATCTGTTGGGCGAAGGCTGAACTCCGCTTCAAAGCCATAGGATTCTGCTTCGTCGAGGTTGGAGAGCGAGTTTGACGTAATCGTGCCACCACCCGGCAGGTCGAAGGAGACGAAGATACGGGCCTGCGGATTATTATAATCCAGATAGAAAGCCGCGAGGCTATAACTATAGCGCGGGTTCGGCGCAGATTTGAAACCGACCTCATAGGCGGTCACGGTTTCAGCTGCGAACAGGCCTTCATCCGCGTAATGGGCAGCATTGTTCGCGACTTCTCCGTTAAAACCACCAGACTTGAAGCCATTGGAAATGCTGGCATAGGCCATGCCGGCGGCAAAGTCGTAAGACAGCGCAGCGTTACCTGAGAGACGCGTCTCGCTGATCTCGTTACCGCCAATCGCAGCGCCCAGACCGTCGCGATTATTGAAGCCGACCACGCCGTCATCAAAGATGTGAACGCCCTGCCCGTTGCCTTCAATCGTCTCGTCTGTCAGGCGCGCACCAATGGTGAACTGAAGCGCCTCTGACAGATCAATCTGATGGCTGGTGAAGAGCGAAAAGGTTTCGCGGGTCTGCTCGATATCAGTGACGAGCGTCGTTGCTGTGCCCGTGCTTGTTGGTGTCGGGCCCACACGTCCGGGCGCGCCGACATAGCTGCACGTGCCAAGCTGTGTGGCAGGGTCGAGCTGGCCGCACCAGATGGTGTAGCGCTGCTGGAACTCATCAGCTGAAAGCGCTGCGCCATACAGCGCCGTGCCATAGCTCGTCTTCCCCGTCAGGCGAAGCTCCTGCGACAGCTGCACATAGTCACGATCATAAGACAGGTTCGCATTGAGGCTCTGATTGCCGAACGGCGCTGGCGTGCCATCAAAGTCGAATCCGTAATTCTGCTCATAGCCTTCAATGGCTGTGAGGGAGAAAAGATCCCACGCGCCCAGAGTGCGGGTATATTCAGCAGACACGCCATAGAACGCGTTATCCGTGTCCTGAATACCTTCGCCCTCGCTGGAGATTTCATGATCGCCGAGCGTCAGGCTGTCATTGCGCGGCGTCGTGTTCACGCCATTGTCTTCTTCATAGTGCGCGCTGAGGAGAAGCTCGCTGGCATCAAGATCGAAGAGGAGTCCCGCACGCAGGCCGAATTGGTCCGTTTCGCCGCCGGCAGCAGACGGGCCAGACACATTGTCCAGAACCGGGCCGCGCGACGTGTAGTTACCCGCAATACGATAGCTGACATTTTCTGTCAGCGCGTCACCAAAGGCAGCTGCCGCGTCATAGCGGTCGTAATTGCCGACGCCTACACGGATATAACGTGTCTGATCATCAGACGGACGCGCAGAGATGAGGTTCACTGCACCGCTGGAAGCGTTACGCCCATAAAGCGTGCCCTGCGGCCCTTTCAGGATTTCAACGCGCTCAAGGTCATAGAGCATCAGACCTGTCTGAACATTCGTGGCCAGGAACACGCCATCGGAATATACCGCAGCCGCTGAAGGGGTGAGCGCTTGGTGGTCTACCGCGCCAATGCCGCGGATCTGGAACGCAACCTGAGTGCCGTTTGCGACAGCCGCCTCTACACCGGTGGCAAGATTTGTCAGATCAGCCGCGCCAAGATAGCTCGACGCCAGATCGAGGCGTTCGCCATCCAGCACGGAAACAGAGGCAGGCAGATCGGAGACAGGCTGCTCGATACGGGTGACCGAAACTGTCACAGGGTCCAGACGACGATCCGCGCTGACATCATCCTGCGCGGCGGCATTTCCGGCTCCAGCGAGGAGCGCGGCACTCAAAAACACGTTCAGATTTTTCATCATGGGGGCGCGTGTAATGACATTATCCCTTCGGGGCAATTGTAAATTTCTGATCATATCGATGAGCAAATTTGAACGACGAACACGCAGGAACTATACGGAAAATACTCCAGCTCCATTTCATCACACGTTAAGAGCTAGCTGGTGTCATATTACGCTTTGAAGGGGACTTTCACATGACTTTTCTACGGGGAGCCTGACATGATTAAACGCCTTACGCGCACCCTCTTTGTTGCCTGCACAATCAGCGCTTTACCCTTCGCTGCAATGGCGCAAACTGTGACCGTACATAAAACGCCATGGTGTGGATGCTGCGCGCACTGGGTGGACCATTTGCGTGAGAACGGGTTCGAGGTTGAGGTCCATGAAACAGAAAACATGACGCCGATCCGCGATCAGCTTGGCGTTCCGCAGGAACTCACCAGCTGTCACACAGGCGTTGTTGAGGGGTATGTTCTGGAAGGCCATGTGCCGGCGCATGAAGTCCACCGACTTTTGGCTGAGCGCCCCGACGCGACAGGCCTCTCAGTTCCGGGCATGCCTATGGGCTCACCGGGTATGGAAACACCCGGCATGCCGGACACCTACAATGTCGTCCTGTTTTCTGACGACAGCGCAGAAACCTATGCGACTTATACGGGCGCCACGGCCATTCATCTTCATGATTAATGCAGGAAGCGCCCATTCCCGCAATTTATGGGCGCGGGGCGAAACTTATCCCCATCAAGCTACGCGCTTAAAGCAAATCAGAAAACACGTACCAGCCTGACGGGAGGGGCTTCAACATCGTCTCGATCAGCACCTGACCAAACATTTTTGCAACGGGACGCAGATTATTGCATCCCGTCCAGTGATGTCCTTGCTAAAATTGCGTAAAACGCGTAGAGAGCGGTTATCGACATTCAGCTGATGATTTTAGCGCGACGCTCTTTCCAACTTTGCGGACCGGCTGAACCCTCTTCTCAATTTCGGTAAACTTAAAGACCGCGGACGAGGTGCGCCTCGCTGCAAACCCCCAAGGAATATACTACATGGCAACCGGCACTGTGAAGTGGTTCAATACCACCAAAGGCTACGGGTTCATCGAACCTACTGATGGTTCAAACGACGTTTTCGTACACATCTCCCGCGTTGAGTCATCTCCGCTTGGCACACTGAACGAAGGCGACCGCATCTCTTACGACATGGAACAAGACAAACGCTCCGGCAAAATGTCTGCAGGTAACCTGCGTCCAGCTGAAGACTAATCAGCACTTTTAGACGGGAAAGAGCCGGGTTCCGGCTCTTCTCCTGCGTCTTTTGACGCGAACCCTGCCTGATATTTAAGGTTACAGCGCACCCACACGGCCCTAAGCTGGCGTCAGACGTGTTGGCGAAGAAAGCGTAAAACCTGATGGCTCTGAAACCTCTCCTTTCAACACTCACACTGTGCCTGGCTCTCGCGCTGCCATCCGGCGCTGACAGCGACCGCCGTATTGCCCTCACCTATGATGACGCACCACGCGGAGACAGCGCCATGCAGGGTGATGAACGCGTCGAGATGCTGATTAACGGGCTTGAAGCTGCTGGCGTGGAACAGGCCGCCATCTTTGTGGTGACCGAGCGCATCAACTCGCCCGAACGCCTCGCGCGCATTCAAAGCTTTGCAGGCGCGGGCCATGTGATCGCTAATCATAGCCACACCCATCCATGGCTCAGAAACGTCACCGCCGAAGAGTATCTCGCTGAAATCGACACCGCAGAAATGATCCTGCAAGTTTTCGAAAACCGTCGCCCCTGGTTCCGCTTCCCCTATCTCAATGAAGCGCCCGACATTGAGCGCCGCGACGCGGTACGTGCAGGCCTTGCCGAGCGTGACCTCTTCAGCGGCTATGTGACGGTCGACACCTATGACTGGCACCTGGACAGCCTGTATCAGCGTGCCGTGAACAATGGCGAACGCATCTGCATGTCCGGCCTTCGTGACCTCTATACGGGCATGCTGGTCGAGGCAGCGAACTTCTATGATCAGGCCGCACGAGAGTATCTGGATGAAGTACCGGCACAGGTCATGCTTCTGCATGAAAACGACGTCGCCGCCCTGTTCGTGACCGATCTTGTTGCGGCGCTCGAAGCTGACGGATGGGAGATCATCACCGCTGACGAAGCCTATGAAGACCCGATTGCGAGCGTTCTCCCTGACACCCGTTTTCTGGGCATGGGCCGCGTCGCCGCGCTCACCAGCCTCGCCGGAAAGCCAGGCCCTGAGTTTACCTATCTCGCGGTAGAGGAAGACCAGATTAACGCGGCTTTCGAAGAGCATGTGCTCGGCGCGTGCAATACAACTCCACTGACGCCTGCCCCCGTCTCCGTGAGTGAAGACAATGAGCGTCTTTGCGATATGTCCAATTCCGGAATAGAGACAGAATATCAGATCGACGAACTTATACTGAAGCCCGAGAATGCCGAGGCAGCCTTTAACGCTCTACGAGAGTACATTCCAGATTTGGTCGTACAGGCTCAGGCGAGCGGCGGGAATGCAAGCCTGAACCACGGGGAAACCGGCATGACCTACCACAACAATCTGAACTTTCTGGAAGGACTCACGCTTCGACAGAATGCACTTCTGGAGCAAGCGGAAGGCACGTCAGGTCCAGCAACAGACGCTTTTTGTGAGTTTCTGAACACGACGTCCGTTATGGACTGAAGCTGATTTGTTACCCCTCAAGGCACAAGTCTATCGAGGTACCGGAAACAGATCGAGAGAGCTTAAATCCACTGTATAGGCCGCATTGCCGAGATCATTCTCATTGCGCTCAATACTGATCACGCCTTCCAGATAGTAAGGCGCCCAGATGTCCTCCACACGCGCGGCCTCTTCGGCGCGCACATAAATTACCTGATTGGGCGGAGGCGGCGGGGTGTGAATGCAAGCGCCCTGAGACGGGACGAACAGAAACTCGGTATAGCGGTCGTCTGTTTCGAAGGTGAACGGCACAACATAGCCCGGAATACGGATCAGCGTGCCGTCAATATCGTCAACCGTATCAAACGTCCCGAATTGTGGCATATAATCGAGGTCTGAACCTTCCTCGATTTCTGTTCCCGCTGTCACATCAGAGAGCCGTGATGCATTTGCCTGAAGGCGCATTTCGAGCCGCTCATAGAACTCTTCCTGCTGGCGGAAATATTCGTCCAGCGCACCTTCCGGCAGAAGATCCTGCCAGACGATAGGTAGAGGCTCGCCCGCTTCTACGCCCCAATACTCATTATCTGAGTTGTCGTCGCTGACAGTCGAGGCCATGACCGAGGTAGTCTCAGCCGGTGCATCAGCCTGGCTACACGCACATACTGCAAAAGCAAGAAAGCAAGTTAAAAGGCGTGCGTTCACAAAATTCTCCTGAAGCTGACCATCTTCGTCAGGTTTCAGACTAGCGTTATTCAGAATTCGTTACAATATAACTTTTTGAGATTTAAAGGAGCAAAGCCTGACCGGTACACATCCCGCTTTCGCCCGTTCGGCACGACCCGCAGCCTAGCCCCACGGGCCCTTGCGACGTGCTTCACGCGCCTTAGCCCAGGGTGAGGTGACCGTCTCAGGTTCTGCGACATCAGCCGGTTGATAGGCACCGCTCACCTGCCCTTTCAGATCCATGAGTGCCTCAATCCGGTTTTGCGTAGCCGGGTGCGTAGAAAAGAGATTATCGCCCTTCTGGCCTGCCAGCGGGTTCACAATGAAAAGGTGCGCCATGGACTGGTTAGCTTCAGTATTGCGATCCGGCATCAATTCGGCCTGCCCGGAAATTTTGGCCAGCGCGCGAGCGAGCGGTTCTGGATCACCCAGAATTTTAGCGCCCTCACGGTCCGCCTCATATTCTCGCGCACGGCTGATCGCCATCTGCACGATAGAAGCTGCAATTGGCGCCAGAATAGCGATCGCGATACCGGCAATCAGCCCGCCGCGATCACGTCCACCGCCGAAAAACATGGCAAAGTTTGCAAGCAGACCAATCGCACCAGCAATGGTCGCTGTGACGGTCATAGTCAGCGTGTCACGGTTTTTCACATGGGCAAGTTCGTGCGCCATCACGCCAGCGATCTCGTCGCGGTTCAGCATATTAAGAAGGCCGGTCGTCGCGACGACGGCCGCATTCTCTGGGTTCCGGCCGGTTGCAAAGGCGTTTGGCTGGTCCATTTCGATGACGCAGATTTTCGGCTCTGGAAGACCTGCGCGTTCGGCAAGACGGCGCACATCTTCAAGATAGGCTGCAACCTTGGCGTTGTTGCGGTAATCCTCAGCCGGCTTGGCGCGATAGCTGCGAAGAACAATCTGATCAGAGTTCCAATAACTGAAAACATTCAGGCCAATCGCCACAACGAAGGCGATCATCATACCGCCTACGCCGCCAACCAGATAGCCGACTGCGCCGAACAGCGCCGTCATCGCCGCAAGCAGCATAAAGGTCTTTGTATGGTTCAGCATGGTCATGCTGCAAGGTCTCCGATTGAACAGGCAAAAAATATGCTCAATCGAAAATGTAGGAAGGGCGCGGCAGGCTGAAAAGAGCCTGCCGCAATAGGACCTTAATTACGCTCAGATGGCGGGCGCACCTGAACCGGCGTCAGATTGCCGGGCACGCCATTTGGCCGCGCAGTCGCTACCATGCGCTGATAGGCAGGACGAGCTTCAACGCGCTCTTTCCAGGCCGCAACTTGCGGGAACTGGTTCACGTCCACCAGATTGAGCTGTGTCGCGACATTGAGCGGGAACCACATGATGATATCGGCAGCGGAGAATTCCGGTCCGCCGAAATAGTCGTAATCTTCCAGCCAGTTTTCGGCGTATTGGACAACCGCCTCACTATCCACCAGAGGTGAACGGCTGGTCGGCGGATTGGTCCGCCATGCGCGATAGTCGCTGAACAGGCGCGCGGCGAGCGAGCCTTCAGCATAATGCAGCCACATCAGATAAGTCGGGTAAAACTCGCTATCGATTGGCGGGGCCAGTTCGCCCGGTGCATAGCGCGTGAGGATCGTTTCCATAATCGCGCCGGACTCAACGAGGATCTGATCACCAATCACGACCGTCGGCACTTGCGGCATTTCATGGCCAAGCGCGCGCACAAGGTTCATCGATGCCTGAAGATCGCCGGGCACATATTCCAGCTCGTACGGATAACCCAGCTCTTCCATGAGCCAGACAATACGTTCCGACCGCCGCCCTTCGAGGTGATAAATAGTGACAGGCGGCAAAGGCATGGCCTCGGCTTCCTGAACCCGCGTCTGCGTTGTGGTGTTCACCGAAACGCAGGCTGCAAGCAAGGGCAATGACGCCAGAGCACCAATGAGTTTTTTCATGATTTCCTCCCAGTTTATGTGAGGAGGCTATCGCTGTTTTACGGTGTAAGATAGATACCATCCGGTACACAGAGACACCGGACGGTTCACAATTTTTTGAACTAAAATCTGTGAGTACAGACTAGCTCACCATGCGGAAGGTGCTGCGCAGATACTCAACGAATGTCGGGCTGATACCTTCTGCCAGATAATGCTCTGCCGGCAGCGGCCATTTCGGTGAAGCATAGTCCGCATCCGCGCGAACCTTCTCGGGAAAATCGTGCGCAAGAATGGCCGCGCGCCCGATCATTGCAAAATCACAACCCGCTTCCAGAACGCTTCGAACATGCTCTGCGTCGACGATTTTTCCAGCCGTGCCGACTTTCACATTGCCGCGCGGCAGATCCATAAAGTGCTGAAGGAGAGACTTGTCCTTGAACTCTTCTTCCTCCGGCGTTTTGAAGGAATCCCAGAGCGACAGGTCGATATAATCCACCTCGTCGCGCGTCACGAGTTCGGAGAAGAACTGCTTCATCTCGCCGAGACGCTGACCGAAACGTTCAGGTGAGAAACGCACGCCAATCTGGAAGTCAGGACGGCAGGCCTCACGAATGCCGGTGATCACCTCAAGAATCAGGCGGCAACGGTTTTCAAAGCTTCCGCCATACTGGTCGTCGCGCTGGTTGATCTCCGGCGATAAGAATTGCGCCAGAATATAGCCGTGCGCACCATGCACTTCGACGCCGTCAAAACCGGCTTTTTCAGCGCGTTTTGCCGCCGTGATGAAGTCGTCACGAAGCTGTTCGACTTCTTCGGTTGTGAGTGCGCGCGATCCGGTGTCTGCATCATCAGATGCCCCCACAGGCTGGCCGACAATATCTTTCGGAGAGCGAATGCCTGCATGATGAAGCTGAAGCGATGAGACAGCCCCGCCTTCGCGCAAACCGTCTGCCAGACGTGTCAGACCATCAAGGTGATCATCGCTCCACACACCAAGCTGGCCGGGAAAGCCCTGACCATTGGCCTGCACATGCGCAGCGCAGGTCATCACCATGCCAAATCCGCCGGTGGCACGCATGGTCAGCCATTTATACTCATCCTCGGAGAGTACGCCGGTATCATGGCTTTGCTGGTTGGTGAGCGGCGCAAGCGCCAGACGGTTTTTCCAGTCCGGTCCACGCGTAAATGAAATTGGCGAGAAGATATCTGCAGCTGTCATTGTTTCCTGTCCCATATTTTGCCCTGATTTAAGAGCAGTCTGTCACGCGAAGAGCAAGCCGAAACCGCCCTGACTGGACTTCGCGCCACGCGTCTCACATGATCTGGGTGTAAAGCATCAGGCCGCAAGAGCCGGGAGGACAACATGAGAAAGCTGATCATCACCTTGTTTGCGCTGGCACTGAATCTAAGCGTCAACACGGCTCCGGTTCATGCCCAGGGATCAAGCTCTATCAACATTGCGGGGCTGAACTTTTACTGCAACGCCAATAATGGCGCACGAGTGCCGATCTACTTCACCGAAAACGCGTGGCGGGGCGGCGGCGCAATGGCGGGGATTGATCCGTATCGCGGCTTCTACATCGATGTGAGCCCGAACTATCTCTACTCACTCAACCAGTATGCTGCAGCTTACGTTTTTCTGCATGAATGCGCGCATGTTGCCCTGCCCTTCGGTGTAGGCCTTGCTTCGCCATCGCAGGAAATGAACGCAGATTGCTATGCCATCCGACAGATGCGCAATCTGCGCCTGATCAACAATCCGTATGAGTTCAATGCCGCGGTTTCAGCCGTCGCAAACATGCCGGGCTCACCTGCAGGCCATCTTCCAGGCCCTGCCCGCATTCGGCATCTGGCGCAGTGTATCAGCTTTTGATCAGGCTTTTTCTGCCTGACGGAAGAAGAAAGCGCCAAGAAGCCAGATCAGCGCGAAAGCGACTGTCGCAGCGATGACATCCCACGGCCATTTAGCCGCCTCAGAGCCCCAACCGAGCGCCAGCGCGCTACTGCCAATGGCGACCTGCATAATCGCCATGATGAGGAGCGTTTTCTTCATCGCATCCGGACTGAACCGGCCATAAACGCCGCCAACGACGCCCACCAGCAGCACAACCAGATAATAAAGGTTGGCCGGATTATCGGCATCACCGATCAGGCCGACCGCCCCGCCAGCCCAGAATAGAAGAACCGAGCCAATAATATGGGCAACAAAACCCAGCCGATAGGAGATCGGACGCTTCAGGCGTACAAAGATCAGGCCCGCAACGCCCAGCATGGCGAGCAGAACGCCCGCCACGATAAAATCACCAATCGACCAGTTCATTTAGGTTTGCCCTGAAAGCCTATTCCGGAGTAGGCGGCCAGACAGTCGCGTCGACGAAGTCGCAGTCTGCAGGTTCCATCACCGCGTCATCCCAGTGAGCGCTAGAGGCACCTTCTGCGGAGATCACCCAAGGCTCTTCACCATATTGGGTATCGCCATCGACCTCAGTGACAGCGGTGAAATTAATCACGCCTTCATCATTCAGCTGGCCATCGCTCAGAATGGTTTCAAACGCCGCAAAATAAGCGTTCTCTGCATCATGGATTGTGCCGTAATGACGGCCGGAAAATACACCCGCAATATCCAGCGTGATTTCCAGACCTTCTGTCGAGCTGTCTTCCTGCAGGAAGTAGCAATATTCGCCCTCTGTGAGCGCCGAGATAGCGGTCGTTGCAGCGTCAGACACTGCCTCAGTGACTTCGCCTGCAGCTTCCGCCACCGGAACAGCTGCTTCAACGGGCGCAGGTGCTTCAACGGGCGCAGGTGCTGCTTCTACCGGTTCGGCTGTTTCAGACTGCCCGCACGCCGCGAGCACAAGCGCAAAAAGCGCTGGTGAGATAAGATGTTTCATAATTTCCCCTCGTATTCCCATGTCACACTCGCACCAGAGTCTTGTATTTACAAGGCAGGTTTAAGGCAGGCGCTGCGTTCACATGAAGGCTGCACGATTAATAGATCCCATGCTAACAGAGCGCATGAAGATTTATATCGATGCAGATGCCTGTCCGGTGAAGGATGAGGTCTACAAGGTTGCCGAGCGTCATCGCGCGCATGTGTTCGTTGTTTCGAACAGCTTTCTGCGCGTCCCGTCCCTGCCTTATATCACGCAGCAAGTCGTTGATGCTGGCCCTGACGAAGCGGACAACTGGATTGCCGAGCGCGCGACGGCGTCAGACATCGTCATCACGAATGACATTCCGCTCGCCGAACGCTGCCTGATGAATGACGCCCGCGTCCTGCAGCCCACCGGCAAAGCCTACACCAAGTCCAATATCGCCGCAGCCATGGCGACCCGCGCCCTGATGGAACAGCTGCGTTCGACCGGCGAGCAATTTGGCGGCGCGCCGCCTTTCAGCCAGCGCGACCGGTCTCAATTCCTGCAAGCGCTCCACGAAGTATGCGTGAAGCTGAAACGCGGCGCTTAGGCAGACTTCTTAAGCCCGGTAAGCTGTTTATAGCGGTCAGCCATCTCCTTCAGCTCACCCGGCGCGAAGATGTCCTCAAGCGCATCAAAGCCTTCCGGCGCGCGTTCATGCGCGAGCTGCATACACTGTTCAGGACCGTTCTGACGGTTCGCACGAACAATGGCTGCCGTCGCAGGAAGGCGTTCGCCCTCATAGCGCGCAAGAATGTCTGCCACGCTGCCGCCTTCGGAAATGGACTGCGTAATGCAGAGCGCATCGATGATGGCCTGCGTCGCACCGTTAGAGCCGATCGGGTACATCGGGTGCGCTGCATCGCCCAGAAGCATGACATGACCATCCACCCAGGTTTCCACCGGATCGCGGTCGACCAGAGGAAATTCGTAAACACCTTCGGCACCTTCAATCAGACCGGCCACATCCAGCCAGTCAAAATCCCACTGTTTGAACACAGGATAGAAGTCATCAAGGCGGCCTTCCCGGTTCCAGTCTTCACGGTCGAGAAGCTCCGGCAAATTAAGCTCTGCAATCCAGTTGATCAGCTGTTTGCCATCTTCGCGAACCGGTGAGATCGGGTAGCAGACAAACTTCTCTGACTGATGCCCCGCCATGATCATGCTTGCGCCCGTCAGATAAGGCTTGGCCCATGTCACACCACGCCAGAGCACACGTCCTGCATAGCGTGGCAGTCCCTGATCCGGGTACATCTGCTCACGCGCAGCAGAGTGGATGCCATCAGCGCAGATCAGGATTTCAGAACGCGCTTCGACGGTTTCGCCATTCGGACGCTGCATGACGGCAACGGCCTCATCGCCCTCATTGCGGAATGATTTGAGACGGTGACCGGCAAGGATCTTATCCTCTCCCAGACGTTCGCGGGCGTGCTTGAGCAGTGTCATCTGCAGATCACCGCGACCGAGCGAAATCTGCGGCGTCGAAAAACCGCCAAACTTTCCGCGTGGTTCTGTCCAGATATGCTGACCATATTTGTTGTAATAAGAGAGCTCGCGTGTCGCGACGCCGGCCTCTAGCAGCTCGTCCACAACGCCAAGCGACTGCAGAATGACAGAAGCATGCGGCAGCAGATTAATACCCACGCCTAAAGGCTGGATTTTCTCTGTTCCCTCATAGACCGTCACATCATGGCCAGCGTCATGAAGCGCCAACGCCGCTGACAGTCCGCCCATGCCTGCACCGATGATATTTATCTTCACAATTATCGCTCCCACGGGGTCTCTTAACTCCGCTTATGGCTCTGCATAAGCGCGACATGCAAGCGTCCAACACCAACTTTGTACTCCGGCGCGACACAAAACCAGCGCAACGTTTCGTTTCCGCCACATGCCATTTGACGCAATGAAGATGCTATAACTTACAAAATGGTACGCCATTTCGGAATATTATTCCAAACCCGCGATTCCGCCCGAAGAGACTAAACGCGTTAAATTCGAGCTTGCGCGCAGGCTTCCTCATCTGTCAGTCTGCGAAAAAACAGGGTGAGGATATAGCGATGAAAATCATGAAAACAGCGACCCTTATCGCGTCAGGATCACTGGCGCTGATTGCCTGTTCGCAGAACACACCAGCGCCGGAGGCCGCTGCCGCGCCAGGTGCGATTTTCTTTCCAGCCGATAATGACACCGGTATCAGCCCGGATACCCCGCTTCGCATCACATTTCCCGATACGCTCACCATCCACTCTGAAGGCGTGATAGAAATCACCGATGCAGAAACCGGCGACATCGTAGACCGGATCGACTTTTCTATACCTTTCGGCCCTTTCCCGGACGGGCGTATGTCGGGCGCAACTCAGGAGGACAGGGTTCGCCTCGGCCGCGAGTCGGTCATGTCGGACTATCAGGTGAACACGCTTCAGGGCGTGGACTTCCACTACCACCCGGTATTGGCCTTCGAGACCACCGCCATCATCACGCCGCACAACGGCGCGTTGGACTATGGCGAGACCTATAACGTGCATGTGGATGGCGACGTTTTCGGCTTCAATGACACAGACTTTGAATGGAGTTTCACGACACGGGACGCCCCGCCAGACGCTAGTAATGGTCGCATAACCGTCGCCAGTGACGGGTCGGGCGATTTTGTAACGGTTCAGGGCGCTCTCGACTTTGCGCCGGCGACAAGCACTGAGCCTTTTGAGCTATTCATCCGCAATGGACGCTATGACGAGCTGGTTTTCCTGAACGGTAAGTCAGACATTATTCTGCGCGGCGAGAGCCGTGACGGCGTTGTCGTGCGCTATCCGAACAATTCCGCCTTTAACCCGCCGCGCGGGAATCCATCCCGCCGCCCTGCCTTTCAACTGCATGAAGTCAGCGACATACAGCTTTCAGATTTCACCGTTCAGAATGATTTCATTGGTCAGGCAGAAGCGCTGCTGGTGCGCGGCGACCGCGTCATCATCGATAACATGCAGCTCAATGGCTCAGGCGATGCGCTCACCACATATGGCTCCATATATATGCAGGATTCAGAGCTGATCGGGGACGGCGACACCATCCTCGGATATGCGACGCTGTTCTGCCTGCGCTGCACCATCAAATCGGTTGGCCCGTTCACATGGACCCGCACCCCTGAAGGCCAGCATGGCAACATTTTCGTCGATTCAGAGATGATTTATCTGGATCAGCCTCTGCCCTGGTCTGTCACCGAGGATAACCCTGAGGGACAGAAGACGCGCGGTGTGCTGGCCCGCCTGCCCTTTAATGGTCCGCGCGAGGGTCCGCGTCATGAGAGGTCCAACTTCCCGTTTGCCGAAATGGTTCTGATCAACACCCGCACGGATGGCATTCCACCGGAAGGCTGGGGGCCGGTTGAAGAAGAGCACGCTGAGTTCAGCTGGGAAAACATCCACCTCTGGGAATTCAACACCATGGATATGGAGGGCAATCCAGTCGACATGTCAGAGCGCCATCCCCTCGTTCGTGTGCTTGATGCAGAAACAGACGCAGAGCTGATCGCCAACTATTCCGACCCGACCTTCATTCTCAATGGCTGGACACCCGAGGTGAAATAGACTGCGCATTTTAACCTGAAGGGCTTGCGCGCAGGTCGGTCGGCGTGGAACGCTCGCGAACTGCCGGACGCAAGCGACCACCGGCCAACAAACAATCGGGAAGGAAGTTTGAAATGAAGGCTATCAAAACTGCACTAATCGCAGCATCAGCGTTTGGCCTTGCAGGCGCGGCTCACGCAGATGAAGTCTGGTCATCTGATGAAGGCAATATCGTCTTTCTATCCGAGCTGGAAACAGGTGAAGCCATTATCGGCGCGCCGGTTGGCAACACGATGATCCGCATGATCTTCCCTGGGCTTGCAGGAAATTATGACAACCGCAGCATGCATGATGGCGTCTGGATCAGCTCCTCTTCATTCGGCACCGAACCGTGCAGCATCTCCGTTCAGGACCCTGAAACGGGCGAAACCTCTGCCTATTGGGGCCGGGCGCAAATGATCTTCACCTCTACCGGCTACCCGTCTGACATCGTCCTGACGGCTGGCGTCTGTTTTGGTGATCCTGAAGAAATGCTGTTTGGCGAAGCGCTGAACCAGTAAGCGACAAAGGCCGGACTGACCGGCCTTTCTTATATCAGATATCCGGATTGACCGGCGTCGTTGCCTGCACGGCCTGAAGGCTCGGCGCGATGCCGCGGTCATTCACGCGGAACCAGCCCGCAATGGAGTAGCGGTCGCGCATAGCGGGCAGGACTTCATGCGGGATATCTTCACTTAGGAAAATAACCAGCGTGCCGAGCTCTGGCAGAACCAGCTCGACGGCATTCTCTACCTCTTCACGATCAAAGATCGCCAAGGCGCCGCCATCTGTCTCGTCCCAGTCCTCATTCAGATAGAACACGGTTGAGAGCACACGGTTACGCGCACCTTTGAACGAATCCATATGGCGCTTGTAAAACGCGCCCGGCTCATACACAGCAAAATGGGCTTCGTATGAAAACAGGCCGAGATAGAGCGCCTCGTTCACGGCAAGACGGACCATTTCCATCACGTCCAGATAGCGTGCCTGAACCTCTTCATCGCGGCTAAGCCAACGCGTTTTATCGCGGCGAATGTCAGATTTGATCGTGTGATCACCCGCACGCCCGATGCCGGCCCGTTCAAGCATGGCTTCGCTATGGAGCGTTTCAGCTTCAACACGCAAGGCACGTGATAACTCGGGAGGCACGACGGTACGGGTTACGACCCATCCTGTGTCCGCGAGCTGGTTGATCCAGTTCCACCCATGAGGCGGGACCGGTAATTCGGCTGTGTTCAAACGCGTAAGGCCCAAACAAACAAAAGGTGAGCGCCGATACACTCACTCCGCACACCTCGCAAGAAAAAATCCCCATAGTTACCCGAAAGTGCGGACTTAAAGCCTGCAATAACCACTCTATCTTTGTGTTTGCGTCACAGGACGGAAAGGACAGATCATGACTAAATTTACGCGTACACTTCTCGCGTCTGCAGTTGCAGGTGCGGCATTCCTTCTTCCAGCTCAGGCTGAGGTCGTTTCATATCAGGCAGAGCCAACACACTCATATGTCCGCGCGACATATACCCACCTTGGCCTCTCCCATCAGGGCCTCGAATTCCCTGCGATCAACGGCACATTCGACATTGATCTGGAAGATCCGGAAGCATCCGTAATCGACGTCACAATCGATATGCTCGCGCTCGACACAAACACGGGCGGCGAAGAGTTTTACACCCACCTCTCCAGCAGCGACTTCTTCAACTTCGAAGAGTTTGCGACAGCACACTTTGTTGCGACTGAACTGAGTGTCAGCGAAGAAGACGACACAAAAGGCACAATGACAGGTGACCTGACCATTCACGGCGTTACTCAGCCGGTCACGTTTGACGTCACGCTGAACTTCCAGGGCGACCACCCGATGATGGGCGTGCCAGCACTTGGCGTTTCTGCAAGCGGTGAAATCCTTCGCTCAGACTTTGGCGTAGGCGCTTACACGCCATACGTTTCTGACGAAGTTGAACTGAACATCCAGCTCGAACTCATCGTTCCAGCGGAATAAGATATCAGTCCGGGCGGGAACAGTCCCGCCCGGACCGCTCTCCTCTACCCGTCAGCCCTTCGACTATTCGTCGAAAAGCTGTGTCGCGTAGGTAGGAAGCTGGTTGGCAATATTGAGGGACTGGACACGCAAATCGCGTTTCGTCTGCTCGGCCTGCAGTTTTGCTGCCTCTCTGCCGAGATCAGCATCGACCAGTGTTCCAAGATTATTGCTAAGCACATCTGCCGTCTTGATAACAAGCGTGCGCATTGTATCCATCGTACGAATACGCCCACCCAGAATATTCATGACCTCATGATGCTTTTCGAGCGTCGACTCGATGCGCGACAGGGAATCCTTTGCGTCCTGTAGCGGATCAATCACCATGCTCGGGATCATATCGGTATCGGCGCCGCCCGGCTTCAGGTCATAGCCCGGAACCGAAATTTCCTTACCACCCTTTGCGTCCGTTATCGGCCGCATATTCGTCGTACTGCCATCAATCAGATTGAAATCGTTGAAGCCCGCATTGTTCACGATGGTTTCCATCTGGTCGCGCAACTTGATAAAATCCTCATTGAGGATGCCCCTGCTCCGATCATCAAGGCCCGGGTCAGCTGCCGCGAGTGCCTTTTCCTGCATTTCAGAGATAAGATCAGTCAGTGCTTCGGTCGCTGTCAAAGCAACATCACCGACAGCAACCGCGATATCGAGTGAATTGCGCACGGCGCCAAGGCCCGAAATATCGGCCCGCAGTGTCTGCGCCATGGCATAGATGGCACCATTGTCTTTGGCGCTATTGACTTTGAGGCCGGTATTCATCCGGCTTTCAACCTGCTGCAAATCCCTGTCGGACTTATTCAGGCTGCGAACAGTCGTCATAGAGCTCGAATTGGTATTCACGCTGATCGACATGTCGGTCACGCTACCTTTCTGGTCTTTGGCTGCGCCGTCCGGCTCTTTCTGGCCGGACTCTTTAAACGCTTTCACCCCAGACTAGCGGCAAACCTTGAATGTCCGTTTGAATCCTTCTGCCAAAATCAGAACAGTTCAAAAGGTAAATGTTAGGGTTAATCAAACCCGACAAACACCGCAGCATCATCGACAGTTTTGCGGCGGGAAACGACCGCATTCGCAGGGAAGGTTTCATCCGGCCAGCCCATAGCAATCGCCATCATGATGACCTGATCATCCGGAATGCCCGCTTCTTCGCGAACGACAGGGCTTTGCATAATACCCTGCGAGTTGATCACGCAGCCAAGCCCACGAGACCATGCCGCATTCACAATACCATTACAGACCGCGCCGCAGTCAAACGTGGTGATGTCGTTGCCCTCAACCTCTTTATCGAAGGTGATGATGACGGAGACCGGCGCATCAAACTGGCGGAAACCGCGCAAAATCCAGTCCATGCGCTTTTCCTTGTCATGGCGCTCAATACCCATGGCTTCGAACAGCTGGACAGCAATCTCGACCTGACGGTCTCGGTGCACGCCCTGATATTTGTCGCCGCCACGGAATTCGCGGCTGTCAGGCACACCCGCCATATTGCGCTCGACATTGCCTGTACGTATGCGGTTCAGAACGTCGCCGCCAATCACATAAAAATGCCATGGCTGGGTGTTCATTGAGGATGGCGCGCGAATGGCGAGTTCCAGAACCTCTTTGATCACCTCTTTCGGAACGGGCTTATCAAGATATCCGCGAATGCTGCGTCGACCGTTGATGACCTCATCATATTCCATGTTTCTTCCCCGTGACTTTGTTTGAGCGAAGTCTGAGCACGGGTGACACAAATTTCCAATCCTTCCCCTAGCGTCAGGTCGCAATTGATTTCAGATCGTGTCAAAACGTTCCTAAGTTTCGAACTGATCTTTTCAAGTAAAGTGTAGTCAGATACACCAAAGCCAAATGAACGCCGGATCAACCGGCACAAAACTCAGCTCATGTCAGTGAGCAAGGACCTGGAAACGCCCAAATGACGTCTTTTGAATTCAACACCACCCGTTCCATCATTAACGAGCCGGGCTCGATCAAACGCCTTGGAGAGATTTGCACGCGCCTCGGCTTTGAACGCCCGCTGGTGGTAACGGATCCGGGTATTGTGAAGGCTGGCCTTCTTGAGAAGCTGACGGCATCACTTGATGCCTCAGGCACGTCTTATGCGCTCTATACCGACATTGTGGCCGACCCGCCGGTCGAAACCATTATGGAAACTCTGGAAGCGGCTAAGACGCATAACGCGGACGGCATTATCGGCTTTGGTGGCGGATCATCCATGGATGCCGCAAAGATTGCCGCCCTGCTCCTGCGTTCCGGTGAAAAGCTTGAAGACATTTACGGCGTTGGCATGGCGAAGGGCGAGCGCGCACCGCTCATCCTGGTCCCGACGACAGCAGGCACAGGCTCTGAGGTCACAGCCGTTGCCATCGTGACCACCGGCCCGAACACAAAAGCGGGCGTTGTCGCGAACCAGCTCTATCCGGATGTCGCCCTGCTCGACGCGGAACTCACGCTCGGCCTGCCCCCTATCGTGACAGCCGCAACCGGCGTTGATGCAATGGTCCACGCGATTGAGGCCTACACGTCAATTCACCTTAAAAACCCATACTCGGACATGCTCGCCCAGAAAGCGCTTGAGCTTCTGTCGAAGAACCTGAAGCCGGTCATCGCAGACGGTTCAAACCTCGCTGCACGTCAGAACATGCTGTTCGGCGCCTGCCTTGCCGGACAAGCCTTTGCCAACGCGCCCGTGGCGGCGGTTCACGCCCTCGCCTATCCGCTGGGCGCGCGCTATCACATCGCGCATGGCACATCGAACGCGCTGCTTCTGCCACACGTCCTGCGCTTTAACGCACCGAATGCAGCAAGCCTCTATGCTGAACTCGCGCCGATCTGTTTTGACAATGTCCCGACAGGCTCTGACGAGAAGACAGCCCTCTGGTTTGCGGACCAGCTTGAGCAGCTGAGCCTTGATGTCGGCCTGCCACCGCGCATGCGCGATGCCGGTGTTCTGGCGAACGACCTCGATCTGCTCGCAGAAGAAGCCATGGGCCAGACCCGTCTTCTGAAGAACAATCCGCGCGAAGTGACCCAAAGTGATGCGCGCGACATCTACGAAGCGGCTTACTAGAATAATACGGGAACAATGGGCGCTTCGCAGCGTCCATTGAATGACCTCACACTATTCCGAATACGGGACTCAGGGAGAATTTCAGGGATGACGGACCACAAGCTTTCCGACCCGGCACTTCTGTGCACGAAAGCCTATATCAACGGCAAATGGACTGACGCGGCAGACGGCTCGACTTTCAATGTCGATAACCCTGCAAATGGCGAACTGATTGCCGAAGTCGCATATTGCGGCGAAGCGGAAACCAAAGCTGCCATTGAAGCTGCCGAAGCCGCGCAACCTGCATGGGCTGCCAAAACACCTAAAGAGCGCGCCAAATATCTGCGCGACCTCTTCAACGTGATGATGGCCAATCAGGATGATCTCGGCCGTATTCTCACCCTCGAACAAGGCAAGCCACTTGCCGAAGCTAAGGGCGAGATCGCCTATGGCGCGAACTATGTCGAATGGTTCGCTGAGGAAGCAAAGCGTGTCTATGGCGAGGTAATGACACAGCCGTCCCCGGACAAGCGCGTTGTTGTGATCCGTCAGCCGGTCGGCGTTGCGGCGCTCATCACGCCATGGAACTTCCCGAACGCAATGCTGACACGCAAGATCGCGCCTGCGCTTGCTGCGGGCTGCACAGTCGTCTGCAAACCTGCATCTGAAACGCCACTCTCTGCGCTGGCAATTGCCGAGCTTTGCGACCGCGCAGGTATCCCGCCTGGCGTTGTGAACATTGTCTGCGGCAATACACGCGCAATTGGCGGCGAGCTGACCTCTAACCCGAGCGTCAAAAAACTCTCCTTCACCGGCTCCACCGAAGTCGGCAAAATGCTGACCGAGCAGTGCTCTGGTACGCTGAAGCGTCTCTCCATGGAGCTTGGCGGCAACGCGCCTTTCATCATCTTTGACGACGCAGACCTCGACCTTGCTATCAAAGGCGTCATGGCCTCCAAATTCCGCAATGCCGGCCAGACCTGCGTTTGCACGAACCGTATTCTCGTCCATGAAGATGTGAAGGATGCTTTCGTTGAGAAACTCCTTGCAGCCACCAACGCACTCAAAGTTGGCAACGGCCTTGATGACGGTGTGGACCTTGGCCCGCTCGTCTCTGTCAAAGCCCGCAAGACGGTTGAAGAGTTTGTCGCTGACGCGGTCGAAAAAGGCGCGAAAGTCCATGAAGGCCCGTCCACACCGAATGGCGAATGCTATTCGCGCCCGCTGGTCCTGACAGAAGCGACCCGCGAAATGCGCGTCTTCTCCGAAGAGATTTTCGGCCCTGTTGCGCCGGTCTTCACCTTCAAGACCGACGAAGAAGCCATCGCCATGGCGAATGACACAGAATTCGGCCTCGCATCCTACTTCTACTCCAAAGATGTTGCGCGCTGCTGGCGCGTAGCTGAGGCGCTGGAATACGGCATGGTCGGCATCAATGAGGGCATCATCTCTAACGAGATGGCTCCGTTCGGCGGCGTGAAGGAATCCGGTCAGGGCCGTGAAGGCTCACACCACGGCCTCGATGATTATCTGGAAATCAAGTCGCTGACATTCGGCGGCATCTGATCTCGCATCGACACGAATAGAAAAGCCCGTCAGGAAACTGGCGGGCTTTTTCTTATCCAAGCGCACCTGTCTCCGAGATCATCGCCGTCACCGACATGAGCGCTTCGATAATCTGGCGGCGTTTTTCGGGGGAGTATCGCTCGACAGGACCGGAAATGCCGATCGCGCCGAGCACGCGTCGACCTTCGTCGAGGATCGGCACGGCAATTGAGAATATTCCCTGCTTCCAGTCGGGATCGGCCTCGAAATAGCCTGCAAGGCGGACCGATGGCAGGCCGGACAGCACATCTTCCCGGACAATCTTTGTATCCGAGCGAAGCGGCACCACGCCAAGAGACCGGTCATATAGCCCTTCAGGGTCCTCATGAAAGGCGAGCATGACCCGCCCGGCGGCAGAGGCCGGCACCGGCAAGCGCGACCCCGGACGACTGGAAAAGCGGATCGGACGCGGCGAGATGAGTTTCTCCACCACCAGCACGCTGTCACCGTCCAGAACGTAGAGGTTCACCGTCTCGCCAAGCTCGCTTTGAAGCTTCTGAAAATATGGCGCAGCCGCTTTGCGCACAGGATGACCAGCCAGAACTTTAGCGCCCAGTTCGAACAGTTTCAGGCTCGGCTGATACATGCCGGTATCGGCGTCCTGCACCGCATAGTTTGACGCCACAAGGGTCGCCAGCGTGCGATGCGCATTGCTCTTCTGAAGCCCAAGGTCCTGCGCAAGCGTCGACAAGCGGACGGGGCCGGATGCCTGCGCCAGATAGTCCAGCACCCTCAATCCTTTTTCGAGCGTTGAATCCATACCCCTGAACGACCTCATTGAATTGACAGGACCGCTTGCCGCGACCATCAAGTCGGCTTGTTATCTGGTCAAAGTGTCGGGGGAGTTTGCGTGAGCGTCAATTGGGAAATGCCGGAAGGCAATGAGGTCGAAGGCTCAACTGAAAAAGTCATCGGCATATCTGCAGGCCCGATTGGCTGGATCGTGATCAACAATCCTGCCCGCCGCAATGCTATGTCCCGTGCCATGTGGGAAACAGTGCCTCCGCTTCTGGATACGCTCTGCGCCCTGCCCGACACACGCCTGATTGTCGTAACCGGCGCAGGCGGCAAAGCTTTCATTTCCGGTGCAGACATTTCTGAATTTGAAAAGCAGCGCGCGTCTCTCGAGGCCAATAAGGCCTATGACGAAGCCGCGGGTGCGGCCTTTGGTGCGTTCGCGGACTGCATCCTGCCAACCATCGCCATGGTTCGCGGCCCGTGTATTGGCGGCGGGCTGGCGACCGCAATCAGCTGCGATATCCGCATCGCAACCGACACATCCATTTTCGGCATCCCTGCAGCCAAGCTCGGTGTTGGCTATCAGTTCGATGGCATCCAGCGCCTCATGTCGCTCATCGGACCAGCACGGACCAAGCAGCTCATGTATACGGCGGAATTCTACAAAGCCGAGCGCGCCGTTGCCATGGGCCTCATCGACGAAGCTATGGAGGCTGAAGCACTTGAGCCGCGCCTCTATGAGCTTGCTGGCATGATCGCCGCCAATGCCCCGCTTAGCATTCGGGCTGCAAAACTCGCCGTCGATGAAGCCGTCAAAGACCCACAGCTTCGAAACACAGCCAAAGTTCAGGCCGCGATTGATGCGGCATGGAGCAGTGACGATGTGAAAGAAGGTCACCGCGCCTTCCTTGAGAAAAGAAAAGCGAATTTCACCGGCAAATAGAGGGCGCTCACCCGGCAGTCAGACTGGTCAGAACCGATGCAATCTCTTGCCCCAATTTATCGAGAAGCGGGAAAGACTTGCTGCGCAGAGACGGTGAGATAAGGTTAACCTCCCCACTCACAAGTTTCTGGTGACTGTTTTATGGCCCTCTTCAAACAACTGATTTTATCCGGCGTCATGGCCAGCGCATTTGCGCTGCCATCCATGGCACAGACTTCGTCCGTCGCGGGCGGCCAGTCTGGCTATGACGAAACGCTCGAAGCAATCTCCCCAACCGACGAGCCAGTGCGCGTTGGTCTTGCAGGCGAAGATCCGGCTGATATCGGCCGCTATATTCTGGCAGCCAATGGCGGCGTTGGCGGCGGATCGCTCTCCCCGGACGGCGAAACGATTGCCTTCTCATGGTCCATTACAGGCGAGCGCCAGCTCTGGACGATCCCTGCAACAGGCGGCCAGCCAACACGCCTGACATATGGCAATGGCATTTCCTTCTATCGCTGGGCACCGGATGGCGAGCACCTGATCTATGGCGCAGACAATGACGGCGACGAGCAGGAAGCCTACTTCCTGATCTCTGCAGTCGGCACGAGCGAGGAAATTATCTTCCCTGCACAGCCCGGCGCATTCCGCACATTTGGTGACTTCCTGCCGGAAGGCGATGGCATCATCTACACGTCTACAGCGCGCACCAACCTTCACTTCGACATTTACAAGGCAGCCATCCCGAATGGCGAGCCTGAAATGATCTATGAAGGCGAGTTCGGCGTGTATGTCGGCGCAGTCTCTCCGGACGGCAAATATGTGAACTTCTCGACCACTGTCGGCGAGGATTCCAACAATCTCTATATGCTCGACATCGAGACCGGCGACGTCACGACAATTTCGGAGCCGGAACGCCGTGCGTCTCAGGGCGGCATCACCTGGAAAGACGATTCCTCAGGCTTCTACTTCGTCAGCAATATGGAACGCGAATATCAGGCGATCCAATACTACCACGTCGAGTCCGGCTTCACCTCCATGATCGCATCTGACGATCAGGCCGATATGGGCAGCCTGCGCCTTTGCGGTGCGGATGACCGTTACCTCGCATGGACCCGCAATGTCGGCGGCTATTCCGTGATCCACGTGGAAGACCGCGTTGAAGACACAATGCTGGACGTGCCGGAACTTCCGGAAGGCGCTTACGGCCTCTCCTGTAACGAAGAAGACCCGCGTATTGTGATCGGCGTAAATGGCTGGCGCACACCGGGCAGCTTTGTGACATGGGACCTCGATACAGGCGAAGTGCATGACACATTCATCGCGCCTATGGCTGGTCTCGATCCGGAACGCCTCGTTCGCCCTGAAGATGTGCGCATTACGGCGCGCGACGGTGTTGAACTTCAAGGTCTGCTCTACCTGCCAGACGATGCCTCTTACACAGGCGAAGGCCTTCCACCGGTCGTCTTCTTCGTACATGGCGGCCCGACGAGCCAGTCCCGCCCGACCTTTGATGCCAACACGCAATATCTGGTCGATCAGGGCTTTGCTGTCTTTGAACCGAATGTGCGCGGCTCAACCGGCTTCGGCCACACCTACGTAACGCTGGACGACCGTGAGAACCGTCTTGAGTCCATCGCCGACCTTGTCGACATGCTGGACTGGCTCCGTGAAGATGGCCGCGTTGATGCAGACCGCGCTGCGGTTGTTGGTGGCTCTTATGGTGGCTATGCGGTGAACGCCGCGGTTGCCAACTTCCCTGGCAATTTCGCAGCAGGTGTGTCCCTCTTCGGCGTTGCCGACTGGGTCACAGCGCTTGAAGTCGCCTCCCCGGGCCTCAAAGCATCTGACCGTATCGAGTATGGTGACATCACTGAGGATTACTGGCGCGAGTACTACACAGAGAACTCTCCGATCCGTCAGGCTGACCAGATCGACGTGCCAATGCTTTACTCACACGGCGCGCGCGACCCGCGTATCGACATCTATGAGACTGAGGTGATGGTCCGCACTATCCGCGAAAACGGTGTGCGAGCTGACTATATCCGCTTCCTCGATGAGGGACATGGCTGGCGCAAGCTTTCTAACCAGCTCTTCTATGCCCGCGCGCAGGCAGAATTCCTCGCCGACGTTCTGGACATGGATATTGGCGAGTAATCGCCAGTCTGAAATCTGAGAACAGCGAAACGCCGGGAGCCTAGCTCTCGGCGTTTTCTTCTTCTACCGGCATCTCACCGACCGGCCACACAACAGCGCGCGCATAGAGCGTGGAGTCAGGGCCGTTAAACGCATCGGTGACAACATGGATGCGGATATACTGCTCGCCTTCCATGCCATCGGTGTTGATCGAGATTTTGATCTCACCCAGCTCGTTACCCGGCACGGGTTCAGGCGAAATGCGGACGGAGACGCCTGAAGTCTGCGAATAACCGCGCTGTACGCTGAGCGGGCCAAAGCCATTATTGAGGAAGAGGTAGGTGTGTTCCAGAACGCTACCCTGCTCGACATCGCCGAAATTGACGCTGGCCGCATCAAAGCCGATCACGCCTTTATCGTCTGGTGCGCGGATCGCGTAGGCTTCAACCATTTCTTCGGCTTCGACCATCGCTTCAGCCGGATCTACCGTTTCGATCTGCTCCTCAGGCGCAGCATCCTCATCGTTCGCAACTGACACAGGGGCAATGGCCAGAGTCGCAAACGCAAGGCAGGACAGGCGTAAGGTCGCAAAACTCATCTAAATTCTCCGCTATTCGCTTCAGGCTGAAACACTTTCCGCAGAGAGTGCAATTCCGTTACCAGTTTTGAAAGAGATGATTGCAGTTACAGAATCGGCTAGCAAAGGCTCATGTCCAAGCTCTATTTCACCTACTCGGCGATGAATGCCGGCAAGTCGGCAATCCTGCTTCAGGCCGCCTATAACTACGGCGAACGCGGTATGTCGGTCATGCTCTGGACATCCGGTCATCACGGTTCCGAAAACGCTGAAACCGGCAAGATCGAATCCCGTATCGGACTGGAGGCTGAGGCCCACCTGTTCCGAAGCGAGACAGACCTTTACAGCGCCATCTCCAAACGGGCCGACGACGCCCCGCTGCATGCCGTCTTTGTGGATGAAGCGCAGTTTCTGAATGAGGATCAGGTCTGGCAACTGGCGCGCGTAGGCGACGAGATGCGCCTGCCAGTGCTGTGCTATGGTCTGCGCACCGATTTTCAGGGCGAGCTGTTCGAAGGCGCAGCGGCCCTGCTCGCCATTGCGGACGATCTGCGTGAAGCGCGCACCATCTGTCATTGCGGGCGTAAAGCCACGATGACGGCGCGTCTGGACGAGAACGGCAATGCTATTCGCGAAGGCGATCAGGTGAGCGTGGCTAAAGGCATTTACGTCTCGCTCTGCCGCCAGCACTGGAATGAAAAAGTGCGGGGCGTAACCGGATAAAAAACCTCACCAGTTCGGGGGATAGGTCGATTTCGACATTCATGTGTATTCTACCGGCAGAGGAATACTGCGGGAGAACGCCAAATGGGAGTGAACCTTTCACGCATGGCTTGGCTGGCTGCGGCACTGGCCATGGGATTTTCCACGTCAGCAACTGCTAATGACGACTATAATGTCTGGGACCATTTCGCGCCCGGCTATTATGTTGAGTCGGATGACGCAGGCGCCGCCGATTGCGGGCGCCCCGAAGGCACAAACTGGATATATCTGCATCCTGAGCGCCGCGAAGACGCAACCATTCCAGGTGTATTTTCAACCTTTGAAGGCTGGATGGCGTTTAACTTCAATGGGCGTGAGGAAGACTATTTTCTCGAGAGCTTTGGCGGTTATGGCTTCGATCTTGATGAGGCGCAGATTGATATGATCCATAACTTCTTTGATAGCCTGAGCCATGCATCAGCGCGGGGCGTCGGTCTATCAGGCGGCGGTCTCGGCTATACGACAGGCGGCGTCGCCAGCCTTCAATTTGGCTGGCATATCGAGACGGGCGACGTCCATGTTCTGTCGCTCGACTTTGAAGACTATGGCCGTACGCGCGACATTGTTCTGCGGGGTGAGGACGATATGAAAACAGGCACAGACCTGGAAGGCCGCCCATTGCGACCATTCATCCATTGTGGGGCTGAGTAATCAGTCGATCTCTTCGCGGATGAGGCGTGTTGATAGTGGACGGTCGGCCTCACCGCTGACCGCAAACACGGCTTCATATCCGGCGCTGCGAATGCTCTGATCGAGCGCAGAGCTGACGCGCGCTTCATCGCTCAGAAAGTCTGTCAGCCCGATCAGCCCTGCATCACGGGTTCCTGCCATAATCCAAATCAGGTTCCCGCCCTCTCCCGCCTGAACGGAGAAAAGCGCAAAGTCACGATAGGCAAGGTCTTCAGCGGCGTTCCGGAAGGCGTCACTGATAAAATCAGTCTCGTCTTCGGTATCGAGGATTTCGTCGAATGTCCGCCCAAGCTGGAAGCGCGAAGACTGCATGGCAGCCGCCTGCAGCGGGCCGAGGCCACTGGTAAGACCTATATAGACAATGTCTGCCTCAGCGATTTGCTCTTCCGTCAGCTCTGACGCCATGACGATTTGCGGCGATCGACTGGCAAAGACCGGTGACAACGCGTTCAGCGCATGGGCGGTGGACGTAGGCAGATAGCCGAGCGAGACATCCACATAGGTCCCCATCAGCTCGGGCTCACTCAATAAAAGGTCTGTCAGGTCACGCGAGGAGTTGATTTCGAAGTCCCGAATTAAGCGGTCGAGGAACAGACCATCCTGATACTCGCCGAAAATATAATAGTCCCCGAGCGCGATCAGCAGTGGCCTTGAGCGATCAGCCAGCGGCGAGAAGACCGGAGAGGCTTCCAGCCGTGTCTCACCTCGGTCGCCTCGCAGCAGGAACACGCCCTGAACCAGAATCACGACAAGACATGCAGCCAGCACGCCCCATAACCAGCGAGCGGAAGCAGCTTGCACGGGCATCGTCTCAGCCTCAGCAACCGGCACGGCCTGCTCTAATACAAAGGCATAATCGCCGCGAGGGAGAATCAGCTGACCATGACCAGCATCGCCCTCACGCAGATAGAACTCTTCCAACTTTTTGCGCAGGCGATGAATGTAAACGCGAATGCTGGCATCTTCAGCATCGAGCTGAACGCTGCGCCCGAATACATCGGCGGCAATTTCGGCTTCCTTGGGTGGCCTCTCTTCAAGTGTACGCTTTGCCAGATACTCGAACAGATCGATGAGACGGCCACGGCGTCCGATGACGCCGGACGCACGCACGCGATCAATTTCGGCTTTCAGCTCCGCTGACACGTTCCAAATCCTCCCGACGCGCCTCCCTCAAGGGCTTCTGGTATAGCGCACTATCCTAAATCCAAGGATATGCGCGCTCTGTCCAGCCTGTTTCTCGTCACTAGCGTATTCGGCTCTGTTCGGAACGCAGATTGCACGTGTCAGGGGAAAGAAGGACTTTTTCCGATGAATGCACGTCTCTCAGAGCTATTTGCGACCCGAATTGATACAGTTTCCGATCTGGAACAGCTGGAATTCCAGTCTGGACAGGTCTGGACGGTACAGGGTGGCCGATATGATGGCCTCCAGATTCTCATTGTTAAGACAGAACGCCATCCGACCATGGGTGTTGCGGTTCACGTCTCCGTGCGTGGACCGCTGACGACTGAAGGCGGATCTGAGCTGGAAGGGATTCCCCACCTGCCATTCACGCCGGAAGCCATGCGCCATTCCGGCCTTCAGCTGACCGGCTTCATCTCCGAGCTGCCCGATGACTGGGAAGATATGTATGAAGACTGGCTGAGCGACGCAGAAATGGAAGAAGCCGGCCTGTTCAGCCTGCCGCTGCAAGAAATTCTGGACACGATCATGGCCAAGCTGTCCTGGATATAATCCACTAGCCTTCTGTTTTCTTTTATATATTCATCGCCAAAAGATCAGGGCAGGTATTGATTGCCTGCCCGCCCCAATGTGCTAAAATAGGGTGTGTGGCAAAAACACTCCGGACGCGCCGGGATTGACTTCCGGTCAACCCCTCCGTACACGGACGTAAAAATACTGCGCTAGCATCAATACGTAATTGACTCTTATGCCAGCATATGTCATCTGCCGCGCTTTCCGGCTGGCTAATTACCAGTGAAACCCAGTTTTTTGAGAGGATCTGCGCGATGTACGCAGTCATCAAGACTGGCGGCAAACAATACAAAGTGGCCGCCAATGACGAAATCACCGTCGAGAAAATCGACGCCAACGAAGGTGATGAGCACGCATTCAACGAAGTGCTGATGCTCGGCGAAGGCGACGACGTCACAGTTGGCGCGCCGGTTGTTGAAGGCGCTGCTGTTGTTGGTGAAGTCGTTTCTCAAGACAAAGGTGACAAGGTCATCATCTTTAAGAAGCGTCAGCGCTCTACTTACAAACGTAAGAAGGGTCACCGCCAGAACCTGACAACGATCAAAATCAAAGAGATCGTTGCTGAAGGTTTCGACGGCAAAGTGAAGAAAGCCGCTGCTAAGCCTGCGAAAAAAGCTGAGCCTAAAGCTGAAGAAGCTCCTAAGGCTGAAGCTAAAGCTGAAGCGCCTAAGAAAGCTGCGCCTGCTAAAGCTGCTGCAGCTGGTAGCGATGACCTGACACAGCTCAAAGGTGTTGGCCCGGCATACGCGAAGAAACTGAACGAAGCAGGTATCACCTCTTTCGCGCAGATCGCTGCCCTGACACCAGAAGGCATCACTGAACTTGAAGAAAAACTGAACGCTTCAGGCCGCGTCGAGCGCGACGGCTGGATCGAACAGGCAAAAGAACTTGCGAAATAAGCCTTAAACCGGCATTTATCTCGCAGAATTGAAGGAGTGGCCTAATGGCTCACAAAAAATCAGGTGGTTCGTCCCGTAACGGTCGCGATTCAGAGTCCAAACGCCTTGGCGTGAAGAAATATGGCGGCGAGCACGTCATTCCTGGTAACATCCTCATCCGTCAGCGCGGTACTAAGTGGTATCCGGGCGACAACGTTGGCATGGGCAAAGACCACACGCTCTTCGCTAAAGTTGAAGGCCAGGTTCAGTTCCGCAAAAAGCGTGACAACCGTCAGTACGTCTCTGTGCTTCCAGTCGCGGACGCAGCCGAATAACGGCAGCCGCGCAGGGCTGCCAGAGTGGTGGCCCCTTAGCTCAGACAGAGCATGGTGATAAGACCAGGGAGGCCGCCGGCCTCCCTTGTTTCGTTTCTGGACCTCAGAAACGCTTCGACAGGTGAAACCACCATGCAGAAAATTCTGAAGACCAAACGCCTCACACTCCGTCCTCTCGCCGCCGTTGATACGGCCTGGCTTCTGGGCTTCTGGAGCATTGCGGATGTAAGCCGCATGACCGCCAGCATTCCAGCCAGAGTGGATGAAGACTTTGTGCGCGGCCGAATTCAGGCTGCTGCCGAAGGCGATGAAGCGCAGACCAGTATTGTTCGCATGATCGAGCTTGAAGACGGCACACGCACGGGCGTCGTCAGCCTCGACCGAACCACAACGCAGGAACCGTTCAACCTCGGCTATGCCATCCACCCGGATTTCTGGTGCCAAGGCATCGCAACGGAAGCCGGTCAGGCGATTCTTGATTGGGCAGACGGGTTCGTCACGCCGAAATATTATGTGTCGGGGCATTTCACCGACAACCCAGCCTCAGGCAACGTCTTAAAAAAGCTCGGCTTCATGCCGTGCTGGCGCGCGCCGGTCTATTCTACGGCACGTGACGAGAAGGCCGATCACCTGTATATGTCGCGTCTTATCTAGCAAGTCAGTCTCATGAAATTTCTCGATCAGTGTAAAATCTATATCCGCTCCGGCCATGGCGGCGACGGCTGCGTCTCTTTCAGACGCGAAGCCTATGTCGAATATGGCGGCCCTGATGGCGGCGATGGCGGCGATGGCGGCGACGTCTGGATTGAAGCTGTAGAAGGCCTCAATACGCTGATCGACTACCGTTACAAACAACACTTCCGGGCAGATCGCGGTGGTCACGGCATGGGTAAGAACCGCACTGGCGCACGCGCTGAAGATGCTGTTCTTAAAGTGCCGGTTGGTACCGAAATTCTCGAAGACGACAAAGAAACGGTGATTGCCGACCTTGATGAGGTTGGTAAGCGCGTTCTTCTCGCCTCCGGCGGTTCAGGCGGCTGGGGTAATGCCCGCTTCAAGACGGCAACCAATCAGGCACCACGCCGCTATAACCCGGGTCTTCCAGGTGAAGAGCGCTGGATCTGGCTGCGCCTGAAGCTCATTGCTGATGTCGGTCTGCTCGGCCTGCCGAACGCGGGTAAGTCTACATTCCTCAGCGTCGTATCTGCTGCCAAGCCGAAGATCGCCGATTACCCGTTCACAACACTGGTTCCAAACCTTGGTGTGGTCGATCTTGGGCCGTCTACACGCTTCGTGATCGCTGACATTCCGGGTCTGATTGAAGGTGCTTCGGAAGGCGCAGGGCTCGGTCACCGCTTCCTTGCCCATGTGGAGCGCTGCAAAGTCTTGCTTCACCTGATCGATGCGACGCAGGACAATCCGGAAGAAGCCTATCTGAAAATCCGTGGCGAACTGGAAGCGTATGCCGACCATCTCGCTGACAAGCCGGAGATTATCGCGCTCACCAAAGCCGATTCGCTCCTGCCCGAGCAGCTTGAAGAAGCCCGCCAGCAGCTGGCCCGCGTGACGGATAAGAAGGTTGAGATCATTTCCTCGGTTGCCAAGCAGAACATCACGCCAGTGCTGCGCCAGCTTGCGGCCTATGTGTATGAGGAAGACCTTTCCATGCTGGATGATGACATCAGCGAGGAAGGCTGGACGCCTTAACATATGAACACGTCGATCGACACGGCAGAACGTATTGTCATCAAGGTCGGCTCGGCGCTGATCGTTGATGCAAAAACACGTAAGCCAAACCAGTACTGGCTTGCGACGCTCGCGGCAGACATTGCTGAACTGCGCGCCGCGGGCAAACAGGTCGTTCTGGTGTCTTCAGGCGCAGCGGCACTCGGCCGTCCGTTTCTGACCGACGCTGAGAAATCCGGAAAACAGGGCCAGCTTGAATTAAAGCAGGCCGCTGCTGCAATCGGCCAGCCTCGCCTGATGGCATCGCTTCAGGCGGCATTCGATCTTCAGAATATTCCACTCGCACAAGCCCTTCTGACGCTGGATGACACAGAAATCCGTCGCCGCTGGCTGAACGCACGCGCGACGCTCTTTACGCTTCTGGATAATGGTGCTGTGCCGGTGATCAACGAGAACGACACCGTCGCCACGTCTGAAATCCGGTATGGCGATAATGACCGCCTCGCTGCGCGCGTGGCGCAGATGGTCGGCGCAGACGTTCTGGTGCTCCTGTCAGACATTGATGGTCTCTATACGGACGATCCGCGAAAGACCCCGGACGCGCAACATATCCCGACAGCCAATGGCGTCACGCCAGAGCTGCGTTCGTATGCCGGTGACGCCAATGCGAGCGCGGGCGTTGGCACGGGCGGCATGGCAACCAAACTTGATGCTGCCGAGATCGCCTGGTCTGCGGGCTGTTCTACAGTCATCACCATTGGCAAGCCGGAACACCCACTCCGCCGTCTGCGTGATGGCGGGCGTTCCACATGGATCGTATCAAACCTGACACCACAGGCCGCTCGCATGAGCTGGCTTGCTGGCCACTTAACGCCCGAAGGCGCGGTCACCGTAGATGCAGGCGCTGAAAAAGCTCTGACAAGTGGGGCAAGCCTTCTAGCTGTCGGCATTAAATCCGTGAACGGACAATTCCCACGCGGCGCAGCGATTGCGATCAATAACGCCAAAGGCAAAACCATTGCCAAAGGCATCGTCTCCTATCAGGCCGCAGAGATCGAACAGATCAAAGGCCTGCAGACAGCGGACGTAACAGCCCGTCTTGGCTACCCTGCCCGCTCTGCCGTCATTCACAGGGACAATATGATCCTTATCGAAGGGGAAGACTGACCCGTCATGACCCTTCGCTTGCCCGGACCCTATAAAGGCCTTCGCATCGGCCTCTTCGGCGGAACCTTTAATCCGGCGCATTCAGGCCATCAGCATGTCGCCATGCAGGCGCTTAAAGCGCTCTCACTTGATTATGTCTGGTGGATACCGGCCGCAGGAAATCCTCTGAAACAGGAAGGCAGTTCGTTCAATGCGCGCTTTGCCAGCGCAAAACGCATCGCCTCACATCCGCGCATGAAGGTTACAGACCTCGAAGTCCAGCTTGGCACGCGATATAGCTTTGACACGATCAATGCACTCATGCCGCGCGTCAAAGGCGGCGAGTTTGTCTGGCTGATGGGCGCAGATAATCTTCGCTATTTTCACAAATGGGGACATTGGGACGAGATCGCCTCGCTCCTGCCAATTGCCGTGATCGCGCGGCCTGGTGATGCGCGTCTGGCACGCCTTTCCAAATTCGCACGGCGTTTTGCAGAATGGCGGCTTCCGGCTGAACAGGCAGGCAGCTTTGACAAATATCACCCGCCGGTCTGGTCCTATCTGCCAACGCCCCTACATACAGCATCATCGACAAATATCCGGCGCGCAGCCCTTGCACGTAACCCGTTTGCAGCGCGCGCCTCCTCCTCTAATTCAGGCGAATAAGGGCCGGACACCTTATTTCACCTCGTGCTTTGTTCGGATGGACAAGTTGTGTTATTAAACAGCTTGTCTGAAACAGTTTTGAAAGGTCAGTTTTTTGGACGTGAGTACACAGCCCGCAGCCTCCAAGTCAGGCGCAGGGTCGCATGATGAATATCCGCCGCTCGAAACCCTCATCATTGAGGCGCTCGAAGACGACAAGGCAGAAGACATCACAGTGATTGATCTCGGTGGTAAATCTTCCATCGCAGACACAATGATCATCGCCTCCGGTCGTTCGGCACGGCATGTCAGCTCACTGGCTGACCACCTTATTCGCAAACTCAAAGCAGGCGGTTTTGGCCGTGCGCAGGTCGAAGGTCTCGCCAGCGCAGACTGGGTATTGATTGATGCCGGTGATGCGGTGGTGCATCTCTTCCGTCCGGAAGTGCGCGACTTTTATCAGCTCGAGCGTATCTGGGCTGGCGACAGCCGTCATACCGCTGAACAGCACTGATCCCTGATCCCGAATGAAAATCAGCCTCATCACGGTGGGCCGCATGAAACGCGGCCCCGAGCGCGAGCTTGTGGACGATTATATCGTCCGCGCTAAAAAGCTCGGCACATCGCTCGGCGTTCGTGACGTCTCCGAGATAGAGGTTGAAGCCGGTCATACGCAGGATCAGGAATGCGAGAGACTTCTCGCAAAAATCCCTGCTGGCTCGGAAGTTTTCCTGTTTGACGAACGCGGCAAGGATTGGACCTCCACTGAATTTTCCGCACATCTGGAAAAGCTGAAAGACAATGGCTGTCCGGATTTGTGCTTTCTGATCGGTGGCGCTGACGGCTTCACCAAAGATGTGAAGCGCCAGTATCAGAACAAAATCCGTCTCGGCTCACTCACATGGCCACACAAGCTAGTCCGCGTGCTGGCAGCCGAGCAGATCTACCGCGCACTCAGCCTGATGGCGGGAACGCCTTACCACCGCGAATAATGCGCGCCCATAAACGCCATCCCTGCCCGTGTTGCGGCTTTGATACGCTAAACGCGTCCGGCGCTTATGAACTATGCCCGATCTGTCTCTGGGAAGACGGAGAAGATGAAGGCGAGACGCTGGAACTGCGCCAGGCCCGCGCCAATTTTCGTGATCATGGAAACATCTATCCGGCCGGCGCAGTGCCTATAGACGCCCTCCATCCCTCACCCGAACGCGCCCAACTCATCAGCTACGCGCTCAGCGTTCTGAACGGTGTTGAGCCGCGCGATGCCCTACTGCTCGACGGGCTGCTGCTCGCCCATGAAGTTGCCAGCGAGTTTTATTAAAAAAGGCGCGCCGTACGTGCCAGCGCGCCTCTTAAAATTTGCGATGGACAGCGCTTAGCTGACCGCTTCGCCTTCTGGTTCAGCTGGAGCTTCGACAGGAGCAGGAGGCGTTGTGCCGTCCAGCGGCTGCAGCGTTACGACCAGCGGGTTTGGAACCAGCTCTTGTGTTGCACCGCTGTTTGCGTCAATCGCTGCGCCGATAACGCCGCCTACGAGTACGTTGCCCGCCATACCCATCGCGCCATCACGTGCAGTTTCGTGCGTGATGTTGAACGTAGCCGTTTCATAACCTTCACGCTCGATTGTAACGGTGAAGTCAGCTTCGCGGCTGACATTCGGAATTACGCATGGTGTTGGCTCGCACATTGTGCCAAGGCTTGTCCGTGCAGTCGCGCCGCCCGGCGTTGTTTCGATGACGAACGCCTCAGTTGAACCGCGTGTGATAGTTGCACAACCAGCAACACTCAGGCTTGCCGCCGCGAGTACAAGTGCTATCTTTTTCAAAATTCTACCCCCCAAGGTAAGGAAACATGGCCCATATGGCCACTCTAGGTTTTTATTGACAAATTTCTCTACGTCCAGAGCACATTGTTGTTTTATACAAATTTTCTTTGGAAACATTGTTCTGAGGCCTCAGGCAAAGCCCCGGCGGACAATTCCTATTCATGACTCATTTGCGAAGCATGGTTAAACTGGGCCGATGATTCTACGTCGCGTTTCTCCCTTACTTCTGGCCTGCCTGATCGCCGCCCCTTTGCCGGTTGCAACAGGGCAGGAAGACATGACGCAGGAAGAGCTTCAGGCTTATGAAGAACGCCTTGAGGCCGACCGTATCGCGCTGGACGCCATCGAAGCCGCACAGGAAGCGGCACGAACAGATCTTGCCGTCGTGAACCGCCAGCTTCTTGCCGCAGCGCAGGAAGGGGCACGCCGCGAAGAACAGGCCAGCCGCATTCAGCAGCGCCTGATCAGCCTTGAGATTGAAGAACGTCAGGCACGCGACGCCCTTATGTCGGACCGTGAAGGCCTTCGTGATCTTATCGCTGCGCTTATCGCGGCCTCGCGTCGCCAGCCGCCTGCGCTAGCGACCCATCCCGATAGCGCAACAGATGCCATCCGTTCGGCCATCATCATGCGTGACCTTGCTGATGATCTGGAAGATCGCTCGGCGACACTTGCCGCCTCTATTCGTGAATACGCCGATCTTCTGGATGCTGTGCGCCGCCAACAGGAACGCCTCGACGTGGAAGAAGAGGTGCTTGCGGAGAACCAGCGCGAGATCGAACAGCTCGTCGCGCTTAAACGCGCCGCCTTCGAAGATCTGACAGGTGAAGCCGATGCCCTGCGCGAGCGGGTCGCGGCACTCGCCACACGCGCAGAGAATATTCGAAGCTTTCTTGATGACCTCGCCGCGAATGCGCCACCAACGCCGGGGCGCAAACCACCAGAGCCAACACCAAGCCGTCCAACGACGCCAGCGCCGTCCACTGCCCCGCCTGCAAACGTCGCCGTGCTTGACGGCCTTGGCCTTCCTGCAACCGGCCAGCTCGTTCAGGCTTTTGGCGATTTACTGCCAACAGGACGCCGCGCAGAAGGCATCACACTGCGCACAAGATCAGCAGCACAGGTCGTCGCGCCATCAGATGCGACGATAGAATATGCTGGTCCTTTTCGCAGTTATGGACAAATGTTGATTTTACGAACGGGTGATGGCTACCATATAGTATTATACGGTCTGTCAGATGTTTATCCGACACTAGGCCAGTCGGTTCTCGCCGGAGAGCCAATTGGCAGGATGACAAACCGTTCCGATGTCGAGCCTGACCTGCATATGGAATTGCGACGCAACGGAACGCCTGAAGATCCGCAGAGATGGATGTCCCGCAGGTCCGGTTGATCTGGCGGGCAATTGAGGAGAGAGCCTATGCGCTCATGGTTGATGGGAACAGCTGTCGGTTTGACAGCCCTTGGTTTCACCACAGTTGGCGTTTCTTCGCTGGCTTGGTCTGCCGGCAGTAACACCGGCAACCAGGAAGAAATCTATCAACAACTCGATCTGTTCGCGGAAATTCTCGCCCGTGTAGACAGCGAATATGTTGTGGATGTCGATGACTCCGACGCGATGAAGTCTGCCATTAACGGCATGCTCGCGTCACTCGACCCGCATTCCAGCTATCTTGCGGCTGACGATTATGAAGACATGCAGGTCCAGACAAGCGGTGAATATGGCGGCCTCGGCATCGAGGTTCAGGCCAAAGACGGCTATGTCGAGATTGTAGCCCCTATCGATGACACACCAGCCAGCCGCGCAGACCTGCGCTCTGGCGACCTTGTCTCAGCGATTGATGGTGTTTCAATCGTTGGTCAGTCTCCAAATGACGCGATCACCAGTATGCGCGGCGAAGTGGGCACGGACATCACGTTGACAATCATCCGCGCCGGTGAGGACGACACATTTGACGTCACGCTGACACGCGAAATCATCCGCCCGAAATCTGTGGTTCACCGTATTGAAGACGAAGACATTGGCTATGTCCGTATTTCTTCCTTTAACGAGCGCACGACAGAGCTTCTGAATGAATCCCTTACAGCCATTCGTGAAGAGCTGGGCCCTAACCCTGCAGGTCTGATCATCGATCTGCGTAACAATCCTGGCGGTCTTCTGGATCAGGCGATCTCCGTTTCCAGCATGTTCATGAGCTCTGGCGAAGTTGTTTCCACACGTGGCCGCGACCCGCGTGACATCCAGCGCTATAACGCAGCGCCGGGCGAACGCTTCCCGGACACGCCGATCATGGTGCTCATCAATGGCGGCTCTGCATCAGCGGCAGAAATCGTTGCTGGCGCGCTTCAGGATATGGAACGTGCGCAGGTCCTTGGCATGACATCCTTCGGCAAGGGTTCCGTTCAGACAGTTATTCCGCTCAGCGCACAACGCGGCGCTCTACGTCTGACGACCGCGCGTTATTACACGCCGTCTGGCCGCTCTATTCAGGGCACAGGCATTGAGCCGGACTTTGAAGTTGCAAGCCGTTTTATCACCGAAGACGAACTTGAGGCGATGCGTCGCTTCTCGGAAGCTGATCTGCCAAACGCGCTCGACAATGACTCAGGTGCGGAACGCCGTGAAATCCACCTGCCGGATGACATGCCGTCAGAAGATTATGAAGGCGATGACTACCAGCTCGAGCGCGCGATTGAACAGCTTCGCACGATCACGCTGTCCAGCCTTGATGCAGCGCGCGCAGGCTAGGCCGCAAGCGGCATAAACTATTGAATTCGCCGGGCTGTGAAAGCACCCGGCAGATTCTGCCCCCCTTTGCGAAGCATTAACGGTTTTACCCCAGAACTCTTAGAGATTCGAATTTCTCTTTAAGAGTTAACCATGGCGTCCACCCGCAAGCCTCCTCCCTCCCCGGTCAAAACGGGGATCATGCATACTGCCATGGCAGTTATGACGTTCGCGGCGATCTCCGCGGCAGGGATTCTGGCTATCCGGTTTACGGGTGATCCGAGTACAGGCGCGCCGCGTCAGGTGGTAGGCCTGTTCGATGCCCAGCCTACTCAACCGGTTGGCCTCAATCATCGTCTGCCAGACGACGAGGCCGGTATTCACCATGCCAGCGCGGAAACGAGCCATGATACACCCGCGCCGAATCTTGGTGTAGCGGACCCGTCCGACCATAGCGAACAGAGCGAAGTCCAGACCGCCAGCCTCGAAACACAGGCACCAGCCGAAGAACCGGCGCCAGCACCGAGCACAGCGCAATCTCACGCATCTCTCCCAACTGCACCTCTGCCGGGCATGTCCCAGTGGAGCGAGCATGGCGGGCGCCTGCCGGT
>CENJ01129116.1_pt1 | contig 44909 bp, 49 predicted proteins | sample 356161 | NCBI WGS metagenome assembly CENJ01 (sample SAMEA2619531, study PRJEB7988) | marine metagenome | biome: marine biome (ENVO:00000447); feature: surface water layer (ENVO:00002042); material: "saline water (ENVO:00002010), including plankton (ENVO:xxxxxxxx)" | depth 5 m
GCCCGCCCGCCGGACCATTCAACTCCAGAGCACCAGAGAACGGCGTGCGTTTGCCCCACTCAACTTCACCGACGAGACGGTCCCCATCCGCATCCTCCGGCAAAACCTCTACTTCGAAACGTGACAAGGCAGGCGTCCAGTTGAGAGCCGCATAGACCGACGCCGCCACTTCCTGCTGGACCACACCTTCTGCCATGAAGAGCCGATCGATATCCAGATTGGACAGAGAAACAGAACGCAGCGGGCTCGTGCCGTCAGAGGCATTCTCTTCCGGCGAATCGGACTCAGGAATCACAGGCCTGCGCAGCACCTCAAGATCCGACATAGTCAGGTCAGTCAGCACCAGCCGGCGGCCGACTAGATTGAACGGCTTCCAACCCAGAGAAATGTTTCTCGCCTCGGCCCAGATGCCGTCTACATCGCGCACCACGAGCCGGTCGATAGTGGCCGACGAAAGAATATCTCCTTCGAAACCGTCAATCTCGACTTTCTGGCCGCTGAAGGTCAGAGCCTCTAAACGGGTCTCTACAAAATTACGCCCGAAAGAGCTGCCCGCAATAATGCGCGCAGCAACGAGCAGCAGGATGACGGTGACCAGAACGCCCGCAAGCCATTTCGCCCATAAGGGGATGCGCTGCGTCTTCGAAGGTTTTTGAGCAGTCTCAGTCATCAGAATGCCTGCCCCAGTGCGATATAGACCTGTACTGGATCATCAAACTCTGACCTGTCCAGTGGCGTAGCGATATCAATCCGTAGCGGTCCGGCCGGTGTGAGATAGCGTACACCGACACCAGCGCCGAAGCGCAGCTCTGAGAAATTTGGCACTTCCGTGCGTGATACGCTGCCACCATCCACGAAGCCGACAATTCCGATTTGCGGACGAACCTGCCAGCGGGCTTCAACCGATGTCTCCAGAAGCGCGCGTCCGCCGATAGGATCATCGTCAGCAGACCTCGGGCCGATCGCCTGATAGCCATAACCGCGAACACTACCGCCGCCGCCAGAATAGAAGCGGCTATCAGATGGTAGAGCATCAATATCAGCGCCATAAACCGTGCCGACTTTTACGCGGCCCGCCAGAACCAGATCGTCGTCGCCCAGCACAGGCCAGTAAGCACGCGCCTGCGTTTCAGCCCGTATGAACTGGCTCTCTTCACCGCCGAACGAGACATTCGGATCAATACGACCATCTAGACGCCAGCCGCGCGTCGGGTTCAGGAAGTCGTTTGACCGGTCGAGACGCGCTGCAAGAAAAAGCCCTAGAAGCTGGAGGTCGCGCGCGCCAAAGTCGTCCTCTTCATGGATCAACGATGCGGTCGCGCCAAACGTATAAGTGAAGTCCGGTGACTGGCTGACTTCGAGCGCAGCGCTGACGCCAAATTGCTGCCGGTCGAACCCGTCTGTTTCTTCATTCGACAGGCTGGTTGAGAGCACGATGTTGCGGCCATATCCGAGTTCATTCGGACGGCGCCATTCTACCTCGATTTCCTGCTCCAGCTGCGCAAAATCAAGTTCTGCTGTCAGCGTATCGCCTCTGCCGGTGAAATTACGGCGCGTATAATCAAGACTGAAACCGACGCCGACGTCGGTTGCTATGCTGGCGCCGACAGCGACTGTATTCCGCTCACGTTCGGTCAGCGTCACGACGACATCGTGGATTGCGTCGCCCTCCGGGCTTTCTCCCGTCGGCTCATCGGATAATCTGACATTGGCGATGCGGAAGGTGCGTAGCTCGTTCAACCGGGCTGCGTAACTGGACAGCTTTGACGGCGAATAGATCTCGCCCTGTTCAAACGGTTGCAGGCCGAGAATGTACTCCGCATCCGTTTCTGAATCTTCTGGCAGCACGGTCTCGCCGAGACGAACGCGATCCCCCACATCAAGCGTGTAAGTGATATTGAGCGTTGCCGCTTCACGGTCCCCGCGGACGCGCCGGTTGGATACATCCGCGAACGCGTAACCCTCATTCTGGAAGAATTGGGAAAGCTGACGCTCCACGTCGATTATTTCGGCTGGTATCGCGATATCGCCTTCGCTGACGCCGATCTCCGACATAGCCTCCTGGATTTCGTCCTCTTCGGCACCGCGGCCTGCAAATGCGAGGTTGAGCCCTGCAATGCGGAAACGAGGTCCAGGATTCACTTCGATAACGGGCGAGTTGACCGTGCCCGTCTCAACGAGCGCCGTAATCTCAGGCGCGTAATAGCCGCGCGAATTCAGAATGTTGTTGATGATACCGCTAGCGCGCTCGGCTTGACGACGCGCATCGAACAGCGTTTCAGGCGTGCGTTCGTTCGGCAGCGCATTGCGAAGCGCGCTCCAGAGATCATCCGGATAATTAGACTCGGTCGTCCGACGGATATCCACGGTATCCGCCTGTGCGACTGAGGCTGGCAAAAGTGCGACAAAACTCAATGCAAACGCGCTGGCGAGTGCACGCACGGACACAAAACTCTCGAACATCAGACCTGATACACTCTCCAGCGGCACTCAGAAGAACGGCCGCCCCCGCTTGTGAAGATAATGGAGAATGTCGGGCTTTGCATCAGGGCAATACACTTTCACGCTAACCTTACGGCAGGCTGCAACTATTTTACGTCAGCGCCTGCGAAAAGGGGTTCATTTTCTCCATTTAATGCACGAACAGGCTTTGACGTTCCCGTGAAATTACCGTCATATATCGCACATTGGCTGATTTGCCGGGACGCTAAATCAGCCTGTATTGTAATCCGGGGAGATTATACCTTGAAATCGAAGACTTTTATGGCTCACTTGGCCACGACCTCAGCTCTGGCGCTGAGCGTCGCGCTTGCGCCTGCCGCAAACGCTCTTACCGTTCGCGATGACGTCACTGTTGCGGGTTCAGAAGAGTATGCCGACAACACCCAATGGGACGGCGTTGTTCAGATTTTTATGCTGAACAATCAGACAGGTGGCATCACGTTCAACTGTACAGGTTCTCTTATCAACGGCCGTACGGTTCTGTCTGCAGCGCACTGCTTTAATGACTATCCATCTTATTTTTACGACGACTATAATAACGCGCTTTCGCCGATCATCGCATACGGCCCTGATACATTTGACGCCCTGTTTGGCTGGCTGAGCACTGGCGCGGCAAGCAGCTTCTATGAAATCGACGAGCGTAACGGTCTCGTCCTCGGCAACCAGGTTCTCATCCACCCGGACGCGGACCCTGCATTCGGTCCAGCGCTGAACTTCCCGTCCGCTGACGTTGCAATGGTCAGCCTGTCCAACCCGCTCGCGCATCTGCCGAGCTACTCCATGCTGTTCAGCCCTGTTGGCGTTGGCGAGCACGTGTCCATGGTTGGTTATGGTGGCCACGGCATCGGCTCGACCGGCGATGTCGGCATTGATGGCAAACGTCAGGCTGGTGAAAACCTCATCGGCATGGTTGGTTCACAGGTCGACTTCCTCAGCGCAATCTTCGGCACAGATGCTTCGCCATACTACACCAACGCTCCGGGCGCGAACCAGTCCATGTACTGGATCGACTTCGACAATCCGGACCGCACAGGTGAAGAATGTGGCCGTGACGGCATTGGCGATTGGGCGTGTACAGATGGCGTGAGCTGGTTCTTCTTCGATGATCCGTTCACTAACACCTGGTTCAACACATCACTGTCTAACGACATCTTCCCTGATGACGCACTCCCATACGAGTCCGGCACAGCAGGTGGCGACTCCGGTTCTGCGATCTTCTTTGACCAGCTCGGCGATGCGCCTATCATTGGCGGCGTTCTCAGCGGCGGCTTCACATTCGTGTCTCCGGTTCCATCCGGTTATTCCGATGTCAGCTACTACAACCCGCTGTTCAACTATTATGACTTCATCGTCGAGGCGAACCCTTACAAATACGTCAGCGCCATCGAAGGTGACGGCCTATGGAGCGATCCGACTCACTGGGTTCAGGACCTCGACCCGAACTATCTGATCATTGACGAGAACGGTAACCTCGTAAATGGCATCCCTGATGCGCCAGAACCTGGCGTTGGCAGCGACGGTCCGGACGAAGGCATCGTTCTGGACGTTGATATCGCACCAGCGCAGCAAACAGAAGGCACTCCAGCCGGTACAGCTGGCGTTGATGCATCTGCAAACGCAGTCGTTGGCTCCATCGGTGAAAACCGTCCGGCGGGCGGTCTGCTGATCGAAGGCGACGGCATTGGTGACGCGAGCTTCGGCTCTGTTTCCGGCAGCAGCGTCTGGGGCACAACAGGTGACGCTGAACTCATCACCTTCCAGTATGGCGACATTGGCTCTCCGACAGCTCTGGCTGGCCCGGGTTCTACGAACTTCGTGCCGAATAACGGCCTTCAGTCTTCCGGTTTCTACAACTATTTCGACGTCACGCTCAGCAATGCTGGCACAACGACCGTCGACATCTTTGCTGAAGTCGATAGCCTGACCATTGCTAACCTCGACGCTACGCTTCGCATCAACTCTGATGCAGGTCTGTGGGCACTCGTCGATACGCAGGTTATTGGCGGCACGCTGGAAAACAACGGCGTCTTCATCTCCCGTGACATTCTGAACGTCGCAGGTGTTCTGACAGGTACCGGCACATACAATGCGGAAACGCTCTGGAACGCTGGCCTTCTGACACCAGGCGAAGGCATGTCCCTGATTGGCGACCTCGTCATGACGTCGGCAAGCGTATTCGGCTACACAGGCAGCAGCCTGTCTGTAGACGGTGATGCCTCCTTCGGTGGTAGTGTTCTGTTCGGAACGCCTTACCAGTTCGGCGATACAGGCACGCTGATCACCTACACAGGTGCATCGACAGGCGCTATTGCTGACACCGACCTGCTCGGCGTTCTATATGCGACCTACACAGATCTTGACGGCGCGCTGAACTACACAATCGAAGCGGCAAGCTTTGAGTCTGTGCTTCCAACGATCACAGACGAGAACACTCAGAGCCTTGTCGACGGCCTGAACCGTGCCCGTAGCTCATCCTACGATGATATGAGCGGCGTTTACGGCGTTCTCGACTATCTGAGCGGTGATCAACTTCTCTCTGCTCTGGAAGGCGTAACACCGCACGAGCAAGGTTCGGTGGTTAACGGCCTGCTCGCAGGCAATAATCAGCTTGGTGTGCACCTGCAGAACCGCTTTGCGGCAATCGCTCAAGGCAATGCCAATGGGGCCGCGTTCAACCGCACTGGAACAAACGGCATTCAGGTTGCTGGCTCACAAGAAATGGCGGCGTTCGCCCTAGCTGCTGAAGCTACAGCCGCTCAGAGCGGCGGTAGCGTCAATACTCAGTCCGATACAGGTATGGGCTCGTTCGTAGAGGTTTCTTACTATACAGGTACAGAAACTAATGCACTGAACAACGAAACCAGTGACCTCGATGGCATCACCATCACAGCAGGTATCGACCACGAACTCGAACCTGGATTCCGTATGGGCGCATTCCTCAGCTATACTGACGGCGAGACCACATACAATTCAACCGTCGGCGGCAACGAATCTGATGGTGTGACACTTGGTATTTACGCAGCTTATGCCGGAGAAAATGGCATCAACCTCAACGCGTATGCAGGCGCTGGTCAACGCGGCGTCACCTCGACACGCATTGACGTCCTCACGGGTGGTACACTGCTCGGCTCTACGGACGCTGACGAGTTCGTCATCGGAGCTGAATTGTCCCGAGCGTATGACACAGGTCACCTGCTCTTCATTGAGCCTTCGTTTGGCATCGACTATGCGTCTTTCGATGTGGATGGCTACTCAGAGCGAGGCGGTGCTGGCGCACTGACATTTGATGACATCCGGGCCCGTACGGCTCAGGTGCATGCCGGTGCGGATTTCCACTTCTTCAACCCTGACAGCCCATCTAAATTCCGTCCAACCGTCGGTGCGGATTTCATCTATGATCTGGCAACTGACGGAACGACAGTGTCGTCCTTCTTCAACGGTGCGTCACCATCAACGTTCCAGACTGTTGGTCCAGAATCCGATAGCTCCTGGGTGGATCTGAGCGCTCAACTTCAATACTACAGCTCTGATAACCTGAGCTTTAACGGCTTCGTCTCTCAGAGCTTAGGTCGCGATGAACTCGACATCACGACATTTGGCCTGAACGTCCGCGCGACATTCTAAGGTTCAAAATCCAAGCACTCTGAAAGAGGCGGTCTGCGGGCCGCCTCTTTTTTATTGCGCACAGGGACGAGACGCGCTGACATGACGTCCAGCCATCATGTTTTGAAATCGGAGCCCTTCATGTCCTTCCGCACCGCTTCCGTCGCCCTCGCCGCCTCAGCTCTCGCTGTCAGTGCATGCGCGACCTCAGCCTCCGAGCCCGTATCTGAAATGCAGGCTCCGCCGCTGGAGTGGTCCATTGTTATTCACGGCGGAGCTGGCGTCATTACGCGCGACTCTATGAATGATGAAACGGAGGCGGCATACACTGCAGCGCTGACAGAAGCGCTCGCGACAGGTAGCGATATCCTGTCGAACGGTGGCGAATCTATAGACGCGGTTGAGGCCGTGATCCGCGGTTTGGAAGACAATCCGCTCTTTAATGCCGGACGCGGCGCTGTGATGACAGAAACAGGCGGCTTCTCACTCGATTCGTCCATCATGCGCGGCGACACGCTCGACGCCGGTGCTGTCGCAGGCCTCTCTAACATCCAGCACCCGATTTCCGCGGCTCGCGCAGCGATGGAGCACTCGCCTCACGTCATGCTGGCAGGTGAAGGCGCTGACCAGTTCGCAGCTGAGCAAGGGCTGGCGATTGTCGATCCGTATTACTTTTTCACTGAACGCCGCTGGCAGAGCTTGCTGCGCGTCTTGGAACGGCGCGGTGTAGAAGCGCCGGAGCGCATGCAGCCAATGGCGCCACAAGAAGCCTCTCTCTCGAATGAATGGCTGTCCTCTCTGGCGTTTCCTGACGACCAGAAATTCGGAACGGTTGGCGTGGTCGCGATGGATATGGATGGAAATATCGTCGCCGGCACGTCCACAGGCGGCACCACGGCGAAACGTTGGGGCCGCGTTGGTGACAGTCCTATTATCGGTGCCGGCACCTATGCGGAAAACAATGTTTGCGGCATTTCTTCGACCGGTACAGGTGAGTATTTCATCCGCCTGGCTATCGCCTATGCGATTTGCAACCGTATCGAACTATTGGGTGAAACCGCTCAGGACGCAGCCGATCATGTCATCCATACTGAGCTCACAGGGCTCGGCGGTGACGGCGGCATTGTGATGCTCGGGCCTGACGGTTATCCGGCATGGTCGTTCAATACTGAAGGCATGTATCGCGCCTATGAGACATCTGAAGGCCGTAGCGAAATCGAGATCTACGAATACAATGAAGGCGCCTTTCAGGGCGCCTTCTAACTAAATTCGTTGTTCGAAAAATCGCTCTAGAACGCGAGTTCCATGCCTTCAATACCCGGAAGCTTCAGAAGGATAAGCAGGTCACGCAGTTCCTGACGAGCGGCTACGTGGCTCATCGTGAAGGTAATGTTTGAGCCTTCTTCTGTGAGATCAAGAAGTGTCAGGCCCATTGGAAAGAGTTCGCGGTAAATCACACGCTCGGACAGGCCTGGCGCAAGACGGAAGCCAATACGGCGAGCCAGATTATCGAGCGCCTCGCCAACACGCTGTTTGTTGCGTGCTTCGAGCGGAGACATGCGGTTACGCATGACAACCCAGTCAATCGGCTTACGTGTCGTTTGCGCTTTGTGTTTACGGCAAGCCCAGACCATTTCAGCATAGAAAGACGGACGAACGACTTCGAGGCTTTGCGGGTTCACATCGCCCAGAAGGTCGAAGTCAACAAAGCTGTCATTCAGAGGCGTGATCAGCGTGTCAGCCGAAGCGTGCGCAAGGCGCGACAGGAATGTGTCACCACCCGGCGCGTCTACGATTATGTAATTGCAGCTGGCTTTGAGACGCTTCAGGCTATCGAGGAAGCGTTCGCTTTCTTCCGCCTCAGCCTCATCAAGGTTACGCGCAACGCTCGCATCCACACGCAGAGATTCTGGCATCGGGATATTAGAGCCGGTTGATTTGACCCAGCGTGTGCGGTTCTCAAGATAGCGGGTGAAAGTGCGCTGGCGAACATCGAGGTCGATGACACCGACCTTCTTGCCCATACGCATGAGAGCCACGGAAAGGTGCATCGCAACGGTAGACTTGCCTGCGCCGCCCTTCTCGTTACCAATAATGATGACACGACACTCATGTGCATCAACTGTCGTCTTTTTCGACGTCAGGTCCTGCGCACGATCCATGAGATTAAATCCTTCGGGTTTCACGAGCACGCTCCATACAACATTGGACTTACCCTCCCCGACACAGTTTCCGTCGAGCTCTGGTCTGCCCCCAGACCATTGAGCCTTCCAGTCTGGCTGGCTGCGATAATCTGATTCTGCGCAGCTGCTTCCGAAACTCCTGGGGAAACATCAAACAGATCGGCCTCCACCGCCTCTGTTTTTGCTGCGCTGTCGAACAGAAAGTCTGAAACGACATTATCAGAAACTGGTTCAACCGCTTGCGTCTGCGCGTCGCCCTGAGGCCGCAGAAGGTTAGCAATTTGAGCTGACAGGTCTTCCAGCGCGCTACCGAGCACATCATTGCGTCCGGCCTCGCCGTTCAGTGCGGCACCCTCATGCGCATGAACAGAAAGAGATGTCAGGGACTGAGCCTTACGCGCCGTTCCAAAAAGTCTGTTCTCCAGCTCCCGGTCAACGTTGCGGAAAGCTTCGCCTTCCGCTGCATCTTGAGAAAAGCTGGCGTGAACATGGCTCTGAGAAGGACGTAAGAGTCGTGTAAACATATTACCAAATTGAATGGTTTCGGTTAACCAAGTGTTTAAGCCGATTGCCAAAATCTTAGCGCACGCTATTGCAGGGGTCGGAATTTCACACTTCGTTCACACAGGACTTCCCCATGCAGGTTGTGCGCTCTCTTGAAGAACTTCGCGGTATTGTGCGCGGCTGGAAACGCGATGGCCTGACGGTTGGCTTCGTACCAACTATGGGTGCACTCCATCAGGGCCACCTGTCTCTTGTGGACCTGTCGGTGGCCGCATGTGACCGCACAGTGGCGAGCATTTTCGTGAACCCGACACAGTTCGCACCGCACGAAGATCTGGATGCCTATCCACGTCAGGAACAGGCCGATCAGGCTATGCTAGAAGCGCATAAATGCGATCTCGTCTTCACGCCAGAAGTCGCCACCATGTATCCGGAAGGCGAAGAGACTCGCGTCTCTGTGCCAGATCTGGGCGCAAAGCTTGAAGGTCAATTCCGCCCTCACTTCTTTGGCGGTGTCGCGACGGTTGTCGCCAAACTGTTTAATCAGGTGCAGCCGGATAAAGCCTTCTTTGGAGAGAAAGACTTCCAACAGGTTCAGGTGATCAAGCGCATGGTGATCGACCTGTGCTTCCCTATTGAGATCGTGCGTGGCGCTACGCTTCGGGCTGCAGACGGCCTCGCCCTCTCTTCGCGTAATGCCTACCTCACGCCAGAAGAGCGCCGGATTGCGCCGTCTCTGCATCTGGCGATGCACCGCGCGTCCATCCGCATCAGAAACGGCGCAGACCAGACGGCCGCGGTCGCCGAAGCGATCAAAACGCTTGAAGAGGCGGGCTTCAATAAGGTCGAGTACATTACAGCCGTTGATCCGGCGACGCTTGATCCGATTGAAGGCGCAATCCCCGACCACGCATGCCGCCTCATCGCAGCGGCATGGCTCGGTAAAACACGCCTGATCGACAATATCGCGCTTTAGCGCAGGTCTTCCATCTCCGGATAGAGATCATCCATTGGAACGGACCGGCCATTCGCCTGAACAATGCGAACATGGCTGCGGCGAAGGAAGCGCGCGTGCTCCACACCGCAGCTATGCGCGATCATTTCAACATCCTTCTCCATACGCTTCACATAGAATGCGACGGATTTTGCCTTTGTCTCTGGCACGATACCGTCCTGAAGATGCGGCTTGTGTGTGGTAATGCCTGTCGGGCAATTATTTGTGTTGCACGCCATGGCCTGAATACAGCCGATGGAGAACATGAAGCCACGCGCCGTGTTTACAGCATCCGCACCCGTACAATACGCCCAGGCAACTTCGGCAGGTACAGCCAGCTTGCCTGAAGCGATGACTTTTATCCGCTCGCGCAATCCATGCTCGCGTAATGCATCCACCAGCATGGGCAGCGCTTCACGGAGTGTCAGGCCGACATTGTCCATCAGCGCCATAGGAGCAGCGCCTGTGCCGCCGTCGCCGCCATCTACCGTGATAAAGTCCGGTGCGCTTTCAGGCCCTCTGGCATTGATGCCTTTACAGAACTCATCGAGCCAGCGCTTTGAACTTACGACTGTTTTGATACCAACCGGCTTGCCGGAAACCTCTCGCAGTCGAACGATAAAATCCAGCAGGTCATCGACAGAATCGATCTCGGGATGCCGATTTGGCGACACAGAGTCTTCGCCTTCGGGAATACCACGCACCTCTGCAATCTCGGACGTCACCTTAGACCCCGGCAGCAGACCGCCTTTGCCTGGCTTGGCCCCCTGAGCCAGCTTGAGCTCTGTCATTTTCACTTCCGGATGGCCCGTCACCTCGCGGTATTTCTCCTCGGAGAACTCACCCTTCTCGTCACGCACGCCATATTTGGCGGTGCCGATCTGAAAGATGATGTCGCAGCCACCCTCAAGGTGATAGGGCGACAGGCCGCCCTCACCAGTATTCAGCCAGCAACCCGCAAGTTTTGCGCCGCGCGACAAGGACTGGATCGCAGGCTTTGAGAGCGCGCCATAACTCATGCCGGAGATGTTTATCAGCTGATGGATGCGATACGGCTGCGCACAGCCTTCGCCGAAAGTCAGCTCAGGGCTTTCATTCGTCTCTTCAAGAATCGGGAATGGCGCATTGGCAAAAATGGGCGTGCCGACAATGTTTAGCGAACGCGTCGAACCAAAAGGCTGCGTGTTATCTTCGCCGGCTGCCGAGGTATAAATCCAGTCGCGCTCAGCGCGGTTAAATGGCATCTCCTCACGGTCAAGCGCAAAGAAATACTGGCGAAAAAACTCACCCAGCCGCGCGAACAGATCACGAAATCGACCAACCACCGGAAAGTTACGCCGAACGGCATTCTTCGACTGGTTCGCGTCGATGAGAAACATGATCACGATCAACAGAACGCCGAAGCCGATGGCCAGAACAAAGAGCGTCGAAAGGATGCTGAGGCCCTGAACGGTAATGCGCGTTAGAAATTCCATAGCCTCAGTCCTTATCTAGAAATAGGTCAGCCCGACCATTGCACCCGCTGCAATCACAACAACACCCAGAAGTATCCACGGTACAATGGACAACCGTTTCAGTGTTTTCGTCATCCGGCGGAACTGGCCTTTGTCATTCGCACGCGGAAACGGTGTGTCCGGCTCAGGAACACCAAGAAACACACAGAGCGGCGCCCATCCGTCTTTGACTTCCATGACCAGAAGGCGCTCCTTCGGAATGGCCGCTTTCACGTCATCAACATGGCGTTCAAATTCAGCGCGTGCATAGGATTCGTTTTCAAAACACCCATCGAAAAGCCCCTGCCAGACAAGTCTGTCTGCCAGCTCGGTCAGTTTTCCAATGCGCGGAAAGCACCATTGCAGCCAGCGCGGCACCGAGGTTTCCACCTTATAGATCGTGTCGCGCATTGAGGCGTACCAGTCAGCTGGCGGGCGGACCGTCAGGATGACTTTTGCATCCGGATTGGCCGCCGCAAGCTCTCGAAAGTACAGACTGGAAGGAAAGTCCACACACGCATCATAGCCCTGGAATACGTCATCCCAGTCCGGCGTTTCGCCTTCCATAATGTCGTGCCACTGATTAACCTGACGAGAGCTGAGCATCACATCGAACATGTGATGACACTTGCCATAGCCTAGCTGCTCGAGCGCAGCCTTGAGCGACAACGTCCCTGTCCGCGGCAATCCCGCACCAATAATTCTGAGACTCATCCCCTGCCCCGTCGCGTCCTCGACGCTTCTTACCACACACCTGCGTCGCGCAAAGCCCGTGTCAGCTCTGGAGGCACTTCAGCAGAGTGACTGCCCGTTGCATCTTTAGGAGCATCGTCAGGCTTGAGGTAGCGCCAGCCCTGAAAAGCCCTGCGCCCCTGCGGCTCCGTCGGGTGAATTTCAGGGTCCAGAACCAGTTCGCAATAATTACGACCGTTCATGTCCTCCATGACATTCACCTCGACGAATTCCTGTCGGGCCAGAATAACGCCTTTGATCACCCAATAGATCGAACCGCCATCCAGCAGTTCGTCTGCACGCTTTGGCGACTGACGGGTTTCGTGGACAGGGTTTGGAGACAATCCAAGCGCCTTGCGATGCGCGATAACGCGCTTCTGCCAGTTTGCCAGATCGTCCACGCTTTCCGCGCCGACACAGAGTTTAACAAGGTGAATCATACCCGTAATGTAGTGGGTCGTTGGCGTCTGGGCAGCCCGTCTGCGAAAAAAATTACTGGCGAACCATCACGCCAATCACGGGCCCGTTTTCGGCATTGCGCTGACGCAGAAAGCGAGATTCTTCAACCGGGCTGGAAAAGAAGAAATCAATATCGGTAATGCGCGCCCGGTAAGACCGCGAAATGTCTTCCCGCAAAATCTCACCCTGCACATCGACCATAAATGCCGAGATGAAAGAGACGCCGTATTCAGGATCCTGATGCAGAATGTACTGATGAGTATAGGAATCGACACGACCACCGCCGGGCGCGTCAAACGGGCCAAATGAATGGTATTCCACACGCACCAGATTCTGACCGACCGGATCAAGCCAAGTGTAGCCAATAAGATGCTCACTCGCCCAACGGTCGATTGGACCATCATTGCTCGACGGTTGATGCTCAAACTCGATACGCCATAAGCGGCCAAGATCGTCTGCCTCGACGACACCGCCCATGCTCGCTTCGAGATCATCGGGGATCAGCCAGCCGTCAGGGGAAATTTCCTCACCCCATTCTTCAACGACACGGTCCAGCTCGTCGCTCGTTCCATTCGCTTCAACGACAGTCCAGCGTGGCTCAGGCAGCTGAATTCGCGGATCGTACCGGATTTCACGGAATGCTTCGCCGTCCGTCAGCTCGACGGTAAACGCGGCACGAAGACTTGGAGGTGGTTCAGTGCGCGCCAAAGCGGTTTCGAGCGGAGGTCTCCCCGTCGAAATCAAAAACGCCGCTGCTAGCACTGCGAAACTCATCCCATCCTCTCACCGCCCCGATTTGCCGGGCCGAAGGATGTATCAAGCGATATCCCGTACGGCCATCTCAGAATCGAGGTCCACAACAAATGTGCGTGGATTATGGTATTCAAAGGCTTTACGAACCTTCAAAATTTTAAAGATTCTTGCCAATCCGGCTTTGGAATACTGCGAAAACATTCCGTCGCGCGCAATTTGAGGCGACATTCCGAAGTTTCGGCGAAGTACGCCATTCGCATAAACAGCATTCGCGCGCACGACAGATTTAAGCGTCTGGAATTCGCAAGACAGCGAGACATTCACCATGTCTTCGTTGACGATCCGGTGCGGGCCGTTTTGCGGCCATGTCGCTACCATTCCTGGCTCAAGGCGCACTTTCATGGCCGTTTCATCGAAGTTTGGTGTGAACGGAATTTCTTCTTCGGACTCTTTGAGAACAACCGTCTCAAGGTCTTCATCTGTGAGGTATGGCGCCTCAGCCGGATAGAGCCAGACATTCTTCACACCGCGGATTTGCCAGAGCGTCACGAGCGGCACATCGAAGTGATAAAAAACCTGCGCATTGGGTGAAGAAATCAGGATGGAGGTATCCTGCTTCATCGTTTTAACGCCGGGATTCACTTCTTCCAGTGCATCGAACATCTCGGCCGTCAGGTCAGCATACTCGGGCAGATACCGGTTGGACTGGCGCATATTGATCCAGATACGGCCGTCATGAACAGCACGGAAAAGCTCTTCACCAGACAGGTCAGGCGCATCACCCGAACGGAAGGATTCCCGATCAGTGACCTCATAGCCCATAGTGTAAATGCCCATGCAGTCGCGCGGATAACGATCTAGCAGATAAATCAATCCCTCATCAGAGAACATATCCCGATGCTGAAGGTTGTGATGTGCAACGATGTTTTCTTTTTCAAAAGCCGCAGCTTTGTCCGCCGACCAGTCCGTCAGTACTGTCTGAGTCATAACGATCCCACTGAATCCCTCTAGATTGCGCGAAAACTAGCAGCCAAGCCTCAAATTATATCTGCCAGCGGGACCCAAATTTCTCTTTCGGCGTTAAGACTGGGCAGGATGGATGCACATGCAAATCTGCGCGCGGAAGAGAAAGGCCCGAATTGACTAAATTAGTACGTAAATGGGTTTCACTGATCTTCTGGTGCGTAATCGCCGCAGCAGTTGTCTGGCAGGTTCTTGTCCGCCTGCCACCGCAACATAACCCGTTCACAGATTTATCTATCAATCACCCGATCGGTTTTGCGACGGCGAACAAGGTTTCAAACCTTCAGGGCAATCCGGATGTCTGTTTCGCGTTCCTGGAAGAAGCCGAGACCGCGTTCACACGGCTTGAAAACACGACGGATGATGAAAATTGCGGCTTCACAGACGCGCTAACTCTGGACCAGTCCCGCTTTCCCTATAATGCCACGCTCAGCATGACATGCCCGCTCACAGCCGGTTTGATGGTATGGGAAGAGCACTCGCTCATTCCAAGAGCGCGTGAAATTCTGGGACGCGACATCGAAGAAATCAGAAGCTTTGGCAGCTATTCCTGCCGCCGGCTTTATGGCCGTGAGAGCGGCCGCTTCAGCGAACATGCAACCGGCAACGCCGTCGATATTGAAGGCATCACCTTCACTGATGGCTCAACGCTGACACTTCTGAATGACTGGGATGACGATAGCGAGGAAGCCGAATTCCTCCGCGCAATCCGTGATGATGCCTGCGAAATTTTCGGCACAGTGCTGGGACCGGAATACAACGCGGCGCATGAAAACCACTTCCATTTCGACATGAGCCAGACCGGCATTTGCCGATAAAACGCGCTTGTCTAGGCCACTGCGAATAGCGCGCTTCGTTAACCATAATCAGCTAATCTGACACTCAACTGGATGATGACCGCAAATTGTTCGGGCTGATGCTTAACATCACGCGCCAATTTGCGTTACGCATCACATGAACAAGTTCGAGCGTTATCTGTGTCTAATCTGGCCCGCATTCCATTTCTGAAAGACATCCCTCTGCGCACACTGCGTGCCGCAGAAAAAGAGGCTGTATGGTTCTCGGTTCCGGGCGGCGGCACGCTTTTCGACGAAGGCACAAGCTCGGATGCCATTTATTTCGTACTCAGTGGAACGCTTGGCGCTTTTCGCCGCGCACCTGACGGGCGCACTGATTTTGTAGGCCATATTCGCCCCGGCGAACCCGTGGGTGAAATGGCGATGCTCGCTGGTGAGCCTCACTCAAACTCTGTTCTGGCCGTCCGCGATACGGAGGTCATCAAGCTTCCTCGCACGACCTTTATGAAGATGATGCGCTCTTCACCGGAAGTGATGGAGCGCCTGTCTCGTATTCTTCTGATGAGGCTTCGTCAAAACCGCCGGCAAAACAATCGCGCTGAACCAAAAGTGTTCGCACTGGCTGCCTCCTCACCGACCATTGACCTGAAGCTGCGGGCCCGTGTGCTTGCCGACGCTCTCGCGCGTCTTGGCATGTCGGCCGCCATTGTTGGTGAAGAAGCAGAAAATCAGGGCGCTTCTTATTTCGACGCGCTGGAGGCTTCCAATGACGTGGTCATTCTCACTTCCACAATCGGTGACAATGCGTGGTTCAAGCTCTCGCTTAGACAGGCAGACCGCGTCTGGGTGCTCGCGCGGCCTGATGCGCGCCCGTCCGTGCCTCTCCTTCCGGATGACACCTCACCGGCGAAGACCTTCCGCCTTATCGATATTGTCCTGGTCGAGCATTCGAACGGTCGTCGTGTCTCTGAACCGACAGACTGGATCGATGCTGCCGGTGCCGCGCGCTGTTTCCACTGGAAAGGCGTTCAGGGCGGAGATTGCGACCGACTAGCCCGTGTTATGGCCGGACGCTCGGTTGGCCTCGTTCTGTCTGGCGGCGGCGCGCGCGCTTATGCACACATCGGCGCGGTGAAGGCGCTGCGCGAACACAACTGCCCGATCGACTTTCTCGGCGGCGCCAGCATGGGCGGCGTCGTTGCTGCGTGCGTTGCTATGGGCTGGGATGACGACGAGATCGAGTATCGCATTCGCAAAGCTTTTGTGGAAAGCAATCCGCTGGGTGACTACACCCTGCCCGTGGTTTCAATGGTCAAAGGAAAGCTGGTCGATGAGCGTCTGAAAGAGCATTTCGGCGAGACGATGATCAACGACATGCATCTGCCGTTCTTTTGCGTATCGACCAACCTGACTGCCGGAGCGGTTCACTTGCATACACGTGGAAAGCTTCGCGAAGCCCTGCGTGCGAGTATTGCGCTTCCGGGTATTCTCCCGCCATTTGTCGAGAACCGCGAAGTGCTGGTCGATGGCGCTGTGTTGAACAATTTCCCCGTCGATATAATGCGTCAGGCACATCGTGGCTTTATCATTGGCTCGGACGTGGCACGCGCCCCTGAAGGCCTCGCAGCAGACGACTTCATCGATCCGCCAGGCTTCATGGGCTGGGCGTTCAAGCATGGACTGTCAGAAGCGCCGCCGATTGCCAGCTTGCTTATGCGTACGGCGACCCTGTCAGTCGACCCGAATGCGGGGCGTGAACTGACAACTATTCTCGTTGCGCCGGAACTTCCAAAAATCGACCTGCGAGACTGGGAAGAGTATGACCGCGCAGTCGAGGAAGGCTATAACGCCACCTGCCAGGCGCTTTCCATGGCGAGCGGCCCGATTGTCAGACTGATGAAAAACAATAACGCCTGAGTTTCAGGCCAGCCTTGAACCATTCGGCACGGTCTTGTCGGGTGAGAACATCACAATCGCACCCGCCTCATCAGCAAAACCAAGCGTCAGTACTTCCGACATAAAGGGGCCAATCTGGCGCGGCGGAAAGTTCACGACAGCCGCCACCTGCTTTCCAACGAGCGCCTCAGCATCATAATGCACTGTGATCTGTGCGGATGACTTTTTCACGCCGACGGCAGGACCGAAGTCGATTTTCAGTTTCAGAGATGGCTTTCGCGCTTCTGGAAACTGCTCCACTTCGACAATCGTCCCGACACGAATGTCGACTTTCAAAAAGTCTCCGAACTCGATCTCCGGCGCTGGTGGCGCGTCTGCGGTGAAATCCATATGCATTGGGCATTCCTCTGTCTTCGAGACGAATGCATAGCCCTCACCTACCTGAGCTTCCAGCAATCACGCTCAACAGGGCGACGAGATATCCTCATTGCTGAAACAATTATCACGAAAAGTGATCCGCCACGCACACGTGACCTTGAAACGGCGTGTTTTGCTAAATCAGCGGAGAGCCGTCAGATAGGGTCGATCCAATGCAAGCAAGGGACGCATGCACAATGAAAAAGATCATCGGCTTTATTCCACACGTCATCGCCGTTTTCGCAGCAGCGGTCTTTCTGGACAGTCTGCGCTACAAATTCACTGATGCGCCGGAGACGCAAGAAATCTTCGGTCGCCTCGATGGATGGGCTGGCACCCTTGGTTTGGGCGGATTGTTCTCTGAGACAGGTTTGTTTTCTCAATACACAATCGGAACAGCAGAGCTCTTTGCCTCGGCGCTTCTTCTTATCGGCATCATTCCGGCTCTGCGTCGCCTGCAGGCACTCGGCGCACTTATCGCGCTGGCCGTTATGTCCGGCGCTGTCAGCTTTCACCTGTTCACGCCGCTGGGCATCGATCCGAACAATGATGGCGGCGGCCTTTTCATGTCGGCGGTTATCATCTGGGTCACGTCGCTTGTCATGCTGGTCATTCGCCGCAAAGAGCTGACAGGTCTCGTTGGCGATATCGGTGCGGCTCTCGTTCGCAAAGACTGATCACGTGCCAATCTCACTGTAAAAATACTGGCCAAGCCTATTCCCTGGACCGAATCCGTGCGTCTAAATGCGCAAGGTTACTTGGGACGCGCGTGGCGCGCCCGAATTTACGGGGATAGAGATCATGGAAGCGATTCTGGAGAATTTGCAGAATGTGTTCGGCGGCAGCGTCGATCTTGCAGCACTCGCGTCGGGCGCAGGCTTTTTCGGCGGCAGCGCCAGCGCTATCGCCGTAGCCTTTTTCCGGGGCGCTATCATTCGGTTTGTAATCCGCACGATTTCGACGGCTCTGCTAACAGGCGTCGGCTTTCTGTTCCTGCTCGATTTCCTCGGCTTTGAAATTGTGCCGCCCGAAGAATACCGCGATCAGTTCCAGTTCGGTCAGAGCATGGATTCAACAGAGACGATCGAGAAAACAGATGAAGACGGCAACCGTCGCCGCATCATCATTCACTCACCGTATCGCCGTCACGGCTGATCAGGCTGCGATATTGTCGCCGGATGTACGGAACGCCTGAGTTTCGGCATCACGGCGAAAACGCTCATACATGCGCATTACGGCTTCAGGACGATAATTAAAGCCGAGGCTCGAAAGATCTGCGTGGACTTTTTCCACCGCAAGATCAGCACCCGTATTCGCGATTGAGCTCACGATACGTTTATAAGCATTCGGTTCTGTCCGGTCACCGAAATGAGCCAGCGCCCATTCTGCAAGCTGACGGCACGACCATGTGTCGATGCGGTGCTCGCGGTAGAACAGTTCCTCGGATGAAAGCGTATTATTGTTGTTATCAGTCATGCCACATCTCCAAACGGGTTTCTCTTCATTCGAACCCTGACTGAAATGTCGCAGACCCAGCTTAGGATCAGGTGCAAAAAAGGTTACGAAACCTCCCGGTGTTCGTAACCTTTCAGAAAGCTTTGGCCGGATGAACCGGCGAAGTTTTTACGCGGAATTAGCCCGCTTTAACTTGCTCGACAGCAACAGGCATAAGTTCTGCGAGCTGCGCAACGATGTCTTCGCGTGAACGTGAAACACCCTTCGCATCGAAGTCACCAAGAACCTTACGGATCACGTCTTCATCGCCCGGCTCTTCCAGATCCGAAACGACAACAGATTTTGCATAAGCTTCCGCTTCGTCGCCCGCCAGACCGAGAACGTCTGCAGCCCAGAGGCCGAGAAGTTTGTTGCGGCGCGCAGTCGCTTTGAAGAGTGTTTCCTGATCGAGGGAGAACTTCTTTTCTTCTCCGCGCTCGCGATCTTCAAATTGTGCCATGTTCGGGTCACTTTCCTGACTGACTTCGTTACAATGATTTCTACCCCGTTCTTTGCTAGGTTTTCCACCCTATCGCAAACAGAATCTCCGGGTTTTTCGCCGCAGATATGGTATCTTGCCTCGAAACCGTGTAGTGCCTCGCAGCTTGAAACACTCTATTCCATACAGAGCGTCGTAACCGGAGAGCCGAATGATGTCTCGTCGCCGCAAAATTTACGAAGGCAAAGCCAAGATTCTTTATGAAGGTCCTGAACCAAATACACTGATTCAGTACTTCAAAGATGATGCCACAGCTTTCAATGCGGAAAAGCATGCCGTTCTTGATGGCAAGGGCGTACTGAACAACCGTCTGTCAGAATACTTTATGACGCGCCTTTCAGGCATTGGTATTCCGACGCACTTCCTCAAGCGCCTGAATATGCGTGAGCAGCTGGTAAAGCAGTGCGAAATCATTCCTCTGGAAGTGGTTGTTCGCAACGTAGCTGCAGGCTCAATCTCCAAGCGCCTCGGCATCACTGAAGGCGAAGCGCTGCCGCGGTCACTCGTCGAATTCTATTATAAGAAAGACGAACTCGGTGACCCGATGGTCTCCGAAGAACATATCGCTGCCTTCGGTTGGGCGACCCCTCAGGAAATCGACGACATGGTCTCAACGACCCTGCGCGTAAACGACTTCCTTGCAGGCCTGTTTGCCGCTGTAGGCATCCGTCTCGTTGATATGAAACTGGAATTCGGTCGCCATTTCGAAGGCGATATGGTTCGCACAATCCTCGCCGACGAAATCAGCCCTGACAGCTGCCGTCTCTGGGACCTCGAAACCAACGAAAAACTCGACAAAGACCGCTTCCGTCGCGACATGGGCGGTGTTACCGAGGCCTATGCAGAAGTCGCGACGCGACTCGGTATCTTCAAACAATCCTCAGACATCGCGTCTGTGATTGATATCAACAGCGAGCGCAACGGAGGCTAACGCTCACATGAAAGCTATCGTTTATGTGGAACTGAAGAACGGCGTACTTGACCCGCAGGGCAAGGCTGTTTCTGAAACGCTCTCCCGTCTTGGCTTCGATGAAGTCAAAAGCGCACGCATCGGCAAACGTATCGAGCTCGAACTCGAAGACGGTCTGGCGAAGGATGCTGCTGAAGCCCGTGTGAAAGAGATGTGCGAAAGCCTTCTCGCAAACACCGTGATCGAGCGCTACCAGATCGAACTGGCAGACGCGTAAAATTATCCGGCTACGGCATTTTTTTAGTGCCGCGTCGTGAAATCGTCATAGCTCCGCGATACTGGCTGACCCCAGCTAAGATCGCGGAGTTTTTTTATGCTGAAGACTGCAAACCTACTCGTCCTGTCCGGGCTTGCGCTTTGTCTGGCGGCCTGTGGAAACGACACCACCGAGACAACGGCTGCAGACGCGCCCGTGCTGCCGCAGCTCGTCTTTCCCGGCGAAGACATTCCCGATCCTTATCACCGCGCCTATACGTTGACTGAAAATGCGGAAGGCACCGTTCGTGTGTTCACGCGCGAGACCCGCGATGACACCGACCTCTATGAGATGTTGCTTCAGGACGACGGAAGCTGGTCGGAGCCGGTCAAACTGGACTGGCCAAAGCTGCGCTCTAACGTTGCCCCGCACTTCAGCCCGTTTGACGGTCGCCTGTACTTCGCATCGGACCGCCCCGCTCCCGGCCTCGAGAACCGCGATGACATGAACATCTGGTCCATCGAACGTACCGAAGATGGCTGGGGTGAAGCCGAATATGTGCCCGGAAACATCCATTATGGTTCGGACGAGACTTCGGTAACCACAACGGCGAATGGCGACATGTATTTCGTATCGCAGCGCCGCGAAGGTCCGGGCGGCCACGACTTCTACGTCGCCCATTATGACGAAACCACCGAGGGCTGGATTTTTGACGGCCTGCTGCCTGAGGGCAATACGTCGCTCGTTGAAAGCCATATCGCGGCAACGGCTGATGGTCGGCATCTGGTTTTCTATTCCCGAATGCGACCAATCCTCGGCAATGTGGATTTAAAAGTGCTCACGCGCGAAGAAGACGGTAGCTGGATTGGCCCTTATACACTCGGCCCGAATATCAATTCGCGCGGCATCGAATTTGGTGCGAGCTTCTCTGCAACCGGCGACACATTCTTCTATTCTCAGGAAGGCCGCCTCGTTGAGATGCCTATGGACGCCTTCATGGCCGAAATCGATGCGGCTCGAGCCGCATACCTTGCTGACGAAGAGCTTCAGTTCCTCGGTTTTTCTGACAACTAATTAATGTAAAAGCAGGCGACGGAGCAGACGGAAACCGAAACGGCCCGCGTTTTACTAACATGAACGCGGCCGAAAGCGGCTGGAGCTCCCCTTAATGGACACCGCCTGTCCGCCCCTGAAAGCTCCACGGCCCCGATACTGCGATTGGTCGCGTTCATGCGTTTAAGTTCCTCCACGAACTTACCCAGACTGAGGACGTTCGCTTTCCCCTGCCCTTTTAAGCGAACGTCCTTTTTTTGTGTCTTCAGCCCGCCTTCGGGATTTTCATTTGCTGCAATTACGGCTAATGCGAACGCATGAAAGCAGGCGTCATCATTTTTCCCGGTTCAAACTGTGATCGCGATGCGATTACGGCTCTGAAGGACATCACCGGACAAGATCCGGTGCAAATCTGGCACAAGACAACGGAATGGCCGAAAGGCCTCGATTTTGTCGTCGTTCCGGGCGGGTTCTCTTATGGTGACTATCTGCGCTGCGGCGCGATGGCTGGTAATTCTCCGATCATTCCGGAACTGAAGGCTTTCGCAAATTCAGGTGGCCATATCCTCGGCATTTGTAACGGCTTTCAGATCCTGACGGAAACCGGTCTGCTCCCTGGCGCGCTTCTGCGAAACGCCGGCCTGAACTTTGTGTGCCGCAATGAACGTCTCATCGTCAGCCCGAACAGCTCTGCTTTCACATCAGAGTATCAGTCTGGCAGCGAAATCATCGTACCTGTTGCACACCATGACGGTAACTTCTTCGCAGATGACGCTACGCTCGACATGCTGGAAGGCGATGGCCGTGTGGCGTTCCGCTATGCGGACAACCCGAACGGTTCAGCACGCGACATTGCTGGTATCCTGTCTGAGAACCGTCGCGTTCTCGGTATGATGCCTCACCCGGAGCGCGCAATCGGCGGCCATGAAGGTGGCAGCGATGGGCGTGCGATGTTCGCAGGCGTTATGAACGCTCTCGCGACTGCTTAAAGCCTAGATCAGCCCGAAACCACGCATCAGATAAACGACACCGATCGCAGTGAGGATGTATTTCGTCCAACTGCGAAAGGACACGTCTGTCATTTTGTCGAGAACCTTGCCGCCCACCCAGGTGCCCGTCATCGCCACGGGCAGCGCGGCAATGCAAAGCCAGATAGGCGGCAACGCCCCCTCTTCTGCTGACATGAGAACAGGCAATGTCCAGAAACCAATTTTGGTGAGGTGGGCGATAACCTGCGTTGCGCCTTTGGTCGCGACAATCTGCTGGCGCGTCATGTCCGACTTTACGAAGAAGATATCGAGCACAGGCCCAACGACACCTGCCAGCGTGTTCAATGCCTGTGCGATGAAGCCAAGCACTTCAGCCTGAAACGGTCGGTTCACATCCAGCGCGAAAACCGTCTTGGGTATCCACGGCACGAATGCCAGTACGCCGAGCATGACAAAAACCGCCTGCTTGTCCGGCTGCCAGAATACCAGAAGCAAGCCACCAATCGCGAGCACACCGCCGATCAGATAGCGGCCGACGATTCTCCACTGGATATGCTGACGGATAAGAAAGGCGCGCCACCCATTTGCAAACAGCTGGACAACACCATGCAGTACCATGGCGAAGGATAGCGGGAAAATCGCCGTAAACACACCCATCAGGATGAGCCCGCCAGCCATGCCGAAAATACCGGATAAGAGAGACGTGACGAAAACAGCGGAAAAGACGATGGCCAGTAATTTGAAGAGAGCTGCCGTACCCGTCACTCCCAACATGCCTGCCTCCAAACTTAGCTTCGCCGTCTGGGTAAGCGGCTTTCACTCGGGTCGCAATATGTAGCGATCGATATGATGCAACGTTTTGTCACACAAAAAGTATGGTTTTGAGGCATTCTGTCCAATAGGCATATTCCTCAAAAAAAATATGGTCTCTCTCAAGATTATGGGAGAAACCAGATGAAGTTCGATTTTTCAGACAGAACAAAAGACTATATTGCCCGCGTGTCCGCCTTCATGGATGAGCATATTTATCCGAATCAAAAAACCTATGAAGATCAGCACGCTGCGTTCGAAAACCCGTGGAACGTGCCTCAAATCGTCGATGATCTGAAAGCCAAAGCGAAGGCCGAAGGTCTGTGGAACCTGTTCCTGGCTCCAAGCCCTGAGCACGATGATGACGAGTTCCATGGAGCGGGCCTCTCCAATCTGGAATACGCGCCACTCGCAGAGATGATGGGGCGCGTCAGCTGGGCATCAGAAGTCTTCAACTGCAACGCACCGGACACCGGCAATATGGAGACCATCCACCGCTACGGTACGCGCGCGCAGAAAGAGCAATGGCTTCGCCCACTCATGAATGGCGACATCCGATCTGCATTCCTCATGACAGAGCCTCAGGTGGCCTCCTCTGATGCTACGAATATTGAGACCCGCATCGAGCGCGACGGCGATCACTATGTGATCAACGGCCGCAAATGGTGGTCTTCCGGTGCGGGCGATCCTCACTGCAAAGTCGCGATTGTCATGGGCAAAACCGATTTCAATGCACCGAAGCACGCGCAACAGAGCATGATCCTCGTGCCTATGAACACGCCAGGCCTCGAAATCGTTCGCATGCTGCCCGTCTTTGGATTCGATCACGCGCCACATGGCCATGCCGAAATCCAGCTGACGAACGTTCGCGTTCCGGTCGAGAACATGCTTCTGGGCGAAGGCCGCGGCTTTGAGATCGCGCAAGGTCGTCTCGGGCCGGGCCGCATCCACCACTGCATGCGCACCATTGGCGCTGCGGAGCTTGCCCTTGAGAAAATGTGCAAGCGCCTCGTTGGCCGTGTCGCGTTCGGCAAATCCATCGCAGAGCATTCTGTCTGGGAACAACGCGTCGCTGATGCCCGCCTGAACATCGAAATGACGCGTCTTCTGACGCTGAAAGCAGCGTATATGATGGATACGGTCGGCAATAAGGTCGCAAAGAACGAGATCGCCATGATCAAAGTGGCCGGTCCACGAATCGCGTGCCAGATCATTGATGATGCCATTCAGGCCTATGGCGGCGCCGGTGTGACAGAAGACTTCGGTCTGGCTGATGCCTACGCCAACATCAGAACGCTCCGCATGGCGGACGGTCCGGACGAGGTGCATGCCCGGTCAATCGCCCGTAATGAATTCCGCAAGTATCGCGATACCAATTACGGCAAATCCGTCGATGCTGAGAAATTCACTGAAAGCATCGGCGCGCGCTAAGACCCGCCACAATTTTCACAGAGGCAGCCCTTCAGAAGTTCCGGAGGGCTGTTTGCTATAGCGCGCTAGATTCTTCATGCTAACAGTTGAGCATGTTTACCCGCTTTTTTCGCCGGATCTCACGGCTTCACAAAATTTTCGGCATGGTGATCGGCCTGCAGCTCCTCTTCTGGGTGGTGTCAGGCTTCTATTTCACGCTCTACCCGATCGAGACGATCCACGGGGATCATTTACGCGAACAGATCGATCACGGCATACTTCGCCCTGAAGAGGTGGAAGTCAGCGTGCAGGATGCGATGGATGCCTCGGATATCTGGGTGTTTGAGGCAGAGCTATCCATGTTTCTGGGCGAACCGGTCTGGAAGCTAAGCAATAGTCATGAGGTAAAGCTGGTCAGTGCGCGTACAGGCGATTTGATCTCGCCCATACCGGAAGAAACGGCGCTTGAGATTGCCCGCACAGGCGTGCCCGGCCTTGCCTCCTTCGAAGGCGAAATGCATCTCATCGAAGAGAACGCGCCTCGTGAATATCGCGGTCGTCTACCCGTCTGGGCGTTTGAGACCGCCGATAGCCATGAGCGGGCCTATATCGATGTAAACACGGGTGATATTCGCGCCGTGCGAACCATGGAATGGCGCATATTCGACGTGCTCTGGCGCTTTCATATCATGGACATCACCGGCGATGACCGGATTGATACCTGGTGGATGAAGCTGGCCGCCTTCCTCGCCTTCGCGATGGTCATTACGGGCATCATCATTTTGGTGCAGCGACTGATGCGCGGAAAGCTGTTCAGCTAACCGCGCCAACGGCGTCAGACCGTGTAGCTGACGACCTCAAATTCGATGCCGTCCTCATTATCAAAATAGAACCGGCTGCCTGGCTCATAGGTCTGGTGTGAATGGGTTTCATACCCCTCAGCCAGAACCGCTTTCTCTGCCGCCTCCAGATCGTCGACCAGAATGCCGATATGGTTGAGCCCTCCACGGGTGCGATAATTATCTGGCCCGTCAGATACGCCCTCTGGCGGAGCATAAATCGCCAGATAAAGATCAGGTGTTCCGACATGGACGCTTTGCCCACCGTGAATGGATGGCCCCTTCCAGCGGATATACCAACTGAAGATACGTGCCAGTCGTTCTGCCGATTTCATCGGATCAGCCGCCGTAAAGTTCAGATGTTCAAGAGTTGCCAAAGACATGGTCCTCACTCCTTTTCGTTATGGATTGATATGTCGATGGGCTCGTTCTAATTTCTTAAGTTAACTTGAGATCAAGAGATTTTTCAGAGAGGCAGATATGGCGCTGAAACAGGTATTGGCGATTGGAGATCTCGCAGCGCGTACGGGGCTGTCTGTGTCAGCCATACGCTTCTATGAGGAGAAAGGCCTGATTACCCCCCACCGCAATGCAGGTGGTCACCGGCGTTATATGCGTTCCGATATCCGGCGTCTTTCCTTTGTGATGATTACCCAGAAGCTCGGCTTTTCGATTGATGAAATCGCAGCTGAAATGAGAAAGCTACCCAAGGGCCGCACACCGACAGCAAAAGACTGGGAGGCGATCAGCTCTCGCTTCATCACGGTGCTGGACGAGAAGATCAACGAACTTACCCGGATGAGGAATAATCTGAACGGATGTATCGGCTGCGGCTGCCTCTCGCTGGACAAGTGCGCGCTTTACAATGCCGAGGATGAAAAAGGCCAAAATGGCCCCGGTCCACAAAACATATTCCCTTCGCGTAAGGAGAAGGCTTGATTAACGCCGCGTGACCTCCATTACTGCAATCGCAATAAGAGAGGGAGAAACGCATGGCTTACACGCCATTTGATCTGACCGGTAAGGTCGCACTCGTCACTGGTGGCAACCGCGGCATTGGTCTCGGCATGGCCGAAGCACTGGCGGCGTCGAACGCTGACGTGGTGCTATGGTGCCGTAATGCGGCGAGCGCAGATGAAGCTGTCGCAAAGCTAAAAACACTCGGCACAGGCGACGCAACCGCATTCTCGGTCGACGTATCCGACGAACAATCTGTCGTAGACGGTATGGCGCTCACAAATGCCTGGAAAGGCCGCCTCGATACCGTGATCGCAAACGCTGGCGTTTCCGCACGCGGTATTCCGTTCATCCAGCAGGACACACAAACCTATCGCGACGTACTGTCAGTGAACCTTGATGGCGCTTACTGGACTCTGCGCGAAGCGGCCAAAGTCATGGTCGAGCGCGCCAAGGACGGCGATCCGGGCGGCTCTCTCATGGTGACCGCGTCTATGGCTGCTGTAGAAGGCGCGGCGCGCAATCAGGCCTATGCGGCAACCAAGGGCGGCGTGATCTCAATGGTCAAAGCAACGGCTGTGGAACTCGCCCGCTATGGCATTCGTGCAAACTCCATCCTGCCAGGCTGGATCGCAACTGATATGACATCGAATGCTCAGGGCGATGATAAGTTTGAAGAGAATGTGATCAAACGCGTACCTGTTCGCCGCTGGGGCAAGCCGGAAGACTTTGGCGGTATCGCGGTCTATCTCGCATCTGACGCATCATCCTTTCATACGGGCGACACGCTGCTCGTCGATGGCGGGTACAGCATCTTCTAATGGCGCTCAGCGGGACCATCCGCATACAAAAAGAGCGCTGCTCTCCTCAAAGCAGCGCTCTTTTCAAGCTTTATAAGTCGCTCTTAGTGCTCTGTGTGAGCTTCGACTTCAGCTTCAACGTCCGCTTCAACTTCTTCAGCTTCGTCGGTCATGTCTTCGACTGCGCCTTCGACAGCATCAAGACCTTCGTCGATCATGTCGCCAGTTGCTTCAAGCATTTCGCCTGTCGCTTCAGCAGCATCTTCAGCGCCAGCTTCGATCGCCGCGCCAGCTTCAGTTGCCATTTCTTCAGTTTCAGCAGCAACTTCAGCAGCAGCCGCTTCGATTTCTGTCGGCTCTTCGCCTTCACCGCTGCAAGCCGCGAGCGCGAGTGCAGCTACAGCTGCGAATACAATGTTCTTCATCTGGTTTCCCCTAATGCAAGGTCGGGATTCGACCGGTGCCTTATATACAACCTTCGAAGAATTCGCGCCACGAAAACCTAATGCAGGTCGCCAGATATAAATATAGCGTCCTACTTTTAACCAATAAATACATGGGAAGGAAACAAGAATGGGCATCAAGACACCGCTAAATACTTTACTCGGAACCGAACACCCCATCATGCTGGCTGGCATGGGCGGCGTATCATACGCCGAGCTCGTCGCAGCGATGAGCAATGCCGGAGGCTATGGCGTGCTCGGAATGGCAGGCACAGGGCCGGACTTCATTGAAGCCCAAATCGCAAAGGTCAAAAGCCTCACAGACAAGAAATTTGGCGTGGACTTGCTCGCAGCCGATCCGGAAAGCCTGGAGCGTTCCGTTGATGTCATCATTGAAGGCGGGGCAGACAGCTTTGTAGCAGGTCTTGGCGTGCCAATGCCGATCATGAAGAAGCTCAAAGACGCTGGCGTGAAAGTCATGGTTGTCGGCGGCGCGGTGAAGCATGCCATTAAAGCCGAGGAAGCCGGCTGTGACGCCGTTATCCTGCAAGGCGGCGAAGGTGGCGGACACACAGGCCTCGTCGGCACCCTCCCCCTCGTCGCGCAGGCTGTTGAGGCGGTGAAGATTCCGGTGATAGCTGCCGGCGGCATTTATGACGGACGTGGCATAGCAGCCGCGCTCAGCCTTGGCGCCTTAGGTGTATGGATGGGCACTCGCTTCATCGCGTCAGCGGAGTCCCATGCTGCCGACACCTATCGCAACGCCATTGTCGGCGCGACAGACGCCGATACGACCCGCACACGCTGCTATTCCGGCAAACCGATGCGCGTGCGCACCAACCCTTACGTGCTCGACTGGGAAAAGCGCCCGGAGGAGATCATGCCGTTCCCGCATCAGGCTATCCATTCAAGACAGGTGGATGTGCTCAGCGGTATTGCAGGCGTTACGGAAGAATCCCGTCTGGATATGGAAAAGTCCTGCTTCGCTATGGGCCAATCCGCGGGCGGCGTGAAAGAGGTGAAGCCTGTCGCAGAGATCGTGGCAGACCTGATGAGCGAAGCTGAAGCTGCTATCCGCAAGACCAACGGACTGCTGGTCTGATCAACTCATCTCACTTTAAACAACAATCCCCCCGCGCGAATCGGGGGGCTTTTTGTTCTTGGCTTCCGCTTCTTTGCGCATGACATAATCCATCTTCGCGCGGGCCAATTGTTTGATTTCGTCTTCAGTCGCTGTCTTAGGAGCAACAAAACGGACCTCACGGCCCGTTTCGCTGTCTATGGCTGCGATTTCAAGCGCATGGCCGACAGGCAGGATCTCGATATAGATACTGCCTTTATCGGCCATTGGAGCTTACGCTGCTTTTGGCAGACCGAGCTGCTTCCAGATCGCAAGAAGTGCTGCGACAAGGTCATTCATCATCTCTTCTGTGTGGACAGGAGACGGTGTGAAGCGCAAGCGCTCAGTACCTTTAGGAACAGTCGGATAGTTGATCGGCTGAACATAAACGCCGAAGTCGTGCAGGAGCGTATCAGAGAGCGCTTTGCAGCGTTCCGGATCGCCAACCATCAGCGGCACGATGTGCGTGTCTGATTCCATCAGCGGCAGTCCTGCGTCACGGAATTTCTGCTTTAGCATTTCAGCTTTTGCCTGATGTTCGGCGCGCAGACGACGGCCCTCATCCGTGCGGAGTTTCGCAACAGATTTCAGAGCGCCAGCAGCCATGACCGGGCAAGTAGATGTCGTGAAGATGAAGCCAGGCGCCATAGAGCGGATCGCATCGACAACGGCTTCGTCAGATGCGATATAGCCGCCCATTACGCCATAGGCTTTCGCCAGCGTGCCTTCGATAATGTCGATGCGGTCCATCACACCATCGCGCTGGGCAACGCCTGCGCCTTCATGGCCATACATGCCAACAGCATGAACTTCATCAAGATAGGTAATCGCGTTAAACTCGTCTGCGAGGTCGCAGAGTTCTTTCATCGGCGCGACATCACCGTCCATAGAATAGACAGACTCGAACGCGATAACTTTCGGACGGTCAGGATCGTCATTTTCCATCAGCGCACGCAGATGACCGAGGTCATTGTGCTTGAAGATACGACGGTCGCAGCCTGAACGACGAATACCCTCAATCATGGAGGCGTGGTTCAGCGCGTCAGAATAGATGATGACGTCCGGAAGAATCTTAGCGAGCGTCGAGAGCGTCGCTTCGTTAGACACATAGCCGGATGTGAAGAGGAGCGCTGTTTCCTTACCGTGAAGGTCAGCCAGCTCACGCTCCAGATCTACGTGGAAACGGGTTGTGCCGGAGATGTTGCGTGTACCGCCAGAGCCAGCGCCGAACGTATCGACAGCTTCGTGCATCGCGTTGATCACGTCATCATCCTGGCCCATGCCAAGATAGTCGTTTGAGCACCAGACGACGATGTCTTTCTCTTCGCCGTGCTCGAAACGCGCAGTCGCACGCGGGAAAGACCCACGGTGACGCTTCAGGTCAATAAATACGCGATACCGCCCTTCTTCGCGAATGGTGCTGATCGCTTGCTCGAAAGCCTCGAGATGCTTCATTATATTTTCCTCGCGGGTGGACGTCTGGTGGTCAGCGCCCAGTATCTGGCGAACACATTACCCAAATGATCACAAAAAGAAAAAGGCCGTTTCGCCGCATGTGACAATCTAAACGCAGCGTTTTTTGGACCCATTTTGGGAATATGCCCGTTTCCTCCTCATAGACTACTGTTTTTTATATTTTTTTAGCGTCAAAACAGCAAGAGATACCTCACTACACTAAAATGCCTGTATGTGCAAAGAATTGCCCCGTGCGACCTTTTTACCGCTCAGAATCAGAAGTCTTCTACAAAACCGGGCGATTTTTCAGTAAAATTTGCGGTGAATACAAAGGCCGATGCAAACTTTGCATGTTACGACGTGAGCTGGAAACCCGGGTGGAGACTAAGCTATGTTCAGATTCGTGACCGTGATTGCAGGTATTGCAGCCCTTGGCCTGGCGGCCTCAGCGCAGAATGCATCACAGATTGCGAGCGTTCGGGCCGGTCACTCCTGCGCCGGATGCAATCTGTTTCAGGCCAACCTCTCCTATCATGATCTGCCCGCGCTGGATCTCTCCGGCTCACGCCTGCGCCAGTCTGACCTCAGCCTCTCCACGATGAATAACGTCGATTTCGAAGCGAGCGACCTCTCCATCACGAATCTGTTTGGTGCACGCTTCACTGGCGCAAACTTTCACGATGCGAATCTCAGCCGCTCTATTATGGTTGGCGCGTATTTCGGCGGCGCAAATCTGACAGGGGCAAATCTTTCAGGCGCAAACATCTCCGGCGCTGAACTCGAGACAGCGCGCGGGCTCACCCAAAGCCAACTCAACATGGCATGCGGAGATGCAGCGACGACGCTGCCAAACGGCCTGTCTGTGCCCTCCTGCGCACACTAAATCTGCATAACTGCCATCCCGCCGGTCCTTACATGGAATTAAGTCGACGGCCTTTCCCAGTATGTTATCAACAGCGCATGAAACTTTTCAGCGCTCTTGCCTGTACTGTTATTGCGGCCTCCGGGTTGCAGGCTCACGCCTTCCTTTTTGATGGCGGGACAACGATCATGTATCAGCCGCGCATTGGCGGCCAGCTGAATGGAAGCAACTTCACCGGCGCCAATCTGAACGGGCGCACGATGAATAACGCGCAGTTCGTCAACTGCAATTTGACCAACACTTCACTTCAGGGGGCTCACGCGCCGCGCGCGCATTTCGCTGACTCCCGCCTCTACCGGACAAATATGTCCCGCGCCCACCTTGAAGAGGCCCGTTTTACAGAACTTACTTTGGACGAAATTCAGGCTAACCAGATTGATGCGCCAGCGCTCAATATGATGGAAGTCGTGATCGCACGTTCGAACTTCTCAGACGCTTCGCTCGTCGCAGCAAACCTTGCTGGCGTGGACGTCTCTGAATCCAACTTCCGCAAAGTGAAATTCATCAGCGCCCATCTGGCCGATGTCCACTTCGACACGTCCAACCTGAACGAGAGCGACTTCTCGGCTGCATCTCTCACAGACGTGGGCTTTGTGAATGTCGACCTGACGCAAGCAAGCTTCATTGGCGCGACACTCGCCGATGTGGACTTCAACGCCGTTATCCTAGGCGATGTAAGCTTCCTGGATGCGCGGATGTTCGACATTCGGTTTGAGAATGCCGAAGGCCTTACACAGGCCTCCTTCGAAGGTGCATGTGGCGTGAGCGTACGTGGCCTGCCTGAAGGCGTGACCCTGCCGGTCTGCCAATATTCGGGCTTCAGCGCCGAAGACTAATCTTCAGGCGCTGTCCTGTGCCGGGCATCAAGCCTTCGACTGCCCCTCATCCAGCCTTGGAAACAATCCCACAACCGATACGCCTGACAGGTTATCTCTCGCATACTGCCCCAGCGTCCCAATGACCTTGCGGGTATTCTCAGGCGCTGCATCGAGCTCTTTCACAAACCCGTCCAATGCAGACTTTGACTTCATTGACGCGATAGCTGCCCAATTTGCCGGGATACTCGCAAAACCGCCCATAAGATTTCTCCTCTGTCAGAGCATTATGCCCTTTCGGGCTAACCACAAACCATCTGTGATCATTTGATCACTTATCGCCGAAGAATAAGGCGAAATTGCGGCAATGTGATCATTTGCTTACAAAATTTCTACTCACGGCAAAATTGACTTCAGCGGTTCGCGCAACGCGAAGAGTCTGCTACCTGTTCCGGCATGTCCATTTTGGAAGGGGTGACTAATGGCTGAACTTTTTAGCATTTCCGGGCTTTCGACCCTGCTGGTTCTGATCCTGCTACAAGCCGTACTTGGCTTCGATAATCTTCTTTATATCTCGATTGAATCAAAGCGTGTCGGCGAAGAAGGCGGCAAAGCTAGCATGGTTCGACGCTGGGGCATCGGCCTGGCCGTTGCGTTCCGGATTGTGTTGCTGGTTATCATTGTGAGCCTGTTTTCAGTGCTCGCAGCGCCGTTTCTAACGATCCCTCTGACAGGTATTTTCGAAGCCGAATTCAACCTTCAAAGCCTCGTTACGCTGTTTGGCGGCGGCTTCATTATCTACACCGCGATCAAAGAGATTTCGCACCTGCTCGCGGTTGAACATATCGAGCACACTGAAGGCAATAAGAAAAAATCGGTTGTTCAAGCGATCACGATGATCGTCTCCATGAACCTGGTATTCTCATTCGATTCAATTCTGTCAGCCATGGCAATTGCGAACACCCGCAATGAGGCTGGCGACATTGAGTATCAGGTTTGGATTATGGCCGTGGCCATCATCCTGTCTGGTATTGGAATGATCCTGCTCGCAGATCGCGTCGCGGAATTCCTGAAAAAGAACCGGATGTATGAGGTTCTGGGCCTCTTCATCCTGTTTATTGTAGGTGCCCTGCTCGTATCAGAGGGCGGCCACCTGGCTCATATGAAGGTGTTTGGCTATGAAATTCACGCCATCGAGAAGTCTACCTTCTACCTTGTGATTTTTGTTCTGGTCGTGACGGACATCATCTCCACTAAGTACCAGAAACGGCTTTGGGCTCAGCGGGAGGCTGAACTCCGCAGCGGAGGTAGCGAGCACGCAGCCGCCGAGGCGGCCGAGGCTGCTATGCGTGGAAAACACTGAGAGAGGTAAGATCATCAATCCGGCCTTATTTTATTATCAGATCGGCATGCGCAGAATGTCCTGATAGGCCTTGATGACCTGATCACGAACGGCGACGACGGTTTCCAATGTGGCTTCGGCTGCGGCAACCGCCGTCACCACATCCACAAGGTCAGCGCGGCCTGTTGCCGCCTGCACCATAGCTGTCTCTACAGTCTGCCCAGCACCGGATGCTGCGGACACTGCCTGATCCAGCATATTTCCAAAGCCTGCGCCCTGAGCCTCTTGAGCCGAGCTACTGTTCGGTGAGTTTGCGATTGTACGCGCTGTATCGAGATAGGCGCGGGCAGCAGCTAGAGAATCAATAGCCATGAGATCTTATCAACTCCAGTTTAACCGCGACGCAGAAGGTCCAGCGCGCGATTGATCATCGCTCGTGAGCCTTCGATAATGTTCAGATTCGCTTCGTATGTGCGCTGCGCTTCGCGAATGTCAGCCATCTCGATCAACGTCTGAACGTTTGGAAGCTTCACAAATCCGTTCTCATCCGCAGCCGGGTGCGTGGGATCATACTCGACAGGAAAGTCGCTCTGATCCTGAGCTGTACGAACAACCTGCACGCCATGCGCGCCGGTTTCACGATCAACCATTTCCCGAAACACCGGCATGCGGCGCTGGTACGGGTCACCGCCTGGCGTATCGGATGTAGAGTTCGCGTTCGCGACATTCTCGGCAGCAAGACGGATACGCACAGTTTGCGCACGAAGCCCCGTAGAGGCAGCGGAAAGTGCAGAAAAAAGATCAGCAGACATGTGTTCTAACCTTCACCTTAAACCGTCATCAGGTCGGAGACCGTGATGCGAGCCGAATGAGTGAGAGCCCTTTCTGATAAAGGCTCAATGCCGTGTCGAAATCAGCGCGTGTCTGATTGAGACGCAGCATTTGTTCTTCAACGACAACAGCGTTGCCATCCATTGTGACTTCGCTGTCCGGCGTCGAAAGCGTGCGCACCTGAGGCGCTGGCGCTGCCGTACCCTGAATGTGTCCATTTTGCGTGGTCGCCAGCCCTACACTTCCAACCGATGGCTGGCTGTAGCGACTAAGCGAACGCTCGAATGCGGCCTGATCCACATCGTTCGGGACGTAACCCGGCGTATTCGCGTTCGCGACGTTCTCCGCAACAGTCTTCTGACGCGTCTCAAGCATGTTGAGGCGGTTGTTCAGAAGCTGGAAAACAGAAAGATCGCTCGGCAATATCATTCCGGTAAATTATGCCGAGTCAGTTAATACCTGATTAAACCTACTTAACGGCACTCAGGTGCAACCGGTTAACAGCCCGTTAACCAATGCGCCCCAGAACTCTTAACAAAGCTTAACGGCCAGAATGGCCTATAAGAGGCGTGGTATGGATACTGTTACCGCAATGCGGGCACTCGCGGCACTGGTATTGGTGCTTGGCCTGATCGGCGGCCTCTATTGGGGCCTGCGCCGTTTCACCTCTCTCACACCCGGCGTTTCAGACAGCGGAGAGCTGCGCGTGAAATCCTGGCGCCCGTTCGACAGCCGCAAAAAGCTCGCTGTTGTTCAATGGGGTGATGAGGAGTTTCTGATTCTCACCGGCCAGACGCAGGACACTCTGATCTCCAGTCGCAAGGTACAAGGCGACGTATCCGCCGAATCCGGAGAAGAGAACTGATATGTTGCGTATCACTGGTCTTCTGATTCTCGGCTTGATTGCTGCTGCAGGGCTTCCGGCTCTGGCACAGGAAGTCACGGTCGATCTTGGCACTGGTGCGGGCCTGAACCGCAATATCGTTCAGCTGATCGCAATCATCACCGTGCTCAGCCTTGCGCCAAGCATTCTGGTGATGACAACAAGCTTTGTACGTATCGTTGTTGTTCTGTCTCTGCTGCGAACAGCCATCGGCCTTCAACAAAGCCCGCCAAACGCTGTCATCATTTCACTCTCGCTGTTCCTGACTGGCTTCGTCATGGCGCCGACATTTGGTGAGGCATATCAGTCTGGTATCGCGCCTTACATGTCTCAGGCTATCGATGTTGACGACGCCATTCCGCGTACGCTTGCGCCTGTAAAAGCCTTCATGGGTGAGCATGTAAACGAGACCGATCTGGAACTTTTTGTAGGCTTTGCGAACCTTGAGACGCTTCCGGATACTGCCGCCGAAATGCCATTCGAAGTGCTGGCCCCTGCTTTCATGATCTCCGAACTGAAGCGGGCGTTCGAGATCGGCTTCATGATCTTCCTGCCCTTCCTCATCATCGACCTTGTTGTCGCCTCGATCCTGATGAGTATGGGTATGATGATGCTGCCGCCAGTGACGATATCGCTGCCGTTCAAACTGATATTCTTCGTGCTGGTAGATGGTTGGCGATTACTGACGGGGTCTCTTGTTGAAAGCTTTATCGCGGGGCCGCCCGTCCCCTAAACGGACTTCCAGAACGCTTGAATGATAGCGCCGGCCTGTTCCGGCGCTTCGACGATGCCCCAATGTCCGCAATCTCTGAGGATATGTAGCGGATATCTCCATTCTCGCTGAAAGCGCTCGGCAACCTCCATCCCGACGAACGGGTCATGTTCGCCCCAGATCACGCATCCCTTTTTCGGTAAATTGCGAAGGTCTGCCACCCAGTCGCCGGAGAACCGTAATCCCGTCGCCGAGCGATACAATCTCAAAATCGAGCTACGCATGCGCGCATCAATCGCGCCGGCTTCCTCGTCGACAATGTTTTCCGGCATACCAGCTTTTTGAAGCACTTCGCCCAACTTCAGAAAGCGCCAGGACGCCATCGAGGCTTCACCCAGAGCAGGCGTCGCCCAGAGGCGTGCCATACGATGCCCCTTATACTGACCATCAATCAGTGCGTTCGCGACAACAAAGCTTTTTACGAGATCAGGTCTGAGACTGGCCGCGCGCAGGGTCAGAAGCGCGCCCCAGTCATGGCCGACGAGGCGGACCTGACCACCCTCGCCTGCATGGTAAGCTATCTGCTCTATGAGCCAGTCAACATACTCGTCTTTGGTGCACCCGAAGCCATCTGGAACAGTCGCAGAAAACCCGGGCAAAGACAATTGGACCGTTTGCGCCTCTTCCAGCCCCAGATGAGGCAGAAGCGGCGACCACATATTCGCGGTGTCCGGAACACCATGAACGAACAGGGTCTTCATGTTTTTACGCCGGGTTATATCCTCGCTATTCGAGGTCTTCCTTCAGAATAGTCATCTGGAACTGGTAAGACGTCTCGCCTTCTTCCTCGATACGGAAGAGCAGCGCGATGAACTCGTTGTCGAGATATACCTCAAGCGAGTCAGACGTTTTTTCACGCGACTCGACCCGAATAGCCGGATTGAGCTGGGCTTTGAGATAAGCCTCTACGCGGGATGTTTCTTCTGGGCTCATTAGAGAATCCTTTTCTTGAATCTGGGCGACACAATAGTCCGGTTTGAGTCATAAAAAAAACCAGCTGGCAGCGGATAATTTCCGCTTTCCAGCTGATTTTGAGCTTGTTTCGATGGAGTTCAGAGCCTGCGATCAGGCTTCGTCGTAAAAGTTCTGGTTCATGCTCTCGGCTTTGCCGCAACACGGACCACCCACCGGACGCGCAGGAACACCTGCAACTGTGCAGTTCTCACTGACCGGTTTCAGCACGACGCTGCCTGCACCGATAACGGCGCCATCGCCGATATGAATATTGCCGAGCACTTTCGCGCCAACACTGACAAGCACGCCATTTCCAATTTTCGGGTGACGGTCATCAATCTCTTTGCCTGTGCCGCCAAGCGTCACGCCCTGCATGATGGAGCAATCGTCGCCAACGACGGTCGTCTCACCGATCACAATGCCGGTCGCGTGGTCGAACATTACACCCGAACCGATCTGCGCTGCCGGATGAATATCTACGCCAAAGAGCTCTGATACACGCGACTGGAAGAAAAACGCCAGCGTGTCGCGGCCTTCATTCCAGAGCCAGTGCGCAACCCGATGCGTTTGCAGCGCCTGAAACCCTTTGAAGAAGAGAAACGGCTGAAGGAAAGACCGGCATGCGGCATCCCGATCCAGAACCGCGACCATGTCGCGTTCGGCAGCTGCCTCCAGCACCGGGTCCGCATTATAGGCATCATCAAAGATTTCGCGGATCTGCAGCGCATTCATTTCAGAACCGGCAAGCTTCTGCGCAAGGAAGTAAGACAGCGCATCGCGAAGATGGTCATGGCTGAGAATCGCCGCGTTCAGCAGGCTGGCGAGCGTTGGCTCCTCAGCCGCGCTTGCTGCCGCTTCGAAGCGAAGCCGCTTCCACACAGGCGGCATAGCCCCCGTCGTTTCAGGCATTGCGGGGCTGATTTCGGTCTCAATAGTCATAGACCTCTCCTATCGGTTCAGACACGGAATGCCTGTTTGTCATCACAGTTTGCCTATGTGGTGACTCAATTTCAATAAGGCAAACCTAAACAAGTCTGTGAGGTTTAAGTGAATTAACCACCCAGCGATCACGCTGACCCTGGCAGGTATTCACCCTTTCCGTCACTCTCGGGAACGTTTTTTCCGCCCATCATGTTCCGCAGTTTCATACCAAGTGAGAACATGGCTGGCGAGAAGTAGAGTGCCAGCAATGCCGAGCCGCCGACACCCACAGCAATAGAACTCGCCAGAGGCAGCCAGAACATATCCTTGGTGAGAATGAGCGGCACGAACCCGCCCATCGTGGTGAGCGTTGTCGCCACAATATGACGGCTCGCCTGCACCACAGTATCCACCTGCGCATCAATATCGCCCGCACGTGCGGCAGGATTTACCTGCAGCGCAGACAAAACGACAATCGTACCGTTGATGGCGATCCCCAACAGTCCCATAGCGCCGATAATGGCGTTGAAGCCCATTGGCAGACCGAACGCCCAGACACCAATGAAGGCGATCCCAATGGACAGGAAGCCAGACAACAGAACCAGAAATGACTTGCGGAACGAGTTGAACACCAGTGCGACACACCCCGCCATGGCGATAACCAGCGGCAACGCTGCACCAAAGAGATTACCCATCGCATCGCCGCGCTCTGCTGCCTCACCGCCCAGCACAATCTCATAGCCTGGTGGCAGCTCAAAACCCGCCTCATCCAGCTGGGCCTGAAACTCGGTAAACACCGGCGCTGGCAAAGCATACGGCTCGATAGAGGCGCGAATAATGTTCGAACGCACGCCATTCCGGTGTGTGATCACCGCGATTTGGGGGGCAAGCTCCAGATCGCCTAACGCAGCAATGGGCGTTCCCATCGGATTGTTCGGCCCGACACCGACACGCGCATCTCGCAGACTGGACAGTGTGCCCCGACGCTCTTCCGGTGCGATCACGCGAACAGGAATTTCTTCAACGCCCTCAAGAACACTGCCCGCACGAACGCCTTCGAGCTCGGCATTCATATCAGCGGAGATATCCTGCAGACGCACCCCTGCGAGATCAGCCGCCGCTTCGTCTGCCATCAGACGAATGGTTGGCGCACCCGTCTCAATCGTAGACCAGGAATAGGTCACGCCGCGCACATCATTCAAAATACGCCGCGCCTCCTCACCCAGTTCGTTGAGCGTCATGATATCAGGGCCGTTCACGAAGAACTCTATAGGCGCGTTTACCGGCGGCCCCTGCTCGAATGGCAGCGACAGGAAGCGGGCCTCCGGAAACTCGTCGCGCAACTCCATTTGCAATGTTGGCACAATCTGACGGGTCTGGGCCGCTGACGATGTGGTCACCCACCCCGCCGCAAAGCCGGACACTCCGCTCTGAAAATTGAACGCATTATAATAGACGCGCGGTGCACCCTCACCGATGGTCCAGTGCACGTCTTCAATACCCGGATAGCTGCGAATAATCTCAGTCGCCCGCTCTGTCAGCGCTTCGGCTTCGTAAATCGTCGCCCCAGGTGGCAATTGCACATCCAGCTGGAATTGATCGCGCTCTGTCTGCGGGAAGAATTGCGATGGCATCACCGCAGCCACGAGATACATGCCAAAGCCAAATAGAGCAAAACTCAGGAATAATGGCCCGATCGGAAAACGAAGTGATTGGCGCAGCGTCCAGCGATAGCCTTCGCTGAGGATCGGGAAGCTGAAACCGTCCCGCCACCAAACTGACTTTTCACCTTCAACGCGGTCGCGGTCGAACCAGCCTGCAAATGCTGGCACGACTGTCATAGCCAGGAAGAAGGACGAGCAGACAGCGAAGATCACCGACACGCCAATCATGCCTACGAATTCGCCCGCCCCGCCCGGCAGCATAGCGATCGGCGCAAACGCGAGCGCCGTCGTCAGCGTAGACGCAAAGAGCGGACCAAAGAGGTGGTGCAGGGACTGCTCGATAGCTTCAGAACGACCAAGACCATGCGCCCGCTTTTGTTCAATCTCGTCCACAACAACAATGGCGTTGTCGATCAACAGGCCAAGCGCAATGACCAATCCTGTCACGGACATCTGGTGCAGCGGCATATTGAATATCTGAAACAGGATCAGAACCAAACAGACCGAGAGCGGCAGAGCCGTTCCAACGATCAAAGCGGCACGCCACCCCATCGACACGAACAGCACGACGAACACGATCAATGCGGACACAAGGAGGTTCTTCGCGAGACCTTCCAGACGCTCTGTCGTGTAGCCGCTCTGGTCGAACAGAACATTTACCTCAATGCCGCGTGGCGCGTTTGCCGCAAATTCCGCGACAAGCTCGCGCGCACCTTCAGCCCATTGATCCACCCGGTTGTTCGGCTCGATATAGGCAGACACCATAATCGCTGGCCGGTCATTGCGACGCGCCAGCACATCCGGTGGCGACTGCTCTGTTTTTACGACGTCTGCGACATCGCCCACACGAATGGCCGAACCATCTGCACGCTGGATCAATGGCACTTCGCGTATGCGGGAAATCGACGTGAACTCGCCACCCACTTCGAGGCCGAGATTGATCTCGTTATTGCGGACCTGACCGGCAGGCGCTTTTGAATCAGCCTGCGCAATAAGACCGGCGACCTGACGCACGCTAAGTCCTGCTGCAGAGAGTGCTGCAGGGTCTATAACGACGCGTATCTCTTCGGTGACGAGACCAAAAACTTCGGTTTCTTCGGTACCCGCATAATTCTGAAAACGCTCTTCCAGATCGCGCGCCATACGGTTCATCACAGCGAGAGGCGCCTCACCTTCTCCGGTCCACTCAATACCTGCTGTAAGCGTTGATGCGCCAACATACTGGCGTCGTACCGTTGAGGGTTGCACGCCCTGAGGCATGTCTGCTGCGGCAAGGCCGACCTGTTGCCGGATAAGCGTCCAGGCTTCGTCCACACGAGACGGGCTCAAATCTTCGCGAATGCTCAGACGGATCTGTGAAACATTACCGCGCGATGTGGAGATCAACTCATCAATTTCGGTGAGTTCCTGAAGCCGCGTCTCAATCGGGTCAGTGACCAGCGCTTCAACACGCTCGGCATCAGCACCCGGAAAATATGTGAGAACGAAGCCGTAGCGCTCAACCAGCGTCGGGTCTTCCTGCCGTCCGAGATTGAGCAGCGCGCTAATGCCTGCCGCGACGATGATCAACACCATCAAAGCGGTCAGACGCGGAGTCCTGAAAAACAGCGTAGCGAGGCGCACAGTCTCAGCCCCCCATTGCGAGGTCTGTGTGGACGACAGGCGTGACATTCATTCCCGGCACGAGGCGATGAAGCCCATCCATAACGAACATGTCGCCATCGTGCAGCGCACCGCGAACGAAGACGCGGTCTGTTTCTGAATGAATGATGTCCACGAGCTGTCGATCAATCTGATGCGCGCCACCTTCGGCCTCACGCACAACATAAACGGCCCACAGACCGCGGCTCGCCTCTGTCAGCGCCGAAATCGGCACCCACACGCCGCGTTGGTCCAACTCTTCGCTCATGTTCAGGCGCGCAGTTGCGCCCGGCGCGATACCGGTTGCTTCGGGAAGTTCGAAAATCGCGGTCACTGTTCTACCATTGGTCTCAATCACGCCCGTGATTGCTTTAAGACGCGAAGAGACCTCGCGCCCCTGTATGCTGATCGAATAATCGTCATCAACTGAAAGACGTGACGCCACGTCAGGCGGTAAGCCGATACGCACTTCGGGCACACCAATTTCGACAAGCTGCAGCATTGGCTGCCCCGGCGCTGCGATAGCTCCCTCATCCACGCGGCGCTCTGTGATGACGCCGGCGAATGGCGCACGGATGGACGCCAGCTCAATCTGTACCCGTAGAGTTTGCGCCTGGGCCTCGGCCGCAGCGAGGCGAGCATTTGCAGCATCAACCTGCGTCTGCACTTCATCAAAGCTCTGGCTGGAAAGCAGATCGCGCTCGATCAGAAAAGCCTGACGCTCTCTGGTCGTTTCAGCGAGTTGAACGGCCGCCTGCGCCTCGGAAATCTGCGCATTAGCTGCAAGCAAACGCGCATTCAGAGCTCGGGTATCAAGACGAGCCAGGACCTGATTTTCAGAAACCGAATCACCAATATCGACATTGATCGACGTGATCCGGCCACCGGTCTCGAAGCCAAGGGCGCTGGACCGACGGGCCAGCACGATGCCAGTGAACTGCTCATCAAGTACCAGCGTATCGCGATACACGACAGGCGCAGCATTCACACTCAGCGCACGGGCACGCTCGGTCGGAATATTAACCGGACTTTCCTCTCCGCGCTGAACGTAGATAAACCCCGCAACCGAGAGAACCGCCACACCGATGACAGCAAGAAAGATTAGCCCACGGGCAAAAGAAGGCTGCTTCGCCCCATCCTGTGACATCGCACAGCTCCTCAGAAATTTCTGAAGAACATATATATCATTGAACACCGTTAGAAAAGTGAACGGTGTTCTTTTTAATTTGAAAAAGGGGTTTTACGCCTGCATTTTTGCCGGGTTTTGAATGCCGCGAACCAGCTGGTCTGCGGAAAATTCCAGCACTTCCTCGACGGTCATCTGAGAGCCGTCCGCGCGCGTCATGAATACAGCAGGTTGATGTATCAGCGCTTTTGCAATGCCATGCATAGACATAGCGATCGAGATCGCCGCCATATGACAGTCCAGATCAGGACGGAAAACACCCTGCGCGACGCCATCACGCAGACCATCGCATAAAAAGCGGAAAGCGACTGCACTTGGCGTGTTTTCATCCTGCATTAGCTCCGACTCGTCGGCGCAGTCGTCAACCGGACCGGACGTTGGCGTGAAGGCCGCAACATAATGGTGCGGCTTCTCCATCGCTGTACGCACATATGCTTTCGTGCAGTCTTTCACGAAAACCCAGCTGGACGGCTCGTCGCCAATCGCAGATTCGATGTTACGCACAAGGCGCATGAAGAACGCCTCTTTGAGGCATCCAACGAGTTCGGTCTTGGAGGCGAAATACTTGTAAATTGCGGAAGGCGAATAATCGATCTCGTCCGCAAGACGGCGAATCGACAGGCCTTCATAGCCTTCTTCCGCGAAGACGCGCTCTGCCGCTTCAAGAATCGTCTGACGGACTTTCTCGCGGCGGCGCTCTGCCGGCGTTTCCAGTTTTCTCTCTTGGGAATCAGGTGCAAATGTTGAGATATCTGAGTTCATTCCCAAGTGTGTAACTCAGTTTCAGGCGTAAAGACAGCCTTCACGCGCACGACAACACAGCACCTCAAGGAATTTCAATGAGCGATCCGGTCTTCAAACTTCCAGAAGCAAACGCCTGCCTCAGCACAGCCAGCACACCGGAGACCAGCGCAAAAACCTTGCTCAGCCAGCGGCGCTCGACGCCCGTAAAGCTGATGAAGCCGGATGCGAACAGCCCCGACGAAGCGACGCTGCAGAACATCATTTCAACTGCGATGCGTGTGCCCGACCACCGCAAGCTTGAGCCTTGGCGACTGCTGGTCATCAAAGGCGAAGCACGTGAAAAACTGGGCACATTGCTTGCCGAGAGATACGCAGAACTCAATCCTGACGCCAGTGACGCAGCGCTCGCTGAAGAGCAAAATCGCCCAATGCGCGCACCGCTTTGCGTCACGGTTATTTCCAGCCCCGATCACACACACAAAACACCGGTCTGGGAACAGGAATTGTCTGCAGGCGCCCTGTGCATGAACATGCTTTATGCGACGCATGTTGCAGGCCTCTCTGCGAGCTGGATTTCAGAATGGTGGGCATTCGATGAAAAAATCGACCGAGCGCTGGGCCTGCAAACAGGCGAACGCATTGCCGGACACATCTTCATTGGGCAGGCGAGCGTCAGCGAACTGTCTGAACGTCCTCGCCCGTCCTACGCAAAGAAGGTATCAATTTGGGGCTAAGCCCGCTCAACCGCGACCGCGATATGGCGCAACACCCGTTTCAGGCACCCAAAGGCCTGACGGAATTTCGCCAGACTGCCAGAATACATCAATTGGAATACCACCGCGCGGATACCAGTATCCTGCGATACGGAACCATTTGGGCGCTAGCAATTCTGTAAGACGCTTCGCGATGTAGAGCGTGCAATCTTCATGGAACGCGCCATGGTTGCGGAAAGACTGCAAGAACAGCTTCAAGCTCTTTGATTCTACGAGAAATTCATCCGGCGCATAGTCGATTACGATATGGGCAAAATCAGGTTGCCCGGTTACCGGACAGAGCGAAGTGAATTCTGGCGCAACGAAACGCGCGCAGTACAGCATGTCCGGATGCGGGTTCTGCACACGCTCTAACTCCGCCTGTTCTGGCGTCGCCGCTGCATCAACCTTTTCACCGAGCTGATCCAGCCCCGTATAAATATCGTTCTGGCTCATCACGCCGGTCCCATAAGAAGTAAGTAAATATAGACGCAATAGCCGAGCAGCAGCACACCGCCCTCCCATCGCGCGAGTTTGCGCCCTGTGAATGCAAACAGGACGAGGAAGAACATAGACAGGATCAGGCCGCCAAGATCGCGGCTCACACTGATCTGATCAAGCGGAACGTTAAAGGGCATAATGCCTGACGTAATACCCAGAATACCGAACACGTTGAACGTGTTGGAGCCAAGCACGTTGCCAAGCGCGACATCCGGCTTTTTCTTCAGCGCCGCCATGACGCAGGTCACGAGCTCTGGCAGGCTGGTACCGATTGCAATGATGGTAATGCCGATCACGGTTTCAGACAGCCCGACCATGCGCGCGAGCTGCACACTGCCGTCGATCAGAAACTTCGCACCCAATACGATACCAAGAAGCCCGCCAATCGCCATTGGAATAGCCAGCAATAGCGGAACGTGCGCATCCATGATCTCTGCTTCGTCACGGTGCAGCTCAGCTGTATCGCTATGGCCGCCCTGCTTGCGGTCACTGTAGAAGCTGTAAATGATGATGCCGACCAGTGTGAGGAAAAGCGCAACACCAGTCAGACGAGAGGCGAACCCGTTGAAGTAGATGAGAGCCGCGAGCGC
>CENJ01033026.1_pt1 | contig 44521 bp, 36 predicted proteins | sample 356161 | NCBI WGS metagenome assembly CENJ01 (sample SAMEA2619531, study PRJEB7988) | marine metagenome | biome: marine biome (ENVO:00000447); feature: surface water layer (ENVO:00002042); material: "saline water (ENVO:00002010), including plankton (ENVO:xxxxxxxx)" | depth 5 m
TAGTCAAGTAAAAATTCCTGAGAATTCGGTAGTTCGTTCCCTTCCTGGTCAACACGTATATGCTTCGTTTATTGACTTATACACTAGCTTTGGAATAGATGAAATTGATCCCAAAACGACTCGGGGTCGAAGCACTCAATATAAAGCCAACCAAGAAGGGGGCTATTGGAATGATCATATCCTTGGCGACTACCAAGCCATTTCAGATTATTCTTACAACGAAAAAGAAGCAAAAATTTATCGCGAAGCTGGTTTTGGTATTGTGAATACCCATAGAGAAGACGGAATACATCGAGGCACAGGAGTCCTTGTAGCACTCACAGATGAAAAGTCGGAAAACGATCGAATACTTCTTTCACAATCCGCTGCTTATTATTCGTTTAGTAAAAGCAAACAATCCAACCAATCCTATCCCAGTTCTGTGATGGGAGCCATGGCCTTACATCGTCAAGTATATCATGACGCCAATTGGTATAGAACTGGAAACAGTCCAACCAAAGATTTAGACTTGGAAGCGGTATTGAATCAAAGGTCGCTACCGAAAATTTTTGAAGCCAACAATAAATTAAATGTGCTCCGCGCTGCAAAAGTTAGCACCGATCTTAAAGAGAATTGGATCATTAAAGCGAGTGGTCAGGAATTCGAACATCTAAACAGTTTGAAAAGCTATGGCAATAGTTTGATTTTACCATTGAATTTTCCCAAGCCGTATGATGTTAGCGATCCAGCCCTTTTAGAAAAAATCACCTTAGGACAAATGCGCGATTGGAATCAAGCTCCTACCAATCCTGCCAAGGTGGCAGCCGCTAAAATTCCATTTGCTATCACTATGGATGGAGCAGACAGTCCCGATACTTTTATTGAAAACCTACGTCGCGCTGTGGCTTATGGATTGTCAGAAAAACAAGCGCTTGCTTCACTAACCACAGTTCCTGCCAAATTGATCGGACAAAGTGAGTCTTTAGGGATAATTAAACCCAAAGCATGGGCTAACTTTATCATCACTTCAGGGCCTTTTTTTGAACTGGATTCCAAAATTTTGGACCATTATGTCAAAGGGAACCGTCACCGTATCAATGACGCTAAGCAGTTGGATTTGGATGGAACCTATACTCTTCAATTGGATACTCATGCTTTGGAACTAGAACTTGAAAACAGTACCCAGGAAGAAGAAATTGAACTCACCGTAATGGAGGGAGAAGTGGAATGGGAAAATACCATCAAATACGAAGATGGACAACTGAATATAACTTTAAGTAATGCCGAAGGTCTGTCTGCAATACTCGAAGCCAAGGTAAAGCAACCCGGTATGTTAAAAGGAACAGGAATTGGTTTTGTTGGAGACCCCATACAGTGGAACGCCTCGCTTAAAGAAGAGGAAAATAAAGAACGCTTTTTGGTCTTCAAACCAGCCACTACTTCCTATCCCAATAATGGATTTGGATTTAAAAAAAGACCGCAGCAAGTCCGTATATTATTTAAAAACGCAACCGTTTGGACCAATGAAGTAGAAGGTGTTTTGTCCAATGCTGATGTTCTGATTGGCAATGGGAAAATCATTGCCGTGGGAACCAATCTCAGCGATACAACAGCAACTGTGATCGATGCCACTGGAAAACATATCACGAGTGGTATCATTGATGAACACTCACATATTGCCGCCTCCAGCATTAATGAGGGGGGTCACAATTCTTCTGCTGAAGTGACTATAGAGGATGTTGTAGACCCAGACGACATCGATATTTATCGTAATCTTGCAGGAGGAGTAACGACCATCCAGATTCTACACGGCTCTGCCAATCCTATTGGGGGACGGTCTGCAATAATCAAATTAAAGTGGGGCGAAACAGCTGAAAATATGTTATTTCCCAATGCAGATCCCTTTATCAAATTTGCCTTGGGAGAAAATGTGAAACAATCCAACTGGGGCAGTTACAATCGTTTCCCTCAAACCCGAATGGGCGTGGAACAAGTATTTGTGGATTATTTCCAACGGGCTAAAGAATACGGAACAGAATGGACACAATACAATCAATTATCAGCTCGTCAGAAAAGATACACAACCCAACCGCGCTACGATATAGAAATGGAAACCCTCTGGGAAATTTTAAGAGGTGATCGTTTTATCTCATGCCATTCCTATGTTCAAAGTGAAATCAATATGCTGATGAAAGTCGCGGAACGTTTTGGTATTCGAATCAACACCTTCACTCATATTCTAGAGGGCTATAAAGTGGCTGATAAAATGGCAACTCATGGGGCTGCGGGGTCTACCTTCTCCGATTGGTGGGCCTATAAATATGAAGTAAAAGATGCGATTCCCTACAATGGAGCAATTATGCACCGTGCGGGAGTCAATGTAGCTTTCAACTCCGATGATTCAGAAATGTCTCGACGCTTAAATCAAGAAGCTGCAAAAGCAATCAAATACGGTGGAATTTCTGAAGAAGATGCCTGGAAATTTGTAACCCTAAATCCAGCTAAAATGCTACACTTAGACGATCGTATCGGAAGTCTTAAAGCCGGAAAACATGCCGATCTGGTTCTTTGGACCGATCATCCCATGTCTGTTTATACAAAAGCAGAAAAAACACTAGTAGATGGAATTGTCTATTATGATGCGGAACGCGCCAAAACACAACTGGAAAAAATCGCTGAAGAAAAGAAAGAACTGATTGCCCAAATGGTTCAAGCTGCTAACAATGGTATGACCACACAAGCACCGATGAATCCACAGAAAAGAGAATTCCACTGTGAAACCCTTGACTAAAAAATTACAATGAAAAAAATCATATTATTAAGCCTGTTAGTGCCCTGTTTGATTCAAGCTCAACAAACTCCTGCTCCACCTCAAAACGAATCGATACTAATCAAAGGTGTTACTGCTCACATCGGTAACGGAGTTGTGATCGAAAACGCCGCAATCGGTTTTGACAATGGAGTGATCACTTATGTAGGTGCTACAGGGTCTGCTCCCTCAGGCTATGACCAGACTATTGAAAGCGACGGACAACACGCCTATCCGGGGTTTATTGGAATGAATACCACCTTAGGCCTTGTAGAAATTGATGCTGTTCGTGCGACGGATGATGAAGACGAACTTGGAGAAATGCTGCCCCATATTCGAGCTGCTATTGCTTACAATGCTGAGTCTCAAGTGGTAGAAAGCGTCCGCCCCAATGGAGTATTAATGGCTCAAGTAGCCCCACGAGGAGGCCGTATCTCCGGAAGCTCTTCGGTTATGCAACTTGATGCTTGGAATTGGGAAGATGCCTTGATGAAAGCCGATGAAGGAATTCATCTGCATTGGCCCAATCCCTTTTATCGTGGCCGTTGGTGGTTGGGTGAAGATCCTACTCTCAAACGAAATGATTCATACACCAAAGAAGTACAATCCATAGCAGATTATATGACCAAAGCTAAAGCCCATAGGGAAAAGCAAAATCCAAAACACCTTCCATATACCGCCATGAGCGGATTATTTGATGGAAGCAAAAGCCTCTATGTGCATGCCGACTACGGCGAACAAATTGAAGAAAGTATCGATCAACTAATGGGATGGGGTGTCAAAAAGATTGTCCTTGTGGGAGCACACGAAGCCCCGAAACAATTAGACCTGCTAAAACAACATGACATTCCAGTGATAATACCTAGGCCTCATCGGCTTCCGTACAATGAGGATGAAGCACTGAAAAGTACCTTTACGCTTGGAACAAAACTCGTAGAGGCAGGTATTACTGTTGCCATTGAAATGAGCGGTCGCATGGAACGAATGAATACTCGAAACTTACCTTTCTATGCTGGGAGTTTTGCTGCCTACGGGGTACCTTACGAAAAAGCCGTTGCCTTACTCACCTCTAATCCCGCTAAAATATTGGGATTGGAAAATGAGATAGGAACTCTTGAAGCAGGCAAAAGAGCCACCTTTTTCCTTTCCAAAGGAGATGCGCTGGACATGCGAACCAATATTTTGAGCCATGCGTATATTGATGGCAGGGCTATTAGTTTAGAGAGCCATCAGACCGAATTGTACCAGCGCTACAGCGAAAAAGTAAATTGACTGGAAATTCCAATACAAAAAAATCAACAAAAGGGGCGTGTCAAACACGCTCCTTTTTTTTAGATCTTTACCAAAATGATGGAAGTAAAAAAGATACAAAGCCGTCAAAACGAGGCATATAAAAAGTTGGCTCGACTCTTTCAAAGACCGAGAGAACGCAAAAAAACAGATAGTTTTGTCGTTGAGGGGCGACGAGAAATTGAACGCGCTTTGGTCAATGGGTATGAAAGAATGCAATGTTGGTTTCGAGAAGAATCTGTCCAACCCATCAGTGATAAATGCGCTGTTTTTGAACTGAAAAAAGAACTTTTTGATGCACTCAGTCAACGCAGTGGAAACGAGAATGAAATAGCTGTTTTCAAAACACGGCATTGGAGGCTTGAGAATCTAGACTTAACACCAAAATCAAAAATACTGGTCGCTGAAGCCCCAGAAAAACCAGGAAACATTGGTGCTCTTATGCGAACAGCTGCTGGGGCGGGGATGGATGCTGTTTTCATTGCCAACCCCAAAACGGACTTATATAATCCCCAAAGCATTCGCAACAGTTTAGGAGGCATTTTTTCAATTCCAGTAGTATTGGATTCTTCAGAAAAAATGATTGCCTATTTAAAGAATCATTCTTTTTTTATAGCCGCAGCAGTTTTGAATAACAACAGCATAAATTACACGGACTGTGAGTACAAGGCACCCTGGGCTATTGTAGTTGGAACCGAGGCTGAAGGCCTGCAGGCACAGTGGCTAGAGGTGGCAGATGCCTGTATTAGCATTCCCATGCAACCTCCCATTGACTCGCTTAACGTGTCCGTTGCTGCAGGAATTTTAATCTACAGCGCATTGGAATAGCAAGGATTTGACACGAAATTGGTACCTTAGTGTAGGATGATAGCTATTGACACAGAAAAAGAGAATAAAGAAATTGCACAGCAGTATAAAGAACTATTGCGCGTTAGCTATCAAACACTTTCTAATGCTGACAAAAAGCTAATTCGCACCGCATTTGATACAGCGGTTGATGCCCACAAAACCCAACGTAGAAAAACGGGTGAGGCCTATATATTCCATCCTATAGGTGTTGCCAAAATTGTAGCAGAACAAATAGGCTTGGATGCCACTTCCATTGCAGCCGCCCTACTCCACGATGTCGTGGAAGATACCGACTATACGCTTGATGATTTGGAGCGCTTAGTCGGCAGCACCGTTACCCGAATCGTTCATGGCTTGACCAAGATATCTCACCTTAAAAAAGATAAAGACGTTTCGTTGCAAGCAGAGAACTTCAGGAAAATGTTGCTAACGCTTCACGATGATGTCCGTGTGATTATTATCAAAATTGCGGATCGCCTTCACAATATGATGACACTAGACGGACTGGCCGAATACAAACAAGTGAAAATCGCTTCTGAAACCTTGTATATATATGCGCCCCTGGCCCATCGTATCGGATTATACAACGTCAAAACAAATTTAGAGGATTTGGGTTTCAAATACACCGAACCAGAGCAGTACGATCGGATTAAAATTAATATTGAAGAAGATAAAGTCGTTCAAGACGCCTATATCGAATCATTCACCAATTTGGTTCATGACGCACTCGATAAAGAATTACCAAAATATGAAATAAAAGGGCGAAGCAAATCGATTTTTTCGATCCACAAGAAAATGCTAAAACAAAATGTACCCTTTGAGCAGATTTTTGACAAGTTTGCCATTCGTGTTATCTATAAATCGAATCCCGCTGAAGAGAAATTTATCGCTTGGAAAATATACTCAATAATCACGGATCATTTTGTTCCTAACCCAACGCGACTTAGAGACTGGATCACTGCGCCCAAATCCACAGGCTACGAAGCCTTACATATTACCGTAATGGGGCCCGATCAAAAATGGGTGGAAGTACAAATCCGTTCTGAACGAATGCACGAAATTGCTGAAAGAGGCTACGCAGCGCACTACAAGTACAAACAAGGAGAACAAAAAGAAATTGGAATAGAAACCTGGTTGGATCGATTACAGGAGGTGCTAGAAAATAACAATACAGATGCTGTTGATTTTGTACAGGATTTTAAACTGAATCTCTATTCGAAAGAAATTTTTGTATTCACTCCTAAAGGGGAATTAAAATCGCTCCCTAAAGGGGCAACAGCTCTAGATTTTGCTTTTCATGTACATACAGAAATTGGGATTAAAACAAGAGGTGCGCGTGTCAATAACAAATTGGTTCCTCTGAGTTATCAGTTAAAAAGTGGCGATCAGGTAGATATTATTACGTCAGATAGTGTTAAACCCACCGCCAACTGGATAGATTTTGTAATTACTTCTAGGGCTCGCTCCAAGATCAAATCCTCACTTAATGAAGAGAAAAAGCGAATCGCCTCAGAAGGTAAAGAATCCCTTCGACGCAAACTCAAACATCTAAAAGTCACGATGGACGACAAATGCCTCCGTTACATGGTAAGGTATTTTAAAGTAAATACGTCGCAAGATTTATTTTATAAAGTGGGGGTTGGCAAGCTGAGTAATAAAGACATCAAGAATTTTGCAGGCGATTACACCAATACCTTCTTGACCTTTTTTAAAAAACGAATTAGAAATTTTCAAAAAAGGACAGGGCAAGCCAAGAACACGCAACCCATTCCCAACTATGACAAATTGGTGTTTGGGAAAGAAAAAGAAATGCTGGCGTATAGCCGAGCCCATTGTTGCAATCCCATTCCAGGAGACCCTGTTTTTGGTTTTGTCACTGTGGGAGACGGGATTAAAGTACATCAGAAAGATTGTCCCAATGCCATTGCCTTGAATGCCAACTATGCCTATCGCATCATTGATGCACGTTGGATGGACTCCTCCGCAGAGGAGTACTCTGCAAAGTTAATTTTATCTGGAATTGATAATATGGGACTAGTCAACGAAGTAACCCAGCTTATCTCCAACACCATGCATGTTGATATCAGTAAAATATCTTTTGAAGCAGAAGACGGAGTTTTTGAAGGCAGAATTAGTGTTCGTGTCAAAAATAAAACCATCCTCAAAAAGTTAGTAGATCACTTAAAGAAGCTTCAAGGAATTGAAAAAGTGATTCGGGATTAAGGGAGATACCTTATATTTGTTTTATGGCAACTCAGACCAAAAACCCACAAGAAATTGTAAAGGAGGTATTTGTTAACTACCTCAACAAGCATGGCCACCGCAAAACTCCAGAGCGTTTTGCCATCCTTTACGAAATATACGACAGTCAAGAGCACTTTGATATCGAGTCGCTCTATTTGAATATGAAAAATAAAAACTATCGTGTAAGTCGAGCCACACTCTACAACACCATTGAACTTCTTTTGGAATGCGGACTTGTTCGAAAACATCAGTTTGGTGGGTCCAACCAATCGCACTATGAAAAGTCATATTTTGATCGACAACACGACCATATCATTTTCACCGATTCTGGTGAAGTTAAAGAGTTCTGTGACCCACGTATTCAACAAATAAAAAAAACTATTGAGGACATCTTTGATATCGAAATTCACAACCATTCTTTATACTTTTACGGCACTAAAAAACAAGACACCAATTAGCAACACACCCCTATGGTAGATTTATTACTCGGCCTGCAATGGGGCGATGAGGGCAAAGGAAAAATAGTAGATGTTCTCACCCAGTCCTATGATATTATTGCCCGTTTTCAAGGGGGACCCAATGCGGGTCATACCCTTGAGTTTGAGGGGCATAAACATGTTCTCCATACAATTCCCTCTGGAATTTTTCATCCCACAGCAATCAATCTCATCGGTAATGGAGTGGTTATTGATCCTGTGATCTTTAAAAAAGAAATCGAAGGACTGTCTAGTTTTGAAATCGACTTTACTAAAAAGCTTTTAATCTCCAAAAAAGCTCATCTGATATTGCCCACACACCGATTGTTGGATGCTGCCTCTGAAACAGCTAAAGGAAAAGCAAAAATAGGATCTACGCTTAAAGGGATTGGCCCCACCTATATGGATAAGACGGGACGTAATGGCATTCGTGTGGGGGATATCCTTGCGGTTAACTGGGAAGATCGGTACCAAGCTCTTGTAAAGAAGCACATTCGGCTTCTTAAAAACTATAAAGTTGATTTGGAATACGATTTGAAAGAAATGGAAAAAGATTTCTTTTCGAGTTTAGACAGCTTAAAGCAATGCCAGATTGTTGATAGTGAAAACTATCTTCATCAAGCACAAAAAGCGGGAAAGAAAATTCTTGCAGAGGGCGCACAAGGCTCTCTATTGGATGTTGATTTTGGCACTTATCCTTTTGTAACTTCTTCCACAACAACTGCAGCAGGAGCCTGTACAGGGCTTGGAATTGCACCCAACACAATCCAAGATGTATTTGGAATTTTTAAAGCCTACACTACCCGAGTAGGAAGCGGGCCATTCCCAACCGAATTATTTGATGAGAACGGAGAACGGATGGGAAAAATAGGACATGAATTTGGGGCTACTACAGGACGGGCCAGACGCTGTGGATGGTTGGATTTGGTAGCTTTAAAATACGCTATACGTGTGAATGGAGTCACGCAATTGATGATGATGAAAGGAGACGTACTCTCTGGTTTTGCCTCCCTAAAGGTATGTACCGCATACAACACCTCGGATGGTCCGGTTGCTCATCTTCCATTTGATCTTTCAGATCCCAGCATCCAGCCCATTTGGAATGAAATCGATGGTTGGGAAGAAGACTTGACCGCCATGACCAATGAAACAGAATTTCCAGTCAATTTTAAATCCTACATCGATTATTTAGAAAAAGAACTGGAAACCCCTATTAAAATTGTTTCCGTTGGACCCGATCGCAAACAAACCATTTTCCGCTAAACATACTGGATTATGAAATCCTTGTTTTCTTTTGGTCTCAGTTTGCTTGTGACAACTTTCTCATGGGCTCAAGAGACTAAAATTATTGAAATCCAAAAAGCAGGAAGTTCCCAACAAGATCAAGAACGATTTCCAGGAGCAACAATCCTACTGAGCGACACCTCACAAAGGGTTCATCTATTTCATGAAGGGGCTCTGGTTGTCTCTGACCGTGCTTATTTTTACGCTAAACGCAACTTTTTTAAAGCGCAAGGAGAGGTTGTTTTTACCCAGGGAGATAGCCTCAAGCTGACGTGTCAATTTATAGAGTATGAAGGAGGAACACGACAAGCCAAAGCCTGGGGAAAAGTTGTCCTAAAAAAACCAGACATGACTTTAGAGACGGATACTTTGTATTTGGATCGGATCGCCAATAAAGCCTTCTACAATAGCTATGGAAAAATAGTAGATGAAGAAAGTACCTTGACAAGTAACAGAGGCATCTATTTTATGGATGAGAACAAATATCGTTTTCTCTACAACGTCAAAATCGATAACCCAGAATACAAAGTCAATGCGCAACAGCTAGACTATTTTACAGAGGTGGATTACGCCTATTTCTATGGACCCTCAACCATAGAAGGAATAGATTACACCATATTTAGCGAACGAGGGTTCTATAACATGAAAGCTCAAAAAGGAAATTTTGAAAAAAATGCACAAATTGATTATGACGGGAAGATAATTAATGGAGACAGTCTCTATTTTGAAAATGAAAAAGAATATGCTTCTGGAACCAATCGGGTTCGTATACTGGATACACTAAATCAATCCCTTATTCAAGGACATTACGGTGAAATATTTAAAGCTAAGGATTCTGCCATCATTACCAGAAGAGCTGTGGCAACAAATATTATTGAAAATGATTCTCTCTTTATCCATGCCGATACCCTCATCGCAACTGGACCAGATACCCAAAGAATTCTTCGTGGTTTTTACGATGTGAGAGTACTGAAGTCTGATATGAGAGCCAAGTCAGACTCCATTTATTTTAATGAAACCAATGGTCGAATACGATTGTACAAAAAGCCATTGACCAATAGAGAAAAAAGGGTGTTTACAGAAAAAGACCTTACCGGACGTAATCCTGTGATGTGGTTTGGCAATAGTCAAATGTCTGGAGACGAAATCGAGCTGCTATCTAACTTGCAAACCAAAAAATTGGATTCTCTGAAAATTCGAGGAAATGTATTCGTCATTGAAAAAGACTCTTTAAGCGACGATGGTTTTAATCAAATAAAGGGGGGATTGCTAAATGGTAGTTTTGAAGAAGGTGGTCTAGAAAACATCTATGTAGAGAAAAATACCCAAGTTATTTATTATCTCTATTCAGATGAAGACAATGAGCTTATTGGGATCAATAAAACATTGTGTAGTGCCTTAGAAATGCAAATGGGAGACGATGGCATTGAAAACATCACTTTTTTGGTCAGCCCTGGAGGCGATGTCTTTCCAGAATTCAAAATTGACCCCAATGAAAGAATATTTAAAGGGTTTCTTTGGAGGGATGAGGAACGTCCTAGAAGAAAGATTGATTTATTCAGTCAAGAAGACTTGGAGCTCATCCTACCTAAAATAAAAGGAATTTCTTTACCTGAAGAATTCAACGCTCCCCAAGAATGATAGCAGATTTTCTCCAATATCAAGCACGAACTACTCCCAATCCTTTAGGGATAGAAATCGCTAAAGCCAAGGGAAGCTATATATGGGATGAAAAAGGCAATAAATATCTAGACTTTGTTGCGGGAGTCTCGGCTTGCAGCTTGGGACATCGTCATCCAAGAGTCGTTCGAGCGTTGCGTCGTCAAAGTCGTAAATATTTGCACGTAATGGTATATGGGGAATTTGCCCAAGGCCCCTCCGTTCGCTTATCGAAAAAACTTATCAATGCCCTCCCCCAGCCCCTTGAACAAGTCTATTTAACCAATTCAGGAACCGAAGCAATCGAAGGGGCGCTCAAAATGGCGAAACGATATACCGGACGAGACGAATTAATTGGTGCATTGAATTCCTACCATGGAAGTACCCACGGTTCATTGAGTCTGACCGGTTATGAAGAAATTAAAAAAGGATACGGACCCCTGCTCCCCAACGTTGATTTTATTCGGTTTAATGCCGAAGAAGATCTTCATAAAATCGGCCACAAAACAGCGGCAGTAATTCTTGAGACCATTCAAGGAGGAGCTGGGTTTATACAGCCTGAAAAGGACTACCTAAAGGCCGTTAAGGAACGTTGTGAAGCTACCGGGGCATTGCTCATTTTAGACGAAATTCAACCCGGCTTTGGGCGAACTGGAGCCTTATTTGCCTTTATGAATAGTACTATTGTTCCTGACATCCTTGTCATGGGCAAAGGCATGGGCGGAGGGGTTCCTATTGGGGCCTTTGCCAGCTCCAAAGAGATCATGGAATGCCTGACCATCAATCCCAAACTGGGGCATATTACTACTTTTGGTGGTAATCCACTCATTTCCGCTGCAGCAGAAGCCACTTTAAGTACCATATTGGAAAGTCGGCTAATGGAGCTGATCCCAGAAAAAGAAGCTTTATTTCGAGAGTTGTTACATCATCCAAAGATTAAACAGATCAATGGAACTGGCCTCATGCTAGCCCCTATTTTTGTCAGTGCAGAGGTAGCAAATCAAGTTGTTTTACGTTGTTTGAAAGAGGGATTGATTCTCTTTTGGTTATTATGGGAAAAAAAAGCAATTCGAATCTCGCCACCCCTTACCATATCTACGTCTGAAATAAAAAAAGGATGTCACATATTGCTCCATGTTTTAGATACATTGCCCGACACTGTTAATTAATTTGTTGAAAACAAAGACTTGGAAGGCCAACTTTGGGGTATAGGGTTATCTACCTTAGTTCAAACTAAGAAATCCATGTACGACGAATTTTCGGACCCTGCTGGAGCAAGTGTCATCAAGTTTGAGCAAATGCTCAAAACAGATAAAATACAATACTTCGACGCCCAAGAATTCGAGACTATCACCCAACATTATCTTGATAATGGCCAAAATAATATGGCCAAACGGGCTCTAAAACTTGGATTGGAACAGCACCCAAACAACATTGAATTACTCTTAGTCAAAAGTGAACTTTTTGTATTTGATTCAGAGTTCAGTGAAGCTGAGTCATTACTTAACCTAGTAGATCAATTGTCGCCACAAAATGAAGAGGTCTTTCTTCAACGGGCCAACATACACTCCAAACGAAAGGAACACCAAGAAGCCATTGCTATGCTCAATAGAGCTTTATTACTTACAGAGGATCCCCTTGATGTTTGGTCTTTGCTGGGAATGGAATATCTCCTAGTTGAAAATTATGAAGCAGCAGCCAAATATTTTAAACTGTGCTTAAAAGAAACTCCCCTAGATTATCAGTCGCTCTATAATATCCTTTATTGCTTTGAACATTTGGAAAAGCCCCAAGAAGCTATTTTTATTTTAAACGAAGTGCTTGAAGAACATCCATATTGCGAAGTGGCTTGGCATCAACTGGGTAAAATATACACCCAAACGAAGCGTTATGAAGAAGCGCTTTCTGCTTACGAATTTGCACTCATTAGTGATGATACATTTACAGGAGCCTACGTAGAAAAAGGGAAATTACTTGAGCAACTAGGAAGACTCAATGAAGCCATAGAGAACTATCAAATTGCCATGCAAACCAGCGATCCAGGAGGCTATGCGTATCATCGTATAGGAGTGTGTCATCTCCAACTTGGCAACAAACAGCTTGGGGTAAACTTTCTCAAAGAATCCATCCATTTAGAACCTCATTTTGAAAAATCATGGATGGGACTAATTGATTTCTTCCTAAAAGAAAATAATAACGAAAAAGCACTTTATTATTGTAAGAAAGGACTTCAAGCCAATGAGGATAGCGTGCAATTATGGAAAAAAAATGGAGAAATCCATTATTCCATGAAACACTATTCCGAAGCTGACTATGCTTACGAAAATACGGTTGCTCTGGGCAATTATGAATTGGAGTCTTGGATACAATGGATCGATTCTCTACTCCATCTCCAAGAATGGAATAAAGCACTTAAAATTGGACTTCAAGCACGAGAATTTTATCCAGAAACCGCTTCCATTGCTATTCGGGTAGCAGGATGCTACCACACACTCGGTAAAAAAGATGAAAGCCAATACTTTAATAGGGCTTTTAGTAAGGACCAATCCTTAGTGGCACAGATGGCTCACTTTTTTCCTAATCTTGTAGTGAAGTCATAAGTCAAAACATCAGGCAAATTAATTCCTACCTTTGCTTTGCAATTAGATGGTGTTGAAAAAATATGTGTTAAATTACTGCAAAGGAATGATGATGGGTCTTGCGGATTTGGTTCCTGGGGTCTCCGGTGGAACCATTGCACTTCTGTCAGGAATCTATGAGGAATTCATTGAAAGCTTGAATAATCTTCGCCCCAAACTCCTAAACGTACTAAAAGAAGAAGGAATTCCTACTTTTTGGAAAGCCTGTAATGGCTCTTTTCTTACCAGTGTTTTTTTGGGAATAATAACAAGTATTATATTATTTTCATCTTTAATTGAATACTTACTCTCAAAGCATCAAATCTTACTTTTTTCCTTTTTTTTTGGAGTCCTTCTGGTCAGTATTGTTATTCTTTTTAAAAGAATAATTTCATGGACTATATCCAGCTTTAGTTGGCTCCTATTTGGGGCAATACTCTCCTTTTTCAGTACCCAACTCATTCCGTCTTCGGGCTCCATTTCTCCTTATTATCTATTCTTTTGTGGCTTTGTAGCCATCAGTGCTATGATTCTACCCGGTCTTTCCGGAGCTTACATCCTATTAGTTCTTGGCGCTTATGGCCCTATTTTAAGCCTAGTCAACCAAGCGAAAGACGCGTTAATTCAAGGAGAAATTGCTCCACTAGTTTATGGCAAACTTTTTTTGTTTCTAGTGGGAATCGTTATGGGGTTGCTGATTTTTTCTCGTGTAATACGTTGGTTCTTAAAACACCATTACGCCCAAACAATGTCCTTGTTGATTGGACTAATGCTAGGCGCCCTTCATAAAATTTGGCCTTGGCAGATCGTAGAAGAATGGGTGATTGAAAAAAAAGTCCGGTATCTCTATTCAGCGGTTTGGCCTGGCAACTATCCCCATTCGTCTCAATGGGAGTGGGCCCTTTTATTTTTTGGTATGGGTGCAGCTACCTTATGGGGATTGGAGATCTTTAAGAACAGAGTAAACAGATTATGAAAGAACGCAGCCTATGGGATAGAAGCTATTTGCTTCTAAAAGGAATAGCAATGGGTACGGTAAACAAAATTCCGGGAGTATCTGGAGGGTTGGTTGCTCTTATTGGTGGCTTTTATGAAGAATTGATATTCACTTTTCAAAAGTTTAATTTCATAGCTCTTTCTTTACTCTTTACTGGACGTTGGAGAAGTTTTTATCGATACACTAATTTTCAATTCCTATTATGGCTCATGATGGGGGTGGTGATAAGTTACTTCAGCACGGCATTAATTTTGGATGCGCTTCTTGTCTATTCAGAAATCAATGTCTGGGCTTGTTTTTTTGGAATGATTCTGGCTTCACTCTACTACATCAGGCCTCAAGTAGAAAAATGGACCCCTACAATCTATGGGATCTTGCTGGGCGGTTTCTTATTGGGTTTACTCGTTAGTTTTTCGGACCCTATCCCAGAAAACAACAACCTGCTTTATGTCTTTTTCTGTGGAATTGTAAGCGTGTGTGGTATGACACTACCGGGGCTCTCGGGATCTTACCTTCTTCTTCTTCTTGGAAATTATTCTCTTTTATTGGTGGATACTGTCAATGATATTGGGATTCTGGTGTGGAGTCTATTGCGAGGGGAGTTTGATTTATTTCAAATGACTGCCCATTCAGAAAGTGTTAAAATAATTCTAGCTTTTGTACTGGGTTCATTGATTGGGTTGATCCTTTTTTCAAACCTCCTTTCCTATCTCCTTCGAAATTATAAAAATCAAACCCTCTGTTTTATTATTGGTTTTATTGTTGGTGCCTTGCGGAGCGTATGGCCTTGGAAAAATAAAATCTATCAGCTAGCCATTGATGGAACACCGCTTTTAAACACTGGTGGAAAACCAAAAATGGAAGCTTTTGAAGCGTATTGGCCTTCTTTGAATGAAAAATCGACCTGGATCAGCCTTTTTTTTATTTTCGTAGGAAGTCTCTTTGTTATTGCATTAGAATGGTATGGAAAAACACAAACCCAACGGTAGAAAACGCCTAGGTCTAGTAGGTAAAGACATAAATTATTCTTTTTCAAAAGGCTATTTTGCCAAAAAGTTTGAAGAGGAAAATATCACTGCATATTCCTATGAAAATTTTGATTTGGAAAGCATCGATTTGTTTCCCAGTTTGCTTCAGGATTCCTCGATCATGGGCTTGAACGTCACCATACCCTACAAAGAACTTATTCTTCCCTATTTGGATGATGTTCAAGGCGATGCAGCTAATATTGGAGCCGTAAATACCATTCGATTTGACCAGAATAGAAGAGCTATTGGATTCAATACGGACACTTTTGGTTTTGAAAAAGCGCTTTTGGAAATGGTGAGTCAAATCCCTAAAAATGCTTTAATACTAGGTACTGGTGGAGCCTCTAAAGCCGTGGCATATGTACTCTCAAAGAATAATATCTCCTATTCCTATGTGTCGAGATCACCTGGGACCGAAAACATATCCTACGATGCGCTAGACGAAATAAAAATAGCCACCACTTCTTTGATTATTAATTGCACACCCCTGGGTACGTTTCCAAATGTGGGGGGAGTCCCAGACATTCCGTATGAAGGAATCAATAATAAACACCTCCTTTTTGATTTGGTCTACAACCCCCCAAAATCCAAATTTCTAAAACTTGGAGAACAGAAAGGGGCTCAAATTCAAAATGGCTTGGCCATGCTCCATTACCAAGCCGAAAGATCTTGGGAAATCTGGCACCGACAGGAGTAGTCATTTTTTTCGTAATTTCAATGTGTAAAATGAGGATAGCATTTAAGGCCCTCAGGCAAACGAGATATGGAAAATCAAGTAAACGATCCCGAATTGGAACAAAATACCGAGAAGGGTGCTTTAGAAAAACAAACAGAAGCTGTAGAGAGCCAGGTTCAAAAGGATCCTGTCTCTACAGATACTCAATTGGTTGACAATAAAATTAATTCAGCCAACTTGGAGGAACTTGTGGAGTTTTTAGAAAAGGAACTAAAATTTGAAAAATGGTTTGAATCTAGAAATACCATCCAAAAAATTATCGATCAATTTGAAGCTACATTCAATACAGTACTTCAGGATAAAAAGAAAGAGTTTTTAGATGATGGGGGAAATTCCATTGACTTTTTTTTCAAACCTCCAGCCAAAGAAAAATACGATACGCTACTCCGGGAATACCGACAAAAAAAGCGAAAACACTATCAAGAAGTTGAGCAATCTCAAAAAGTCAATCAAGAGCGGAAAGAACAAATTATTGATGAAATCAAAGAATTGATTGGTAAAGATGACAATATCAATCAACTTTACAATGCTTTCAAAAATCTCCAAGACAGCTGGTATAAATCTGGACCGGCACCCCGTGCTGTAAACAACTCGCTTTGGCAAACTTATAAACACCACGTTGAACGATTTTATGATTTTATCCATCTTAATCGTGAACTTCGTGCGAAAGATTACGAGCACAATTACAACGAAAAATTAAAAATCATTGAAAAAGCGGAGGAACTTGCCGCACTATCAGATGTTGTAAAAGCAGGGCGAGATTTAGATGTATTACACCGTTTGTGGAAAGAAGACTTAGGACCCGTAGCTCCAGAAAACAGAGAAGAATTGTGGAAACGCTTTCAAGCTGCTACTCATGAGATACACAAGAAAAAACAAGAATACTACAAGAACTTTGAGAGTATTCAAAAAGAAAATCTGGCTGCTAAAGAAGTCCTAATTAAAGAAATGAAGGCCATTAGTGAGACTTCCCAAGAAACCCACAACCAATGGCAAAAAGCCATAAATAAATTACTAGAACTTAGAGAACAATTCAAACAAATTGGTCCTGTACCAAAATCGGATAGTAAACGGACTTGGGCAGAGTTTCGAGACGTAAGTAAAGAATTTAATCAACGAAAAAATACCTTCTACAGAGAGCTTAAAAATATACAGAGAGAGCATATAAAAACTGCTAAAATCCTATTGGAGGAAGTTCAATCTATTTTGAATTCAGAGAACTGGAGAGAACAGAGCAATCGAATGAAAACCATTCAGAAAGAGTGGAAAAATATTGGCCCTATCCCAAAAAAATTGGTGATAAAGCTTCGGAAACAGTTTTTTGATCAATGCAATTTATATTTTGAAAGGCTGAAGTCTGGCTATCAAAAACTCAATGAGGAAGAAACGCCTCAATACGAGTCCAGGAAAGAATACTTAAAAACACTAGAGTCCGAAACGGCTCCTAACTCCTTTGATGCTTTCCTTGATTTTTTAGATAATCACTGGAAGGAATGGATTGAAATGGATGATTTGAATGAACAAATTATTACCCCGCTAAACAATGAGTTCCAAAAGATTTTCAATAAAAAAATCAATTCACTCGACGCTTCGATCGAAGAAAAAAATCAGATCATATTTGAAATTAAAATTCGCTGTTTTAAAGGTAATACCAATGACTTAAATGACGAATTAATGACTATCAAGGCTCGGTATGAAAAAGTAATTACTGAGATTAACCAGCTGGAAAATAATCTTGAATTTTTTAATGATAAAAGCGAGAGTAATCCTTTATTTAAAGAAGTTAATGAAAAACTTGACACTCTGAATAGCAAGGCGCAAGGCTATCGAGATCAACTTACCCAGTTACGTCAAGAATTGAGATTGATAAAGAATCAAGAAGAAGCCAATAATACAGATAAGGAAGAGCCTACAGAGACAGATTCTTCACCCTCTTAAATCTTGCTTGACTGCCACAGTTTTTCCAATTCATCCAATGGCATTTCTGAGATTTTTTTGCCTTGAGCGGCAATATTATCCTCCATATATTGGAAACGTTTGACAAACTTTTTATTGGTTCGTTCCAAAGCAGAATCGGCATCAATATTTTTGAACCTCGCATAATTCAATAAAGAAAACAGAACATCACCAAATTCATCCTCCATGGCAAGAGGATCTCCTTTTTCAACCTCCTCCTGAAACTCCTGTAATTCTTCATTTACTTTTTTCCAAACTTGGGTACTATTGTCCCAATCAAAACCAACTCCAGCCGCTTTATGCTGAATACGTTGTGCCTTGACTAAAGAGGGCAAGCCCTTCGGCACGCCAGAAAAAATACTTTTTTTACCTTCTTCGAGCTTAAGTTGTTCCCAGTTTTTTTTAACAGTTTCCTCATCCTCTGCGATGACATCTCCATAAATGTGCGGATGTCTATAAATTAATTTTTCTGCAATTTCATGGGCTACATCACCTATATCAAAAGCTTCTTTTTCCGCTCCTAATTTGGCATAAAAAACAATATGAAGAAGCAGATCTCCCAATTCGTTTTGGACTTCATTCATATCCTTATTGAGAATGGCATCTCCCAATTCGTAGGTCTCTTCTATAGTCAGAGGCCGAAGGGTTTCGAAGGTTTGTTTCCGATCCCAAGGACACTTTTCGCGTAATTCCTCCATAATGTCCAAAAGACGTCCAAACGCCTTTAATTGTTCTTCTCTATCAGTCACCTTTTGTTTTTTTGGATGTTCCTTTCGATTCAAAGACCAACTTTTTATTGTCTTTCAATAATTTATACCATTGGATAATTTTCTTTATGTCACTCACGTAGACTCGCTCAGCATCATAATCGGGAAGGATATCAGAAAAATAAGTCTTCAATTCATCCTTGGAGGCCTTTGGAGAAATAACTTCTAATTCCTCAGCGGCCTTATTATGCATAATTTCAAGGACAGCCTGCAGAGCAATCTCCCCAGCATAGGTGTATATTTGTATGTCGGAGAGTACACTCACTTGATCGGATGGCTGGGTAACAATTCTCTTTCCATCTTGGAGATTTATTGCAATAACACCTATTCGTGTTTGAGTTTGTATCTCGTAAAGTCCAGGTCGTCCCGAAACAGATATAATTTTATTCATACTACAGTTTTAATTCGTTTGGAAAACGCATAACATAATCCACGTCTACTTTCCCTTTTGCAATTTGTGAGAGTTTTCCTTTGAGTAATCTTTTTTTCAAACTGGAAAGCCGATCTGTAAACAAGATCCCTTCAATATGGTCGTATTCGTGTTGAATGATTCGTGCTGCTAAGCCTGTAAATGTTTCTTCTTTTTCTTCCCAATCGCTGTTGGTATAGCGAATTGACACCTGGTCTGGACGAATCACATCTTCCCTTATATTGGGTATGCTCAGACAACCCTCATTAAAGGGCCATTCTTCCCCAGTTTCCTCAATTATTGTTGGATTGATGAAAACCTCTTTAAATTCTTTTAACGCCAGCTGTTCCGAGGCATCAAAATTTTCATCATCGGCAAAGGGAGACGCATCTATGATAAAGATACGTTTGGAGTGCCCCACTTGTGGTGCTGCAAGTCCCACGCCACTGGCGGCGTACATCGTTTCCCACAGGTTTTCAATAAATGGAGTGAGCTCGGATGGATTCAATGTGACATCTTTCGCTTTTTTCTTGAGTATATGCGCTCCATAGGCAACGATGGGTAGTATCATTTTGATTTTGATTTTTGTGAATCCAAAAAGGATTGTAGAATGAGAGCGGCACTTATTCGATCCAACGTAGATTTATCTTCTCTTATTTTTTTTGATACCCCACTAAGGTGCAAGGTATGTGCAGCTATTTTGGATGTATACCGTTCGTCTTGACGAAATAAGGGAATTTCAGGAAAAGCATGTTTCAATTGAAGAATGAACGATTGAATTTTAGATTCCACAACGGACGGTGTTCCATTTTTTTGGATAGGAAGACCCACTACAAAAGCTTTGATTTCTTGTTGCTGTGCATACTTTTCCACAAAATGGATTACATCTTTGGGAGCCAAGGTGTCTAAAGCCGATGCGATGAGGTGTAATGGGTCGGTATGGGCAAGTCCAACTCTTTTTTCTCCATAATCAAAAGCAATGTATACACCCTGGTTCATATCTCACAAAGATACTTTTTTGATGGTGAAAAATAACAGTCTAACTATTTTGAATTCAGTATTTTTGCAGCAAAGAAAAACAATGAAAAAAATTATTGAAGCTGCCTGGGAAGACCGCAGCCTTCTGAAGGAATTAAAAACACAAGAGGTCATTCGAGAAATCATTAACCAAATTGATTTGGGCCAGCTTCGAGTAGCCGAACCGTCACCCTCGGGATGGCAAGTCAATGAATGGGTTAAGAAAGCGGTTGTACTTTATTTTCCAATTCAACAAATGAAAACTATAGAAGTTGGTCCCTTTGAGTTTCATGATAAAATGCCCTTGAAAAAAGGATATGCAGAAAAGGGGATTCGCGTAGTACCCCATGCAGTAGCTCGCCATGGTGCTTATATATCGGAAGGGGTCATCATGATGCCCAGTTATGTGAATATTGGTGCTTATGTGGACGCGGGAACCATGGTAGATACGTGGGCAACCGTAGGAAGTTGCGCGCAGGTTGGGAAGAATGTTCACCTCAGTGGAGGTGTGGGAATTGGTGGTGTTTTAGAACCTCTTCAGGCAGCACCAGTGATTATTGAAGACAACGCTTTCTTAGGTTCACGATCCATTGTCGTTGAAGGAGTTCGGGTTGAAAAGGAAGCTGTCTTGGGGGCCAATGTTGTACTGACAGGTTCCACAAAAATTATAGATGTCACAAAGGAGACTCCTCTTTTTTACGAAAAAAGAGTTCCGTCACGTTCGGTTGTTATTCCAGGGAGTTATACGAAAAGCTTCCCCGCAGGAGACTATCAAGTCCCGTGTGCTTTGATTATAGGTCAGCGAAAAGAGAGCACGGATAAAAAAACCTCATTGAATGACGCCCTTCGCGAACACCAGGTTGCCGTTTAATTAGTTTTTTTCTAACCCTTCAATGGTAACGATTCGTTTTAGGTTTAATGACCATTTGAGTCGAGAATGATCGACTTCATTGAACTTTTCTTTAGCTTTAGAATTGGTAGAATAAACTATACCAGAACCTTTGAGGGCTTTCCATTTTATCCCTAACTGAAGTAAACGGTAAACGATATCCAGTCGTGTGGCTCTACCATCTTCGTAATCTTCATCACTCCCGTTTATAAGGTTAAAGTCTTCCCGCCAAAAAGAGAAGTTATTAAGACATATGCTTTCAGAAATTGATGCTTTTCTTTTTGTAAATACGCTCAATAATGGAAAATAAAAAGCACTCCCCATCTTTCTGATTTTTTTAGCAAAAAAATTGTAATCAGAATCTTTTTGGAAAGTTGATGTCAATGCTATCGTTGAAGAAATTCCTGTGAGGAAAAGCCCTCTTTTTGCCCACTGCTTGTGTTGTTTTACACATTGGGGATGAAGGAAGCTAGTCCCCTCCAAAACCAACATATAAGTGGATTTGGAATGCATTGCTGCTATATTTAGTTTTTTGCCGAAAGAAGTATGGGGTGGTAATTGCAAGTGTTGCACCATGTAGGAAGCTTGTGTTTGAATTTCAAGGCAAAGCTTTGAATTTTCGTCATTTTGTGTGTCATCTATCACAAATACTTCATCTGGTGGAGCCGATTGGTTGAGAATGGATAGTAACTGAAAACGAAGAAAAGGGTTTTCAGATGTAATATTTATAAAAATCGCTACGGTCATTCAGAGGTAAAGGTTTTGGGTAAGAAAATTGAATCAACTGCAATGAGGTCAATTGTCTTGGGATTGCTGTATTTTTATTGTCAAATTTATGAAAACTAATTTCATTGTTCAAAAAACGGTTGCTGCTCTTAAAGACAAAAAAACCATACTCTTCCCAACGGACACTGTGTGGGGTATTGGTGGAGACGCCTCGCAAACATCAGTTATTGAGGCCGTATACAAAATAAAGAGACGAGAAGAATCCAAAGCCCTTTTGTGCTTAATGCGTGACCTTGATATGGTGGCCCATTATTTCGATGATATTCCTACTATGGCCCACAAATTTTTGCATGCAGTCAACCCTACTACAGTCATTCTCGAGCATCCAAAGGGGGTACCAAGTCAGTTGATTGCAGAAGATGACAGTATGGCGATTCGCATTCCTCAAGATTCCTTTTGTCAAGCGTTGTTATCACATTTTAAATATCCAATTATCGCAACCTCAGCAAATATTAGCGGACAACACACCCCTACTAATTTTGGACAAATTGAACCGGCTGTTTTGGAGGCCGTAGACTATGTCGTACCTTTGAAACGAATTCAAAAGATGATGAAACCCTCCCGAATTTTGAAAATAACAAATACCGGTGAAGTCATTGTTATTCGTGATTGATGATAGCAAACTCCCAACTACAAAACACTTTGGACCAACCGCACTTCAAAATAATTTCGGAAGCTGCGGATGCCATGGAAACTCCTTGTTATGTAATTGGTGGCTTTGTTAGAGATCTTTTTTTAAATCGAGTAAATTCAAAAGATATTGATATTGTTTGTTTAGGATCTGGAATTGCCTTGGCCGAAGCCGTTCAAAAGAAACTTCCCAAAGCCAAAAAAGTACAACTATTTAAATCCTATGGCACTGCAATGATCGATACGGGTACCACTGTTCTTGAATTTGTCGGCGCCCGAAAAGAATCTTATACTCATGAAAGCCGGAACCCAGAGGTGGAGCCTGGCAGTCTGGAGGATGATCAAAATAGGCGTGATTTCACCATCAATGCATTGGCTTTGGGTTTGAATCATAACACCTTTGGCGAACTTATTGACCCTTTCAATGGCTTGAAAGACCTCCGCAATCGATTGATCAAAACCCCTTTGGATCCTGAAATTACCTTTGATGATGATCCGCTTCGAATGCTTCGAGCCGTTCGTTTTGCATCTCAACTCGACTTTGCTATTGAGTCCAATACTTTTAATGCCCTTTCAAAATATGCACAACGAGTAGATATTATTTCAAAGGAACGTATCGTGGAGGAGTTACATAAGATTATAGCTACTACAAAACCCTCCAAAGGGTTTATTCTTTTGGAAAAAACGGGTTTGCTGCAAAAGGTGCTTCCAGAATTAACTGATCTAAAAGGGATTGAAGAAGTAGATGGTCACCGTCACAAAGATAACTTCTATCATACCCTTGAAGTCCTTGACAATATTTGTCCTCATACCAATAATATTTGGTTGCGCTGGTCCGCTTTACTTCACGATATTGGAAAAGCTCCTACAAAAAAATTGGTGCCCCTCACAGGATGGACCTTTCACGGGCATGAATTCGTAGGAGCCAAAATGGTATATAAACTTTTTAAGCGGCTGAAAATGCCATTAAATGAGAAAATGAAGTATGTCCAAAAATTGGTGTTGATGAGTTCCCGACCTATCGTAATTGCGGAAGAAAAAATTACCGATTCAGCTGTTCGGCGACTGCTTTTTGATGCAGGAGATGACATCGACGATCTCATAACGCTCTGTGAGGCCGATATAACGACCAAAAACCCAAAACGTTTTACTCGATATCACAGAAATTTTCAAATTGTTAGAAAAAAAATAACAGAAGTGGAAGCACGTGATCAGGTGCGTAATTTCCAACCCCCAGTCACCGGACAGATGATTATGAATTATTTCCAAATTGGCCCTTGCAAAGCCATAGGAGTAATAAAAGAAGCCATTAAAGAAGCTATATTAGAAGGACGAATTCCTAATGAAATCGATGCTGCTATAGAAAAAATGAAAGAAGAAGGAATCAAACTAGGTCTAAAATCCAATGACTAATCACAATTACAAACGGTTGGTTTTAATCAATCTTGTTTTAGTATTTCTTGTTATTGCTGCTGGAGCTTTTGTTCGCATGACAGGAAGTGGAATGGGATGTCCCGATTGGCCTAAATGTTTTGGCTACCTTATCCCTCCCACCGAGCGAGCGCAACTTGAATGGAAACCGCAGCACCAATACAAAGAGGGGCAAGTCATCATTATCAATGAAAGTCTTAGAGTCGTAAAAAAGGACTTCAATAGTAATGATACTTTTGATGAAACTCAATGGGCTCCCTATACCAAGCATGACTATTCCGTTTTTAATGTCTATCATACTTGGATTGAGTTCATTAATCGCTTGCTAGGTGCGCTCGCTGGGCTAGCTACCTTAGGACTCCTTCTTGCCAGTGGCCTTCGATGGAAACAATCCAAATCCCTGTTTATGTGGTCCTTTTTAGTAGTTCTAGGCATGGGCTTTCAAGCTTGGTTGGGGAAAACGGTGGTAGACTCCAATTTACTTCCGGTAAAAATTACTATACATATGGCGATGGCACTACTTATTGTTGCTTTCCTCATTGTCCTATGGGATCGAGTACAGCCAGAGGAAACATCGAAAAATCTTCAAAAACGTTTTGTAGGACTTACTTTCCTAGCTCTCCTATTGAGTCTTATCCAAATAGCTATGGGCACTCAAGTCCGGCAATTTGTCGATACTCAAATGCATCAATGGAATCTTTTACAACCTGAAAAATGGCTTCTGAACAGCCCCTTGGTATTCTATATTCATCGGAGTTTCTCTCTTTTAATATTAGGAGTCAATGGCTTTCTAGGGTGGCAGTTATGGAAAAACAAAATGCACAACCCTACCTTATATTGGATCATTGGATGTATCGGATTAGAAATGATTACCGGTGCTTCCATGTACTATTTTGACTTCCCCATCGCTTCACAACCGATTCATCTGGTCCTAGCTGCTCTGCTATTCGCTACTCAATTTTATATTTTACTCCAACAAAAACCGCTAAAAGTTAGAAAATGATACTTCGAATCCGCATCATACTTGACGTAGAAGAAGACGTGTTCCGTGATCTCGAGATGGACCACCAAGCTACTTTGGAAGAATTTCACCTAGCTATCGCCCAATCTTTTGGATTTGCCGGTAGTGAAATGGCCTCTTTTTACCGCTCCAATGCGCAATGGGAACAAGGAGAAGAACTGCCTCTTATTGACATGGGAACAGGGGAGCCCCCCCAAGGTGAGACCCCTTTGGGTGCAGTATTTGAGGAAGAACAGCACCACCTGATCTATGTCTACGACTTCATGGCTCTGTGGACTTTCTTTGTGGAAGTTATGGAAATTGTAGAACCCGCTCCAGGAATGAGCTATCCACACCTCGTTTTTGCGCAAGGAGAAGTCCCAGAAGAAGCCCCTGAAAAAAGTTTTGAAGGCGAGAACGAAAGCGAAGGAGAAGATGATTCAGAAATGAATTTTGATGACGACCTAGACAGCTACTATTAGTTGGAGAAAAGAGAGGTCATACTCACATTTTCATAATTTCGCTGTACAAAGTTTAGAGCGGATTCCATTACATCCCCCATGGAAGTACACTCCTTGAAAGCCGTGTCTTTAGTGAATTTATAGATTTCCGCCTTTAGATTCTTTAGATGATGAGGCAACGATAATTCCATTTTTTTCATCTCTTGTATCAACAGTTTGGTTCGTCGTTCAGTACTAATTAGACGTTTGGCCACAATAGATCGTTCTTCTATTTTGTATTGTTGAATGGAATCGGAAGTCAATTTCTCTTTCACCAATTTCATTATGGGTTGATTTTCTTTAAAAAATTGGGGACGGTAGACCGATAGTTTTCCTTCAAAACATTGTTGATCAAAATCAATAGCTCGAATCTTATAAATGACTTGATCAAAATCATGAATAGGAATTATAACGTAATTATAGGCTCGCATATCTCCTAATAAGCGAATCATACAGCGTTCATTGAACTTTACGTATTCTTTCGCGATCTGTGCCTTTTGTGATTCTGTGCAGAACTGAAGATCATTGCGAATAAACTCATCCCCAGGTATCCCCGCAATATGTTCTTCAATTAAGGTTTCTTTATTAATCAAAAAATTCAAATTGTAGGGAGAAAGCATGTGCTCAAATTCCAAACCACAAACTCGGGAAGCATCGGTTTTCTTCACATAAAAATAAGTGAAGTTATCATTGAGCATGTTTCGAATTTTGATTCGAAAGGGCTTGGAGTTACCAAAGGTGCAATAATCAATTGCATCTACATTCAAGTAAGGACTGGCTGACTCATTTCCATCGGAATGCAGCAGGGTATATATTTTCTTCAGGTCATAATCTATTCCCTCTCTTTCTGAATCGGTGTAATAGACGCGGACCCAAAGAGTATCTTCATCGTTCTGGTCGTAGACAGAAACGGAACCTGAGAATCGAAGCAAATCAGAATAGCTGATAGGCGTATCTACCCAACGATTAAAAAACCGCAGGTATTCAATGAACGAATCGGTCAGCGTAAAAAAGGGTTTCTTTTGGGAGATCAACTTGTCCATAGCAGTGTTTTACTTCAAAGTTAGTATCTTTTAGGGAACCGTGCTTCGCCAAAAACTTTGCTTTTCACTAGGGACAGAATTATTTAACCCGGCGGAAATGTGTAAACTGGAATTGATTTTAACCACTTTGGTCTTATTTTTACTTAGTGAAAGATGGAATAGAGATCTATTTTTTGTCTGAAAATCAAGCAAAAGAAGTATTTATTGAAGACTTGTGTCAGATGGTTAATGCCGCTTATCTCCCTGCCGAAAAAGGAATGTGGATGAATGACTTCCCACGCACCCACATGGATGAAATGAGAATGTTTATTCAGCAAGGTCGTGTTCTTGTTGCGGAATTAGGGGGTGAAATCGTAGGTTTAGTTGTGGTTCAATTAATGGTCGCCGAACGGATGGCAGAATTTGGGATGCTGGTTTCTGCGCCATACTATCAAAAATTGGGCATTGGCACCCAACTTATAGAAAAGGTGGAAGTATGGGCCAAAGCGCAACAACTCCCCCGGCTTCGACTGGAACTATTGACTCCAAAAAAATGGAAGCATCCAAACAAAGAACAGTTAAAGAAATGGTATCGAAAGATTGGCTTCCGACCTGCACATACAGAACCCTTTGAAAACAGGTACCCCGAGGCCGCAGAGAAACTCAAAACCCCTTGTGATTTTACGATCTGGCTTAAAGATATTTGAAGTGATTTGGGGAGAGTAAAGTATAGAAATCAAAAAAAGATCGGAACACCTCTTATCTGGTAATGAATGGCTATTTTTGAAGCTTGATACGCTATGAAGTTTACTATTGAATCCCCTTTTTCGCCCACTGGAGACCAGCCCCAAGCCATTAAGGAGATTGTTTCTGCTTTCCAAGCCCAAGATTCTTATGTTACCCTTCAAGGAGTTACTGGATCAGGAAAAACTTTTACAGTGGCCAATGTGGTGGAACAATTGCAGCGTCCAACCCTCGTCCTAGCACATAACAAGACGTTAGCCGCACAACTCTATTCTGAGTTTAAGCAATTTTTTCCCAACAATGCTGTTGAGTATTTCGTCTCCTATTATGACTATTATCAACCCGAAGCATATATTCCGGTAACCGGTACTTATATAGAAAAAGACCTTTCCATCAATGAGGAAATTGAAAAGTTACGACTAAGTACTACTTCTTCCCTTCTATCGGGCCGACGAGATGTGTTAGTAGTTGCTTCCGTTTCTTGCTTATATGGAATTGGAAATCCTCAAGAATTTCAAAAAAATGTTATTGAACTACAACGCGACCAGGTCCTCTCTCGCACTCAATTGCTCCATCGCTTGGTACAGAGCCTCTATTCCCGAACAACAGGAGAGTTTAGTCGAGGGAATTTTAAAGTCCAAGGGGATGTCATTTCAATCTTCCCAGGCTATGCTGACACCGCTTTTCGAATTCACTTTTTTGGAGATGAAATTGAAGAAATAGAAGCCTTCGATCCAATCAATAATCAAACCCTGAGTCAATTTGACCGCATCACTATCTACCCGGCTAATATTTTTGTAACCAGTCCCGATCTGTTGCAGAATGCCATTATACAAATACAGGACGACTTAGTAAAACAGATTGACTATTTCAAAGAGATTGGCAAGCCGCTGGAGGCGAAACGCCTTCAAGAACGCACCGAATTTGATTTGGAGATGATTCGAGAACTGGGGTATTGTTCGGGGATTGAGAACTATTCTCGTTATTTGGATGGTCGGGCTCCAGGAACACGACCTTTTTGTTTGCTAGATTATTTTCCCGATGATTATTTAATGGTAGTGGATGAAAGTCACGTCACGATTTCACAAGTCCATGCTATGTATGGCGGAGACAGGAGTCGAAAAGAAAACTTAGTTGAATATGGTTTTCGTTTGCCAGCTGCAATGGATAATCGCCCTTTGAAATTTGAAGAATTTGAAGGCTTGCAAAATCACGTTCTCTATGTGAGTGCTACTCCTGCAGACTATGAGTTAAAAAAAACTGAGGGGGTGTTCGTGGAACAAGTTATTCGTCCTACAGGGCTTTTGGACCCACTTATTGAAGTACGCCCCAGTCTAAATCAGATTGATGATCTCATTGAAGAAATTCAACAACGGGTGGAAGTGGAAGAACGTGTTCTGGTGACTACTTTGACCAAGCGCATGGCAGAGGAATTGACGAAATATTTACTCCGGGTTCAAATACGGACTCGATATATCCACAGTGATGTCGATACACTAGAACGGGTAGAAATTATGCAAGATCTTCGCAAAGGAGTTTTTGATGTCTTGGTAGGAGTCAACCTGCTGCGGGAAGGGTTGGACTTACCAGAGGTGTCTTTAGTTGCTATCATTGATGCTGATAAAGAAGGGTTTCTTCGCAGCAATCGCTCTTTGACACAAACGGTCGGACGCGCCGCAAGAAACGTTAACGGAAAAGCCATAATGTATGCCGATACGGTGACCAACAGCATGCAAAAAACCATCGATGAAACCAATTATCGAAGGGAAAAACAAATGGCATATAATACAGAAAATAAACTCACACCAAAAGCATTAAATAAATCCCTAGATAATGCTTTGTCTAAGAATTCGGTAGCCACCTATGTGCAAGAACGAGAGGCGCGAAAAGCTGCCGAGGCTGAACATCGTTATGAAACTCCCGAAGAACTAGAACAAAAGATTCGCGAGGTTCGAAAAGCCATGGAAAAAGCGGCCAAAGAGTTGGATTTTATTCAAGCGGCACACTTACGTGATGAGATTCAAAGCCTACAAAATCAATTGAACTCATAAAAAAAGCGCCCCTAAAGGCGCTTTACAAAAACAATTGATTTAACTATCGAATGCGAATGGATTTTTTCGCATCTTGAAGCATTTCTTTCTTTTTGGGAAGTTTTACTTCTAAGATTCCTTCCCTGTATTGGGCTTCAATTTTTTTAATGTCTACACTCTCTGGAATGGTGAAAGTTCGACGAAAAGAAAGATATCCATACTCTTTTCTTGTGTACTGAGCATCTTCTTCAGCAGCTGCATCGGATTGGGAACTGATAGACAGTATGTCCTTTTCTACTTCTACTTGAAGATCTTCTTTTTTGACCCCTGGTGCAGCGAGTTCCAACAAAAACGATGTGTCTGTTTCTTGAATATTTACCGCAGGCAATTGCTTGGTTGGCAAGGTTGAAGATGGTAACCATTCATTAGAAAGCCATTCATCAAATAAAGCCGGGAAAAAAGGACTGTTATGTTTTCGTACTAAATTCATTGTATTAAATTTTAAGGTTATACAAACAAACCAGTACAAAGGAGATACCAACTCTTACACTGTGCCAATATGGCGGTAATGATACGAAAATGAATGCCAATATGGCAGTTTATAGAACAGATTGCACTTTTTGAGCGGCTTCTTCAAAAGCAGTAGCGGAAAGAACATTCAGACCAGAAGCATCGATTAACTCTTTTGCTTGCTCAGCATTGGTCCCCTGTAGACGAACTATAATGGGTACTTTGATAGCATCACCCATATTTTGATAGGCATCTACAATGCCTTGGGCTACACGATCGCAACGGACGATCCCACCAAAGATATTAACCAATATGGCTTTCACTTTCGGGTCCTTTAAAATCAATCGAAAGGCAGTTTCAACCCGAGCGGCATCGGCAGTTCCACCAACGTCTAAAAAGTTTGCGGGGTCTCCACCCGATTGCTTGATTAGATCCATAGTAGCCATTGCCAAACCTGCTCCGTTAACCATACAGCCTACATTACCATCTAGATCAACGTAATTTAGTCCCGCTTCGTTGGCCTCAATTTCAACAGGATTTTCTTCTTTTAAGTCCCGAAGTTCCGCATAGTCTTTATGCCGAAATAAGGCATTATCATCTAACGTGACTTTGGCATCGACGGCCATGATTTTGTCGTCTGAAGTTTTGAGTACAGGATTAATTTCAAATAAGGAAGCATCGGAGCCCACATAGGCCTTATATAGCGCCGATACAAATTTTGTCATTTCCTTAAAGGCAAATCCCGATAAGCCCAGATTGAAGGCTATTTTACGGGCCTGAAAAGCTTGTAAACCCAGTGATGGATCAATTTCTTCGGTGAAAATCAAATGGGGGGTTTTTTCAGCAACTGCCTCAATATCCATCCCCCCTTCAGTGGAATACATAATCATATTTTTCCCTGAAGCACGATTGAGTAATACCGACATATAGATTTCACTGGTTTCAGATTCACCTGGATAGTATACGTCTTCAGCAATGAGTATCTGGTGGACTGTCTTTCCTTCTGGGGGTGTTTGCGGAGTAATCAATTGCATTCCGATGATTTCCTGTGCAATGGATTTAACTTCATCTAACGTTTTGGCTAATTTGACCCCGCCCCCTTTTCCTCTTCCTCCCGCATGGATTTGGGCTTTGATCACATGCCAAGCAGTACCGGTACTTTCTGTGAGAGATTGGGCCGCTTCTACAGCTTTTTTGGGACTGTCGGCGACGATCCCTCTTTGTACATTCACCCCAAAACTAGCGAGTATTTCTTTCCCTTGATATTCGTGTAAATTCATAGAATCTGATTCTAGTACAAAATTAAGGAATCTCCTCTGAGTGGCACAGAAATCCAAATATTTAATCTGTTGTATTTATAACATTTTGTTTTTATTTTATAAATTAAATTGAGCAAGTCTTTCAATCCGTAGAAACTTCTTTACTTTTATATTCTAATAAGTGTAGATGTGAATAATCAAGAACTTCTTTCTATAGCAGAAGCCCATGGTTCCACCCTGTATGTCTATGATGCTTCTAAAATAAAATCGCAATATCAGCGATTATCCACGGCCTTTAGCAGCATAAAACAGCTGAAGGTCAATTATGCCATGAAGGCACTTTCCAATGTTTCTATTTTGACATATCTGAAAAGCCTCGGAAGTGGATTGGATACGGTATCACTCCAAGAAGTCCAGTTAGGTCTTCATGCAGGATTCCCCCCCGAGCGCATCATCTTTACTCCTAATGGTGTCTCGATGGATGAAATTGAAGCCGTTGTAGCCATTGGTGCACAAATAAATATCGACAACTTAGCGACCCTGGAAGAATTTGGCAATCGCCATCCCGAAGTTCCGGTATGCATACGAATTAATCCACATGTCATGGCAGGCGGTAACAGTAATATTTCCGTTGGCCACATTGATTCCAAATTTGGGATTTCCATTCACCAGATTCCCCATACTCTCCGAATTGTAAAAAACACAGGGATGAATATCAATGGAGTGCATATGCATACTGGATCAGATATCTTGGATATTGAAGTGTTTCTCCACGCAGCAGAAATTCTATTTGATATCGCTAAGCATTTTGATGCCTTGGAATTCATTGACTTTGGGAGTGGCTTTAAAGTTCCCTACAAATCGGGTGATATTGAAACAGATATTGAAGAATTGGGAGAAAAGTTGAGCGTTCGGTTTCATGCGTTTTGCAAAGAATATGGTCGAGAGTTGGCTTTGGCCTTTGAACCTGGAAAGTTCTTGGTAAGCGAAGCTGGCTATTTTATTACCCCCGTTAACGGAATTAAGCAGACTACGTCTACTGTATTTGCTCAAGTAGATAGCGGCTTCAATCACTTGATTCGCCCTATGCTATATGGTTCTTATCACGAAATCGAGAACCTTTCTAAGCCCGAAGGTAAAAAACGATTTTATTCGGTAGTGGGATACATTTGTGAAACAGATACTTTCGGTAATAATCGTCAAATTGCTGAGATCAGTGAAGGAGATTATTTGGTCTTTAAAAATGCGGGAGCCTATTGTTTCAGTATGGCGAGTAATTACAATTCCCGTTTTCGTCCAGCCGAAGTACTCTGGCACGAAGGGACAGCTCATGTGATTCGCTCTCAAGAAAATTTTGAAGATTTACTGCAAAACCAAACACTTCTTGATTTTGATAAAAAAGCAATCGAGGCCTAAAGATCTATAGGTCCTATTTGTTGAAGACGAGCTAAAGTGGTATTGTAAGCGGAGAGCATTTCTTCAACAATAGCGGAAGCAGGAATAATCGTATCAATTAATGCGGCTACTTGACCAATCTCCAATTCACCTTCTTCAAGATCTCCTTCAAACATTCCTTTCTTTGCTCTGCCTTTACCCAGCAGCTGTGCCAATATTTCGGGTTTTGCTCCCTCGGCATAATGCCTTTTTACTTGTTCATAAAACGAGTTCTTTAGCAAGCGAACAGGAGTCAGTTCTTTGAGCGTAAGCTCTGTACTTCCCTCTCCTGAGTCTATCACTTTCTTTTTAAAGGCTTCATGGCAGGAGGCTTCCAAGGAGGCGACAAAACGAGATCCTACTTGAACTGCCTCTGCTCCCAAAGCAAAAGCAGCCAACATGGCCTCACCCGTTGCAATTCCTCCTGCAGCAATCAAAGGTGCAGAAATTGATTTTCGCACCAAAGGCAATAAAGTCATCGTGGTAGTTTCTTCTCTTCCGTTGTGTCCTCCAGCTTCAAATCCCTCAGCAACCACCCCGTCCACACCAGCTTCGATTGCTTTCAAAGCAAAAGATACAGAGCTGACAACATGAATAACAGTACAACCCCTGTCTTTTAAGAATGAGGTCCATAATCGGGGGTTTCCCGCAGACGTAAATACAATCGGCACTTGTTCGCGAATTAGTACGTCAATTAGCAACTCCATCTCGGGATACAAAAGAGGGAGATTGACACCAAATGGCTTATTAGTAACAGCTTTCAGTTTTTGGATATGATTTTCTAAAGTTTCGGGGTGCATAGAGCCTGCTCCTAAAATACCAAGCCCTCCCGCTTCACTGACTGCCGCAGCTAATCGCCAACCGCTTGCCCATACCATTCCCGCCTGAATCAAGGGATATTGGATACCAAAAAGTTGACAAATACGATTATTTCTCATGCGATAGCTCCTGATCCTATCAATTCTCCTTCTTGATACCATGCTGCAAATTGGCCTGGAGTGATGGCCGACTGTAGTTTTTCAAACATTATATAAATACCTTGTTCAGTACAGTGTAATTCTGCCTTTTGGAGAGCTTGACGGTAGCGGATTCGTACTTGGTATGTTGTTGCAGAGTCACCTACAGACAATTGATGCTCTGGATTCACCCAATGAGTCTCCTTTGATTGGATAAATAACGCCTGTTGATATAAACCTGGATGCTCTTTACCTTGTCCCACAAAAAGGGTGTTTTCGGAAGTGTCTACGGCCAAAACAAATAATGGTTCAGGGGTTCCTCCCACCGCAAGTCCTTTGCGTTGCCCAACGGTAAAGTAATGTGCTCCTCGGTGCTGCCCAACTTCAATCCCATCTAGGGCGGAATAGGCTCTTCTCGCTGCAAAATAGGCCCATCGTGCTTCTTCAGAATCAAAATGAGTTGGGGACTCCCTATAAGGTGAAAACTCTTCTGAAATTTCAATAATGGGTCCTTCTTTGGGCTTTAATTGTTGTTGAAGAAAATCAGGTAAGCGAACTTTTCCAATAAAACACAAGCCTTGAGAGTCCTTTTTCTCAGCGGTTATCAATCCTTGAGATTTAGCTATTTTCCGTACTTCGTCCTTTTTTAAACCTCCGATGGGGAAGAGTGTTTTAGAGAGTTGCTCTTGATTCAACTGACACAAGAAATAAGACTGATCCTTATTGGAGTCTGCGCCACTAATCAAGTGATATAGCGGATTCTGCTTATCATCATTACTGATTTCTTTTTGGCAATAATGCCCGGTTGCAACGAAATCGGCATCTAGAGAGAGGGCGATTTTTAAAAAAACATCAAATTTAATTTCACGATTGCACAAGATATCGGGGTTGGGAGTCCGTCCGCGTTCATACTCTGCAAACATATAGTCAACTATTCGCTCCTTATACTCTTTACTCAAGTCAACAGTTTGGAAAGCAATCCCCAACTTTTGTGCGACCAACATAGCATCGTTACTATCCTCCAACCAAGGGCATTCTGCATCGATAGTAACCGATTCGTCATGCCAATTTTTCATAAACAATCCGATTACTTCGTACCCCTTTTCTTTGAGTAAATAGGCCGCAACGGAAGAATCTACTCCTCCTGATAAACCAACGACGACACGCTTCCCTTTCATAAGGTAAAAGTAGGGAAGAAAATAGAAATGAATTTATTTTTTACCCCGGGCACGTTGTTGTTTTTCTGCTTCCTGCATGGCTTTCTGTAATCGAGCCGAAAAACCACCCGACTTTTTAGGCTTTTTCTTGTTTTCCTCAATCTGTGCATGAATTTTATCATTATCAACGATGAAGTTTTTAATGACGAGCATCAGGACGATAGTAATCAAGTTTGAAATAAAGTAGTACAAACTCAATCCACTAGCGTAATTGTTAAAGAAAAACAGCATCATCAATGGCATGAGATACATGATGACTTTCATATTGGGCATGCCGGGTTGTTGCGGCATTGCCTGCTGTCCTGTTGTCATTTGAGTGTAGAAGAAAATAGCTACCGATGCGAGAATTGGGAATAAGCTCACATGATCTCCATAAAACGGAATTGAAAAAGGAAGATCCAAAACCGAGTCATAAGAAGACAAGTCATCGGCCCAAAGGAATGATTTTTGTCGAAGGGTAAACGCAACGGGGAAGAAGGTAAACAAGGCAAAAAAGACTGGCATTTGGAGCAAGGCGGGCACACAACCCGACATCGGATTGACTCCTGCTTTCCCATACAGACTCATGGTTTCTTGTTGTTTTTTAACCGCATTGTCCTTGTGTTTGGCATTTATTTCTTCTACCTCAGGACGTAGCACTTTCATTTTAATTTGGGAAACATAGGCTTTGTAGGTTACTGGTGACATCGCCAATCGCACGAGAATAGTCAACACAATAATAGCAATCCCAGTAGGAAAGAAAGTACCTAAAAAAGAGAATAAAGGAAGGAATATAAACCGATTGATCCACCCAAAAATTCCCCAACCCAAGGGGACAGAATCTTCCAAGCCCAAATTGTAGCTTTTCAGAGTTTTAAAGTCCGTTGGCCCAAAATACCATTGAAAAGCATTGGAAAATTCGCCATTAGTCTGGAGTGCTAATGGAATAGAGGCTTTGAAATTTTTAGTGAATTTTTCCTCAAGACTTTCCTCTTGTGACAAATCATCTGAGGTCAATTCCACTCGATCCAAAGGCGTTTCACTAATGAGTATTGCACTAAAAAAATGTTGTCGGAAAGAGACCCATTGAACGCCATCCACTGTTTCTTCGTCGGAACCCGAAATCCCCAATTCGTCTACTTTCCTTTCGCGATGTTGATAGGAGAGCTCGGTATAACGATTTTCGTAATCCAAGCTTTTTGAATTTCTAAAGGCTTGCGAACTCCATTGCAATTGGGCTCCCTCTGTCCTAAGGTAAGCACCCAAGCCAGTAGAGCGAATCTGAAAGTCAATGAGGTAAGAGGAGGGGTTGATGATATAATCCATAACCAACTGCATGCCAGAATTGGCCCCAGAAGTTAATGTTAACACCTCTGTATCCCCTTGCTTGGTCAGAGTCGGAGTAAAATAAAAATCACGGCTATTGAGTACCCGTCCATCTCGAAGGGGTATTTCAATATTTAATTCTGTATTGTTATCGGCAATCAATTGGAGAGGCTCCGACTGATAATTCTCAAATTCTGTCAACTGAACTTTAATCAAATTTCCTCCTTTAGAGTCGACTTGAACTAGAAGTTTATCAGATCGGAGTGTTTGGATTTCATTTGGGCGCTCTTGCATGAAAGCCGCCAAATCACCATAGGTGTTTTGAAGAACAATTTGAGCTATGGAATCATTGACAACAGTTGATGGGGCACCTTTGGGGGTTGCTAATTCGGTTGTATCCATAGAAGTGTCTTGGGAAACACCCTCTTGAGGTTGATTCTGATACAACATCCACGTGAGTATTATGGCAATCAATATGAAGCCAATGAACTGGTACGGATCAAATTTTCTTTCTTCCATTAGGTAAAGATAGTTTTTAGGTGCGACTATGCTTCAAAGCAGCCCCCACAAAAGCAGCAAATAAGGGGTGGGGATTGGAAACTGTGCTTTTATACTCGGGATGAAATTGAACGCCTACAAACCAAGCGTGATTTTTATTTTCGATAATTTCAACCAATTTGGTTTCCGGATTCCAGCCAGCTATCTTAAAATCATTGTCAAATAGTTGTTCTCGATAGCTATCGTTGAATTCGTAACGATGACGGTGACGTTCAGAAATTTCTTGTGTCGAATAGACTTGATTTAGCATTGAATCCGACGCCAATACACAATCCCAGGCTCCCAAACGCATCGTTCCTCCTTTATCGGTAATGTTTTTTTGAGACTCCATCAAATCAATAATTGCGACTTTACATTCAGGGTCCATTTCCGTTGAATTGGCCTTCGACATTCCTTTCACGTTTCGGGCGTATTCGATTACAGCCATTTGCATACCCAAACAAATTCCCAAAAAAGGAATATTTTGTTCACGAACATATTGAATGGCACTTATTTTTCCCTCGATACCCCGAGAACCAAATCCAGGAGCAACAATCACCCCATTGAGACCTTCTAAAATTTCTTGGCTATTATCTTCTTCCAAACTTTCTGAATGAATACTCACCACGTCAACCTTTGTTTGGTGTCGAGTTCCCGCATGGATTAAAGCTTCCAAAATGGATTTATAGGAATCTTGTAACTCAACGTATTTACCAACCAATCCGATCTTAACTTCATTAAGGGGATAATTAAGTTTGTCAATGAATTCCTTCCAGTCTTTTAGATTATGTGATTGTTTTGCAGTGAGCTGTAATTTCTTGAGAACAACAGAATCGAGCCCTTCCTCGAGCATTTTTAATGGCACCTCATAAATGGTGTCTACGTCGATGGATTGGATGACGGCTTCTTGCTTCACATTACAAAACAGAGCCAGCTTGCGTTTCAAATCGTCGGTGAGTTCGTATTCGGTTCGACAAACCAATACATCAGCTTTGATTCCGCTCTCCATCAAAGTTTTTACAGAGTGCTGTGTGGGCTTGGTTTTCAATTCTTTAGCAGCGGCCAAATAGGGAATTAAAGTCAAATGAATAACGACACAATTTTCATCTCCAAGTTCATTTATCAACTGCCGTACAGTCTCAATATAAGGTAAGGACTCAATATCACCAACGGTCCCTCCAATTTCTGTAATTACAATATCGTAATCACCCGTGTTTCCAAGGACTTGCATACGCTCCTTAATCTCATTGGTAATGTGAGGGATAACTTGTACAGTTTTCCCTAAAAACGCACCCCGTCGCTCCTTTTCAATTACACTTTGATAAACGCGACCTGTAGTGACATTATTGGCTTGGGAAGTGGGTACGTTCAGAAAACGTTCATAATGACCCAAATCCAAATCGGTTTCGGCACCATCGTCAGTGACATAGCATTCGCCGTGTTCGTAGGGGTTTAAGGTTCCGGGATCTACATTGAGGTAGGGATCGAATTTTTGAATAGTTACGCTTAAATTCTGTGCTTGAAGAAGTTTGGCAAGTGACGCGGCTACAATTCCTTTTCCTAATGAGGAACTCACACCTCCGGTAACAAAAACATATTTCGTATTGGACATCCGGCAATCGAATTAAAACCTACCGGGCTCAAAAATACAAAATCTAAAACAGCCTATTGTAGCTTTTGAGTTATTTCTTTAATACAATTATCGAATCTTCACGATACTGTAATAAAAAAATACCTTTGTTGATATATGATCCGTTGGGCTGGGGTTTATAATCAAATCGACTTTCAACATAATCTGTCTCACCCAAACTTGATCCTTCCGCAAGATTACCTTTCCGCGTCATTCGTAGTAACAAATCCAAAGTCAAATCATAGCCACGTTTTGCTTCTTTAGAAGGATACATCCCAAAACGATTTAGAAAGCGTTCGGCCATGAGGCCTTCGTCAAATAGTTGAGGATGATAGCCCGAGGTGAAGGTGAAAGCCAGAGAGGCAAAGGTTGCTGCAGAAATATTCGGGTCCTCATAGGCAGCTCCACGATAGGTGGTAAATAATTGAATGGGACGGCTGGGTGAAATCTTACCACTGAGTTGGGAACTAATGCTCGATATTAAAGAAAAATTTTCAGATTCTAAGATAATTTTATTGGGTATGCTATCTAGCAAAAGAGAATCCATCAATTCAGAATCTAAATATCCTCCCTGCTCTGGTCGAAATTGAATGGCAAATGGATACCGTTCTTGAAGCATTTTTTCAACCTCTCTGTTTAGAGAGTCGGCAACTATGACAATATTTTCTTCTTCACTGAGCACGTTATCCAGATGCTTCAACATTCGATCCCTAAGTTGCTTTTTGGGAGGGATACTTTGGTAAACATTCGGACGCATATGCACTTCTTTATACGAGAGTGGAGCTACCTTAGGAACCTTACTTAGCTTGGGTAGGGCAGAAATAAAATCGAAATTTTTGGGTATCAATGGTCCAATAATTACGTCTTGTTGAGATAGAAGTGAATTCTGCATGAGTTGTACCAACTTCGCTTTTCGATTTTGGGTATCAAAGACCGTGAGTTCGGAAGCTATCCCTTGTTCTGACAAAACTTCCATAGCCAGACGAGTACCCGAATAAAAATCAAAAGACAAGCTACTGAGGTTTCGTTTTTTAAAAAATTCTCTAGTCTTTTCTATGGAATCCAATTCCAAAGAATTCACCTTAAAGGGCAAAAGTAAACCTACTCTCAGGGATCGATCAAGGGGGTTAAGGGAGTCGAATAAATTTATTTTCTGGACCAACAGATCATCTTGAATTTTCAAGTCTCCAGAAAATTCTAACGGCACCTTAAGAACCATTCCTGCTTGTAGTCCTTTAGCAATTAACTCGGGATTCAGTGAGTCCAATATGCCCTGGGAAACACCTAATTTTTTTTCAATTCGATAGTAGCCTTCCTTGGGCAAAACGGTATAATAATTATAGGCTGGAGTAGGCGCTACCAAAGAATCTTTTGTGCTGATAGGGAGTTGCAGTATTTGACCGGCTTTTAAGCCGTTTTTCAGCGAAGGATTCAATGCTTCTAATTCCTGAATTGTTATACCATAGGTATAGGCAATTCTCCATTTTGTTGCTTTGGGCGGAACCAAATAAGATTCTGTATCTACTGATGGCGCTTCAATCACCATCACAGGAGATTCGAAAACAGGTATTCGGAGCATCATTTTTCGTTTCAATCCAACCCTTTCAAGGGTGGGATTATAAACTTTTATTTGCTCAATGCTTATCTCGTATTGTTGTGCTAGACCAAACAAGGTCTCTTTTTTCTTGACTTTATGCGTGATAAACCGATCTGGAATTCTCGTGTCTTGCGCTCGTAATGCAAGCATGCTCAAGAGGAGCAAGAGCAACAACCCATACTTTTTCATGCCCTAAATATATCAAAAACTATTCCCATTCAATGGTTGCTGGGGGTTTGGAACTGATGTCGTAGACCACTCGATTGACTCCCGGTACTTTATTGATAATTTGGTTGGATATATCCTGCAGAAAAGCGTAAGGCAGATCAACCCAGTCTGCGGTCATCCCATCGGTAGATTCTACTGCACGCAGGGCGACACATTTCTCATAGGTGCGCTCATCCCCCATTACGCCTACCGACTGAACAGGCAATAGCATAGCACCTGCTTGCCATATCTTATCATAAAGACCTTCTTTCTTAAGGCCTTGGATAAAAAGCGCATCTACTTCTTGAAGCATTTTAACTTTTTCAGCAGTAATGTCTCCTAAAATTCGAATCCCCAACCCAGGGCCGGGGAAAGGATGTCGTCCTAAAATCTCAGGTGCTATATTCAGACTTTTTCCTACGCGCCGTACTTCATCTTTGAACAACATACGAAGGGGTTCCACAATTTTTAATTGCATATAGTCGGGAAGACCGCCTACATTATGGTGGGATTTGATCGTGACAGAGGGGCCATTGACCGAGACCGATTCGATAACGTCGGGATAGATGGTTCCTTGCCCCAGCCATGCAGCGCCAGCGATTTCTTTAGACTCCGTATCGAACACATCAATGAAGGTTTTTCCAATTATTTTTCGTTTCTGCTCGGGATCGGTGACCCCTTCTAAGGCTGCTAGGAAAAGGGCGCTCGTATCCACGCCTTTCACATTGAGTCCCATTCCTTCGTATTGCTGTAATACTTGACTGAACTCGCCTTTACGCAACAGACCGTTATTGACAAATATGCAATTCAGTTGGGTGCCGATAGCGTGATGCAATAAAATTGCAGCAACTGTTGAATCTACCCCACCCGATAGGCCTAGAATTACTTTTTCATCTCCAATTTGATTTCGCAATTCTTGAACTGTCATTTCAACAAACGAATCGGGAGTCCAATCGGAAGCGACCCCAGCAATCTTATTAATAAAGTTTTCCAAAATTTGTTTTCCATCGGTGCTGTGGTAGACTTCGGGATGGAATTGCAGGGCATAAGTAGCTTCTCCCGCTATTTGATAGGCTGCATGGGTTACGTCTTCGGTACTTGCCAATAATATCCCTCTCTCCGGTAGTTTTTCAATGGTGTCACTGTGGCTCATCCATATTTGACTATCGCCAGGCACGTTTTCAAAAAGCGGATTCTTACTATCGATGTAAGACAAGCGAGCTCTTCCATACTCCCGGCTATTGGAGGGACTCACTTTGCCTCCCGAAAAATGAGCCAAGTATTGTGCGCCATAACAAACTCCTAATACTGGTTTTTTGCCTCGTATTTCTGACAAATCAGGATGCAAGGCATCATCAGAGCGAACCGAAAAAGGGGATCCCGACAGGATGACTGCCTTAAAATCAGCCAAGCTTTTTGGAATCTTGTTGAAGGGGTGAATTTCGCAGTATGTGTTTAGCTCCCGAACCCGACGGGCAATCAATTGGGTGTACTGTGAACCGAAATCGAGAATGAGTACTTTTTCTTGCATGAACAAAAATAGGTAATTCACTTAGGGTTCCTAAATCATTCTTTCGCTTTTTTTTCCCAATTAATTGTTGAAAATTCTATAACTCTATCCAAGTAAATTGAAATTTTAGTGGATCGAATGATTCCATGAGCTGAGGAATTAAGCTTGGTCCTTTTTCGAGATAGAATGTGCTAAAATTAGCCTTTCGCTCTTGAAGCCCTGAATTGGGGAAAAGAGACTCGTGTAATTTTTCCAGACGTTCTACCTGATCTTTTAGTTTTCTTTTTTGGGCACGAAGGAGGCGCTTTTCTAAATGATCGATTCCTTTAAATTGTTTTTGTTGTTGTGCTGCTACAGCCCCTTCATAAGAGGCATCTGTCTGCTTTACTAGACCTTTCAAATGGCGGAAATTTTTTTCTAATTCCTTTTTTAAAAATTGCAAATCCAAGTCAATGGCACTTAATTGCTGTACCTTTTTGTTCACCAAGTCAGGGCGTTTCAAAAATAAATCTTCAGGACGCAAATCCAATTTATTCATTTTTCCAACAGTCTTCCCATTTACTAATACAGCAGAATTTCTAAGAATCAACAGCGGAAAAGGAACTTTTTGTGACTCAAAAAATGACTTCAATTGAAACCAATAAGCCAGTTCGCCTCCCCCTCCAATATAACCCAGATTGGGCAAAAGTACTTCTTGATACAAAGGACGCATTAGAACATTAGGAGAAAAGTTTTCGGGGTGATCGTTTAAGAGGCTGAGCATCGTTTCTTTAGATCGGACCCTTGGATCACCATCCCACTGATAGCCTGCTTCATGTGTGATAATTCGTTGTCGCTTTTGGGGAGACAAATAAAAAAGATTGATCTCTCTAGGGGTCACTTGTGGTTTGTAGGAAGGATGGTAGTTCTGTTGAAGTTGCTCAATCTGGTTTTGGGTTTCTTTAAAACAGTCTTGCTTTTCCAATTCCTTTTGAAAATAGGGAATGAAACTCTTTTTTAAATCGGGATCATCGCCGTCAAGTATGATTAATCCTGTCTCTGCAAAAAGAGCATTGACAAGAGATCGTGTGGCTTCGCCAAGCGTTTGGGAAGATCGATAACTTCGATTTATCCATTCTTTTAGTTGATTTCCCGATTCACTCTCGGGCAATTCTTTTGTCAATAAATCCAATATTGATTGTAAAGAATCCAATGACAGGTCCCCTACTTTACCTCCTGAGTTTGGATGCTCCCATTGAAACTTTTTCCCTTTGAATGAAAAATGACTTATCTCTTCAAAATCGTGATCTTCAGAAGCCATCCAATAAACAGGGACAAAATCCTTGCTAGGCATGGCTTTTTTTAATTGTTGGCACAATTTGATGGTCGACACTATTTTAAAAATAAAATAAAGTGGGCCAGTAAGTAAGCTCAATTGATGCCCAGTGGTTATAGTAAAAGTGGATGCTTTCTCCAGCCGTTTGATATTGGCTGCCGTTGCATCTGAAAGTGAAGTATTGACGTATTGGGCTTCGAGGGTACGAACGAGTAATTGTCGCTGCGAACGAGAGTAGGTAGGAGCTTTTAGTTCGGTTTGCTTCTTAAAGTTATCTATGCTAGGAAAGGCTTCATAGAAAGCATTCAGGGTCTTTTCTTGTTTTAGATAGTCTAATATAAGCGTGGAGAAAAATCCAGTCTGCTCATAAGGAATGGTATGGGCTTTCATAACCAATCTTTCTGTAAATATATCCTAAAATTAGTTGGGTCGGCCAAAGAGATCAAACTCCGTAGCTGAGGTAATGGTTATCTGAGCAAAATCACCCAACTTCAAATAGTGCTCTTGAGCTGAAATTAAGACTTCATTATCTACATCGGGAGAGTCGTATTCGGTTCGTCCAATAAAATAATTTCCCTCTTTGCGGTCAATCATGCAACGCATTGATTGCCCCACCCGTTGTTGATTGCTTTCTCTAGAAATTTCCGATTGAATCGCCATGATTTCGTTAGCTCGTTCTTGCTTGACATCCTCAGGCACATCGTCTTCTAGGGCAAAGGCGTGGGTATTTTCTTCATGACTGTAGGTAAAACAGCCCAGCCGATCAAAGCGCATTTCTCGAACCCAATCTTTGAGTGTTTTGAAGTCTGTCTCGGTTTCGCCTGGATAGCCAACAATAAGAGAGGTCCGTATTCCAATTTCAGGAACAGCTGCTCGAAAATCTTGAATTAATTTAGTGGTTTTAGCCTGGGTCGTCCCGCGTCGCATCGATTTTAAAATAGAATCAGAAATATGTTGCAATGGGATATCAATATAATTACACACCTTAGGTTCTTCTCGCATCACTTCAAGTACGTCCATTGGAAATCCTGTAGGAAACGCGTAGTGGAGGCGAATCCATTCTATGCCATTCACTTTAACCAAGGCTTTGAGCAACGCTGCCAACCTGCGTTCTTTATAAAGATCCAGTCCATAATATGTGAGATCTTGAGCAATCAAAATCAACTCTTTCACCCCATCCTTTGCAAGTAGGGAAGCTTCTTCTACCAGAGCTTCAATACTTTTGGATTGATGCTTGCCTCGCATAAGTGGAATCGCACAAAAAGAACAAGGTCGATCGCAGCCTTCAGCGATTTTGAGATAAGCGTAATTTCTGGGGGTGGTAGTCAATCGTTCGCCTAATAATTCATGTTTATAGTCGGCCCCTAATACTTTAAGTAATTGAGGCAGATCAGTCGTTCCAAAATATTGATCTACTTGAGGAATTTCTTTTTCTAAGTCGGGCTTATAGCGTTCGCTTAAGCAACCGGTAACATAGACCCGGTCTACTTCTCCCTTTTCTTTCTTTTGAATTTGTTCGAGAATCGTGTTGACCGATTCTTCTTTGGCATCAGCAATAAACCCACAGGTGTTGACAACGACAATATTGCCCTCTTTTTCGTGAACAACCTCTTTTCCACTTGCTTTTAATTGGCCCATTAGCACTTCAGAATCATAGAGATTTTTCGAGCAACCAAGCGTGATGACATTGATTGTGTGTTTGTGGTGACTTTTGGTTCGCATAGAAAAACTATTCGTTGGCTAGGATTTCTTTGGAAACTATAGGCAAAGCGAGCTGATGCTTTAAAAAGTCTAGGGTAGCCTCCGTCACTTCAGGGTAGATGTGAGTACTCAGGTAAGAAGTGAGAACGTGATCGGCGGCCTCTGGAAAAGCTTGTTTTTTCTTTAGAGCAGT
>CENJ01020741.1_pt1 | contig 44480 bp, 44 predicted proteins | sample 356161 | NCBI WGS metagenome assembly CENJ01 (sample SAMEA2619531, study PRJEB7988) | marine metagenome | biome: marine biome (ENVO:00000447); feature: surface water layer (ENVO:00002042); material: "saline water (ENVO:00002010), including plankton (ENVO:xxxxxxxx)" | depth 5 m
TATCAGTATAATCTATTTGAAAATGAGGATATAAAACATCAAGATTTAATGAGAACTATTGATTTTATTCAAAAAAAAGAAGGTCAAAGTAAAATTAAATTAGCTTCGCAAGATTTAAAGAAAAGATGGAAAATGAAACAGGAAAAATTAAGCTCGAGCTATACTTCTAGAATTAATGAAATCATAAAAGTGAAATGAAAAAAGAAAAACTGACTTTTCTTAAATCAGAAAAAGGAAGTAATATAGGTCAATGGCTAGTAGAACAAGGTATCTCGGCAGGTTTTCCATCACCTGCGAATGATTTCAAAGAAGTAAGGATAAGCTTAGACAAAGAACTGGTAAAAAATAAAGAAGCAACCTTTTATGCCAGAGTAAGTGGAAACTCAATGGAGGAAGCTGGTTTGAGTGATGGTGATCTAATAGTCATCGACAGAAGCTTAAACCCAGAAAATAAAAAAATTGCAGTCTGTTTTTTAGACGGAGAATTCACTGTCAAAAGAATAATTAAAAAAGAAGGTGAATTATATTTAAAACCGGAAAATAAAAACTATAAAAAAATACATATTAACGAGCATAATGAATTAGTTATTTGGGGAATAGTAACTTATGTAATAAAACTTGTAAATTAAACAATGTGGTTTTTATGAAATTTATATTCTATTCACTGAAAAAAAGTACATTGTCATCTTTTGGTTTAATAAATTCATGATCCAAGGTTTTATTTAGCCCTTCTTCTAAAGAATAAGGCGGTTTAAATAAATTATGAGCCTTATCTGAATTAAATTGAGTAGTTGCACAAAACTTTTTTATTCTAATAGATGAAATTGGAAATTTTTTATTGATAAAAAAAGAAAAAAAATCAAAAATAAACCCTACAGAAAGCCCTATAAAATAAGGAATTGAGAAGTTAGGAATATTAATTTTCATTTTTTTTTCAATTATCGATACTAATTTTCTCATATCAAAATCAGGCTTGTCAGCATAATTATAAACATTATAACCCTTTGCTTTCAAATCAATACATTTTTTTATAAATGCAGCTACATTACCAACATAAGCCATAGATTTTTTATTAAATCCGTTTCCTATCATTATAAATTTTCCAGAACATATTTGTTTAAGAAGATTATAAACATTACCTCTATTTCTTTCTCCAAAAATTACGGTAGGTCTAATAATAGTAACTTTTCTTTTTTGAGGATTTTTTTTATACCATTCAGAAATAACATTTTCAGCTTGCCATTTACTTTTACCGTAATCGTTAAATGGGTCATGAGGATGATTTTCTTTAGGATTTTTTTTATTTAATCCATAAATAGCTACTGAACTTGTGAAAATTAAATTATTAATATCATTTTTATCCATCAAATTCAAGACATTTTTTGTTCCATCAACATTAACATCATAATATAATTTTTTTGGGCTGATATTGTCCTTATGTTCTGCAGCTAATAAAACTACTGTTTCAATATTATTATCAAAATGTAAAGAATTAATATTAGTTATATCTCCAATGCTAGTTATACTTCTATAGAAAGGACTATCACTCTTATCAATATTTGTTACATCATAATCGTTTAGTAGAGAAATCAATCTCGATCCAACAAAACCAGAACCACCAATTACTAAAATTTTCATAGCATTTTACAATGTCAAACTACTGCTCTTCCTTTCATATCTTCCCAATCTCTATTACTTCTTAGCTTATCATTTGTCTTTTTAACTGAATGTAATAAATGGTTAATTGTATTAAGATTATCACTTAAATTTATTATTGCGGATAAGTCTTTTGGTAAACAATGTCCACCAAATCCAAAGTCACTATCAGGGCCTGGAACTTTCCAGTGAGACTTACCTAATCTTTCATCAAGTATTGCGTATTCAACAATTTTATCATAATCTAAATTTAATTTTTTACAAATTTGATAAATCTCATTTGCAAAAGTAACTTTAACAGCCAAAAAAGAATTTATCATATACTTTACCATTTCTGCATGAATAGGGTCTGTTATCACAATATTTGCTTTAGGAAAAACCTTTGAGTAAAAATTCTTCAACTTTTTTATTGAAGGCCTTGAACCACCCAAAATAATTCTATTTTGATTATTGAAATCATCAATTGCATTAGCTTCTGTTAAAAATTCTGGATTAAAAATTATATTTAAAGTTTTATATTTTTTATTTAATCTATTTGTTGTTCCTGGAGATACAGTTGATTTTAAGACTATAATTGTATGTTGTTTATTTTTTAAATTATTTTCATTAATAAAATTTAATTCATTTTCTACAATTTCTACATTACAACTGCCATCTTTATTCATTGGAGTCGGTAAGCATATAAAAACAAATTTTTGATTAATAACGTTGTTTTTATATGAATTAGATTTTGACTCATCTAAATCATATGTAAACACATTATAAAAACTTTTAAATTTTTCAAAAATTGCATTACCAACAAATCCTTGACCTAATATTCCTATCATATTTTTAATTATAATTCAAAAATAAGATTAAATTATTTCAAAATTAGAATCTTTAATTTCATTAAAAACTTTTAATAGACCTGAATCTAAATTGATTTTAGCTTTCCAACCTAAATTGTTTATTTTTGAAACATCTAAAAGTTTTCGCATTGTTCCATCAGGTTTACTTAAATCAAATTTAATTTCTCCATTGAAACCAACAATCTTTTTTAAAGATAAAGCTAAATCTCTAATAGAAATATCAACACCAGTACCAACATTTATTATACCATTCTCATTGTAGTTAGTCATTAAAAAAATAGATGCCTCTGCTAGATCGTCTACATGCAAAAACTCCCTCAGTGGATTTCCTGAACCCCAAATATCAACACTTTCAGATTTATTTCTTTTAGCTTCAATAAATTTTCTCATTAATGCAGGTAAGACATGACTTGTATTTAAATCATAATTATCATTAGGTCCGTACAGGTTTGTTGGCATACAAGAAATAAAATTGCAATCATATTGCCTTCTATAACTGTCACACATTTCAATTCCACAAATCTTAGCTATTGCGTAAGGTTGATTAGTAGTTTCTAAATATCCATCAAGCAAAGAAGTTTCAATAATAGGTTGTTTCGATTTTTTTGGATAAATACAGGATGATCCTAGAAATAGGAGTTTTTTTACATTATGTAAATATGATGAATGTATAATATTGGCTTCAATCATTAAATTATCATAGATAAATTCAGCTCTATACGTGTTATTGGCTAAAATTCCTCCTACTTTAGCAGCCGCTAAAAACACATAATCAGGCTTCTCATAGCTAAAAAAATCATTTACTTTTTTCTGATTTCTTAAATCTAATTCCCTTGATGTTCTTGCTAATAAATTATTAAATCCTTGGCTTTTTAATTTTCTGACTATAGCACTACCTACCATGCCTCTATGTCCAGCAACAAAAATTTTGTCATTTTTTTTCATAAAAATTATTTTAAATTTTTAAGTTCATTATCTAACATTTTTTTAACTACATCTTTCATTTTAAATTTTGCTTTCCAACCTAAAACTTTATGAGCTTTTTCCGGATTTGCACTTCCATACTTTAGATCTGTTGGCCTTAGCAATGAATTATCAACAACAACATAATCATTCCAATTTAAATTAATATGTTCAAATGTAGTTTTGATAAAATCTAAAAGGCTGTAAGATTTACCAGTTGCTATGACATAATCATCTGCGAAATCTTGTTGTAACATCAACCACATTGCCTCAACATATTCAGGAGCCCACCCCCAATCTCTATAAATATCTACATTGCCTAAATAAAGCTTTTTTTCCTTATTTTTTAAACATTTACAAGCTGCAGAAATAATTTTTTTTGTAACAAATCTATCTGGTCTCAATGGAGATTCATGATTAAATAACACTCCAGTTGAAGCATGAATTTTGTAGGATTGCCTATAATTATTAACTAACCAAAAAGCAGCTGATTTTGCTACTGCATATGGACTCATTGGCTGAAAAAGTGTTTTTTCGTCAGCAGGTTTATTCCCTGTATCTCCAAAACATTCACCTGAACCAGCATTATAAAATTTAATTGATGTATCAGAAAATCTAATTGATTCTAGAATATTTAAAGTTCCAATAGTTATACTTTCAAGAGTTTCAACTGGCTGTTCAAAAGATAGTCCAACTGAACTTTGCCCAGCCAAATTATAAATTTCAGTAGGTTTTATTTTTGTTATTGATTGAAGAGTACTTCTAAAGTCATTAATGTTTAATGATATTAAATTTACATCATCATAAATTCCTAATGTCTTCAAATTGTTAAAGGAAGACATTTGAGCATCTCTTGAACCTCCAAAAACTTCATACCCTTTTTCAATTAAAAATTTTGCAAGATAAGCTCCATCTTGACCAGATACTCCACATATTAAAGCGTGTTTCATATTAAAGTTTTATTTATTAATTTAAAAATTTTGTTTTCAATTACATCTAAAGAATAATTTTTTCTAATTAAATTCCTTGCAGCAAACTTTATTTTAGAATAATTTTTGGGATTATCATAAACCAAATTAATCTTATTTGCCATTTTGAATGGATCATCTTCGATTAGTGCATTAACTCCATTTTTAATTCCCTCAATTGCCTTAGAAGGTTGTGAAGTCAAAACATTTATGCTTTCAACAGCCATTGACATTAGAATTTTTGTTTGTAACCCACCTCCAGATCTCATTGGTGCAACAGTGCAAAAACAAGATCTTAAGATTAAAAATGGATCTTTAACAAAACCTAAAACATCAACATTCTTATATTTTTTACTTAATTCTATAATTTCTGGACTTGCAAACCCTCCAATTATTAAAAATTTAATTTTTTTATGCAAATAAGGTAAAACATTATCACAAAACCATAAGACAGCTTCAATATTTGGTTGGTAATCCATTCTACCTATAAAAGAAATTGATTTAGAATAATTTTTATCAAAAAGATCATAATTTAAAATATCTTCTTTTACGCCATGCGGTAAATTGAAAGTATTTCCATAAACTTTCCAAAATTTAGATTCTTCATCATTTACATAGGTAGTTAAGTTAAATTTTTTAACATGTTGCTTTTCATATTTAAATAATAAAGGAATTTCAATTAGATATATTAATTTCCAAAGAATTGATTTTGTGTTTTTTCTTGATTTTAAATAATTTAAATACATAGAGTCAATTGCATAGTGAATCTTTTTAATATTTAGATTTATTCCATAACTAGATGTTCTTATCATAAAACATAAAAATAAATCATGAGTTAATGATAATTTATCTATTAGATTTTGAACATCCTTTATATAAAAATATCCAACTTGCAATGGCTTGCCAAAAACTAAGCCAACAAAAGCATCTATAATACATCTTAACTTGCTTTTTGAAAAAAAGAAGACATTATTTGAAAATTTTTTAATCTCATCAATGAACTCTATATTTTTTTTGTTATCATCAATTATTATAATAGTCAATTTATATTTTTTTGAAAGAATTTTTAATGTATCATATATCGCAATTCTACCTCCAGAATTCAAAGGGAAAGGCATTCTGGGAATCGGAATTAACAATTTAGGAATATCTCTATTTGAATTCTTCAGAACTAATTTTTTTGTTATACCAATTTGAAACTTTTTCATTAAAATTTTCTCTTGAGAATAGTTTGACAACCTCATAGCCCCTTACCACCTTATTATTTGTTTCTTCTACGTTAGAAATAATTTTAATTATACCATTTGTCAATTCAATATTAGAATTAGGGTTAAAATAATGAGCTGCATCTTGGGCTATTTCAGGCATACAAGAAACATTACTACATAGAAGAGGACAACCATACTTAAAACTTTCAATTATGGGAATTCCAAATCCTTCCTCTTTAGATGGAAAAATAGATAATGTAGCATATTTAAAAAGTTGCACTATTTCTTCATCTTTTTGATATGGAAGAAAAATAATCTTTTCATTTAAGTTTAATGAAGCTACTATACTTTTGTATGATTTTAAAACATTTATTTCATTAATTCCAACAATATATAATTTATACTTAGAGATATACTCTGGAGGCAACAATGAAAATGATTTTATAACACTAATTGTATTTTTGTGATCTGGTTGACCTCCAATATGTAAAAAATATGGTTTCTTATTTGAAATATCTATATTTTTATCAAAATCAAAGTTTTTTAGGTCAATAGCAGCCCAGATTACAGTAATTTTATCATCTTTAATTTTAAATCTTTTAATGATTTGCTGTTTAGAATACTCTGAACAAGTAATAATTTGATCAAACTTTTTAATTACAACTGGTAAAATAATTTTTCTATATAAATTTCCAAATCTTTGTCTTAAAGATTTTGTTTTGAATTTTCCCATAAAAATTAAATCATAAAGAAATAAAACCCTGTTTTTATTTTTTTTCAAAAAAATTGGTGCTGTATTGTATGAGAAAATCACTAAATCATTTTTTTTTCTAGAAAACAGTAGTAAAGAAATCTGCTCCCAAAGTATGTATGAATAAAAACCAAAAGAATAGGTGTTTTTAAAATCATTTTTTTTAAAACTACCAGGTAATAAACCAATACATTTTATATGCTTTATTCCTTCCAAAGCTGTAATAAAATTCTTAACATACTTACCCATTCCACGAGGTTTATCAATGGAAAAAGTAGCGTCATAATAAATATGTTTTTTTTGATTTATTTCGGTGCCCATTATAAACTCATATTAAGTTATATATTTTTTTAATCTCAAATATGATAATTTAGTTTTTGTAGCTGTTCTAGTCCAAGAAAAATTTTTAGATTTTTGATATACCAAATCTTTATATTTACTGTATATCTTTTCATTATTAATAATTTCAAATATTTTTTTTGCTAATTGTTTTTTGTCTGTTGGTTCAAATAAAAATTCTGAATCTGAAATAATTTCAGGGATTGATGTTGAATTTGATACCAATACAGGACAACCACATGACATAGCTTCAAGAACTGGTAAACCAAATCCTTCATAAATTGATGGAAAAACAAATATTTTAGCATTTTGATATAATGATTTTAATTCTAAATTAGTTAGTGATCTATTAATTAATATTACAGGGTACTCTTTTAATAAATTATCAAGCAAATAATCATCCTTTCCACTTGGTTTACCAGCTATAATTAGTGGAATTGTAAAACTTTTACTTTTCCACAATAATTTCATTGATTGAATTAAAGTTTTAATATTTTTTCTGCTCGCAAAAGAACCTACATACAATATATATGGTTTTTGAATTTTAAATTCTTTTAAAACTTTTTCATTGGAAGTATTATTTGTGTCGATATTAAATGTGGGATCACACGCAATTAAAATTGATTCTATTTTTTTATTACATAAAGGAAAATAATATAATACTCTTTTTTTTGTCGACTCAGAAATTGTTATTATTTCTTTTGCTTTTTTTACAGCATTTTTAGTTAAATAATAATAATATTTTTGAAATAAATTACTTCTTTTTCCTGGGAAATCTAGCCAAAAAACATCTAAAACAGTTACAATTAATGGTACTTTTGAAAGAAATGGAGTAACATCATGATGAGTAACATGAAAAATTTCAACTTTACTTCGAGCTATTGCCATAGGAATTAGAACTTGATCTTGAATTTTAGTAAAATATGTATTTGATAAATTAAAATATTCAAAGTTGTTTGGTAATTTAAAATTTAATTTTTTGTTTTTATTTATAAATAATACATATTCATTTTGTGAATCTATTTTAGCTAGTGCACGGATCAAATTAATCACATACATTCCAGTGCCGGAGTACGGATTTTTAATTTCCCTTGCATCAATTCCTATTCTCATTTATAATTTTTTAAAATTTTATCATAAACTTTAATAGTTTGAATAGCACACTTTTCCCATGTAAACAAATTAGAGGTTTTTTTACCGCTTGCACTGAGGGATTTCCTTAAATTCGAGTTGTTTAAAACATTAAAAATCGCCACAGAAATTTGATCTGTAGAATACGGATTAACAATTAAAGCACTTTTATTAAAAAGCTCAGGAATTGACCCTTTATTTGATGTTATTACAGGGGTAGAGCATTGCATAGCCTCTAAAACAGGCATTCCAAAGCCTTCGTATAATGAAGGAAATAAAAATAATTCACTTTGGATATAGTACGCCGCTAAGTTTGAGGATTTTATAAACCCTTTAAAAATGATTCGTTCTTTTAAATTTGAGAAACTATTTATTAGTTTATTTAATCTAGAAAGTTTATTGAGCGGAATATTTCCAAGAATTAATAAATCAACATTTGGTATTCTTTTATAAACTTTGGCAAAGGATTTAATTATATTAATTAAATTTTTTCGATCATTAAAACCTCCATTATAAAGTAAAAACTTACGTTTCCAAACTCTCTTTTTATTTTTTTTATTAGATTCGATTAATTCTTTAGAAAATTGAGATCCTAAATATACAGTTGATATGTTTTTGCTTTTATAATTATACCTTTCAATGAAATCATTTTTTGTACAATTAGAATCTGTAATTATATGCGTTGACTTTGTGATTTGTCGCATCTTTAATTTGTAAAGATACATTGCAAAACTGGAAGAAATTTCTTCTGGAAAAATTTCTGGAATAATATCATGCAGAGTGTTTACAATTTTAATACTTTTTGATGGGTTTATTATTGAAGGTGATAACGAGTGATATAGTTTAATATTATTTTTTTTAAGTTTAAGTTTTAAATCGAAAAAATCAAAAACTTCTTGTAATGATTCAGGCTTTTTTGGCCTAGTCACTTCTATTAACCTATCTGAGGGCAAATCCCAGGGTAAATTGTAATTTTTTAATACTAAATACCAAAATTCATAATTTGATTGAATTTTTTCTAAAGTCTGGCTAAGATTAAAAGCATAAATACCTATGCCAGTAAATCTAGAAGATTTTTGAGAAATTCTCAAATCTATACAAATTCTTTTCTTCATACCAATCTTCTTAATATAAACAATAACAACCTTCCATATCTTATTGCTAAAGCAGGAAATAATTTTATAGAAGAACAATGTCTATAAATAAATTTAAATCTAGCTTTAAATAAATCTGGTGATCTTAAACTCGTAAATATTTCCTTAATACCCTTTAAGCTTAATTTGTTAAGATTATTAGAAATTCCACCAGTATTTTCTACATTATTATATAATTTACTTTTAGAACTAATTAACACTTTATAACCGTTATTTTTTGCTCTCAAACATAAATCACAATCAGCCATATATTGAGGCAAGTTTTTTGAATCATAATAATTTAATTCTTGCAAAATAGACACCTTTATTAGGGTACCCATCCCCGGTAACCAATCTACATTTCTGACTCCAGAGTACTGATTTTTATCAATTTCTCCCATTCCAATCTGTATTTCACCAGGCCAAGGCCATTTCATCAATCCTCCTGCACTCCAAATCATATTTTTATTATTTGAATAATAAATTACTGAACCTATTATAGCATCAGGATTGTCCAAGGCGCAATCAATTAAAACTTGTAGGGTATTATGTGAAATTAGCACATCATTATTTAAAACAAAAATATAATCAGCTTCATCTTTTATAGCTTTTTTAATTCCTACGTTCATTGATTTAGACCACCAAAAATTACCATTTCCACTTATGACTTTTACACCACTAAAGTTTTCTTTAATATTTTTCTTAGTATTATCAGTTGAACCATCATCAACAACATAAACTTTGTAATTTTCATAACTAGAATTTAAGATTGATTCTAAAGTTTTTTTAGTAAATAAATATCCATTGTGACAAGGAATTACAATTCCAATTTTTGGCTTATTGATCATGAATAATTAAGATAAAAACTCTTTTCTATTTAATCTAACTAGTAATAGAGCCCAAATTAAAATGGGGGATAATATTGTTATGTAAAATAAATCTAATGGCATTAACGTACCATCACCAATCAGTGTAACTACTTGTATATTCAAATAAATCCACACTATAAAAGTTGTTTTAAGTCTATATCGAACATATGAAAGAATTGCACCTATTAAGTAACAATAGAAAATTCCAAAGTTTCCCATTGAAATATGTCCAATAACATACATCGTTGGATTAGGTCCATAGCCAGATTGACCAAAACTTAAATCAGAATAAAGTGTCAAGTTTACACCTAAATCAATTGCATTTCTGTCAATATATCCAAAATAGGGTAAAATTTGTGAGAAATGATAACTAAATAAATTTAAGCCATCAAATCCAGAATATGCATTTTGTACAAAATAAAAAAAAGGGCCCTCTGCGGCTCCAATCAATCTTCTTATAAATGCAAAAAGCACATTGCTTTCATAGCCAGCATTTACAGCTCCAGTAAAACTAATTAATATAAGAATTGGTAGTACAAATAATGCATACTTAATGACTTTAGGTATTACAAACTTTTCATTCTTATGAATATGCATATAATACAAACCTAAATTGATTGTCAAAATTAATGATAGATAAACTCCTTTACCTCCACCATTTAGAATATTAAAAATAACCATTGAAATCAGAACAAAAATTCCAAATTTATTTTTATCAAAAAGCCAAAATTTAAGGGCAAGTACACCTAGAATAGATTGTAAACCCCAATTTAAATAGTTTAAAATTCCAAATCCAGAACCTAATTCAGAATAAGCAGAAATGGTTCTATTTCCAGAGGTCATAAATGGAACCCCAAGAAAATAAAAAATTAATGAACCATTAATAATAAATAATAAATAATATAGATATATTGAGAACTTGGTGGTATTATAATCTGCCAAGAACTTCTGTTTTTTTATATGTAAATTTTTAGTAAAAAAAGTATTTAATCCTAAAATAAAAAAAACTAAGCATGAAATTGAATAATAGAAATGTGAAGGTTTGATTTGATTATTTATAAAAAAATATCCAATTACTGAAATAAATATTATCTGATTTAAGAAAACTATTATCCATGGATCAAGAATATTTATAAGATGTTTTTTTAAAACAAATCCAATAACTAATCCACTTGTCAAAAAAATAGTTATAAATGTTACTATATCAAATAATTCTAATTCCATTAATTATTATAATATTTCTTTAAAAACTTTATTGGTTTTATAAACAGTTATTTTTCAATTAATGATAAATCCATTTCTAAAATAAATTATCAATAGAATTGCAAAAAATATGACCAATTAAAATATGAGCTTCTTGAATCCTTGCCGTAACATCTGATTTTATAATAATTGAATTGCTGCAAATCTTGTTAAGCTTGCCACCATCATTCCCTAAAAGACATATGGTTTCACCACCAAGTTTGTTATTTGTTTTTACAGCTTCAATTATATTTTTACTATTTCCAGATGTACTAATTGCTATCAAAAGATCGCCAGGGTTGAATAATGCTTCTAATTGTCTTGAATAAACTTTTTCAAATCCATAATCATTACCAATAGCAGTAAGTGCACTAGTATCAGTACTTAATGCAAGAGCTGGTAAAGGTATCCTTTCCTTTAAAAACCTTCCTGTAAATTCTGCTGCTATATGTTGAGCGTCAGCAGCACTTCCCCCATTTCCACATATCAAAATTTTATTTTTCTTTAAAATTGTTTGATTAATTTTATTGCAAGCATTACTTATTTCTTCAATATTATTTTTAGTCAAACTCCTTATTACATTTAAGTGTTGCTCTAAATTTGTAGTAATTATTTGATTTATGTTCATAATTTATTTATTATTTTATCGAACTGTTTAATTATATCATTAGTATTAGTATTAATCAAAAAGTTAGATTTTACTCCTGCTCTTTTTCCGCATTCAATATCAGATAGTTTATCTCCAACCAAAATTGATTGATTTAAATCAATTAGAGGATAATCATTTAAAATACTTGTTATCATTCCAATATTAGGTTTTCTACAATTACACATTTCAGAGGGTAAATGTGGACAATATTTAATTTTTTCTATTTTGATTGAATATCTTAACATATCTTTTAACAACCAATTATGCAACTTAATCAAATCCATTTCCGAATAAAAATTTCGCCCAATACCCGATTGATTAGTTAATATAAATAATAAAAAATCTTTTTCAATTAGAGATTTTAAAAATGAAATTATTCCTGTTTGATATACAAAATCTTCTTTTCTAAAAACATACCCATTATCAATATTGATTATGCCATCTCTATCGAGAAATGCTGCTTTCATTAAACAGTTTTATCTAAAAAATTAGTTGTAGAATAACCTTCTGTAAAATTTACTAATTTAACTTCGTTAACCAAATCAGATCCTACTATAACTTTATTTTTATAATCACCACCTTTAACTAAAATATCAGGTTGAACTCTTTTTATTAATTCATAGGGGTCGTCCTCATAAAAGGGTATAACTTCATCAACAAACTTTAAAGATTCTAACATTAAAATTCTATCAGATAAATTATTAATAGGCCTGTTTTTTCCTTTTAGTCTTTTAACTGATTCATCAGAATTAATTCCAATTATTAGGTAATCACCTAAGCTCCTGGCTTCTTTTAAATAATTAATATGTCCCCTATGTAAAATATCAAAACATCCATTTGTAAAAACTATTTTTTTTTGTTTTTCATTATTATGCTCAATTTCACTTAAAGTAATAACACTTGTGCCTTGTTTGCCAACTACAATCCCTCCAGCTAAATTTGCTTTATGAATAGATGTTTTAATTTTATTGTTTTTATTTAAAAAGTGTGCTAAAACAGCAACAACTGTATCACCTGCACCAGTCACATCAAAAACTTCTTTAACATCAGCGTTAAATCTTTCAATTTTATTATCCAATAATGCCGCCATACCGTTTTCACTTAAAGTAATTATTGGGGTTTTGATTAAAAATTTAGATTTTAAAGTTCTCAAAGCAATATTTATTTCCTTATCAGATTTAAGATTTATACCTAAAGCTAGAGATGCTTCTTTCTTATTTGGTGTTATAATAGTTGCTCCTTTATATTTATTAAAATTTATATTCTTAGGGTCTACTATACTAATTACTTTATTTTTGTTACATATTTCTAATAATTCTTTAGTTAATCTGTCTGTTAATAGCCCTTTAGAATAGTCTGAGAAGATAACTACATTATAATTTTTGATATTTTTAGTGAAATATTTAATTATTTTATTTTCAATTTTATCAGAAATATCTATAGTGTTTTCATTATCAACCCTTACAATTTGCTGATTATTAGAGATAATCCTTGATTTGACTGTTGTACATTTATTATTATCTACGAAAATACTTTTTGATGATAAAACTATATCTGATATTAGGGATTTAAATTTTAAACCACTTTCATCATCACCAACAACAGAAATATAATCAATTTTGTTTTTTAAAGAATATAAATTATTAGCAACATTTGAGCTTCCACCTAGCCTAATTTCTTTTCTTGTATTGTGAATAATTGGTACTGGCGCTTCAGGGGATATCCGTTCTGATTTTCCAAATATATATTCATCTAAAATAGAGTCTCCTATAACACAAATCATAATTTATTGTTTAAAAATGTTAGTAAAACTTCTTCCTTTTTTATTTCATCAATATTAGGTAAATCCTCATTTAACTTATTCTTGTCAAATGATTTAGGATAAATAATCTTATAAACGGAATTTAAGTATTTTTCTGGATATGGATGAAATCTTAAATAATTATTTCCATTAGAAATTACAATACAATTTGTTTTTGTTTGAACAGCTAAATGTGATGCAAAAGATTCATTTGTAATTAATAACCTAGTTTTTTTAATAAGATTAACAAAATCGATTAGCTCAGTTTTTCCAATAAGATTTATCACATTTGAGCATCGATCTAAATTAAAATTTTTTATAACATCGTTTCCTCCACATAAATATATGTTATCAAAATATGAATTAATTAGCAAAATCAAACCAGAATAGCCATTCCATCTTCTTTCTGGGCTGCTTGCTCCAAAAAAAATTACACAATCATTATTACGCTTTGAGGAATTCTCATCATTCAAACAATCTTTATTTATCTTAAAAATTGAATTCATAAATTTTTCAATTTTATCTAATTCGAAAGAAATTTTTAAACAATCAATAAGTCTTGTATAATATTTATCACTTAGTACTAATTGTTTCTTAGTTGAGTTTAGGTAATCTGATTTAAAACCAATTTTGTTTTTAGCATTTAGTATTGAAACAATATAATCTGAAATATAAAAGTCTCTACTTTGAGTAGGATGGATTAAAATATCAAAATTATTTTTTTTTAATTCTTTTATAACATTGTATTTGTAAGTGTATGATTTTATTAATTTTTTTTTGTCAATAAATATAAATTCTTCTAAATAATCAATATCCAGATTTATTGCTAAATCCATCCAAGAAATATTTCCAATCAAAAAAATTTTTTTATTATAATATTTATAAATTAATTTTAAATATTTTCTGAAAATTATAAAGTCGCCTATCTCATCCAGCTTAACCACTGCTATTTTATAATCTTTTTTATTAGAAGTTCTTGTGAAAGTTACTAGTCTAAAAATATAATTAATAAATCCTGTTATCATAATGTTGTTAAAAGCAGTGAAATGATAACCGAAATTCTATTTTTATCTTCATAAAAAAATTTACTTTATTAAGTGTTTAAATGAAGAATAAAAATTGTACAAGTAATCAATAACAATTGATTTTAATGTGATTTTATAAACAAATTTTTCTACAAATTTTTGTTCAATTAAGTTCTTATTCTTTTTTTTCTCGTGTTTCAAAGGGAGATCAAAATTTGACACCTTCATTTCCGAATCAATGCTATTTTTATCATGTGTAAAAATTGAATCATTACCAAAACCAACATTTGAAACTAAATTAACATTTGGTATGATTGATAGTCCATTGTTAAACCAAGTTGAATATAACCATTGATAATCCCAGGTTTTTATATGATTATCATAAACCTTATTAAAAATATTCGTCCAATAATACCTAATAATCCTATTTCTAAATTTTGATTTATAGGATTGAGATCTTTTAAATTTAGGCCAATCTTTCATGTTTATATCATATTTCAACCATGCTCTTTTCCATGTGGCCCATCCCCAAATATATGTGTGATTAGAAAAAGAATATCCATTAATAGGTAAATTTGAATCAGTGTAATGACATGATCCACATATACTAAAAACTTGATTGTCATCTTCGTAATAATTTAAAAGTTCTTGACAAAATGAATAAAAAGTTTGTGAAGGGACACAATCATCTTCTAAAATAATTCCTTTTTCTTCCATTGTAAAAAACCAATCAATTGAAGATGATATAGACTCTTTGACCTCAAGATGAGTTTCTCTAAATAAGGTTATAACCTTGCAATCCCAGTCAATAGAATCAACAAGAGATCTCACCTTAGAAATTTTTATTAACTCTTCTGAGTTATCACTACTCGGAGCATTACTTACAAAATAAAGTTTTTTAGGTTTAGCTTTTTTTATACTTTCGAAAACTCTTAAAGACGTGTCAATTCTTTTGTATGTCAAGAATAATATAGGAGTTGTTAATTGCAATTAAGAATTTTTTTTATTAAAATTTTCAATTGTAATTCTAATTCCTTTTTCCAAATTTGTATTGATTTTAAAATTAGAATCATAAAGCCATGATTTAATTAAATACTTATTGATCAGTTTGTGACTTTTACAATCTAGAGATTCTACTCCTCCAGGAAGCATTACTTTTACATTTAAACCAATATTTTTACAAACATCTTTTGTTAAATGAGCAAGCTCTAACATAGTCATTGTTTTCTGAGATGAAATATTGACAATCGAGGGGACTTCATTATTTTTATCAATAATAAATTTTACAGCACTAGCTACATCATCAAGATAGACAAAATCCCTTTGCGGAGTTCCGTCTGATTTTAATTGAATAATATTGTTATTTAATGCACTTAAGCAAAAATCATTTATCACTAGCCATAAACTATCACAAGAAGTATACATTGCAGGACCATAACTATTAGCCAATCTAACAATTGTATATTTAAAGTTTTTAGATCTATTAAACATATGAAGGATCTCCTCACAAAAAAAGTGTGTTAAGCCATAATTATTTTGTGGATTTGGTTTAGAATTTTCATCAATTACTTCTCCATTTTTAATCTTTCCAATTACTTGTAAGGTAGAAAAATAAATAAACCTTTTAAAGCATTCAAGAGTAGTCAAGGATTTTACTAAATATCCAAGAGGGGAAACATTAACATTTAAAGTTGTAAAAAAATTATTTTCACTCTGTTTATGATTTAGTGAAACTAAATAAATTAAAATTTCAGGCTCAATATTTATAATCTTATCTAATACCGTTGAGTCCGTAACATCACCAACAATAATATTACTGAGGCCTGATTTCCAGTCATGATCCGTGATTGGTTCATTTCTATAAACTACACTTACCTCATGATCACTTTGTTTAAGATTATTAACAATCCAGCCACCAACATAGCTAGAAGCACCAACTATACAAATTCTCATAAAATATTATTTCATTTCTATATCCCATTTGTATGGGACAACTTTTCCAAAAGGATTATGTCTTATCATTTCGCCATCAGTATAAGGTAATGTGGAGCAATTAGCTACCATACATTTTGTTGTAGAAATACATTTATAACCATTTATTATTCCAGTTGGAATAGTTACTAACTTATAATTTTCTTCACCAATAAATAATTCCATGAGGTTACCATAAGTTGAAGAGTCTTTTCTGTTATCATAAAGCACTAATTTGATCATTCCAATAATTACAGCATAATTTTGGACTTGCAATGTGTGCTCATGCCATCCTTTGATGACTCCTGGATATGCAGTTGAAAAATAAACTTCCCCAAATTTGTCAAAATGAGGAGCATCTGCTCTAAGCATGTGCATAATACAACCCCTCTCATCAGGAATTTTTCTAAGATCAGTTACTATAACATCATTAATTTGTGACATATTTATTTATTTTTAGTTAAAATTTATTTTTGAAATAAGGTCTTTAACGCCCTTAAATCCATTTTTTCTATATTCATTAGCAATTAATATTGGAAATCCCAAATATTTAGTAATAATATGAATATTTTTATCAATTGACACTTTCTTTTCATTACCATCTATAAAAAATTTACCTCCGTAGTAAGAATCTTTTTTCAAATATTTTGTTGTCTCTCCTTGGTATTTTCTAGCAAACATATGTAAACAAGCTTCCTTTTTAACCTCTTCAAAATCACTAAATAATTCTATTTTGCCATAATAATAATTTTTAATTATTTCAGCTGCTTTAAAAATATCTTTACCAACATTAATTGTGAAATTAAAATATTCAAAATTTGAATTTCCAAAAACAATAACTGATTTACCTAAAAATGCAGACTCAACTGAGAGTTGAGAACCAAAAGTTATTATTAAGTCAGATTTAATTGCTAAATGATACGAATCTACACTTTCATTAGCTTTAACAATATCAATATTTTTAGATTGAAGATTTTCTATTCTTTTTACTGCTTTTAAATCTTTGTCTATACAATTTGGATGAATTCTAACAACAAAATGTATTTCATCAGGTAGAATACTTCTAAGAGATTTTATTGTTGAAAACTGTGTTCTATTGTGCAGTCTATTATAGTATTCTGGAATACCAGCGTTTTCAAAATCACTAGAGGTAAAAAAAGCAATATTAAAACGATTTTTATTCCAATTAATTGGGAGTTTTTGTTTCTTTTGATTTTTTACAAAATTTCCTATACCTATACCATGATTTTCAACATGAGATAAAGAATCTCTAATAATTTTTTCTCCTATTTTAATTTTTTTTTCAAGACTAAAATGGTGGTCATCAACAAATTTTCTTAAGATTTTTGATCTATAAGAAAAATCATGCGGATATTGGTTCGGCGTAAGAATATATTTTTCAAAAGTATATTCAGGGTATTCAAGTACATCAATCTCTATTTTAAGTTTTTGGCATAGACGTAAAATAGGTCTATATCTACTTACTCTACCATTAAAAATTATTACTTTGTCGTATTTATTTGTTTTAAATAAATCACTGAAAAAGTAATATGACATTAGTCCCTCAACAATATAATCAAAAAAAATTTTTTTATGCTTACTTAAATTAGGTTCAGAATCTTTTGCTGTGGTCATTAGAGTTGAAAGAGCTGAATCATAAATATCACAACCATCAATATCAACAATTTTTCTTAGTTTATCAATTGAAAAAAATTTTTTAAATAACTCCTTTTTGAACTCTCTAATTTTCTCCTTATAATTTAAATTGTACTTATCAACATTATTTTCAATGATTTTAATTTTACTTGGATTACTTAATATTTTTAAGCCATTCTTAGCCTTATTTTTACATCTTACACACTTTAGAGGATTAAAAAAGTCAGTAATGTTTTCCTTATTGGCAATACATGACTTGTAAATTCCTTTACAGTAAACGTAAGTAGTTTCATAACCATTATCAATTGCATTCTGTAAGATTTCAATCTCAAATTCTTTTACTGGCCAAATAGCTGGACTCGGCACTAATAGCAACTTTTTTGAATTCATCAAAATCGTAAATTTTTATCAAACTTTTTTTTGTTTAAATGATTTTTAAGAACATTAAATCTAATAAGGTTTCCTTTTCTAAAATCTTCTTTAAATAAAACAAATTTTTCTATGGTTTCTTTAAGTTCTATAATTGTTTCATCAAGATTTTTTATTGGATTAAATTCTGGAGCTATTTTTGAAAATAAGCTAAAATCAACTTTATATGATCTCTTGTCAGGTTGAGCATTTTCATTTATTGAAATTTCAACTGATGGAATTAAGTTGGAGACAGCTGTAGCTAAATCCTTAACTTGAAAATTCCAATCATCACGTCCAATATTAACTTTAATAAATTCTTTATCATTTAATTGTCTTTGACTAGCCCAATCTATAGCTCTGCACATATCATGCACATCAATTAATGGTCGCCAAGGCGTACCGTCACTCAAAATTTCAATTTTGTTATAGAGAACTGCAGATGCTACAAAATCATTAAGTACTAAATCTAGTCTTAAACGATCTGAAACTCCACAAGCTGTTGAAAACCTTAAAGCTGTAACAATCATATCATTTTTTTTCATTTTTTCAAGCTCTATTTCAGAATTTGCTTTAGAAATTGCATATGCAGTTAATGGGTTTAATTTGTCGCTTTCGATTTTTGCAGATCCTTCAGCAGCACCATAAATACTACATGATGATGCATAAACATAATGACCAACCTTATAATTAGAAGCTAATTTAGCAATACGAATAGCACTCAAATGATTGACTTCTTTGGTTATTTCAGAAAACATTTTACCCATTGGATCATTAGATATAGCAGCTAGGTTAATTACTACATCAACTTCACTTAAAATATTTTCAGGAAAGTCACGGACATCACCATAATATTGTTTGTCAAGAAATACTTCAGGGACTGGCCCCTCAGATGTTATACAATGTGAAAAATAACCAATATCATATCCTATTAAATAATAGTTTGAATATTTCATTTTTAAGTATTTAACCAGCTGAGAGCCAACATAACCTAAATTTCCAATAATTAATATTTTCATAATTTTTTTAATTAATTTATTTCCAAGTTTTCCATGGGGCATTATTTTCTTCCCATAATTTTTCTAAATAATTTTTGTCTCTGAGAGTATCCATTGACTGCCAAAAATCTTCATGTTTGTAAGCTACTAATTGTTTATCTTCAGAAAGTTTATTGAGAGGACCCACTTCCCAAGAAGTTTGATCATTATCAATGTAATCAAGACATTTATGTGATAAGACAAAGAATCCACCATTAATTTGACCTCCATCTCCAATAGGTTTTTCAAGAAAGTTTTCTACAATTTGATTTTCGTTAATGACTAGAGAGCCATATCTACCAGGGGGTTTTACTGATGTAATGGTTGCTAACTTTCCGTGATTTTTATGAAATTTTATAGATTTTGTTATGTCTATATCAGAAACTCCATCTCCATATGTAAAACAAAATGGTTCATCTTTAGATAAAAATTTTGAAACTCTTTTTAGCCTTCCTCCGGTCATAGTATTTAGACCAGTATTAATCATAGTAATTATCCATGGTTCACTAAATTTATTATGAACTTCTAAGCTATTATCAGAAAGATTAATTGAAATATCTGATTGATGTAAGAAATAATTTGAAAAGTACTCTTTTATAACATATCCTTTATAGCCACAACATATGATAAATTCATTAATATTATGTTGAGAATAGTGTTTCATGATATGCCATATTATGGGCATTCCTCCAATTTCAATCATTGGTTTAGGTTTTAAATGAGTTTCTTCTGAAATTCTTGTGCCTAAACCACCGGCTAATATTACTGCTTTCATTTTAATATTTTTAATTAAACAATTTTTAAAGTATTTTTTTCAATTCTAAAAACTCTATCACAATTTTTAATAGTTGATAATCTATGAGCAATAATTATGATAGTTTTTAAATCTTTTAACATATTTACTGAATTCATCACTTGGCTTTCAGTCTTATCATCTAATGAACTTGTAGCTTCATCTAATACTAAAATATCTGGATCATTATACAAAGCTCTTGCAATCCCAATTCGCTGAATTTGACCTCCTGAAAGTTTGATTCCTTTTTCTCCAACTTTTGTAAAAATACCATCATCTAATTTTTCAATATGATTATTTAATTGAGCTAAGTTCAATGCTTTTATTACTGCTAAATCATCAATTTGATCTTCTGGTACACCAAATGCAATATTGTTTCTTATTGTATCATCTGTTAAATATATGGATTGAGAAACGTATCCAATCTTTTTTTTCCAATCAAATAGGTTTTTTTCAATATTAATATTATCAACATTAATTGAACCAGCACTTGGTTGTAATAATCCAACTAATAAATCAACAAAGGTACTTTTTCCTGATCCACTTTCACCAATTAAACCAATGCACTCTCCTTTCTTAATTTCAAATGAAATATTTTTTAAAACATCTTTAGGTGTATCCGGGTATCTATAACTCAATGATGATATTGTAATTTTATTTTGAAATAAGATTTCCTTAGAGGGGTCAGGGATTTTTGAATTTAATTTGTTTTTTTCAATTAATATAAATTCATCATACAATAAATCAATAACTGGTTTTGCTGATCTGATATTCTGAAGTGACCCTAAAATTCTATTTACAGATGGCATAAGTCTAAATGCAGCTGCAAGAAATACTCCAATTACAGGTAATAAACTCTCTACTGGTTTTGACATAAAGACCATAACCACAATAAAAAATACTACTGAAATAACTCCCATAAACTCAATATAAAGTCTTGGAAATTGTTGAAATGCAAAAATTTTTGAATATGTATTTGCCTTTTCATCACTAGCTTTTGAAAATAAATTCGAGAAAAAATTTGTTTTTTCCATGAGCTTAGAAATTTTTATGCTACCAAATCCTTCATTTAAGGATTTCATTAATTTTCCCTCTTCATTCTGTCTTTGCTGACCCCAAATCAAGAGTTTGTTCTTAATTGCTTTATAAAAAATTCCCGCAAATAAAAATAAAATTGTAGAAACAATTAAAGATCCTAATGGTTCAACAATGAGTAAAAGCAGAGATATACCAATTATTCCCGAAATTTCAGTTATAAATGTAATGAATGACTGAGCTATATTATTAAAAAAATTTACTTCACTCTGAATATTTCTTATTAAATCAGCAGAATTTCTTTGCGTATGAAATATATATGGCAAGTTCAAATAACCTGAAAATAATTTTTTTGCTAGATAGGCAGATAAGTATGATGAGACACGAGATTGCTTCCATGTTAGAAACATTAGATATAATGTCTTTATTAAATAAACTATGATCAATGAACACAGAGCAATTACTATAAATGTTTCATGATCAAATTGATCAAATATTTCTAAAACTGGAAACTTATCAATAATCTCATCATCAATAATTATAGCGATAACAGGAATTATAATACCAATTCCAAGCATTTCAAAAAATAAACCAATAATCATTAAAATTAAAAGTATTGACAATTGATTTTTTTGCTTTCTATTTAATAAGTAAAGAAGTTTTCTTAAAAAGTACATTATCTATTATAATTTTAAACTCAAAATACTTTCTAATTAATCTGACCCTTTACCAATCAGGATATATTCTTCATTTGAATCGGTTGTAAATTGTTGATCAGTTAATTTAAAATCAGAAAAGGGTTTTAATTGTTCAAGTTTATATTCATCATTATTAATTAAGTTATCTAAAACTTCCCATTTAAATTCCCATTCCCAATTTTCATTTCTAAACCATAAATTTTTATTTCTATGTTGATCAATCAAATAATTAAATCCATTCTTTGTTATTCCTAGCCAATTTAAAAAAAGCTTAGTATTTCTAGGTTGTACATTAATGTATTTTTTTATTAATTCAATAGCCTTTGAACGTGTCATGTTTCTTAATCTAATTTCTCGACATGCATGATCAAAAACTTTACTATATCCGTGTTTTAAAAACTTAATAAAGTCATGAAGGTCTGAGTAATTCCAGCAATCAATATCATTATAATTGTCAAAAGTTCTGGTTTGGAAACTTGTTTGAAAATTATATTTTTTAATCATTAACTCATGTTGAGACCGACTGTCCCACCTTAAATAATTATTTAAGTAAATTCCTCTTACACCAACTCTTTCAATTTCTTTGTCGTCAGGATATTTAAATTGAGTTATATCTTCTTCAGAAATATTATCAAATTCATCAATTAAATCTTCCGCTTCATAACCCATTAAATCATGTTCTTTTCTATATTTTCTAGTCATTTCGACTTCGTCCAAATGTGAAAACATACCAACTTGATCAACACCTTGATGAGCTCCCCAAATTATCAATGGTATCTTAAACTTTACAGCAGTGTGAACGGGATATACTGTTTGACCTGCAATACAATGCCAATAAATACTTCCAAATTTTCTTAAAGTTGCCCTAGTAATTTTTTTTACAGATTCTGGATTTACTGTTAGAGTCATTAAATCACAGTCAAACATGATTCTTAAATTAGCTAAGTTTCTAATCCCTAAATTTGAGTTGTATTGTTTATTGTAAGTTACTAGTAATGGATTAAGTCCATAAATATTTTTAATAGTATGAACAATAAAATAAGAGTCTCTTGCACCACTTACAGGTATTATACAATCGTAATTATCGCCTGATTTATTTTTATAATTATTTAAAATTTGTTCTAATTTTTCGGATCTTTCATTCCAATTTAAGGTATCCTTTTCTTCATGAACTCTACAACCACTACAAATACCTTCATCATCAAAAGTGAGGTTTAATGGGTGATTTTCAGGATAAACACATCTTTTACAATACCTCATATAATTTCTTTTTCAATTTTAATATTTAATAGTTGGTTTAACCTTTTTTCAGATTTTTTTGTTAGTCTATAATGTGTATCGAACTTGCTTTCAGAATAATCAGCATGTGTTTCAATTCTAATTTCATTTTTATTTTCAATTGCAGCCTTTGTAATTATGACACTATGTTCAGTAAAATGAAAGAAATTAGCTGCAGCTGCTCCACTAACTTTAGAATTTTTAAAAATCAAATTGAAATCTTTTGCATTTTTAGCACCTCCACAACAAACAACAGGAACATTTAATTGAGTCATCGGTTTAATTAATTCTAAATCAAATCCCAAATAGGAACCATCTCTATCAACAGAATTAATAAATATTTCACCGGCACCAAGTTTAATAGATTTTTTAGCATGTTCCAAAGGCGATATATTTATAGGCTTTTTATTAATATAATCGTATACTTTATATTTATTTTCTGATTTAATAGCATCTATACTAATTACTACACATTGACTTCCAAATTTACTTGAAGCTTCATTAATTAGGCTACTTGCTTGAATAGAAGAACTGTTAATTGCTATTTTATCAGCTCCACAAGACATCATATTGTCGATATGTTCAATACTTTTAATTCCTCCGCCATAAGTCAATGGAACAAAACATTTTTTTGAACATTTCTTTACCATTTCAAAATCAGGATTTTTTCTATTTTTTGTTGCCGATATATCTAAAAGTACTATTTCATCAATTCCCCATTTATTCAAATATTCAATAGCTATATGTGGTTTACCTATCGGTAAAAATTTTTTAAAATTAATACTCTGAACAACAATTCCGTCTTTCACAACTACTGTAGCTACAATTCTTTTTTTTAACATTTTAAATACTATTTAAAAAACCTCGAAACAGCTTCAAACCACTTGTTTGGCTTTTTTCAGGATGAAATTGAACTCCATAAATATTGTTTTTTTGAACCGCAGATGTAACTTTTATTCCATAATCACAGAATCCAATAATATTTTCCTCACTACATTCAAAATGATAGCTATGATCAAAATAAAAATTTGTGTTTTGGTCATTATTAGAAAATAAAGGGCTATTAGAATTTAATTTAACATTGTTCCATCCCACATGTGGAACCGAGTAATTTGAAGGTATAACTAATTTCTTTACAGTTCCTTCAATCCAACCTAAACCAATATGATTACCATTTTCTTCAGAACTTGTAGCTAATAATTGCATACCTACACATATTCCAAGAATTGGTTTTTTATTTATTAAAACTTCCTTGTTAAGAATTTTTAAAAGCGATCTCTGCTTTAAATTATTAATACATGTTTCAAAAGCACCAACACCAGGAAGAATTAGGACATCTGAATTTGAAATATCTTTTGAATTATTTGAAATTAAAACTTTTTTATATCCAAGAGCATTTATTGAATTATATACCGAATGAATATTTCCGACTCCATAATCAATTATTGAAATTTTTGGATTTTTCATATTCCAAAACCAACTTTAAATTTAGGCTGATATTTTCCTAAACCATTTTTAATAAACAAATCCGAATTAACTGACTTATCAACCTGCATCCAAAATTCTTTTACTGTAATTCCAATGTACTCTGAGAATGATTTTATATATTTTTCAGAACATTTTCCATCATATTTTTCATTTAATAAAATTCCTTCATCTCTTGTCATTCTACCCAATCTAATATCTTCATTAACATAATCACTAATTCGACCAAAACCATATTTAAGATATTTAATCATTTGATTTAAAGTAACCCAATCTTCATCTAGTGATGTAATTCCTACTGGATCGCCAATTTCCCATGGTTTCTCACTTCTAATATTTAATCCTCTTAAAGTTGAAAAATTACCATTATCAATCAAGGACCAATCCTTCCAAAAATATCCCAAAAAAGTTATTTTTAAATTAGATTCTTCTATTTCTTTTTCACTTGGATATGAATATTGAAATAAATGATGTTTTTTTATTTCATCCCCTATTAGCCAAGTAATATCACCACCCTGCAATGTATTCATATTTCTTAGGTTATTTCCATCACTACCGTCTTTACCCATTACATTTAAGTCTCCTAGCTGTAATGCAGCATTTTCTCCCCACCAAATCAATGGAATTTGATAAGCAATTGCAAGTCTAGGGACACTACTGAACAAAGCTAACTCTGTAGATTTAGCCCAGTTGGAGTATTCAAAAAATCCTTTTCTCATCAATTTTCTCCAAACTTTTGGTCCAGGATTTATCACAATACAATCAAAACCGTGTTTAATCATATTAGAAACATTGTCTACACCTCGCTGGGTAACTTGTTCAGGTGGATAACCCAAGCATACAAGCAAAGGATTCATTTTTAAAACATCTTTTACAAAAAATGCTTGTCGTGTGCTATCTTTTCCTCCACTAACTCCTATTATACAATCATATCCCGAATGATTATTTTTTTTTCCAAAAGAAACTACTCTTTCTAACATTTTACGTCTTTCATCCCAATCAACTTTGATAAGTTCACTATGGTTAATACATGCAGGACATATACCTTTATTGTTAAATTTAATTCCAGGCCTAGTGTCAGTTTGTAAACAATTTTTACAGTATTTCATACTTATTTATTAGTCCATATTCAAAAATATCAAAATATTTACCCTGATTGAAAATACCATCAACTCTGACACCTTCTTTCTTCATGCCTAATTTAGTAGCTAGTTTTTGCATACCAATATTATTAGATGATGTAGCACAATAAATTCGATGCAAGTTTAGATGTCTAAAAGCATGACTTATTAACAATTTACCCGCCTCAAACATTATACCTTTAGACCAGAAATCTTTATCTCCTAATAAAAATGCTATTTCACAATTTCTATCAATATAATTTATTTGTTGGAGCGAAATATTACCTATGTGTTTATTAGATTCTAATTCAATAATCGCCAAAACAAGTTTTGATTCATCTTTTGTAGTTTGTAAAATATAATTTTTCAACATATTTTCTGTCATTGGAAATTTTCCATGAGAATTATGTTTAACAACCTCAGGATCATTTAACCAATACCTGTAATTTCCATTTAAGTCATCAATATTGAGAGGTCTTAAATAAAGTCTTTCACCCTTAATAAATATATTATTACTCATTAAATTTTAAAATTGTAATTAAAATGTTTTAGCAAAATTAATCAATATATAAATGATTAATAATATTATTATACAACTGATTTTTTGAGTGACTTAATGATCCTAGATTTATTTTAGAAAAAGGATCTTCAGAAAAATTTTTAGGAAAATGCCTGATTATTTTCTTTTTGAAGATATTTGCTTCAATTAAAATACTAGAAAACATTCCAACAACAATGTCTGAAAAAAACAATAAATCAATTGAATTATTTTGTTCAAAAAAAATCACATTTTTTAAATTATCCTTTTTGATAAATTTCATTAATAAACTTTTATTTTGATTTGGATGTGATTTTATAATAACAAAAAGTTTTTTCGAATTAATTTTCTTTAATACATCAACTAAATCTCTCCAAACATCATATTCATCAAACAAATATTTTTCTTTATCATTGGTATTTGATATTGGATCTGGTGCAAAAACTAAAATTTTATCATCAGAATTTATTTTATTATTTTTTAAAAAGTTTTTTCTATTTGTTTTTGGTTTCCAAGTTCTTAAGAATTCGTGATAAAAATTATTCATTACAATTAATTTTGAATATTTATCAAGATTATTTCTAATTGCAATACCTTCTGCTAGTTTATCTATAACAATTATTTTTTTTGGAAAAATATATTTTTTATTGTAAAAAAATCGCTCTCTAAAATTAGTATAATGATCAATATAAGAATAAGAATCTATGTCAGAATTAATTGCTTTATTTAAAAATCTTAGTTCAATTTTTGAAGTATATGATGTGCCTGTAAAAATATAATCTGGTCTATAAACATTTATTATTTTGTCAATATTCTGATTTTTAAAATTTTTAACATTAATTTCAAAATCTGAAAAAAAAGCATAATTTCTATCTGAAATTACTTTCACGTCCATCAAATTATGAATCTTAATAAATGATAATAAAGGTTTAGCGCCACCTGGATCACTAAAAACAAAAAGACCTCTATGTTTTTTAAAATAATTTAAATTCAAATTATCTTACATTTTTAGAGGATGCAGCAGAAACTGGAGTATAAATTTCTGTAGATTCTTTGCCTTCATATTTCATTTTAATTTCCATAACATTACTTAAAACTTTCTTAATTGCATCGATTAAATTTTTCATGTCAGATATTTCCAAAGGTTCCCTAACGATTGGACTAATAATCATTTCTTTATAGTACATTTTTTCAGTATTTGGACAAATTCCCTTTGAATAATCATATTTAACATTTGAATTTAGACTAAAAGGAAATCCTTTTGAACCTATTGCAATTTTATTTTGATAGATTGGATTCAAATATAGTGGTTCAACATATCCCTCACTTAAAGGAACACTTTCCCATCCATCCGCGTCAGGAAACTCTTTATTAACTGATTTCACAAATAAATTCCTTGAAATCATTGCTTTTTCCTCATCAAATCTAATTGGGAAAAGGTAATATGAATGTTCTAAATCAGTCTTTGGTGGAAAAGATTGTAAACAATTGATTTTATTTATTTCTCGATGCAAGTAATTTGCTAAAATATTTCTATGATTGATAATGGGAATTAATTTTTTTAATTGAACTAATCCAATAGCAGCTTGTATTTCTGTTAATCTATAATTTCCTCCAATAATATTTGGCAAGTCTTTAACATTTAATTTTGCGGCATAATTTTCACCATGATTTCTAATTAATTGTGCTTTAAACGCTAAATCATCATTGTTAGTAACAATCATTCCTCCTTCACCAGTATGTATATGTTTATGAAAATTTAAGCTGAAACCACCAATATCTCCTATAGCTCCTAAAGGCTTATTTTTATATTTGACACCAGGTGCTTGAGCTGCATCCTCAATAACTTTTAAATTATATTTATTTGCTATTTTCATTATTTCATCCATATCAGCACAACCACCAAATATATGTACAACAATTATTGCTTTAGTTCTTTCAGTAATTTTTGATTCAATCGATTTTGATGAAATATTGAATGTTTCTTCATCAATATCAGCAAATACAGGAATTCCTCCGTAAAATAAAACCGAAGTTGCAGATGCTGACATAGTATATGGACTACAAATTACCTCATCACCAGGTTCAATACCTATTGCACCAACAGATATAATAAGACCGCTTGTCCAAGAATTAACACTAATTGCATGTTTAAAATTGTACTGTTTTTTCCAATAATTTTCAAATTCTAAAACTTTAGATCCACCTAAAAACTTTTCACCTGGTGCACCAATAAATGCAGATAAAACATCTGAATCCATAACATCCATCACTGCCTTTTTTTCCAGATCAGTAATTGTTAGCCTAGATTTTAAAGGGTTCTTAACCAATTTTTTTCCTCCAATTATAGCTGGATAATTTTCTTTCATAAAAAATTTAAAATTTGTGATTTATTTAAATTAATACTTTCTACAAAATTGTCATTTAACCTTTCATTAAAATAAGTTTTCTTAATTTCATTATAAACATCAATCATGTAATCTTTGATTAAATCTATAGATTTAAAAGTTAAAATATCATTTTCATAAATTTCAATTTTGTCTCCACCGTTTCCAAAAATTATTTTTTGATTATCAAAATGAAAATTAATTTCAAAGGTATTACTTTTAAGATTTAAACCTTTAATTTCAAATTCAATATTATTAGAAATAAATTCTGTTGTTATTGTTGGATCATTTTTAAAAAAATCATAGTTTTTTTTTAAAATTTTGATTTGCATAGGTTTTAAACTTGAATTGATTAAATATTCAATTATATTAAAAGCATGACCACAATTATTTAAAAAACCCTTATAGTATTTAATTTTAATTTTTTTTAAATTCTTAGTTTCAAAATCAATTTCACTTTTCAATTTTGAATATGAAGACAAAAACCTTCTAAAATAGTTTACAATAACTCTTGATTCACATGATTCGTATAAGCTTTTAATATTATTTAATTCTTTGATAGAATTCGATAAAGGTTTTTCGCAAACAATTAATGGAACATTATACTTAAAGCATAACTTTAAATAATTGTAATGTGTATCAGTTGGTGTACTAATGCATACAATGTCATAATTTTTATAATCTATTTTTTGAGATTTATTTAAACCAGTAAAGTTATACTTACGGCAGATTTTTTTAATTAACTCTATATCTATATCAAAAACATCAACATTATCAATCCAATTACTTCTACTTAAAGCCTTAGCATGAGTTTGAATACTTTTATTTTCAAAGTCATACAACCCACCAATATTTCCACAGCCAATTAAAAGAGCATTTATTGACATGTTTAAATTAAGTCATTTAAAGTTAATCTATCGCCGAAGTAAAGATCTTTATTAAACTTTTTTCCTATCACTTCTTTAAAATATTTAGGGTGTAATCCAAAACCAGGTCTGATAGATCTAATATTATCTTCTGTTACTGTAGCACCTTTTAACACGTCTTTAACAACATATAATGATTTTGAGAAATCTTTACCTTTTTGTTGTTTTTTTGTTAGTTTATAATTTACTGAACCAATAGCTTTTTCAGCATCTCTAACAGCATTTACCATTTTTTTAAATTCATTTTCATTCATTGAGAAAGATGAATCAGGACCTCCTGTAGAGCGATCAATAATAAAATGTTTTTCAATAACTTTTGCTCCATATGCAACTGATATTATAGGTGCTAGATCTCCAATTGTATGATCTGACAAACCAGAAAAAAAACCAAATCTTTGTTTAAAATCTTTAATCATGGATAAATTTGCTTCATCAATTGGTGCAGGATAACTAGATGTGCATTTTAAAATAATTAACTTATCATTACCCACATCCAAACATGTTTTAATTGCAAGATTAATATCCTCTAACTCAGCTATACCAGTAGAAAAAATAATTGGCTTACCCTTTTTAGCAACATACTCAATTAAAGGTATATCGGTGATTTCAAAAGAAGCTATTTTATAAACTGGTACATTAAAAGTTTCTAAAAAATCGACTGAGCTAAAATCAAATGGTGTTGAAAAACAAATTAACCCCTCATCTTTAGCAGTTCTAAATAACTCTTCATGCCAATCCCAAGGAGTATAAGCTTTTTTATATAATGAGTGATAATTTTCACCTTCCCAAATAGTTCCTTTTATTATGAAATCATCTTTTTTACAATCAATTGTCAAAGTATCAGCTGTATATGTTTGTAATTTAATAGCATCAGCACCTGCTCTTTTTGCTGCTTTAATTGTATTTTTTGCAAGTTCAATACTACCATTATGATTTGCTGAAAGTTCAGCAACAATCATTGCAGGACTAGTTTCATCAATTTTAAATTTATCAATTACCATTTTTAAATTTTGTTTTTGGTTTTATTTTAATATTGTTTCTAATTTTATTTAAATATAAAAATCCATCTGAAACCTTTACTATCAATGAATTATCATACTTTACTACTGTACCATTTTCTAAATTTTCTTTATTATTTATTTTTAATAATGATACTTTATCAATAATAATCTTGTCTCCATTGATATATGAAAATGCTCCCGGGTACGGATAGGACTGAGCTCTAACCCAATTTTTAATTTTTTTCATTTTCCAATTCCAATTAATTATACCGTCATCAGGTGTTCTTTTAGGAAAAAAAGTCGCTTTACTATGGTCTTGTTTTTTCTTAATTAAAGTATTATTGTAAATGTCATCGATTACTGAATCAATGACTCTGGGATATATTTCACTAAATTTTTTTAATATACTAGCTCCGGTATCATCTTCACTAATTTTAAAAACCTCTTGCTTAAGAATGTCCCCCTCATCACATTCACTAGTCATTTCGTGAGCAGTTACACCAATTTCTTTTTCTCCATTTATAATTGCCCAAACGTGCGGAGTTCTTCCTCTGTATTTTGGTAAAATTGAGCCGTGAATATTAAATGAAATCTTACGTGCAATATTTAAAATATTTTCATTTACGATAAAGAGATAATTAACTGAAATAATAACATCAGCTTTAACCCCATAAATAAAATTATTTATTTTATTATTTCTAGGATTTCCAACATATAAATTAATATTATTTTTTTTACAAAACTCAATTATTTTAAAAGAGCTGTTGTCTGTTAATACAAAGATTATTTTTAAACCTTTAATATGATTCAAAATTTTATAACCTAAATCACCACTGACTAATAAACCTATCCTCATTTATTAATTTTTGAATAAATAACTACATCAATAAATTCATCATTAAATAAATGATGGTCAACTAGTCTAGCTTCAAACCTGTAGTTAGAATTTTCAAGAACTTTGTAAAGATGCTCTCTTAAATCAAATGCATAAATAAAAATTTTTCTAAGTGACAACTCATTAAAAGCAACTTTTTCAATTAGATCAAGAAATATTGTCCAGTATTTTTTAAAAAACATATTTTCAAGCTCTGTTTTCATTATAAAAGAAATTTCGGCATGTTTATCAATCCAGTTAATATGCACTAATCCTCCATAACCAACACATTTATCTTTATTTAAAAATGAAAATAAAATTTGATCAGGTTTTTCTTGAACAAAAATTTTGGAAATAACATTTTCAAAATATTTTTTTTGATCTTTTTTTTTAAGCAGTTTTGACTGACGCAAATGATAAATTTGATCATTTCTCCAGTTCATAATATCAAATTTATCTGAATCTCTTATTGGTACTATTGAAAATTCATCAATAGAAAAATCCTGATTATTTAATATTTTGTAGGATTTCATATTTTATTTCTGCTAAATGCCAATCGCTGGGATTGTCTATATCTTGTCCCTCAAGCTCTGAAATTTCGATACATCCACTATTTCTTGAAATTAGTTTTTTACTAATCATTAGTTTTTCAGAATTCAACCAATAAAATTGCCCAGCGTCATGATATCTAAGTGGTAAATCTTGTGATCTTGTTAAGCTATACTCAGGATTAACAAAAGAAACTTTATTGTTTGAATCTTTTTTTAGGGCTCTTTGAATAGGAAAACTAAATGACATAACTGGAAAAACTGTATCAAAACTATTTTGTTTTAAAACATTATAACCTTCTTTAAGCTTATCGCTAGTTACAAAAGGTGCACATGCATAAAGGCAGCACACAAAATTAAATTCTTTATTTAATTTCTTATACTCGACAAGGACCTCTTCAATAACGTCATATGTATTAGAAAAGTCATCAGAATTTTTATTTGATCTCATAAATGGAACATTTGCTCCATAATTTTCAGCTATTTTTTTGATTTCACTATCGTCAGTTGAAACTATAACTTCATCAAACAATTTACTATTTAAAGCCGACTGAATTGAATAAGCTATTATCTCTTTTCCTAAAAATAATTTAATATTTTTTTTTGAAATTCTTTTACTTCCACCTCTGGCAGGAATAATACAAATTTTTCTAGGTTCCATAAAACTCGTTAATTTTATCTATAACATAGTATTGTTTCTTACCAAGAGTGGGGTACATTGGGAGAGAGATACATCTTCTGTAATAATTTTCTGCTACAGGAAAGTCACCTTTTTTCCAACCAATATCTTGATAATAAGGCATGTAATGACATGGTATATAATGAATTTGAGTAAATATTTTATTTTTTCTTAAAAAATTATATAGTTCTAATCTTTCCTCAACTTCAATAATATACAAGTGATATGCATGCCCTGGAATAAAACCAGAATGTGATTTAATATTTTGATTTTTTGCAAATTCATCATTATAAATCTTTGCAATTTCACGTCTTCTTTCTATATTATATTCTGCTCTTTTTAATTGACTTATACCTAGTGCAGATTGAATATCAGTTAATCGGTAATTATATCCTAAATTTTGCATTTCCATATACCAATTAGGGTATGTTTTGTTACCTCCAGATATATCTAACTTATTTTTAAAACTAGATTGATTTTTATAAATACCATGTGATCTCAGAGATAAAAGCAGCTTATATAATTCAGGATTATTAGTTGTTATCATTCCTCCTTCACCTGTAGCTATGTGCTTAACTGGATGAAATGAAAATATGGATAAGTCTGCAAATGAGCCATTTCCAGATAATTGTTTTTTGCCATCAGAATCTATAAAATAACCACCTGGAGAATGACAAGAATCTTCAATAATCCATAGATTGTATTTGTTAGCAATTTTTTTTAATTTTTCAAGATTATTGCAATGACCAGCAAAATTTACAGGTATTATTCCTTTAAAAGTGCCGGGGGGAGAGGAGGAAAGTAATTTTTCAATTTTTTTGAGATCAAGTAAATAGTTTGTCGGATCAATATCACTGAAAACAACTTCACCACCACAATATCTAACACAATTTGCACTAGCAACAAATGTAATTGGAGTAGTAATTACCTTATCTCCAGGCTTAACTCCTAGAGCCAGAGCACATAAATGTAATGCAGCAGTACCGTTAGAAACTGCAACAGCATATTTACTTTTAACATATTTAGCATAATTTTCTTCAAATTTAAAAATATTTTTACCCTGAGTTAAATTATCAGTTTTGAGTACCTCAATAACAGAATTGATATCTTCTTCAGTAATTTCATGTTTACCATAAGGAATTATTTCATTAATCATTTATAATATTTTATCAATGAGTTTTTTTAAACTTTCAACAGATTCCCAATCATTATTTGTTCCAGAATTATAACTAAAACCTTCTTGAACTTTTTTTGCATTAAAGGTTTTTATATAATCTTTCAACTCCCATTTTGTTATGGTGGGTAGAATAACATAATACTTTCCTAAATCATAAGTATTATAAGAATCCGAAGACGTAATCATTTCCTCATGAATTTTTTCACCAGGCCTAATTCCAACTATTTTTATTTTACACTTATCGCAAACTGCTTTAGCGACATCTAAAATTTTATAAGATGGAATTTTAGGAACAAATAGTTCACCTCCCCAAGCGTTCGTAAGTGAATGTAAAACCATATCCACACCAGCTTGTAGTGTAATATTAAATCTAGTCATTTTTTTACTTGTTACTGGCAATTCTCCGCTATGTTTCATTTTCATAAAAAAAGGAATTACAGATCCGTTTGATCCCATAACATTTCCATATCTAACTACAGAAAATCTAATATCTTTCTTACCAGCTAAATTATTTGCTGCAATAAAAAGTTTATCTGATGTTAATTTTGTAGCTCCATACAAGTTTATTGGTGCACATGCTTTATCAGTTGAAAGAGCTACAACTCCTTTTATATTTGATTCTAATGATGCTTTAATAACATTTTCAGCACCACCAACATTAGTCTTTACACATTCGTCAGGATTATATTCAGCGATATGAACATGTTTCATTGCAGCAGCATGTATTACATAATCAACATTAACAAAGGCACGTTTAAGTCTATCAAAATCTCTGACATCACCAATAAAGTATCTAATCATTGGATATTTCTCAACACTAAAATTTTGTGCCATTTGAAATTGTTTTTGCTCATCTCTTGAGTAAATAATTAGTCTTGAAATACCGGGCCATTTTTCCAGAATTGTTTTAGTTAATTCTTTACCTAAGGTACCTGTTCCACCTGTAATTAAGATTGATTTATTTGTTAAGTTTAATTTATTTTTTTTAGTCATTATTTTATAATTAAAATTTAATAACCATTATCTTTTAATAAAACCTCTTTTTCAAAATATTTAATATCAGATAAAACCATTTCATTTACAAGTTCTTCCAAATTATACTTAGGTTTCCAATTTAATTTAGTCTTAGCTTTTTCTGGATTTCCAATTAGCAAATCTACTTCCGCAGGCCTAAAATATTTTGAATCAACTTTTGCAACAATCTGACCTTCATTAACTTTATACTTGCTATTATTTTTAATAATGTAGCACTTTTCATCTATCCCATCTCCCTTAAATCCTACTTCAATGTTAAGTACAGAAAAGGCCATTTTAATAAAGTCTCTAATTGTTGTAGTTATACCAGTTGCTAACACAAAGTCTTCTGGCTTGTCCTGTTGTAACATTAAATACATACCTTCAACATAATCTTTAGCATGACCCCAATCTCTTTTTGCATTTAAATTTCCTAGATACATACAATCATCGAGTCCCAATGCAATCTTAGCAGTGGCCATAGTAATTTTTCTAGTTACAAATGTTTCTCCTCTTATTGGTGATTCATGATTAAATAATATTCCATTACAAGCAAACATATCATATGCTTCTCTATAGTTTACTGTAATCCAATATGCGTAAAGTTTTGCGACACCATATGGTGATCTAGGATAAAATGGGGTAGTTTCTGATTGAGGAGTTTCCTGAACTAAACCATATAATTCTGAAGTTGAAGCTTGATATACTTTTGTTTTCTTAGTTAATCCCAAAAGCCTAACAGCCTCTAATATTCTCAAAGTTCCAATTCCATCTGCATTGGCGGTATATTCTGGTTGCTCAAAACTCACTGCTACATGACTCATAGCGGCCAAATTATAAATCTCATCTGGTTGAACTTCTTGTATTATTCTTATTAGATTGGTGCTATCAGTTAAATCACCATAATGTAAAAATAGGTTACGTTTTGGTATGTGAGGATCTTCATATATGTGATCTATTCTTTGTGTATTAAATAATGATGATCTTCTTTTAATACCATGAACTTCGTACCCTTTTTTCAATAAGAACTCAGCTAGATAAGCTCCATCTTGACCAGTAATTCCAGTTACTATTGCTTTTTTCATTTTTTTAATTTAAATATTGTTTTAATATATGATCTGCTATTGCTAAAGATGCTGTTGCTCCTGGTGAGGGAGCATTGAGAACATGAATTTGATTTCCATCACGAACAACTTTAAAGTCCATTAATAACTTGCCACTGCTGTCCATAGCTTGTGCTCTAACTCCCGCTGTTCCCTTAACAAACATACTTGAATCAATATCAGGTATCAGCTTCCTAGCTTTTTCTAAAAATGATGATATAAGAATCGAACTCTTGAGTTCCCCTAATGAAAAATTAAAATTTTTCATCACAAAATTTATAAAACCTTTATAAGTTAAAGAGTCTACAGTATCATTAAATGAAAAATCTGTATTCTTGTAACCTTCTCTTTTGAAAGCAAAAACTGCATTAGGTCCAACTTCTCTCTCACCATTTATCAGTCTGGTGAAATGAACACCCAAAAACGGAAAATTAGGGTCAGGGACAGGATAAACCAAATGATTGACTAATCTCTTTGCCTCTTTTTTCAACATCAAATACTCACCTCTGAAAGGAACAATCCTGAGGGGTCTTTTTTTTGAGGAAAAATTTTTATAATTTCTATCTGAATGTAATCCACCACAATTGAAAATCAAATCAAATTCCCATTCATTGTCATTGTTATTTATTACTAATAAATCTCCAAATTTATTAACATTTTTAATTTCAGTATTAAGAATTACTTCACCATTATTCGATAATATTTTTTCAGAAAGTTTTTTCATTACTAACTTATAATCAACAATTCCTTCCTCAGGAACTAAAAGAGCCTTTTTTGCATTTACAAATGGCTCTCTAACTTTCATTTCTTGTTTAGATAGATATTTCAAACCATTTAAACCATTTTTATTTCCTCTTATTCCTAGATTATCTAAAAATTTTAATTCTCTTTCATTAGTTGCAACAACAATTTTCCCACATATATCATGAGGAATTTTATTTTCCTTACAAAATGCAGTCATTTGTCTAATTCCTGAAACAGCAAGATTAGCTTTTAAGGATCCAGGCATGTAATATAAGCCACAATGCAAAACTCCACTATTTCTTCCTGACTGATGTTTTCCAACAGAATCTTCTTTTTCAAATAACACAACTTTAGATGTAGGAAAAAGTTTTTGTATTTTATAAGCAAGGGATAAACCAATTATACCACCTCCAACAATTGCAATTTTTTTCATAATAATTAATATCTGTAATAATCTGGCTTGAATGGCCCATTCTTGTTTACTCCAATATATTTTGCTTGTTCATTTGTGAGTTCATCTAATTCCACTCCTAGTTTATTTAAATGTAACTTCGCTACCTTTTCATCTAAATGTTTTGGAAGCATATAAACTTTATTATCATAATTCTTATAATTATTCCAAAGTTCAATTTGAGCTAGGACTTGATTAGTAAAGGAATTGCTCATAACAAAGCTTGGATGTCCTGTAGCACAACCTAAATTAACCAATCTTCCTTCCGCAAGAATTATAATATCTTTTCCTTCAATATTATAAAGATCAACTTGAGGTTTAATCTCATTTTTTGTGTGACCATAATTCTCATTTAGCCATTGCATATCAATTTCATTATCAAAATGACCTATGTTACAAACAATAGTTTTATCTTTCATTAAAATGAAATGTTCTTTTGTTAAAATATCTTTGTTACCAGTTGCAGTCACGACTATATCAGCATTATGAATTACTGATTTCATTTTTTTAACCTCGTAACCATCCATTGAAGCCTGTAATGCACAAATTGGATCAATCTCAACAACAGTAACTATTGCTCCAGCACCTCTAAAAGAAGCTACAGTACCTTTTCCAACATCACCATAACCAGCAACCACAACTCTTTTACCAGAAATCATGATGTCGGTGGCTCTTCTAATTGCATCAACAGCACTTTCTTTACAACCATATTTATTATCAAACTTAGATTTAGTCACAGAATCATTAATATTTATAGCTGGTAATGGAAGTTTTCCAGATTTAAATCTTTCATAGAGTCTATGAACGCCAGTAGTTGTCTCTTCGGATAAGCCTTTGATACTAGTAACTAATTTTGGGTATTGATCAAGAACCAAGTTTGTTAAATCTCCTCCATCATCCAAAATCATATTTAATGGTTTATACTCCTTTCCAAAAAAAATGGTTTTATTAATGCACCAATTAAATTCTTTATCATTCATACCTTTCCATGCATAAACCGAAATTCCCGCTGACGCAATTGCAGCAGCTGCATGATCTTGAGTAGAAAAAATATTACATGAACTCCATGTCACTTCGGCTCCAAGATGAACTAATGTTTCAATCAATACGGCTGTTTGTATTGTCATATGAAGACAACCTGCTATTCTAGCTCCCTTCAAAGGTTTTGAATCTCCATATTCTTCTCTCAATGACATTAAACCTGGCATTTCTGATTCTGCTAATTTGATCTCTTTTCTTCCCCAGTCAGCTAATGAAATGTCTTTAACCTTGAATGGTAAGTATTTTTTTTGACTCATTAATTAAATATTAAATTCTTGTTTCAATTTATTTACAAAATCCAATTTTTCCCAAGTAAAAAGGTCAACTTCTTTTTCAAAAATTTCACCCATTAGATTTGTAAATTTTTTAACTACTTTTAAAGGTTTTCTGCCCATATGTCCATAAGAGGCTGTTTCTAAGTATATAGGATTCCTTAACATTAATTTTTTCTCTATAAAAAAGGGTCTTAGGTCAAAAATTTTTTCAATTTTATTTGCAATTTCTGAATCAGTTAAATCAACCTTAGATTTTCCGTATGTATTAATATAAATACCCATTGGTTTAGCAATTCCTATTGCATAACTAACTTGCACTAAACATTCTTCAGAAATACCAGCAGCTACAATATTTTTAGCTATATGTCTTGCTGCATATGCTGCGCTTCTGTCTACTTTACTTGGATCTTTTCCTGAAAATGCCCCTCCACCGTGAGCTCCTTTTCCTCCATACGTATCAACTATAATTTTTCTTCCAGTTAAACCAGTATCTCCGTTAGGACCTCCAATAATAAAATTCCCCGTCGGATTAATAAAATAATTGATTTTAGCATCAAATAATAAAGAATAATTTGGGTACTTTTTTAAAATTCTAGGTATCAATATATTATTAAAATCCTCTTTAATTCTAAATTGCATATTAATTTCAGAATCAAAATTATCATGCTGAGTTGATAAAACTATTGAATGAATTCTTATTGGTTTATTTTCATCAGAATATTCGATTGTTACTTGAGATTTAGAATCAGGTCTTAAATATTTTATTTCATTATTCTCTCTTCTAATTTCAGCAAGTTCATGCAAAATTTTATGTGATATATCCAATGCTAATGGCATAAAATTTTCAGTCTCGTTGCAAGCATACCCAAACATAATACCTTGATCTCCTGCTCCCTGATCTTCTTTATTTATTTTATCAATGCCTCGGTTAATATCAGGTGATTGTTCGTGTAAATATGATTTAATTTCACATGATTCAAAATCAAATAAATATTCTTTTTTTGTATAACCTACTTTTTTAATGACATTTCTAACTATTTTTTCTAGATTAATTTTTGCGTTTGATTTAATTTCTCCAGAGATTATAACTAAATTAGTTGTAACTAAAGTTTCACATGCAATCTTTGAATTAGGATCAAAAGCCAAATAATTATCAGTAATTGCATCACTTATTAGATCTGCTAATTTGTCAGGATGCCCTTCACTAACCGATTCTGATGTAAATAAATAACTCATAATATATTAAGTTACCATAGCTTCGCTAACAAAGTTACATTGTAACTAGCTTAAAAAAGATAATTTTAAAATATTTTTATCCAAATACAACTAAGCCTTTTTGAAAGGTCCCAGTTGATGTAATCAAAAAATTTATTTTTCTACTTATTTCTTTTTCAATTTTGGGATGAATTTCATCCAAAAACTCTTTATTAATATTTTTACCAACAATTACAACTTCAATTAATCCACTGTCGATTCCCTCAGCATAGTCTCCTAAAAGTATAATTTTATCAATATCACCAATCTTATTTAAAATATTGTTTACAATATCTTCTATTCCAAGATGCTTACGAATAATAGATTGTAAAACATTAAATAAGGGGTGATTTATATTAGCGGAATAAATTACTTTATTATCTATGACTTTCTTTTTTAAATATCCAGCCTCAGTCAAATTAGCTAGTTCTTTTCGTACTGAATTTGTAGATTCCCCAAATTGATTAGCTAGAGAATTTAGATAACCCTTATTAGCTATATTAACAAAAAATTTAATTAATAAATTTAGTCGTGTTTTAGATGTAATTATTTTTTCTAACACAATATAAGTAACAAAAGTACTTAAAATTAGATATCCTTCAAAAAGGTTTACATTTGTTTTATGAAAAAAATTCTGATAACTGGTGTAGCTGGATTCATAGGCTCTCACGCATCTGATTTTTTTTTAGAAAAAAAATATAAAGTGATTGGAATTGATAATTTTCTAACTGGATCACTAAAAAATATCGAACATAATTTTAATAATAAAAATTTTGTATTCATTGAGCATGACATATGTAATAAAATAACAGTTAAAGATAAAATCGATTTTATACTCCATTTTGCATCTCCAGCTAGTCCGAAAGATTATTTAAAATTTCCAATTAAAACTTTAAGAATTGGATCTTTAGGGACTGAAAATGTCTTAAAACTTGGACTAAAAAATAAATCAACTGTATTGTTGGCATCAACATCGGAAATTTATGGAGATCCACTTGTGCATCCTCAATCTGAGGATTACTTTGGAAATGTAAATACAGTTGGCCCCAGAAGTGTTTATGATGAAGCAAAAAGATATTTAGAAGCTTTAGCTACTGCATACAAGAATAAAAAAAAATTAGATATTAGAATAGTCAGAATTTTTAACACTTTCGGTCCAAGAATGAGAGTTAATGATGGCCGAGCAATACCAAATTTTATAAATCAAGCACTAAGAAATGAAAATTTTACTGTATATGGAGATGGATTACAAACAAGATCATTTTGTTATATTGATGACACTTTAAATGGAATTTATAAACTTCTTAAATCCAATTATCAGATGCCTATAAATATTGGAAATCCAAACGAAATATCTATTATTAAATTAGTTGATATTATTAAAGATTTAATTAATTGTAACAGTAACATTGAATTTAAAAAATTACCAGTTAGTGATCCTAAAGTTCGAAGGCCAAAAATTAATTTAGCAAAGAAAAAATTGAATTGGTCACCAAAAATTGAATTAAAAGAAGGCTTAATACCAACAATTAAATATTATAGTAAATTATTTAATTTAGAAAAATGAAAAAATATATATTAATCTTAATATTTATTATTAATTCTTGTTCATATCCTGAAATGGTTAGAAATGAGTTGGTTTATGAAAATAATTTTGAAGAAAAAAATTTAAAGAATATTGACGGAGGAGGTTTTTTTAATTTTAATGATACAACAGTGCTTGGTAATTTTAATAATGATGGATTTAATCTTAATTTAGAAGGTGTTGGTGATCACGATTATGTTTTTATTTCATTTGATTTATATATTCATGGAACATGGGACGGTAATTTTAATGGATTCAGTGAAAATGACAAACCTGATAAATGGACAATTGAATTTAATCCTGATATGAGATTATTTAAGGATCCCTCATCTGACCATTTTACAACTACTTTTTCTAATAGTCCTTGTTGGCCTAACTACTGTTTAAGACAGTCTTATCCTGAAGCCTATCCTTCTGAAAATAATCCAAAAACAGGTAATTTTAAAACTCAGCTAGCGGATGTATGCCCTGATAATTTTTTTGGTGGAAAATCTTCACTTTACCAATTAGAGAAAGGGTTTAAAAGTTCTGGTGATAATATTGTTATTAGGTTCTTTGATGAATTATATCAACCAAATGCTATAGATAAGAATGGAATTCCTCAAGAAAAATGCGATGAAAGTTGGTCATTAGACAACCTTAAAGTAAGAGTTATTAAATACCAATGAAAAAACTACTGTTTTTTCTTTTCGGTTCTTTGGCAAGTATTTACTCACAAAATATTGATCTTAATAATAATTATAATTATGATTTTTTAAGAAATTCTATACTAAATGGAGAAACTAAAACTGATTTATCTTTTAATATTCGACCAATAAGCGCCCACAATATCAAAAATTTTAATGATCAGTACAAAACATTATTTAGCAATGATAAAAAATCTGTTATACTAAAATCTTTAGGGATTGATTACTTTATTGAATATAATACGCATCATCCTTACAATAGGAATAATGGTACAATGATACCAAATAGAGGCTATCAGCATATTCTTTCTCCCGGTTTATTTTTTAAAATAGGTTTTTTGACAATTCAATTAAAACCTGAACACCACTACAGTGAAAATAAAAATTTTGATGGTTTTTGGGACGGACACTATGATTTCACTTGGAAAGAAAGATATAAGCTATGGAACCATATTGACATGCCTGAAAGATTTGGAAATATTAGACATAATAAAACAACACTAGGGCAATCAAGCATAAGAGTTAATTGGAAAAATATTTCACTTGGTATTAGTAATGAAAACATTTGGTGGGGACCATCTATTAGAAATAGTATTATGATGAGTAATCATGCAAGTGGATTTAAACATATTAGTTTTAATACAATTAAACCAGTAGATATATTAATAGGAAATCTTGAATGGCAAGTAATCACTGGAAAATTAGAAAATTCCGGTTATACTCCTCCAAATACTGATCGTGAATTTGCTGGGACAAAATTGTATGTTCCTAAAATCAATCAAATGGCTGAAACAGATGACTGGCGTTACTTACAAGGCTTCGTTCTATCATTTTCTCCAAAATGGATTGATGGTTTATCATTAGGCTTTATAAGATGGGTTCAAATGTATTATGCTATGGTAGAAGGTAAATATTTTTGGCTTGATGGAAATCCAACATATTTTCCTGCATTTAGTAATTTATTTAGAAAAAATGACAGATTCGAAAATTATGAAGCTCAAACAGATCAAGCTGCTGGTATTTTTATGAAATGGTTATGGCTTGACTCTAAAGCTGAGTTTTATTTTGAATTTCACCATAATGATTCAAAAGTAAATTTAAGAGATTTATTATTAGATTCTGAACACAGTAGAGCTGCCACTTTAGGATTACAAAAAATATTTAAAATCAAAAAAGATGATTTTCTTTTCAACTGGGAATGGACTCAAATGGAGCAAACAGCTAGTAGACTAGTAAGAAATGCTGGTTCATGGTATGAACATGGTTGGGTTTACGATGGTTTTACAAATAAAGGAGAGGTTCTAGGAAGCTCTATCGGACCAGGTTCTAATTCTCATTATTTTTCGATCAGTAGGATTAAACCAGATGAAAAAATTGGTTTAGGTTTTGAAATAATAGATCATGATAACGATTTTTATTACTTAGCTTTTTCCTCTGCTGGTGACTACAGAAGATATTGGAAAGACATAAATCTGCATATAAATTATAATAAAAAATTTAAAAAATTTAATTTATCAAGTAACCTAGTATATGTTAGAAGTCTAAATTATCAATGGGAACTTGATGATTATGCTACACCTTATTATCATCCAGGTAGAGATGTAGACAATTTTCATTTAACTATTAAGATTAGTTATTTTGGGAATTAATAACTTCTTAAATATTTTAATATAGCTATCAGTAATGAATTCCCAATTATAAATTATTGGAAATTTATAAGATTTATTTAAGGAAATTAATATTTTATATCTTCTCTCAAACATATCAACTGAAGAAGAAATTGAACTAATGTTTTTATCAAAAAAAACTGATTCTTTACCTTTCAACATTTCAAAATTAAACAAAGTTTTTAAAGCAAGGATTTGACAGTTCAAAAATAAAGCATTAACCATTGTTGGATTTGTTCCTCCAAATTCGTGACCATGTACATATCCAAAACAATTTATATATAAACAACTTAAATCAGACTGATCACTTATATATCCAGTAAAAACAACTCTATCATCAGCTAATTTTTTGACTTCTGATGCATATTTATCACTGTAAGGGACATCACCAACAACAACTAATTTTTTTTTTGAATTAGATTTTAAAAATCCTTCAATAATAAGTTTAGAGTTATTATCTGGAAT
>CENJ01035096.1_pt1 | contig 44333 bp, 47 predicted proteins | sample 356161 | NCBI WGS metagenome assembly CENJ01 (sample SAMEA2619531, study PRJEB7988) | marine metagenome | biome: marine biome (ENVO:00000447); feature: surface water layer (ENVO:00002042); material: "saline water (ENVO:00002010), including plankton (ENVO:xxxxxxxx)" | depth 5 m
ATGAACGGCTTAGGGGTTTTGGCTTAATACTCAAAGGTCAAAACGCTCAGGCTGAAGCCTCAGCCGGCATTGAAGCCGGGCCCGAGGCAGTTAAAGCCAAACCGGCATCGCGCAAACCGATACCAGTAGAGAAGAAAAGCACGCCGCGTCAGGGGCGTCGGGCATCCAAAGAGGCGCAGAACAACCTGCCGTTAGAGCCTGAAAGCAGCTTCACTCTGCCGCCGCTTAGGTTGCTGTCTGAGCCGCGCGGGCGTGCGCCACAAAAGGTAAGCATGGATGCCTTGGAGTCCAATGCCCGCCTGTTGGAAACGGTTTTACAAGATTTTGGCATTAAGGGTGAGATTGGGCGCGTGCGTCCCGGACCCGTTGTCACACTCTATGAATTGGAGCCAGCCGCCGGTATCCGGTCCTCCCGCGTGGTCGGATTGGCAGATGACATCGCGCGCGCCATGAGTGCAATTTCATGCCGTGTTGCGACAGTTCCGGGCCATAATGTCATTGGCATTGAGTTGCCCAACAGCACCCGGGAAACCGTTTTCCTTCGTGAAATATTATCCAGCGAAGCATTCGAAAAGAGCAACGCTAAGCTACCCCTCACTCTTGGTAAGGATATTGGGGGCGAGCCAGTGCTGAGTGATTTGACAAAAATGCCCCACCTACTTGTCGCAGGGACCACGGGCTCGGGTAAATCCGTAGGTATTAATACCATGATTTTGTCAATCTTGTACCGCCTGACCCCTGAACAATGCCGCATGATCCTTGTAGACCCTAAAATGCTGGAATTATCTATCTATGACGGCATTCCCCATTTGCTTGCGCCTGTTGTTACAGAACCGAAAAAGGCTGTCGCGGCCCTTAAATGGGCCGTTCAGGAAATGGAGAACAGATACCGAAAAATGTCCAAAATTAAGGTGCGCAACATTGAAGGTTATAATGCGCGCATGACGGAAGCGTTGGAAAAAGGCGAGACACTGACCCGTGACATTCAAACAGGGTTTGACCCGGAGACTGGCGAGGCCATGTTTGAGACAGAAGAAATTAACCTTGAGAAACTTCCTTACATAGTGGTTGTCATTGACGAGATGGCAGACTTAATGCTCGTCGCCGGTAAAGAAATTGAGGCAGCCGTTCAGCGATTGGCACAGATGGCGCGCGCAGCGGGTGTGCACCTTATCACGGCGACCCAACGCCCTTCAGTTGATGTTATAACGGGTACGATTAAAGCTAATTTCCCAAGCCGGATTGCTTTTCAGGTTACCTCAAAGATTGATAGTCGTACCGTGCTTGGCGATATGGGCGCTGAACAATTGCTCGGCATGGGTGATATGCTTTTCATGGAAGGCGGCGGCCGCATCCAGCGTGTTCATGGCCCCTTTGTTTCAGATAATGAGGTCGAGGGCCTCGTTTCATTTCTTAAAAAACAAGGTCAGCCGGTTTATATTGATGCTGTTACGGAGGATAGCGACCCTATTGAGATGGGCAGTATGGAGGGCGACACCTCAGGTGACAGTCTTTACGATCAGGCAGTTGCAATAGTCACTCGTGATAACCGCGCGTCGACCAGCTATGTTCAGAGGCGCTTGCAAATCGGCTATAATAGAGCCGCAAGCCTGATTGAAAAAATGGAAGAAGAAGGTGTCATCAGCCCACCCAATCATGCAGGTAAACGCGAAGTCCTCGCCGGGAAGCATTAGGGAAGCACTGATGAAAACTTGTAAAACGCTCCTGACGGTTTGCTTTGCTTTATTGCTGACCCACCACGAGGCTTCGGCTCAGGCAGCCGGAAAGGCTGAGGCAAAGCCCAACATAGAAGCCCTTAACCACATATCTACTTATCTGGATGAGCTGGATAATTTGGCAGGGACTTTTCTTCAAATCGACCAGCAGGGGAATTCATCTACGGGGCAGTTTCTTATGAAGAGACCCGGCCTGATGCGATTTGATTATGACCCGCCGCAAAAACTAAAAGTTGTCGCAGACGGAAAATGGCTGGCAGTTCAAGAAGTCCCCGGGGAAAAAGCTGACCGGTATCCACTGAGCCAAACACCCCTGCCGATTTTCTGGGGCAAGGAGTCGCTGACTGACAAGGCTCAGTATATCTCAAAACTGGATGTTTTTGACTCCGCCGCCGAGATGCTGTTGCAAGACCCAGCAGGTGATTTCCCGGGCTATGCGCGTCTGACATTCAATTATCAGGGAACGGCAGAAACGACACTTTTAAGAAGCTGGCATGTCGTCGATGCGCAAGGACAGGCAATTACAATTATTCTGAACGACTTACAAAAGCGTGAAAATATTGATAAAGAAGACTTTGAGCTTGTTGAGCCGCGCCGCCGCCCTTATGGAAAATTCTAACTTCACCCGTCAGGAGTCCCCTTGATTGTATCAGAAACCCCGCTTGGCACAGAAGACCCCACAGAAGACCCGGATGAAGACGCAATATCCGATATAGCTCTTGAGGCGTTAGAAGCTGAGTTGCCCGCGCTGACAGTTTTGCGCGACTTTGCCAGTCGTGCCGCCCGTGTTAGCTGGTTTACCAATCTCGGTGAACCGCTGGATGAGGAGTGCCTCGACGTTATCACGCTCTATCTCGAAGGGCTGGGCTTGCCGGAGGCTTCCCCTGCGCCTCTTCTAGACTGGCGTGACGCCGCCGATGCCGCCCAAAGCATGGACATTAATAGCGAAGCTTGGGAAATTGAAGAGCAATTTCGCGCCGCCGCAGCGGCAGACGCGCTTACCCTGATCAGTGAGGAGGGGCTTGGCATCATGCTAACTCATCTCGCCTCAAGCCTGTCTGAAGATGTGGGAAATTGCGTGGAAGAGGCGCTTTATATGGCTGACGAAGCTTCTTCGGAGGCTCTGACCAACCTTGCCGCAGGTGCTGCCCAACAAGCTGTTCATGGCGCAGCCCTGAGCTTGGCCGCCTATGCCGCCAATGTTTTGAAGTCTGACCCACACATAGAGACCCTCGATTTAGATGATGAAGACATTGCCAATCATCCACTTATGCTTAGATACAGACTCTTTGAGATGGGTCGCTGGCCTGTCTCGCTTATCGGCAACAGCCTAAATCTTTTTTGATAAATCTTTTTTAAAGCGAGATATTAATCATGCGCATCGTGACGTGGAACATCAATTCTGTAAGACTTAGAATTGAACTTGTGGCCAAAATGGCAAAAAAACTGAAGCCGGATGTTATCTGCCTGCAAGAAACAAAGTGCCCGAACGACAGCTTCCCAACCAAAGCGGTCAATAAAATGGGGTTTGAGCATATCGCGATTAACGGCATTAAGGGCTATCATGGCGTGGCAACTTTAAGCAAAATCCCTTTTGCCAAAACAAACATTATTGATTATTGCGGGCAAAAGGACGGTCGCCATATTGAAACCATTCTCGACTATGCGGGGGCACCCCTATCATTGCATAATTTTTATGTCCCGGCCGGCGGGGATGAGCCTGACCGCAAAATCAACGAGAAATTCGGTCATAAGCTTGATTTTCTTGGCGAGATGCAGAGCCGTTTCACCAAAGCCAAGCAAAAAACAACCGCCCAGCGTATATTGGTTGGGGATTTAAATATCGCCCCCTATGAGAATGATGTCTGGTCGCACAAGCAGTTGCTAAATGTTGTGAGCCATACACCCCAAGAGGTGGAGCTGCTGGAACAGGTTAGAAAATCACATAGCTGGATTGATGTGGCACGCACCTTTGTGCCTTTTGAGGAAAAGCTTTATTCATGGTGGAGCTACCGCGCCAAAGAGTGGGATGTATCCAATCGCGGTCGCAGGCTCGACCATATCTGGGTTACGCCCAAACTCGGGCCGCAGGTGAAAAGCTATAAAATTCTGAGAGAAGCGCGTGGTTGGGAAAGACCCTCAGATCATGTGCCGGTGGTTATTGACTTGGCTTAAGCCGCCTTTATATGTTCAACCTGTAACCGCCAGCCTCGGTAATAAGTAATTCCGAATTTGAAGGGTCTTCTTCAATCTTTTGGCGCAAACGGTAAACATGGGTTTCAAGCGTGTGGGTGGTCACTTGTGCATTATAGCCCCATACCTCTTCCAGCAGTTTATCGCGTGCCACTGTTTCGCCTCCGGCCCGTAATAGCAGCCTAAGAATATTTGTTTCTTTTTCAGTTAGCCTGATTTTACTTTCATCACCACGCACAAGAGTTTTAACCGATGGTTTAAACTGATAACCGCCCAGATTAAACTGTGCAGACTCTGTCATCTCATACTGTCGAAGCCGTGTGCGGATGCGCGCCAGCAATACCCCAAACCTGAAAGGCTTGGTAACGTAATCACTTGCCCCGGCCTCAAGACCCAGAATCGTATCTGCATCAGAGTCCGCGCCCGTGAGAATAATAATTGGTGAGGTTATCCCCGCTTTACGCATAAGCTTGCAGGTTTCGCGGCCGTCCTGGTCAGGCAGGCCGACGTCCAACAAGATAAGATCTGGCGCCTCACTCTTGGCGGCGGCTAGGCCGGTGCCTGCCGTTCCGGCAGATATGACATCAAACTCCTCATGCATAAGGAGTTGCTCGCTCAGTTCTTCAACCAGCAGCGCATCATCTTCAATAATTAAAATTTTTCTGTTTTGACTCATTACTCAACTCTTAACAAAATCATTATGCGTTTTCATGTTCAAATTGACAGCTTTTTATTAACACATAACGAAAATGTGAACTTGCGTGATATTTATCTCGACAAATAAGTCGATGTTTACCACTCTCGCAACATGGATATCACTGTCAAACAGCACGGTCCCGACATTCATAATGGGCAACTAGGCATTGAAGAAAAGCAATTTCCCTGCGCGCTTGGCAGAAGTGGCATCCTGCGAGACAAGAAGGAAGGTGATGGTGGCACACCTAGCGGTGTTTGGAAAGTACAAGCTTGCTGGTTTCGGTCAGATAAATGGCTGACTCCACCGCAGAAACTGCCGACTCATAAGATTAAAGAAGCAAGCGGCTGGTCAGATGACCCGGATGATCCTGAGTATAATCGTCCGGTCACGCTGCCACACACATTTTCACATGAAAAGCTTTGGCGCAAAGATGACCAATATGATGTCATCATAACATTGGACCATAATGTTATGCCGGTCGTGCCGGGCGCAGGAAGTGCCATATTTTTTCATCTCGCCAAGCCAGATTATGGCCCGACTGAAGGCTGCATTGCTATCTCGCATGACCATATGCGGGAGGTTTTACCCTTGCTGACACCCGGCACAAAAATAATAATTCAAGCCTAAAAAAGAAAATCTCTCAAAGCTTCTGCGTTCTGGGGCCAAAAATCGCGGTGCCAAGCCGAATATGCGTCGCACCAAATTTAATTGCTTCTTCATAATCACCGCTCATCCCCATGCTCAGCAAGGGCGCATCACATTGCTGGGATAGCTTCTGAAGCAAAGCAAAGTGTGGGCCTGCTACATCCTGTTGCGGAGGCAGGCACATCAGGCCGGCAATATTGAGGCCTAACTCATCACGGCAGGTGCGGACAAATTCAACGGTTTCTTCGGGGGAAATGCCAGATTTTTGACCCTCTTTACCGGTATTAATCTGCACGAGAATTTTAAGGTGCCGATCTTGTCGCTTCATTTCATCTGCAAGTGCCCGCGCCAGCTTGATGCGATCCAGGCTGTGGATGACATCAAACAGCGCCACCGCTTGTGCGGCTTTATTGCTTTGCAACGCGCCGATTAAGTGCAGCTCGGTATCAGGATAAGTTTCCTTTAAATCCGGCCATTTCTCGGCAGCCTCCTGAACGCGGTTTTCACCAAAGATGCGATGGCCAGCTGCCAGAACAGGGGCTATAGCGTCAACAGAAAATGTTTTTGAAACAGCAATAATGTTGACGCCCTCTGACAATGCCGCGATGTCATGACAAATTTTCAACAGCCTGTCCGGAGCGGCCGTGCTATCATTTCCTTGATTATCTTGAGGTTGTGTCTCGGTCATAATAAACGTTTCAGGAGCTATGCAGGTTTTACAATAGCCTATCGTATCATAAGCAAGCGTGCTTAGCACAAACTAGATAACCCAAATTAGACAACTTAGACTGCATAATAATTTTGACTGACAAGATTTTTTAAACCGGATTAATACAATTAAGCCCCATGCTACCGCTAAGAATTTTCATGACTGACCGCCATCGCCTCCCTGACTGGAAGGAGGTGCTTGCAACCCTGCCTTTGGGCACAGGGGTCATTTTTAGGGATTATGATGCGCCGGACCGCAAAAAAATGGCACAGGAAGCGGCGGATATATGCGCTGCACGCGGCCTTTTTTTAAGCATTGCCGGAGACCCGCAGCTGGCCTTGGAGCTAAATGCAGGCCTGCACATGCCTGAAAAACAAGCGCCTTCTCTTTATCGCCACCTCTCCAGAATACCTGCCACCGTGCTTGTGACGCTCTCTGTTCATAGCGCGAGAGGGCTGATTTCCGCACAGTCCATACCCGTTGATGCAATTTTAATATCCCCAATCTTCACGACCGCCAGCCACCCGAATGCCGCAACGCTCGGGCCTGTGCGCTTTGCATCATTAGCTAAAGACAGCCCATGTCCGGTTTACGCATTAGGCGGCATGTCAGACACGCGGCTCAAACGACTAAGCTCATCACATAAACATAATCTCGCCGGTTACGCAGCGATTGATACCTTTGCAGTTTAAGCTCGAATTTTTGCATGTAACCCTTATTTAAGTGAAATAAATTTAAGGTTTAAGTCATTGGCGGATATGTTATTGTCTTAAAAATTTGATGAGGCGATACAGGCTTTTAAATGACACGAAAAACATTCCGTCCCGACAACAAACCCATCCCAACAACCGTTGCGCTTTTAAAGCAAACGCTCCTCGTCCTGCTCATCACGGGTTTTGTGGCCGGTTGTGGTGCCTTTAAACTCGAAAGACCCGCCAAGCCGGTTGAAGAAAAAAGCAAGTTTTCTTTTGGTTTGGGGATCTTTGGTGGCGGTAATACATCACAAACACTGAATTCAGAGCAAGAACTTGGTGTAAACGGATTTATCTGGCAAGCGACACTGGATGCCTTGTCCTTCATGCCCATGACGTCAGCCGATCCAATCGGCGGTATTGTGATAACTGACTGGTATCAAAGCAGAAGCGCACCAAAAGAACGCTTTAAAGTTACTGTATATATCCTGGACAAGAGCCTGCGCGCCGACGGCATTCGAGTGTCCGCATTCAAACAAGAGCTGACATCAAATGGCTGGCAAGACGTTACGATGAGCCCTGAAGTGGCCATCAAACTTGAAAATGCCATTTTATCCCGTGCACGTGAGCTTCATATTTTAACCCTCGAAACTCGAAATTAGCCTCTCTTTTCAACAGAACGGTATTATGTCTTCCTACGAACCTCAGACTCACGAGCCTAATTGGCAAAAAATCTGGGATGCCGAAAACTGTTTTGCGGCAGGCGCGGCTGATGACAGTCGTGAAAAATATTATGTCCTTGAAATGTTTCCCTACCCCTCCGGACGGATACATATGGGGCATGTCAGAAATTATACGATGGGCGATGTTATCGCCCGTTTTCGCATGGCGCAGGGCTACAATGTTTTGCACCCAATGGGCTGGGACGCATTCGGCATGCCCGCTGAAAATGCAGCTATGGAAAAAAATGTCCATCCGCGTGAGTGGACATACCAAAATATAGCCACGATGCGCGAACAGCTAAAATCCATGGGGCTCGCAATTGATTGGTCTCGCGAATTCGCCACCTGTGATCCAACTTACTATAAGCACGAACAGGCCATGTTTCTTGACTTCCTTGAAGCCGGTCTTGTCGAGCGCCGCGAAAGCATTGTTAACTGGGACCCGGTTGACCAAACTGTGCTCGCAAATGAACAAGTCATAGATGGATTAGGGTGGCGCTCAGGTGCGCCGGTCGAGCAAAAAAGCCTGACCCAGTGGTTTTTGAAAATTTCGGATTTTTCAGAAGAATTACTAAATGATCTGGAGGAGCTCACACGCTGGCCAGAAAATGTTCGTCTCATGCAGAAAAACTGGATTGGACGCTCCGAGGGTCTTGAGCTTAGTTTTGACCTTAGAGATGCGCCGGATGGTTTTGAAAAGCTTGCTATTTACACCACACGCCCGGACACGCTCTACGGGGCAAGTTTTTGCGCAATTTCTCCCGATCATCCGCTTGCGCGTAGGCTGGCAGAAACCAATGAAGAGCTGGCGGTATTTCTCACGGAATGCGCACAGCGCGGCACAAGCGAAGCCGATATTGAAGCTGCGGAAAAGAAGGGCGTTCTAACGGGCATTCAAGCTGAACACCCTCTTGACTCAAATTGGATGCTGCCCGTCTATGTCGCAAATTTCGTGCTCATGGATTACGGAACGGGCGCGGTGTTTGCGTGTCCCGCGCATGATCAGCGCGACCTCGATTTCGCACGCAAATATGATTTACCCGTCACCCCCGTTGTATTGCCGTCCGGAGAAACTGCCGAGAATTATACAATCAAGAGCGAAGCCTATATAGGTGACGGCAAAATGATTAATTCAGATTTCCTGAACGACATGACCCCGACAGAGGCTTTTAAAGCCGTTGCAGAAAAGTTGGAGACGCTTGGCTCCGGCAACCGGAAAACCAATTACCGCCTCCGCGACTGGGGCGTCTCGCGCCAGAGATATTGGGGCTGCCCAATACCTGTTGTGCATTGCAATACATGCGGCGTGGTGCCGGTCACAAAATCGGAGCTGCCCGTGACGCTGCCCACAGAGGTCAATTTTGATAAGCCGGGCAACCCGCTGGACAGGGATGATGATTGGAAAGCCGCCCCCTGCCCATCTTGTGGCGCGGATGCGCAGCGCGAAACAGACACATTTGATACTTTTATCGATAGCTCCTGGTACTACGCCCGCTTTACAGGCCTACCCGACGAGCGGCCTACGGATTCAAAATCTGCCGCCTATTGGCTTCCTGTTGACCAATATATTGGCGGCATTGAGCATGCCATTTTGCATTTGCTGTATTCACGCTTCTACGCCCGCGCCATGGAAAAAACAGGGCATTTACACATAAAAGAGCCTTTTGCAGGGCTTTTTACACAAGGCATGGTTATACACGAAACTTTCAGCATGCCGGACAAGACGTTTGTTACACCCGATGAAGTCTCCCAGACTGACGGGGGACAGCATGTTTTAAAATCCGACCCGTCCATTGCAATAAATGTTGGGCCGGTTGAAAAAATGTCAAAATCCAAAAAGAACGTGGTCGACCCGACAAACATCATTGCCAAATACGGCGCGGATACGGCGCGCTGGTTTATGCTGTCGGATAGTCCGCCCGAACGCGATGTCCATTGGACTGATGCCGGTGTCGAAGGGGCCTACAGATTCATTCAAAGACTCTGGCGGCTCGTGGACAGTAACGCTGACCAGCTTGCCGAGCTTGCAAATATAGAGGCAGCGAACGTTCACCCACAAAGCGATGCCGACAAACTGCTTTATAAAACTGTTCACCAAGCCCTTGCCGCGACGACTGACGATTTAAACCGCCTGGCCTTCAATAAAGCTGTGGCGCGGATTTATGAATTAAGCAACGCCTTATCTTCAGCCTCCACAAATGAGACTGTTAGCAAACCTGTTTTATTTCAAGGGCTTAGTTATCTGGTGATTATGGCCGGCCCGATGATACCCCATCTGGCGGAAACCTGTTGGCAGCGCTTAGGGCAGCCAGAAATTCTTGCCAAAACAAAATGGCCGGTTGCAGATGACACCGTTCTTATGGATGATGTGCTTACACTGCCGGTTCAAGTGAATGGGAAAAAGCGTGCTGAAATTGAAGCATCTGCTGAGGCCGGTGAAGAAGAAATCAAAGCATTGGCATTGGCAGATGAACGGATCATCAAAGCAATCGCTGATAAAGATATTAGGAAATTCATTTTTGTTCCCGGAAAAATTATTAATTTTGTTGTTTAGGCGCGCGCATAAATATACGCGCACCATTCTTATTTTATGCGCCATCAATTTAAGCGGCTTTGGCTTGTCCGGATGCGGATTTGAACCGCTTTATGCTGAACGCAGTGTCCCCGGGCTTTCAGCTCTTTTCTCTAAAATTCAAATCCAACAGCCCGGCAATACCCCGGATAATGACCTAAATAGAGCGGTTTATAACGCCCTCGCAAAGACCTTAAGGTCTGAAGGTAAGCCGAGCTACCGACTTGATGTGATAGCTGAAGGGAATAAAGTCGGGGTGCTTATGGATAATAACAGCCGTGAGGCACGAACACGTTTCATGCTCAAGGCGCGCTACAGTCTATATGATATCGCAAAAGGGGCTTATGTAACGAGCGGAACCGCATCCGCTTCCACATCTTTCAATGTTGACCTCAGCGAGTATGCCAATTTGGTTGCCCTTGAAAGTGCCCAATCCAGAACCGCCAAGGCTGTGGCTGAAAAAATCTTGCTTAAACTGAGCAGCTGGCAAAAACCTCGGGCGCAATAATGAAACTGAAGGCGCATCAGGTCGACGGATTTATAAAGTCGCCAGACCCAAACGTCTTGCTTGTTCTGGTTTATGGAAGCGACCAAGGTATGATCCGCGAACACGCCAGAGTTCTTGCAAATCTGGCTTTGAACGGAGAGGGGCAAGATGCTGACCCGATGGATCGTGTTGACCTTGATGCCGCCACCCTTGCCCGTAACCCGGGACTTTTACGTGATGAGGCCGCTTCACTCTCTATGTTTGCCGACCCTAATAATAAAAGCCGCCGTGTTGTTGTGGTGCGCACGACCGGCGACCAGAATGCGCAAATTATCAAGGATTATCTCGCTGACCCGGTACCCGAAGCGCTGGTAATTATTGAGACCGGCAAATTAACACCGGCCTCCAAGTTGCGCAAAACAGTGGAAAATGACAAGAAGGCTATGGCCTTGCCATGCTTCGAGGATGACCCGGGAACCATCCAACGGCTGGCGCGCGAATGGCTGGAAACCGAGGGGTTCCGCATTGAGGCCGCCGCCATGGAACGGCTTAGCCAAAGGCTGGGGGCTGATCGAGGCATCACAAGACAGGAGCTTGAAAGACTGGCGCTTTATGTGGGGCCGCGCGGTTCAGCAAAAAGGGAGGGGCGCGACATGGTTATGATTACGCTGGATGATGTAGAGCAAATGATCGGGGATGGGGCGGTTGCATCTGCTGAAAGTGTGGTCGATGCTGTTGCCTGCGGCATGCTAGACGACGCCGACCAAGCGCTTACCCGTCTGTCTTTAGCGGGAACCCCTGCGCCTGCGGTACTTAACCGGCTACGCACACATTTTCAAAGCCTTCATCTGGCGCAAGGCCACATAGAAAACGGGATGTCACGCAAAGAAGCAATGAGAGCGGCCTTTCGGCCACCGCTTCATTTTAAAAGAGTGTCGATTGTTGAGCGACAAATCAATCTCTGGTCGAAAGCCAAAATTTCAACGGCATTGAGCATTATCCATGAAACAGAGGCAAACTGCCGTGAAACAGGAAGCCCCGACACAACGCTGGCTGCCTACACGATGCTGCGACTGGCGAGGGCGGCTAAAAGATAAGCCGTCTCAGGAAGAGGCCATCAACCGCCTAACCACTTCATCAAGCTGTTCAAGTGTTTTGTAAGCCACACGAACATGCCCACCATCTTTTTCATGTTGAATAGCAACAGTCAGGCCCAGATTGTCTGCAATTGACTTCTCCAGTGCACGTGTATCCGTGTCCTTTTCAGCAAGCCTTTTAGTCTTAGACCCACTTTTGCTGGGCTTTTTATCAGCAACAAGCTTCTCAACATCGCGCACACTGAGGCCCTGTTTGACAACTTCTGAAGCCAACCGGTCAGCGTGAGAGTGCCCCAAAAGCGCACGGGCATGCCCGGCAGAAAGCTGTCCCGTTACCAGATAATCGCGCACCTTATTGGGTGCACCGACAAGCCTTAGCGTATTGGCGATGTGGCTTCTGCTTTTTCCCAGAGTTTTTGCCAACACTTCCTGCGTATAGCTGAACTCATCAATTAACCTTTGAAATGCCTCGGCCTCCTCAATCGGATTAAGGTCAGAGCGTTGAACATTCTCGATAATGCCAATTTGCAAAGCCTCATTATCGGTCATATCCCGAATAATGACGGGAATATCATGAAGCTGGGCGATTTGCGCTGCACGCCAACGACGCTCACCGGCAACGATTTCAAATGGGGCTTTTGCACCATCCTCCGGATTAGGGCGCACCAAAATTGGCTGTAATATGCCCTTTTCACGAATTGAGTTGGCCAAATCCTTTAAGGCTTCATTGTCAAACGTCCGCCGTGGTTGGAATTTGCCGGGGACAAGTTTCTCTACGCCAATAGTGTTAAGCCCCTGAGCAGAAGAATCTTGAGTATCCGGGGTTGAGCCCTTTTTTGACTTTCCTTTGGGGGACGCCTTGGCATCAGCCGACAGTCCGATATCAACATCACCAATAAGCGCCGACAAGCCGCGCCCAAGACCTCTCTTTTTATCCGCCATGGTGCCCTCCCTTTTCAATTGTATTTTCAGCCATAAGTTCTGCACTCAGCTGTCTCTCGCGCTGAATAAGCTCAGACGCCAGGCGCATATAAGCCTGACTTCCTGCACATTTATGATCATAGAGAAGCGCCGGCTGCCCGAAAGAGGGCGCCTCTGAAATACGCACATTTCTGGGTATTACAGTCTTATAGACACGCTCACCAAGATGTGTGCGAACGTCTTCCTCAACCTGACCGGAAAGATTATTGCGCGGATCGTACATAGTCAAAACCACGCCTTGAATTTCTAGGCCGGGGTTAAGCGCCGTGCGCACTTGTTCAATTGTTTTCAACAACTGGCTGAGGCCCTCAAGTGCAAAAAATTCACATTGCATCGGAACCAGCACAGCATTTGCCGCGGTCATTGCGTTCAACGTCAACATATTTAATGATGGAGGGCAGTCAATCAGAACGTAATTGTAACGAACGGTTGCGGCTTCGAGCGCCTCCTTCAGACGGTGCAAACGCCTCGGATTTTCAGCCAACGCCACCTCAATCCCCAGCAAATCCATACTGGATGCCACAAGGTCACAATTCGGGACAACGGTTTTCACAACAGCATTATCCAAATCTGTTTCATCCAGCAATAATTCATAGGCCGAGGCCTCGCGGTCGGTCGGGTTCACCCCCAAGCCGGTGCTTGCATTGCCCTGAGGATCTAGGTCTATTAACAAAACACGCTCACCAATCGCGGCCAAGGCCGTGCCGAGATTAATCGTTGTAGTTGTCTTGCCGACCCCGCCCTTTTGGTTCGCCACCGCCAAAATGCGCGGCGCAGGTGACGCGGCCGGGTCTGTATCGATTGATTGTGAAGCTATTGGCTGAGCTGACAAAATTTATTCCTCATTATTAACTCTATTTTTACATTGGCCAAAATCAACAAAACTGGGCCTCAGAGACAAAACCACCATCAAACTAACCCAAATCTGATTGACGCGGCTCGGGCTGACGACAAACCAGAATTTTGGCCTCCTGATCTGTCTTGCTGGGGACAACCTCAAGACCCATATTCCACGAATCCCGGCACGCCGTCAATTCATCTTGCCACCCACGCCCCTTCATAAAGAGGCCTATTGTGTGGATATCAAAGTATGAGGCAGACATAAAGAGAAGTTTATCAAGCGGCGCCAGCGCACGGGCGCTTACAACATCAACCCCCGCGAAAGTTTCGGGGTTTTGTTGGCGAACCTCCTCGATACGACCCTCATGCACCATGGCCGGCGCACCTGTTTCTCTAATAACAGTTTTAAGAAACGCACACTTCCTGCCATCACTCTCAATCAAATGCACGACCCCACCATCCAGCGCAGGTCGCCCCGCCCACATGAGGGCAATAACAAGGCCGGGAAATCCGCCGCCACTTCCAAGGTCAACCCAGTTGCGCGCCAAAGGGGACACCAAAGATGCAAGCTGAGCAGAGTCCGCAACATGCCGAGTCCAAAACCGGCGAAGCGTGGCCGGCCCAACAAGATTAATGGAGTTCTGCCATTTTCCCAAAAGCGATTGATAGACCTTTAGCCTGTCAATTGTTTCACGTGAAACATTGAAGGCCTGAACGAGATTTTCAACATCGGGATTGGTGTCGGCTTCACGCATCCGCCCCCTCCGGGGTATGTCTAGGCTTTGAAGGCGCTGCATCTCGCTTTGCAAGGTGCAACAAAAGCGTCAGGGCGGCGGGGGTTATACCATCAACACGCGCAGCCTGACCCAATGTTGTCGGCTGAGCGGCGGCAAGCTTTTGCCTGACTTCGTTGGACATGCCCTCAACAGACAGGAAGTCCATGTTTTCGGGGAGGCGAAGTCGTTCGTCACGTCTAAAAGCGGCAATGTCAGCCTTCTGCCTATCAAGATAACCGGCATATTGCGCGTCAGTTTCAATTTGCTGGCGGATAGCAGGTGGCCAGCCGGACATCTCCGGCCATATTGCCTGTAAATGAGCCCACTCAATATCCGGATGCGCCAACAGGTCAGCTATACTCCGGCGAATGCCGTCCGCATTGACGGGCAACCCCCGCTTCTGGGCCTCATTGGGGGTCAAATTTGTTTCTGACGCAAAGTCCCTCGCAACAACCAGGGCGTCCCTTTTCTCTTCCCACAAAGCCCGCCTCTCAGCACCGACACACCCAAGAGCAATGGCTGTCGGGGTCAGCCTCTGGTCTGCATTATCAGCACGCAAGGAAAGTCTGTACTCGGCGCGTGCTGTGAACATACGATAGGGCTCGCTGACACCCTTGGTAACCAAATCATCAATCATCACGCCAATATAGGCCTCCGCGCGATCCAAAACAAAAGCGTCGCCGCCGCCCGCCTTGCGCGCCGCATTCAAGCCTGCAATCAAGCCCTGCCCTGCGGCCTCTTCATACCCTGTTGTCCCGTTAATTTGCCCGGCAAGATACAGGCCGGGAAAGGTTTTTGTCTCCAAGCTGGGCAGCAATTCGCGCGGGTCAATATAGTCGTATTCAATGGCGTAACCCGGGCGGATAATGGTGACATCTTCAAGCCCGGGAATGGTGCGCACAAACGCCTCCTGAATATTTTCCGGCAAGGCGGTTGAGATGCCATTCGGATAAACTGTGTGATCATCCAGACCCTCGGGCTCAAGAAAAATCTGATGCCTGCCACGGTCGGCAAAACGATGAATTTTATCCTCAATAGAGGGGCAATATCGAGGCCCAACCCCATCAATCTGCCCCGAGAAAACGGGCGACTTTTTAAGGTTGTCGGCAACGATCTGATGTGTTTCGGGGGTTGTGCCAGTAATATGGCAAATTGTCTGGGGTGTTGTTATGCGTTCCGTTAAAAACGAAAAAGGCTCAGGCGGCATATCCCCCGGCTGAGGTTCACATTTGTCATAATTAATTGTTCTGCCGTCCAGCCGCGCCGGTGTGCCGGTCTTCAATCGCGCCATTTTAAACCCATGGGCATAAAGGCGTTCAGACAGTTTCTTTGCGGGCGCCTCCCCGTGACGACCGGCAGGAATGCGCTTTTCACCAATATGAATAAGCCCGTCCAAGAAAGTTCCTGTGGTCAGCACTACGGCGGGGGCAATAAAGCGGCGCCCATCTTCACATAAAACGCCACCGACGCCACCGTTCTCAACAATAATGTCAGCCGCAGCTGCGGCCACGACATCAAGCCCCTCAATCAACTTAAGCTCGGCCTGCATGGCCTCCCTGTAAAGCCTCCTGTCGGCCTGTGCTCGAGGGCCTCGAACGGCGGGCCCTTTACGGCGGTTTAATACACGAAACTGAATGCCGCCGCGGTCGGCGACGCGAGCCATCAAGCCATCCATTGCATCAATTTCGCGCACCAAGTGCCCCTTGCCAACGCCTCCAATGGCGGGGTTGCAAGACATCTCTCCAATGGTTTCAAGCTTATGAGTAACCAGCAAGGTTTGTGCGCCAAGGCGAGCAGATGCCGCCGCCGCCTCACATCCGGCATGGCCGCCACCAATCACAATGACATCATATTTATCTTGAACCATATTCATGCGCCGTTTTTATACAAACCTCCGCCCCTCGGCAAGATGTTTCACGTGAAACAATGGAAGCAAATTGCCAAATGCAATTCTCCCGCCCACTACTTACCTATGCAAAAGTCCCTAAAAACAATGTCCAAAAGGCTTTCAACATCCACAGCGCCGGTTATCCGTCCAATTTCACGCATGGCAAGCCTCAAATCCTCAGCTACCAGCTCTAGCTCCATGTCCGATCCGGCGCGCTCAAGCCCTCTTTCCAATGCAACGCACGCCGCCTGAAGTGCAATCCTGTGGCGGGTGCGCGTTAAGGCAGGGCGCTCGGCTAATCCAAAATTTTCCTTAATTCTGGCGTTTAGTGCCTCAATCAAATCTGACATGCCGGCTCCCGTTTCGGCAGAAACCCCATAGAAACCGCCATCAGGAATATTGGGGGGGCATTGGGTCGCGCCAAGATCTTGCTTGTTGGCAACATAAATATCACTTTCTTGAAAATTCGCTTCCTCGGCATGAGCTTCCCCTGAATGGATTTCGTCTGCGTGAACCATCGTATCAAAAGCTGTGACATGTAGACGAATATCCGCTTCAGACGCCCTCTTCAAGGCCCGGCGCACGCCTTCTCTCTCAATCTCATCACCCGCCTCGCGGATGCCTGCCGTATCCGCAAGCACAACCGGCACACCTCCAAGTGTTAAAGACACCTCAACAATATCTCTGGTTGTGCCGGCGCGGGCAGACACAATTGCAGCCTCGCGCCCCACCAGATAATTAAGCAAGCTAGATTTACCAACATTCGGCGCGCCAATAATGGCGACTTCCACCCCATGGCGTAAAGTGCGCCCCCTATCGTCGCGAATATGTGCAGAAATTTCATCGTTCAGGAGTGTGACCTCACCCAGTACGGCCTGACCAATGCCGCCCGGCAGGTCTTCGTCGGCAAACTCAATATCTGCCTCCAGGTGAGCCAGGGAAGATGCCAGCTTTTTCCGCCAACCCTCATAAAGCTCGCCAAGAGCGCCCTGCATTTGCCGAAAAGCCTGCTTTTGTTGTGCCATTGTTTCGGCATCAATCATGTCCGCAACAGCCTCAGCTTGTGTGAGATCCATCCGCCCGTTAAGAACTGCAAGGCGTGTAAACTCGCCCGGCTCAGCAGGCCTTAAGTCTTCAAGGCCAGACAAGACTTCAAGGATGCGGTCCACAATTGCCACACCGCCATGAATGTGCAGTTCTGCCATATCTTCACTTGTGTAGGAGTGCGGCGCCTGAAAAAACAACACAAGACCTGAGTCAATGGGATCACCCACTTTGGGGTCCGACAAAACCCTTAGCGTTGCCTGACGTGGCTCCGGCACCGGCTTGCCGGTCAATTTTTCAACAGTCTTTAGGGTATGGCTGCCCGAAAGGCGTATGATGGCAATCGCGCCGCGCCCCGGCGGAGTAGATAAGGCATAAATAGTCATTCTTCACCCCCTTCATCTGATGCGTCGCGCGCTTGCTGAATCATCATGGGCGTATATGATGGTATTTCCTTCGTCAACAGATTTCAATGAGCGCAGCCATGGCAAAAGATCTGACCCCATCCGCAAAAGGTCTTGAAAACAGGTTGGCCAATGAAACCAGCCCTTATTTATTGCAACACAAAGACAACCCGGTGCATTGGCAGCCTTGGGACGCCAATGCACTCAAGACTGCGCAAAACTTGAAAAGGCCTATTTTGCTATCTATTGGCTATTCGGCATGCCACTGGTGTCATGTGATGGCACATGAGAGCTTTGAAAATGAAGCGATTGCAGGCGTCATGAACGAACTGTTCATTAACATTAAGGTGGACAGAGAAGAGCGCCCCGATATTGATGATATTTATATGTCAGCCCTGCATATGATGGGTGAGCATGGGGGCTGGCCGTTAACCATGTTTTTGCTGCCGGATGGCAGGCCCTTCTGGGGCGGGACCTATTTCCCCCCAATTGCAAAATATGGGCGCCCGGGCTTCCCGGATATCTGCCGCGAGATTGCCAGAATATGCCAAGAGGAAAACAAAAAGGTTCTGGAGAACGCAGATAAGCTAACTGAGGCGCTGAACAACAAAAACAACGTCACCCTTAAAACCGCCGGAATGGAACAACTCTCCCCGGACCTCCCACTGGGTGTGCCGAAAGATTTAGCAAGCGAGGCTTCAGAAAACCTCGCGCGTCAGATTGATTTAACTTATGGCGGCATGCAAGGAGCGCCCAAATTTCCTCAACCACTTATTTACGACCTGCTTTGGCAGGACTGGCTGCGTGGTGGGAGAGATGTCAGCCGTGAGGCGGTTTTAATAACCCTCAGCGGGCTTTGTCATGGTGGCATTTTTGATCATGTACGAGGTGGATTTTGTCGCTATGCCGTCGATGCCGAATGGCTTGTGCCGCATTTCGAAAAAATGATTTATGACAACGCCCTTTTGCTGGATCTGATGGGCAGCGTTTGGAAATCAACGCACAACGAAATGGTCAAAGACCGCATCGAAAAAACTGTGGGTTGGCTTTTTAATGAAATGTTAATCAACACATCCGACATTACACAAAGCGGTGACGTTGCGTTTACCGCAAGCCTTGATGCCGATAGCGAAGGCGAAGAGGGCAAATACTATGTTTGGTCAGTTGCTGAATTAAAGTCCCTTTTGGGAGAAAATTTTTCAACTTTTGCCCACACATACCGCGTAACCACCCCAGGCAATTTCCCTGAGGGAGGGGCGGTAAACATCCTTAATCGTTTGCCGCCCTCGCTTCTTAATGACGGCTTCGACGAAGAGTTTCAACACACACAATCTCTAAATATTTTGGCACAAGCCCAAAGCCTTCGAACGCCGCCCGGGCGTGATGACAAAATCTTGGCCGATTGGAATGGGCTGATTATTGCCGCTCTGGCAAGGTTGGCTCCTGTTTTTCAAAATATAAACTGGTTGGATAAAGCGGCGGCCGCTTTTGCTGGCATTCTTAACACCATGTCATATGAAGATGACGGCTTTTTAAAACTTGCGCACGCCGCGCGTGGAGAAGCCAGGCTGGACGTAAGTATGGCCGAGGATTATGCCAATATGGCTGATGCCGCACTGGCTCTTTTCAGCGCCACAGGAAGGGCCGATTATCTCACGACAGCCGAAAAATTTATCAAAACACTAGAGAGTTTTTATGCGGATAGCCTTGGGGGATTCTATATGACCGCATCGGGAGCTGAGGCGCTTATTGCACGCCCGCATAATAATTATGATGGCGCGACACCCAACGCAAACGGAACGATGGTGGGTGTTTATCGTCGGCTTTCCATTTTCACCGGAAAGCAAGATTATCGCGAGAAGCTGGAAAACCTTATCAAAACTCAAGCCATTACTGCCATCAAGCATTACCCACAAATGCCGCGCTATCTCACTGAAACAGAAAACACCCGCCATCAAGCCAGTTGCGTTATTGTTGGCGACCCGACAGAGAGTGGCTTTAAGCTTTTGTTGGAAACGGCACACGCCCATCCGTGTCCGGGTCTGGTGGTGCACCCCGTTCTGCCGGGTCAGGATTTACCGCCCCATATTCCCTTGGAGGAAGCGCCAAAAATGGGGGCTGTGTCTGATAAAATGTCATTTGCCTTTGACCAACCCACAGCATATGTTTGTACGCATAATGCATGCTTACCACCCGCCAAGTCTGTTGAAGAGTTAACAACACGATTGAACGGTTTTTTACATGTATCTGTTTTAAATTTTGAGTAACACCGATAGGGGAAATACAAATGACCGGAAATATGATTTCAATTGAAACTTCTGGCGCATCAGGGAACATGGGCGCCTATATGGCAAGACCTGACAATGAGGGAGCACCCGGCCTTGTGATTATTCAAGAGGTCTTTGGTGTTAATGATTTTATCCGCGCAACGGTTGAGGCCTATGCTGCAAAGGGGTTTGTAACGGCAGCTCCGGATATTTTCTGGCGTCTTGAGCCGGGGGTTCAGCTTAATCCAAATGAAGAGGCTGAGTTTAATCGCGGCATTGAACTTATGGGTCAGTTTGATCAACCAACAGGCATTGAAGATATTCAAGCCACCATCACCACGCTACGCAACAACCCGGCCTGCAACGGCAAGGTCGGTGTGTTGGGGTTTTGCCTTGGGGGTCGTCTTGCTTATATGGCCGCACTCGGCACTGATGCAGACGTCGCTGTCAGCTATTATGGTGTGGGTATTGAGACAATGCTCGACCAAGCCGGCGATATTAAAATCCCGACGCTTCTTCATATTGCCGAAGAGGATGGATTTGTTCCCCCGGAAGCGCAGGCAGCCATTAAAAGTGGGCTAACGGCTGATAATTTTGATGTTCATATTTATCCGGGTGTTGATCACGGTTTTGCGCGCTTCACCGGCATGCACTATGACGAAGCCGCAGCCAATCTTGCCAATGAGCGCTCATTGACGCTTTTAAACAGCGCACTTTGAGGCACTGATTATAGGAACGGATGTTTCGTTTTATAAACTAGGTGTTCATCGAGTCGAAGAAATCATCATTGGTTTTGGTTTGCTTTAGTTTATCAAGCAAGAACTCGATGGCATCGACTGTACCCATAGGGTTAAGAATTCGGCGCAACACATAGATTTTAGAGAGCGTTTCTTTATCAATAAGGAGCTCTTCTTTTCGTGTGCCGGATTTCATAATATCGATGGATGGGAAGACGCGCTTATCGGAAATTTTACGATCCAGCACAATCTCTGAGTTACCCGTACCCTTAAATTCTTCAAAAATAACCTCGTCCATGCGACTGCCGGTGTCAATCAGTGCAGTAGAAATGATCGTTAACGATCCGCCCTGTTCAATATTTCTGGCAGCACCGAAAAACCTCTTTGGTCTTTGCAGCGCATTAGCGTCAACACCGCCGGTTAAAACCTTCCCGGAAGACGGAACAACTGTGTTATAGGCACGGCCAAGGCGAGTAATGCTATCCAGCAGAATAACAACATCGCGTCCATGCTCGACAAGCCGCTTGGCTTTTTCAATCACCATTTCAGCAACCTGTACATGTCGCGCCGCGGGCTCATCAAATGTTGACGAAACCACCTCACCGCTCACCGAGCGCTGCATATCCGTCACCTCTTCGGGGCGTTCGTCAATCAGAAGTACGATTAGATAACATTCAGGGTGATTGGCAGCGATAGATTTGGCAATGTTTTGAAGTAGAACTGTTTTACCCGTTCTTGGTGGCGCAACAATCAAAGCACGCTGACCCTTCCCAAGAGGTGCAACAATATCAATAATCCGCGACGAGCGATCTTTTTCGGCGGGGTTATCAAACTCCATTAAAAAGCGCTCTTCAGGATAAAGCGGCGTTAAATTGTCAAAATTAACCTTGTGACGAATTTTATCCGGATCTTCAAAATTGATGCTATTGACCTTTAGCAGAGCAAAATATCTTTCTCCATCTTTCGGACTACGGATATCGCCCTCAACCGTGTCCCCCGTGCGGAGTGAAAAACGCCTAATTTGTGAAGGGCTTACATAGATATCATCTGGGCCCGGTAAATAATTTGCATCAGGGGAACGCAGGAAACCGAACCCGTCCGGGAGAACCTCAACAACACCTTCACCAATAATAAAAACACCTTGCTCAGCAAGCTCTTTCAAAATGGCAAACATCATATCCTGTTTGCGCATTGTAGAGGCGTTTTCAATATCATTCTCTTCAGCCAGAGCCAAAAGTTCAGTAGGAGATTTGGACTTTAAGTCCTGAAGCTTAATTTGATCCATAAGTTAACTCTTTGAAGGGGGGTATTCTGTCGTCACTAAAAATACCGATTTGTTCGGCATAACCACATAGATGGAAATATAAATGAGACAGTAAAGAAGGTACAACCGTAACATGCGCCTTAAATTGTGATAGTTCAAGCCAAAAATGAGCTCGTGATATTAAAACGGTTTTACAATCACCATAATTACAATCAAAACAGTTAAAATTGGTGGTATTTCGTTAACCATGCGGAAAAATTTACTACTCTTGGGTGAGGTCTCTAAAAGAAATTTCTTCCGCCATGAGGACAACATTCCGTGATATCCCGACAAAATAATTACTGCCGATAATTTGATAGGTAGCCAGTAGCCGGCACTCTCAATTTGGCCGGGTGAAAATAAAAGTAAAAGACCGAATATCCAGGCAGCAATCATGGCCGGATTTATAATAATGCGTATCAGATTATACTCCATACGCTCAAAAATTTTGTAGGGTTCGTTATTTTCCATCGCTTCAGCGTGATAAACAAACAATCTCGGCAAATAATACATTCCCGCCATCCAAAACATGACAGAAATAAGGTGTAAGGCAAGTAGCCAAGTATAAGCGCCGGTTAGAATATCAGCCATAACATTATCCTTTGTTCCGAATATAATTCACCAAGTCAGAAACGTTTTGTGGTGGTGTGTGCTGGGTTATCCCATGACCAAGATTAAAAATATGCCGCCGCCCTCGGGTTGCCTCAATTATTTCATCAACTTGGGAAAACATTTTTCCCCCTCCATCTATCAAACATAGTGGGTCAAGGTTCCCCTGACTTACAATTGTATCAGGCAAATCAGAAATTACTGATGAGAGGTTAATATCTTGATCAATGCTTAGTGCTTGAACACCGGCCTCTTTTGCAAAATCAACATATCTGTTTTTTGCACCACGCGGAAAACCAATAATGGGGACAGTTACCCCTCTTGCGCGCAAGCCATCAATAATTGCTTTATTTGGCGCTATACAAAAACGATCAAAATCATCCCCAACCAGACTGCCCGCCCAACTATCAAAGAGTTGGAGAACTTCTGCCCCATATTCTACCTGAGCGGCTAAATACTCAATCGTGGCTTCAACAATGACATCCATTAACCCTTGAAAAGCCACAATATCATTATGTTTTAAAGCATGTGCCGGCGCTTGATCCGGTGTTCCACGCCCGGCAATCATATAAGTGGCAACTGTCCAAGGCGCACCTGCAAAGCCAATAAGTGTTGTTTCTATAGGAAGACGCTGACTTAACAAAGACACTGTATTGTAAACGGGCTGCATATGCTGGGATAAATTGTCCAAGGTTAGCCCATCAGGTGAACTTATAGGTTCAAGCCGAGGGCCCTCCCCCTCCACAAACCAAACTTTCTGCCCTAAAGCATCAGGTATAAGAAGAATATCGGCAAACAGAATAGACGCGTCAAACGCATATTTACGAATTGGCTGAAGCGTTACTTCACATGCCAGTTCAGATGTGTAGCAAAGATTTAAAAAGTTTCCTGCTTGTTTTCTTACCTCTTTATATTCAGGTAAGTATCGACCCGCTTGACGCATAAGCCAAATTGGAGGTGATTTAGGTCTCTCTAAATTATTGAGAACTGACAGGATTGTTTTTTGCATATCTTGAAACTTACAACGCCTTATTGGAAATTAAGCTAAAGACTGACGTTCCCCTCTTTTACTATATATATAAAAAAGAATGTAGATGTATTAGTGTCCCCGTTCTGCTGTGGATAATATGTTTTACACAATCTTATTAAGAGGCGAGCGCCAAACATAAATTTTTTCTTCAGTTTTACTTTGAACCAAATATACACATTTTGTTCAGGCGTATCTTTATCCCCGCTAAATTGTTGGTAATTTTTATCTTCATTCAAGGCTGTGAATAACGTTAATAACGGGGATTATAAATGGTCGTCAATTTCAAACAGTTATCCTTCTTATTCAGATTGGCTCATGGGGATTTATTAAATCATGCATAAGCCGCACAACAAAATATCAATCACGGGTATAAAATTTCTTGGGTTTGCAAAATAAGCCGCTTATCCTTGTTATTCACATGATTCACAATTCCATCGGTGCTTAAACAGTATATGCCAATCACAGCTTTTGCGCCCGGCGTGAGATATAAATGAGAGAGATAAAAGAATGAGCGAAGCTGAAAAATTATTTCATTTATACCTGATATCCGACAGTACGGGCGAGACAATTAACGCCGTTGCCAAAGCGGTCTGTGCACGCTTTGAGGGGGCGCGCGCAATTGAGCACAGTTATGGGCTTATTCGTTCAAGCAAACAGTTGGAGCGTGCTCTGAAAGCCGTTGAATCTGCCCCGGGCCCGGTTTTATACAGTATAGTTCAGCCGGAGCTATCAACCCGCCTTGAAGAGGCTTGTCTTGACTTTGATATTCCCTGCATTTCAGTGCTGGATCCGTTTGTTACCATTCTGGGATCATATTTGGGGGTTGGTCTGCGTGGTCAGCCCGGGCGACAAAACCCGATGAACAAAGAATATTTTGAGCGCATTGCGGCTTTAAATTATACTGTTTCCCACGACGACGGTCAGAACCAGCATGACTTAGAGGAAGCAGATATAGTTCTGGTTGGGGTTAGCCGTACATCTAAAACGCCGACATGCATGTATTTGGCCAATCGCGGCATAAGGGCCGCGAATGTACCTTTAGTGCCGGGCGTCACGCCTACAGAAAATTTAATGTCTTTGACCAAGCCGCTTGTAATCGGCTTAACCGCCAGCCCGGACAGGTTGGTACAAATCAGAAAAAACCGGCTTTTGTCCCTCAATGAAACCGGTGAAACAGATTATATTGACCCAAGCTATGTAAAAGAAGAAACAACAGAGGCCAGAAGACTCTTTGCACGAAATAACTGGCACGTTATTGACGTTACGCGCCGCTCAATTGAAGAAACTTCCGCAGAGATATTGAACATTTATCAAAGCCGCAATGAACAGGAAAAGGACTCCCTGTGATAAAGCGCGAGACACCAAAGCTGGTATTGGCATCTGCAAGTCAGGTGCGCGCAGCCATTCTTGGCGGCGCGGGCATTGATTTTGACATCTGCCCAAGCCAAGTGGATGAAGATTTATTAAAGGGCAAAATAAAAAATGGCCCTGATCTTGCGCTTGCGCTCGCCGGTGAAAAGGCGCGTGCTGTCGCGTTGGAATATCCCGCTCACCTTGTTTTGGGGGCAGACCAAATATTGTCATGCAACGGCAAGCTGTTTGACAAGCCGCGTGATATGGATGAAGCGCGCGAAAACCTTATTTTTATGCGCGGCAAGACTCACCAGCTGATTAATGGGATGGTATTAGTTTTAAATGGTCAGCCGGTTTGGCAAAATACGGCATCTGCATCTTTGACTATGCGTGATTTTTCGGATGACTTTTTGAACATATACCTTCAGCGTGCCGGAAAAAGCATTCTGTCCTCTGTGGGTTGTTATCGGCTGGAGGCTGAGGGTAGCCAGTTGTTTGAAAAAATTGATGGTGATTATTTCACTGTTTTGGGCTTGCCTCTTATGCCGCTCTTGGGCGCATTGCGTGAATACGGAGTAGCGGTGATATGATGTCAGAAAAAAACTCCAATAATATTAAAACCCCAGCAAAAGCGGGTATTCTCGGTTGGCCGGTAACACATTCACGTTCCCCCCTCATTCATGATTATTGGCTAAAGACGCATAGCATTGACGGTAGCTATGAGAAATTGCCGGCTACGTCTGAGGACTTTGAAAGAGTTGTGATGGGGCTTGTGGCGGCAGGTTATGCGGGGGCCAATGTAACGGCGCCTCACAAGGAGGCTGCTTTTGAGCTGGCTGATGTTGCAGATACGAACGCCGCCCGATTGCGCGCCGCCAATCTGCTGGTCTTTAAGGGCGGCGACATTCATGCTGCAAACACGGATGGCTATGGTTTTTTACAGAGCTTGCGTGGTGGTGCAGATGAACCAGAGATTGACAAAAGCTGGTCAACAAATCCTGTTGCCCTCCTGGGTGCCGGGGGTGCGTCGCGTGCCATTATTGGGGCTCTGGTTGATGCAGGTGTTCCTGAATTGCGGATCAGCAATCGGACGATGGAAAAAATTGATACATTAAGATTTCTTTGTGAAGGGACGCCAACTAATATCTCTGCTGTTCCGTGGGATGACCGCGCGACAATGCTGGAGGGGTGCGGGCTTCTGGTTAACACCACCAGTCTTGGCATGTCGGGTCAGCCGGCACTTGATATGTCGCTAGAAAACCTCCCTGATTTTGCGGCGGTGTTTGATATTGTCTATGCCCCACTAGAAACACCCTTATTGAAGGCGGCCAAGCTCAGAGGCTTGAGAACCATTGATGGCCTAAGCATGCTTTTGTATCAGGCTGTGCCAAGTTTTTCTGCATGGTTTGGGGTTGCGCCTGCGGTAACCCCGGAATTGAGGAGGCTGGTTGTGACCAATCTTGAGGAGAAAAGCTGATGCTCCTGGTCGGCCTGACAGGCTCTATAGGTATGGGTAAGTCTAAATCAGCAGAGCTTTTTGAGGCTGAGGGTCTGCCGGTTTATGATGCCGATGCGTCGGTGCACGCGCTTTATGAAAAGGGCGGCGCGGCTGTTGAGCCGCTCTCTGATTGTTTTCCTGAGGCCATAAAAGATGGCGTCGTGGACCGGACGATACTGGGACAACTGGTCCTTAATGACAGTGAGATGCTGAAAAAGCTTGAAAGCATTGTTCACCCGCTTGCCGGTCAGATGCAAAGGGAATTTTTAGAGGCACAGGAGGCCTCTGGTAAGCGGGCCGTTATTCTGGACATTCCACTCCTGCTGGAAAAAAATGCCGAGGGTCTTGTTGATGTCGTTGTTGTTGTGAGCACCACCCCTGAAGTACAGAAAAAGCGCGTACTTGAGCGCCCGGGCATGACGGAAGAGAAGTTTCTGTCTATTTTGAACAAGCAAATGCCGGATGCAGAGAAACGAGAAAAAGCAGATTTTGTTGTGGATAGCACCATTTCCGTGGCAGACGCTCACAGGCAAATCAGGGATATAATAGATAAGCTTGATGGTTTTCCGGCGCGTGCGCTGGCTGTCAGAAAAGAGTTAATGAAATAGGATTGCCATCCTAAAAGAGTGAGCCAGATGAGAGAAATTATCCTCGATACAGAAACCACCGGCATAAGTCCAGATGATGGTGATCGGATTGTTGAAATCGGGTGCCTTGAGGTTGATCACCAAGTGCCAACCGGCAGAACATTCCAATGCTATCTCAACCCTGAACGCCCAATGTCCCAAGGGGCGGCAAACATAACCGGCATAACTGATGCCTTTTTGCGCGACAAACCCAAATTTGCCGAAAAGGTGGATGATTTTCTTGCTTTCATTGGGGACAGCAAGCTGGTTATGCACAACGCCCCATTTGATATGGGTTTTTTGAATCATGAATTAGCTTTGCTTGGCCTCCCGGCGCTGGGTAATGAACGTGTCATTGACACTTTGGAAATTGCACGTACGAAATTTGCCGGGGCGAAAAATGATTTGAATTCTCTCTGCCGAAGATTTGGTGTCGACAATTCCGGGCGGGAAAAGCATGGAGCTTTGCTTGATAGTGAATTGCTCGCCGAGGTTTATCTTGAACTGAAGGGCGGTCGTCAGCCCGGGCTGATTTTTAAACAAGACCGGCTAGACGGCAATGATCAGGAAATAAAGCAGACTTCGGCCGCGGCGCGCCCACGACGCTCAACACCGCTTGCGTCACGTCTTACACAAGCAGAAGAAGGCGCGCATCAGGAATTTATTAAAAACCTGTCTGCGCCTTCTAAATGGTTGGTTTCTGACTGATAAATAACCGCTTAGTTTGGCTGATTGCCTGCGTCACCATTCTCCTGAGCCGCACGCGCCTCACCCTGTTGGTAAAGTCCGGCAAAATTAATGGGATCAAGCATAAGTGTTGGGTAACCGCTATTTTGTGTAACATCGGCAATAATTTGGCGGGCAAAAGGAAACAGATGACGTGGCGCCTCAATAAGCAGAGCTGGGCGTAAAGCCTCTTGTGTAAGTCCAACGATTTTAAATACACCGGCATAAACAAGTTCGACAATAAATAAGGTATTCTCACCGGTTTTGGCCTCAACGCGAAAGTTCAGCGTTACCTCATGGGCATCATCGTGCAACGGGGTTGTGCCAACATTGACTTGCACATCAATGTTGGAGCCCTCTTTGCTTTCAGCGGGCTTGTTGGGTGCATGGGGGTTCTCAAAAGATAAATCTTTTACATATTGGCTGAGAACACTAAAGCTTGGCCCTTCAGCGCCGCCAGCATTTGGATTTGCTGCAGTTTGAGGGGTGTCATTATTATCATCGGCGGTCATGGCGTCGTCCTTTAGGTTTTCAAATCTGCTTGAATATTTGGGTGATGCTTAACTTTCAGGGTCGTTTTTGTCAATCACGATGTGGTTGGCGTCAATGACATCATCATCGTTTGCCGGGGTGGGGCGCGCGCCCCTGTCATGCGATGACGCGCCGGAATAAAAACGGGCACTGAACATATCAGCCGTAAACTTAGTCATTATGCTCCCCACAACGAAGTCCAACAGCAGGGATCTAATCGGCGGTATGAGCAATAGAAAACCAACGCCGTCTGTAAAGAAGCCGGGGATAATCAGCATCAGGCCTGCGAGCAAGACAAGGATGCCATGTGCAAGCGCTTTTGCCGGGGGTTGGCCCTTGCTTATCTGACTTTGTGCGTCTCTTAAAATTGAAAAGCCCTGATAGCGCACGAGCCCCACACCTACCACTGCGGTGGTAATAATAAGCAGGATTGTTGCGCCGGCGCCGATGTTGCTCCCGATATCAATCAGGAGTGTAATCTCGACAATTGGCAGTAAAATGAAAAAAACTAACAATAAAAGAGACATAATTAACTTTTTCCTGTTTATTCAGAGGCTAGCTTAACTAACTCTGCATGAGACAACTCACCACGGGTAAATAATCTCATAGTTTCTGTTTTTCATGTAGGATGTTGCAATAAAGATTACAAGGAGTGTGTCATTACTATCTTAAACCTCATATTGCTGGTTTTTGTAATCGTCATTATCTGGCGGCTGAATGCTGTTTTGGGTACAGGCGGCAGCACCAACAATAAAAATAACGACACTTATGGTTTTGGTCTGGATGACAGAGATAAAAACCGCAATAAAAACATTGGTAGCAAAGGGCAAAGAGCAAATGTTGCTCCCGCCCGCCCGCCTCTGCGCGTGGTGGCCAATGGTGAGACACCCAAAACTGCTGACGAATTGACAAACATTCGCGGACTTGACCCGTCTTTTGATGCGCGCCTCTTTATTGAAAATGCCTCCAATGCCTATGAAATTATTTTAAGGTGCTTCTCGGAGCATGACCGCAAAACACTCAAACCTCTGGTGAGCGCTGAGGTTTACCAAGGCTTTGATCAGGTCATGAAATCTCGTGAGCAAGAGGGACATAGCCTACGAACAGAAATAATATCTGTCGATCGCGCTGAAATAGCGGATGTTGAGCTAGATGGCAGCGTTGCAAGAATTACAATTAACTTTGAGGCTTCGTTGGCATCGGCGCTCACTGACAGTGCCGGAGAGGTACTTGAGGGTGGGCTGGAAAATATTAACAATAATAAAGATTTGTGGAGCTTTGAACGCGATCTGAAGAAAAAAAATCCGATTTGGGTTTTGGTCGCCACTGAAAGTGTCTAGGCCATGCAGGGTTCTGAGAAGAATTCTGGGAAAAACAAATTAACCCTATCTCCAGGTGATGATGAGGCTGATGTCTGGAGGCGTGTAACAAAATCAACCCGAGAGCTGAGCAAGAAACAAAAAGACTCTTATCAGGCCGAGCGGCTGAGCAAGCCTGCGCAAACAGACGCTAAAATACCCGCGTCCGCGAGGGTGACTACAGCCAAGCAGCCTCCCAAAAAACATGTCTCAAAACCTGAACCAAAGCCTGTCCCCCGAAGGTCTGTAAATAAGCCAGAGAAGCTGGAGAAACTAGACCGCAATGAGTTGCGCCGCGTGCGCCGCGGGCGTGATGCCATTGAGCAAACACTTGACCTGCATGGCTCCAGGGCGGCTCCTGCGCAAAAAAGAGTTGAAGCCTTTATCCGAGCGGCTCACGCAAATAGATGCAAATGGGTGCTTATAATAACCGGTAAGGGCGAACAAGGTGAAGGTACCTTAAAAAAGCAGACCCCCATTTGGTTGGGCGCATTAGCTGAGCAGGGTCTTGTTATGGGTTTTGATTTGGCACCTCAAAACATGGGAGGCAGTGGTGCGGTATGCGTGCGCCTCCGGAGAAAAAAGACATAACACCAAAATATGCCAAAATATTGGCAAATCACCCTGACACCTGTTAAAAAGGCCGTAACAAAATCTGGTAGGACACATGTCAAGAACAGCAGAAATTAAGCGTGAAACAAAAGAAACAGGGGTGACAGTCAAACTGAACCTTGATGGCACGGGCGTATATAATGTCGCCACAGGGATTGGATTTCTGGATCATATGCTCGAACAACTCTCGCGGCACTCCTTGATTGATCTTGAAGTGATTGCGAAGGGTGACCTGCATATTGATTTTCACCACACCACTGAAGATACGGGTATCGTTATTGGTGAAGCTGTACGCAAGGCGTTGGGTGATTTTAAGGGGCTTGTCAGATATGGCAGTGCCATCATTCCAATGGATGAGACCTGTAGCCGCGTATCTCTTGATGTTTCACAACGACCATACCTTATTTGGAAAGTGGATTTCACAAAGCCTAAACTTGGTGATATGGATACTGAGCTTTTCAAGGAATGGTTTCAGGCCTTTGCACAATCTGCCGGCATAACACTGCATATTGAAAATATGTATGGTGAAAATAATCACCACATTATTGAAAGTTGTTTTAAGGGGCTGGCGCGCGCTTTGCGTCAGGCAATAGACATTGATCCACGTAAGACAGATGACATTCCCTCCACAAAAGGCGTGCTCGGCAACTAACTTGGACCGACCTCCTTTGGACTTTTTGGGGATGAGGGTTTGACAATAGCGATAATCGACTATGGTTCAGGCAATTTGCGCTCAGCGCAAAAAGCATTTGAGCGCGTCGCATCCGAGCTTTCCTTAACATCTGAGGTAATATTGACTGCGCAGGCCACTGATGTTGCTGCAGCAGATTATATTGTTTTGCCTGGGGTTGGCGCTTTTGCAGATTGTGCGGCGGGGCTTGCTGCACTTGATGGTATGACGGATGCCCTGAGCGAGGCTGTTCTTGATGGCGGCAAGCCGTTTTTGGGAATTTGTGTGGGCATGCAATTATTGGCGACTACGGGCCATGAGCGGGTTGTGACAAGTGGGCTTAATTGGTTGCCAGGGCAAGTGCAAAAGCTTGATGTTGACAGCGCCACTCATAAAATTCCGCATATGGGCTGGAATATGCTGGATGTGGTGAATGGTCATAAGGTGCTTGAAGGGCTGGAAGGTGAGGCTGTTTATTTTGTCCATTCTTTTGCCTTCTGCCCTGATGACGAAAATAATTGTCTGGCAACCACGACCCACGGGGCGTCATTTGCCGCAACCGTTGGGCGAGACAATATTATCGGCACACAGTTCCATCCGGAAAAAAGTCAACATGTCGGCTTGCGCCTTATTAAAAACTTTCTGGAGTGGCGACCATGATTTTATTTCCTGCAATTGATTTGAAAGGTGGCGAGTGCGTTCGCCTCGAACAGGGAGACATGAACCGGGCAACCGTCTTTAATGATGACCCCGCGGCACAGGCGGCGGCTTTCCAATTGCAAGGATTTTCGCATCTTCATCTTGTTGATTTAGACGGAGCTTTTGCAGGAGCGCCCGTTAATGCTGATGCCGTTGACCGCATTCTGGCGGCCACGACAGTCACGACCCAGCTTGGCGGCGGGATTAGAGATTTGCCGACAATTGAAAGCTGGCTTTCAAGGGGGATTGGCCGCGTCATTCTTGGAACGGCAGCAGTGCGGAACCCCGAACTTGTTATGGAGGCCTGTCGCGCCTTTCCGGACCGCATTGTTGTTGGCATAGATGCACGTGATGGAAAAGTTGCTGTTGAGGGTTGGGCTGAAGCCGGCGACATGGATGCCCAAATGCTTGCCAAGAAATTTCAGGATGTAGGCGTTTCAGCCATTGTTTACACGGATATTGACCGCGACGGGATGCTTCAAGGTATTAATATTGAAGCGACAGCCGCATTAGCGCGGGCCGTTAATATTCCCGTCATTGCCTCCGGTGGATTGGCCGGCTCTGAAGACCTCGAAAAGCTTTTGGCGGTTGAGGGTGATGGTGTAACCGGTGTTATCTCAGGCCGCGCGCTTTATGATGGTCGTCTAGATGCGGCCGTCGCCTTGGCAATGGAGGGGATATGCTGAAGACCCGCATTATTCCATGCCTTGATGTTAAAGATGGGCGCGTCGTCAAGGGAGTCAATTTTGTTGATCTTGTTGATGCGGGTGACCCCGTAGAGGCTGCACGCGCTTATGATGCTGCTGGCGCGGATGAGCTTTGTTTTCTGGATATTACAGCCAGCCATGAGCGCAGAAGCATTTTGCTTGATGTCGTTCGCTCGACAGCTGAGCAATGTTTTATGCCGTTGACAGTGGGGGGCGGTGTGCGAACGCCTCAAGATGTTCGCGAACTTCTGCTGGCAGGTGCTGATAAAGTTTCGTTCAACACGACTGCTGTTAAAGACCCTGATGTGGTTGCAGTGTCGGCGCAAAAATTTGGGTCGCAATGCATTGTTGTCGCCATTGACGCCAAGCAGACCGATGAGGAAAGATGGGAAATTTTTACCCATGGCGGACGCGAGGCGACAGGGATTGAGGCTGTCGGCTTTGCACAAGAAATGGTCGCTCGCGGTGCCGGAGAGATACTTCTAACTTCTATGGATCGCGACGGAACCAGAGCAGGTTTTGATTTGGCCTTGACCAGAAGGCTTGCTGATGCTGTGCCGGTACCCGTAATTGCTTCTGGCGGTGTTGGGCATCCGGAGCATTTTGTCAGCGGCGTTGTTGAAGGGCATGCAAGCGCGGTGCTCGCGGCAAGCATTTTCCATTTTGGGGACTTTACAATTTCTGAAGCCAAGCAGATTATGCAATCCGCCGGAATAGAGGTCAGGCTATAGGTAAGGCTCTTATGAGAGCTTCAATAGGAAAATTAAATGGTGTCTCGAAAATCAGAAATTCTTGATCAACTCTTTGAGATCATAGAAGCACGTAAGAGCGGCGATGTTGATGCTTCTTACACAGCGAAACTCATCTCAAAAGGGCCGGCAGCTATTGGGCGAAAGCTTAATGAAGAGGCTGTCGAAGCATTGATTGCCGCAGCACAGAATAATCCCGCAGAGCTGGCTCAGGAGGCTGCTGATGTGACTTTTCATTTGTTGGTTTTGTTGGCATCGCTGGGTGTCAACCCTGATGAGGTTTGGGATATTCTCGCCAAGAGACAAGGCGTTTCAGGTCTTGAGGAAAAGGCATCAAGACATCCGGCGGATAAAAAGAGGTTGTAAAAGGGGATTAGCGTATGAGAAACCCTGAGGATAAGAGTGGAGACGATAACGGCAACCCGCCCTCCCCCTATCGGCATTTTTCAGCCACAGCCTGGGGGCGGCTGCGTGATGACACGCCTTTGCCGCTGACTGAAGAAGAAGTTGTCGGTTTGCGCGGGCGCGGTGAGACGGTCTCAATCGCTGAGGTTGAACAAATTTATCTACCATTATCGCGCCTTCTTAATTTTTATGCGGAGGGGGTGCAAACCCTTCACGGAGCGACCAACGCCTTTCTTGGGAATACCCAGAAGGTACCTTATATAATTGGTGTGGCCGGGTCCGTCGCTGTCGGGAAAAGCACCACATCTCGCATTCTGAAGGAATTGCTGGCGCGTTGGCCGAGCCATCCAAAAGTTGAACTGGTGACAACAGACGGATTTTTACATCCAAATAAAATTCTTGAGGAGCGCGGCCTTGCCGACAGAAAAGGCTTCCCTGAAAGTTTTGATCTGGCCGGCCTGAGGGAATTTCTAACCAATGTGAAATCCGGTGAGAAGGGTCTTCAAGCCCCAACATATTCACACATCATTTATGATGTTGTGCCGGATCAATATCTTGAAGTGGATCAACCGGATATCTTGATTGTTGAGGGGTTGAATGTGTTGCAGCCGGCTCGTCCGGATGATGCGTCTGAGGGCATTCCGTTTGTTTCGGATTTCTTTGATTTTTCAATTTTTATTGATGCTGAGCCGCCGATCATTGAAGAGTGGTATGTTGAGCGTTTTCTGGGACTGCGACAGACAGCGTTTAGTCAGCCTGATGCTTACTTCTCACGCTACGCCGATTTAGATGATGTGGACGCGGACCGCGTGGCACGAGAAATTTGGAAACTGATAAATTTGCGCAATCTGGAAGAAAATATTCTCCCGACACGCTGGCGCGCAGACCTTGTTTTGCATAAATCTGCCGACCACACGATTGATCAGGTGTCTCTCAGAAAGATTTAAGAGAAATATTTAAGCGAGATTGGCTGAGGCAATCAGATCCTGCAGGCTTACTTGTGGGCGTGGGCCGACATGCTTTATGACCTCGGCGGCTGCAACTGCGCCCCGCCTTCCGGCGTTTTCCATGGATTTGCCAAGCGCGATCCCGGAAAGAAATCCAGCGGCAAACTGATCGCCCGCACCCGTAAGATCAACGGGCCGGTCAACGGTCTCTGCGGCAATTTCAGTTACGTCGTTTGACATCACAATGACTGCGCCATCAGCGCTTCGTGTAATCACGCCATCAATATTTTTTTGCTGCATCGCGGCAACTCGGTCTTGAATGGACGCCCCGCCGAACATGGCCTTGGCTTCAGCATCATTCGACATGACCATATCCACCGGTCCGGCGAGCGCTTTATTAAAAGTGTCGAGGTGGCGCTCGACGCAGAAACTGTCAGATAAAGACAAGACCACCTTGCCGCCACCGCTATGAACTATGTCACATGCTTTAAAAAAGGTTTCCGCGCCTTGTGGACTGTCAAACAGATAACCTTCGGCAAAAAAGGCTTTTGTTTCTTTCAATACATTTTCATCAAGGTCCTCGGGCGTGATAAACGCTGCCGCGCCAATAAGGGTGTTCATGGTTCTTTCAGCATCGGGGGTTACCAGAACGATGCACTTGCCTGTTGGCGTATCATTGTTGAGGGGTTGGCCAAAAAGCCGGATATTCATTGCTGAAAGGTCGCCGGCAAATACGTCCCCGAATGTATCATTGGCGATTTTTCCGATAAAGCCGGAGGACATGCCCAGCGATGCGGTGCCTGCGATAGTGTTTGCGGCTGACCCGCCTGCGGTGCTGGTATGCACGCTAATCTGGTCAAGCAAGGCCTTGGAGGCCTCGGTGTCAATGAGGGTCATTGCCCCTTTAGGCATGTTTAGCTTGTCTAAATCTGCATCTGTGACGTCTGCAAAGACGTCGACAAGCGCCGCGCCCATTCCGATAATATCCATTTGCTCATTTGACATACTTATCTCCTCATACTGGCACTTGTCGATACAGGAAGCCCCGATTGGGGTCAAGTAAATCGCACAGCGTCAGATTGTGTGTGTTTATTCCATTGTAATGTATGGCAATTTCTGGACATTTGTTTCAAATCGCTCTACATCGCTTTTAATGAAAGATTTTCTGTGGATAAGTTTGTGCTTCACGCTCCTGGCCTCATGTGCCGGTGAAACTTATTATGCTGAAAATTCGGCAAACAATGACATTGCTGACACTTTAGAAAAACAAGTAAAAACACAAGCGTCACAAGCCAAGGGCATTTCAGACAATTCTCAATCACCTCTTCTGCCGGCTATGCCAAATATTCAGCTTGCACGGCTTGGTGAGCCGTCACTGGTTTGGCGTGAAGGAGAAACAACGATATTGCAATTTGCGGGTATGCCTGATGACAAAAGAGTGCCTGATTGTACATTGCTCGTTTTTTTGGATGTGCATGGCCAGCCAACAGGGCTTCATTCCAGGAACCCCGCTGTTTCCGGTGTAAATACGGCTGATGACTATGCTGACAATGCGGCTTGCTTTAAAGCATGGAGCAAGTTTAAAAAACGCCAATATCGGGGTTAGTTGTTTTCAAAGCGCGCTTCTTAAGCCTGTGTTTTATCCTTATAGCGACATAAATCTTGCACAACACAGTTAGGGCAATCCGGCTTGCGAGCTTTGCACACATATCTGCCATGTAAAATCAGCCAGTGATGGGCATTAATTCTGTATGGGTCGGGTACGCGCCTATCGAGTTTCTTTTCAACCTCAAGCTCATTTTTCCCGGGGGCAATTCCTGTTCTATTGCCAAGCCTGAATACATGCGTATCGACGGCAAACCTTGCTTCACCGAAGCCGATATTAAGAACCACATTAGCCGTCTTGCGTCCGACACCCGGTAGCGCCATCAACGCTTCTCGGTCTTGAGGGATTTCGCTGTTATGAAGATCTATAAGTTTTTGAGAGAGTGCATAAACGTTTTTGGCTTTATTGCGATATAGCCCAATAGTTTTCAAATGCTCGCGAATGCCCTCTTCGCCCAGTGCGACCATTTTTTCCGGGGTGTCTGCCAGTTGGAAAAGGGTCTTGGTGGCTTTATTTACCCCCTTATCAGTTGCTTGAGCAGACAATACGACAGCCACAAGAAGGGTGAACATATTCACATAATCCAGCTCACCCTCCGGGTCGGGCATTGACTCAGCGAGACGGGCAAAGAATTCGGGGATCTGGGAAACTTTCATTTATGGCTTGTCTTCTATATTGGGTTGCAAAGAAATACTGCGAAATTAAGACGCACCTCCAATACTTGAGGTGAGAGCTTTTAGACTTATTATAAATGTATGTCTGATGAAAAGCCTTTTTTCAGTGCCGTTTTGCGCCCCAATTGTTCTTTGAATAATTTGGGTTTTATCGTGCTGATGTCTTTGGTGTCAGCCGTTTGTTTGATTACAGGCACTTTCTTTTTGTTGATTGGCGCTTGGCCTGTTTTTGGTTTTTTCGGTCTTGATATTCTAATGCTTTATATGGCCTTTCGGCTTAATTACCGCGCGGCCAAACGTTACGAGCTGGTAGAGATATGTGATGACAGGCTGACGGTGACTACCGGTTGGGATGGCGTAGCGACAGATCTTAAGGCGTTTGACCCCTATTGGGTTCGGCTTCAGCTGTCCAAATCCGAAAGCTCTGTTGGGCCGCTTCATCTCACGTCTCATGGGCAAAGGCTTGAAATAGCCTCTTTTCTTGGCCCAGATGAACGCTGTGATTTTGCCGATGCGCTTGATGACGCGTTACAAAACTACCGTGCCGCCTAGCACCTACCTACTATTTGCATAAATTATTTTTGTGGCTAAGCTTGATGCATGTCACAAAATAAAAATAATTGTGCGGCAGGATTTGATACCCCATTGGGGCGTATGATTTTGCTTGCTGAAGACTTAGCCACTAAGACTTATAAAACCCCCACACCTCACCTTGTCGGGCTGGGCTTTGCCGGCACAAAAATGAATGATGAGGCTGTAATAGCCGACCTGTCTCGACAACTTGCCTGCCAAGATGTGTTGACCAACCCTGAAAAACTAAAGCCGTTAGCGCATCAAATTATAAGTCAGCCAGATAAAGTGCCCATGTCGCTTCGCGGCACAGATTTTCAGAAGACAGTTTGGCGCAGGCTCATGGAAATCCCTGTCGGCACGACAACCACTTATGGAAATATTGCTGATTATCTGCAAACTGCGCCGCGTGCAGTTGGTTCGGCTGTGGGCAAGAACCCTATTTCCCTGCTGGTCCCTTGCCATAGGGTTATCGGTTCAACAGGTCATCTGCATGGTTATCGATGGGGATTGGACGTCAAAAAATGCTTACTTGCGGCTGAGGGCGCCCCCGTTTCAGTAACGCTGTAAAATTATAGAGCTTTCAGTGTTGCTGTCCCCGTGTCGGAAATATCATAGATAATAGGCTCACCCGTGCCAATTTCCCTGGCAAGAATTTCCTCTTGTGACAGGCCCTCCAACATCATTACAAGTGCGCGGAGTGAGTTGCCATGCGCAGCAACCAAAACAGTTTCGCCTGCCACCAGCCGCGGTTTGACGCTGTCTTCATAATAGGGCAACACTCTGTCGGCAGTGTCTTTTAAACTTTCACCGCCGGGGGGGGGAATGTCATAGGATCGCCGCCAGATATGCACCTGCTCATCACCCCATTTTTGGCTTGCGTCGTCTTTGTTTAGGCCGGCAAGGTCGCCATAGTCGCGCTCGTTCAGGGCTTGATCTCTGATAACTTCAAGGTTGCTCAATGTCAGGGCATCAAGAATAAGCGCACAGGTTTTTTGGGCGCGCTGTAAATCAGATGTAAAGGCAATATCAAAATTAAAGCCAGCTTGTTTGAGCGCATTGCCCGCTTGAACAGCCTCCTCAACGCCCTTTTCTGTTAAATCCGGATCGCGCCAACCCGTGAAAAGGTTTTTTTCATTCCATTCACTTTGCCCGTGACGCACAAGAACTAAACAACCCATTGTGTTGCCTCCTAAAGACCTAAAACATCAGACATGGCATAGAGGCCCGGAGATTTTTCCCTGCCCCATAAGGCGGCCTGAAGGGCGCCTTGTGCAAAAATATCCCGACTTTCGGCATGATGACTGAGCACAAGGCGTTCATTCTGCCCCGCCAGAATAAGCTGGTGGTCACCGACAACACTTCCGCCGCGAAGTGCTGCAATACCAATTGCCCCCGGCTCACGCGCCCCTGTTAACCCATCTCGCCCACGGTCAGCGACATCTTCCAGCGAGACGCCGCGGCCCTCAGCTGCCGCTTCGCCCAGCATTAAGGCTGTGCCTGATGGAGCGTCAACCTTGTGACGGTGATGCATATCAAGAATTTCAATATCCCACGAATTGTCCAAACTGGCGGCCGCCTGTTTGACCAGATTGGCCAGCAGGTTAATGCCGAGACTCATATTGCCGGATTTCACAATCACCGCATGACGTGATGCGGCTTCTATCTCGGCCTCTTGATCGGGGGTGAACCCGGTTGTGCCAATGACATGCACAATTCTTGTTTGTGCCGCGAGAGCGGAAAGCGCCGTGCTGGCAGAAGGGTCAGAAAAGTCGATAACACCATCTGCATCTTTCATCACTTCAAGTGCATTATCAGTGATAGTCACGCCCAGTTCGCCCAACCCAGCTAATTTGCCGGCGTCTTCATTGAGCGCCGGGCTGTTGGCATGTTCCAATGCGCCCGCAAGTGTCAAACGCTCATCATTTGAGATGAGGCGGACAAGTGTTTGTCCCATTCTTCCGGCGCAACCATTTACGATAAGTTTCATATGGATTTAATAGCAGGGGTTTGCTTTGAGGGCTAGTGCCGAGCGAAGCCCGTCGGGATTATAGCTATCAATCATCCAGGCTTTTAAGAAATTGTTCACTTTCTGGATAAAGCCCTGACTTGCTTTCGGCATCAAATTTTTTCAGCAAATCTTTCTGCTTGCGGGAGATTTTCTTTGGTATCTCTACCGCAATCTGAACATATAAATCCCCGAAATGACGATTACGGAGGGCCGGCATCCCTTTGCCGCGCAGGCGGAATTGCTGGCCTGATTGTGCACCTTCAGGAATAGTCAGCTTGACCTTTTTGCCATCCAGCATGGGCACTTCAATCGCCCCGCCTAATATAGCCTGCGTCATTTGTACAGGAATGCGGCAGAACAAATCTGCGCCATCCCTTTGCAGGAGGCTGTGTTGGCGGATGCTTATAAAAACATAAAGGTCACCGCGAGGCCCCCCTCGCGCACCGGCATCCCCTTCGCCACTGAGGCGAATGCGTGTGCCGTCCTCAATGCCTTTGGGGACATCAAAGGAAAGATTGCGTTCCTTGTGAACATGACCCCGCCCGCCGCAATCACCGCACGGGTCTTTGACCATGCGGCCTTCGCCGCCACAACTATGGCAAGTTCTCTCGACAGTAAAAAAGCCCTGTTGAGCGCGCACCGTTCCCTGTCCGTTACACGTGCCGCATGTTACTGGCTCAGTGCCCTTTTTGGCACCACTGCCATTACAGCCATCACATCCGACGGCGCCGGTGACGGCAATCTGTTTTGATACGCCACTAAACGCTTCCACCAAATCAATTTCCAGGTCATAGCGCAGGTCATTGCCGCGACCGGGCCCGGCTTGACGACGGCTTCGGCTTCTGCCGCCAAAGAATTCTTCAAAAATATCGCCCATAGAGCCGAAGTCACCAAACCCGGCCCCCCCTGCGCCCGCTGCACCCGGGCCACCATTCTGGAAGGCGGCGTGACCATAGCGGTCATAGGCGGCGCGGTTATCGGCATCCTTGAGGCATTCATAGGCCTCATTGGCCTCTTTAAAGTTTTTTTCAGCCGTTTCATCGCCCGGATTAAGATCGGGGTGGTATTTTTTAGCAAGAACCCTGTAAGCTTTTTTTAGGTCAGCCGCATTTGCATCGCGGCTAACGCCCAGCGTTTCGTAATAGTCACGTTTTTCCAAGGTCAAGCACTCCTGTGAAAGCGCATGTCAGCATGTCAGACAATCATCCGCTTCCGGAAGCCTGTCAGGATGCCTTCTGTTCTTCATCTGAGTCGTCATTGCTAACTTCTTCAAAGTCAGCATCAACAACATCTTCACCATCTGTCTGAGCGTCAGAAGCTGCATCGCCTGCGGCCTCGGCTTCTTGCTGAGCTTTGTAAACCGCTTCACCAATTTTCATTGCGGCCTGACTGAGGGCCTGAGCTTTGGCGTTAATATCGTCCAAGTCCTCGCCTTCCAGCGCAGTCTGCAAATCGGAAACCGCTATCTCAGCTGCATCTTTATCTGCCAACTCGATTTTGTCTTCATTTTCGGAGATTGTTTTTTCCGTAGCATGAATAAGGCTCTCAGCATTATTTCTAGCCTCAGCAGATTCGCGGCGAGTTTTGTCGGCCTCGGCATTGGCTTCGGCATCTTTGACCATATTTTCGATGTCATCATCTGAAAGGCCGCCGGAGGCTTCAATGCGGATGGCTTGCTCTTTTCCGGTGGCTTTGTCAGTCGCCGAAACATTCACAATGCCATTGGAGTCAATATCAAAGGCAACCTCGATTTGCGGCACACCACGCGGAGCGGAAGGCAGACCCTCAAGATTAAACTGGCCAAGTGCTTTATTGTCTTTTGCCATTTCACGCTCGCCTTGATAAACGGCGATGGTGACAGCTGACTGGTTATCTTCAGCAGTCGAGAAAACCTGAGATTTTTTAGTTGGAATTGTTGTGTTGCGCTCAATCAGGCGGGTGAAAACGCCGCCTAAGGTTTCAATACCCAATGACAAGGGGGTGACATCCAAAAGAAGTACGTCTTTTACATCACCTTGCAAAACACCTGCCTGAATTGCCGCGCCCATGGCAACAACTTCATCAGGGTTCACACTCATATTGGGCTCTTTACCGAATGCACTTTTCACGAACTCGCGAATTTTAGGCATACGCGTCTGCCCACCGACCAGCACGACCTCATCAATCTCACCGGCAGATATACCGGCATCACTCATGGCTTCTTCGCATGGCTTTCTGGTGCGTTGAATTAATTCATCTACCATGCCTTCAAGCGCGGCACGGGTTAACTTGGTGTTCAAGTGTTTCGGCCCTGATTGATCTGCCGTGATGAAGGGGAGGTTCACTTCTGTCTGCGTGGAGGCAGAAAGCTCAATCTTAGCTTTTTCAGCGGCTTCTTTTAGGCGCTGAAGGGCGAGCTTGTCGTCGCGCAAGTCAATACCCTGCTCTTTCTGAAATGTTTCAGCAAGGTGATCCAGAATGACGTTATCGAAATCTTCACCACCGAGGAAGGTATCACCATTGGTTGCCTTCACTTCAAAAACGCCATCACCGATTTCAAGAATGGATACATCAAATGTCCCGCCACCAAGGTCATAAACAGCAATAGTCTGACCCTCTTTTTTCTCCATGCCATATGCAAGAGACGCGGCAGTCGGCTCATTGATAATACGCAGCACTTCCAGTCCGGCAATTTTACCGGCATCTTTAGTGGCTTGACGTTGGGAGTCGTTAAAATAGGCCGGCACAGTGATAACGGCTTGGTCAACTTTTTCACCCAAGTAGCTTTCGGCTGTCTCCTTCATTTTCTGCAAGATAAAGGCAGAAATTTGCGATGGGGAATATTGTTCGCCGCGCGCTTCAACCCAAGCATCACCATTATCAGCAGGGCAGATGGTGAAGGGGACCATTTCAATATCTTTTTGGGTGGCGGGGTCTTTAAAGGTTCTGCCAATCAGCCTTTTGACAGCAAAAACTGTATCCGTGGGGTTTGTGACAGCCTGACGTTTCGACGGTTGCCCGACAAGTCTTTCTCCGTCTTCCGCAAAACCAACCATGGAAGGCGTTGTTCTTGCGCCCTCTGAGTTTTCAATCACACGAGGGGTTTTGCCGTCCATAACAGCAACACAGGAGTTTGTGGTTCCCAGATCAATTCCGATAACTTTACCCATTGTTCCACCTATTCGCTTTAGTCGTCTATAATTTGTGTTTTCACATGTTTAAAGCAATCTGATGTCTTCTAAAAAGGCCTTAGATCGCTGAAACAGTTTCATATTTAGCCTTTATCAAGGCTGATTGAGGATTATATAAGAATGGGGCTTGTGGACTACAAGGCCGGAGCTTAAAAAAATTTAATCACCTCAATTTGAGGTTAAAATAGATTTTGGTGTCGTTAATGGACTTAAATCACGCAAAATATATCCCTGAATACTGGTCGCCCGCCCAACAAAGAGCTGTTTTGGACGCTTTAATGCCTATTATCGGGATTGCACCCTTTTTTAAGCCCCGAATGCCGCGCACCAATCAGCCATGGTCAATTGTTATGACAAATGCCGGGCCATTAGGTTGGGTTTCCGATGTTAATGGCTACCGATATCAAGAGGTGCATCCTGAAACAGGCAAAGCATGGCCCCCCCTGCCTGATATTTTGCAGGCGGCGTGGTCGGATTTAACCGGTCTTGATGTGCCGGCAGAGTGTTGTTTGATTAATTTGTATCAAGGCCCGCGTGCAAAAATGGGCCTGCATCAGGACCGTGATGAGATAGACAAGGATTTTCCGGTTTTGTCTTTCTCGCTCGGTGACTCCGCACGGTTTCGCGTTGGCGGCAAAACCAGAAAAGGCCCGACGCAATCAGTGAAGCTTAATTCGGGCGATGTGGTAGTGCTGCAAGGCGAGTCACGTCTGAGCTTTCATGGTATTGACCGCATCATGCCGGACTCGTCCCAGCTTATTGGCGAATATATTGAGGGCGGCGGACGGGTGAATTTAACCTTGCGACGGGTAAATCCGGCTTAAGCGAAGCTTAATATAGCCGTGAATGTTTAGCCGTCTTTTGCAACACCAACTTTTGCAGGTCTAAGCAGGCGCTCACCAATCATATAGCCGATTTCCACAACTTCTATAACCGTACCGCTATCCCGCCCAGTGCCGGGGGCTTCGTACATAGCTTCGTGGAAATTGGGGTCAAATTTTTCACCTTCCGGGGCAATCGGCCTTAAGCCATTGCGCTGCAATGCAGCCATTAAGTCGCGCTGGGTGGCGCCAACGCCCTCTAGCAGATTGACCATATTGTCAGACAATCCTTCGCGGTCAGTTTCTTCAATTGCGTTGAGGGCGCGTGTCAGATTATCGCCGACGGAAACCATATCGCGGGCAAAACCTGTCACCCCATATCTCAGCGCATCGGATTTATCACGCTCAGCGCGACGACGGGTATTTTCAAGTTCAGCTGCCAACCTGAGCATTTTTTCGTTCAAATCCGCGATTTGCTGTTCGGGATCGATTTCCTCGGGTTCTTCTTTATTTTCTTCTTTATGTTCTTCTGGGGCTGCTTGCTCAGAAGGTTGCTCATCAGGCCCGGAAGCCGCCTCAGTTTCAGCATTAATTGAGTCGGCATCAGATGTGTTGGCTTGAGCGGTATCTGTTTCCGCCTTAGGGGCCTCTTGACCTTCCGTGTTTGTGTCGGTGTCGTTCTCGTGACTCATCATTTTATTCCCTAAATTATCTGATATGGCTTTCAGAACATCTTATTTAGGAGGTATGGCGCGTGAGTTCAACCTTTAGGATTTATTCACCCTTGCTGATGTTCCATCCAACCGCTAAACAGGTGACTAAATTTTAGTTATCAATGAACAGGACTGTTAATGACACAAATGATAAGACCGTCAGGTCGCCAATATGATCAATTGCGATCTGTCACGCTCGAAACGGGGGTTGCCAAGCATGCAGAAGGTTCCTGTTTGATAAAAGCGGGCGACACACATGTGTTGTGCACGGCAAGCGTTGAAACGCGTGTACCGCCATGGCTCAGAAATGGTGGCACGGGCTGGGTTACTGCAGAATATGGTATGTTACCCCGTTCGACATCTGATCGCATGCGCCGCGAGTCATCAGCGGGTAAACAATCAGGACGCACCCAAGAAATTCAGCGCCTTATTGGTCGCTCTCTTCGCGCCGTTACAGA